>OGJH01000004.1_pt1 | contig 327164 bp, 299 predicted proteins | sample 1572021 | NCBI WGS metagenome assembly OGJH01 (sample SAMEA2582098, study PRJEB24529) | metagenome | biome: Human gut stool | place: China | collected 2011
TAGCATGGGCTTATAGCCCTGGAGCAAACCACCCGTTGGACGGGTGGTTTTGATTGTTTTTTGCTGATTTGAGTGAGAACATATGTAGAATGCGGTTGCGGAAGCGGTTGAAATCTCTGTAACCATACGCATTTCTTTTTAGGACTTTAATTTTGTTGTTGCAGCCTTCAATAAAACCGTTTGTAAGCGGTGTAGTGAACGAATCGAGTATTCCTGTCAGCCAATTTTGCATTGTTTTCGCATATTTTACAAAACGTGGAATGCCACAATCATAAGCGGAGTTAATCCAATCAGACATTGCCTTTTTGGCAGACTGCCTGTCTTGGCAATCAAGGATTTTGAGAAAATCTTCCTTGTAAAAGTGAGCCGTACACAGATTTGGTGAAGTATACAGCATAATATTTACCTGCTGTTTTTGTTCATCATTCAAATCATCAAATCTTTTTAACAATAGCTTTCTTGAATTTTTAAAATATCTGCGATGTGATTCGCTGAACTTCTTTTGTTCTTCCTTTCGTACACTCTCAAATGCGCACATAATCTGCCGTATCCAGTGGTATTTATCAACAATTTTGGTTGCGTTTTTGAACCAAACCGAACTGATATCTGAAAAAGTCCTCCACATATCGCTGACGAAGTATTCAACCTTATCTCGCTCGGATTTATCAAATTTTTTGAAGTATTTAGACAAACAATACTTGGTTCTTTTGGGCAGAATATCCAAAACTACCTTGTTCTCGGGATCGGTTAAAATACATTGATACTTTTCTTTGGCTGTATTGCCCTTGAATTCATCAATAGAAAGTGCTGTCGGCAGTTCTTTTAGTGAATATGAAACCAAATCAAATATTCTGATAACAGTCGGTAATGACAGATTTACTTCCTTAGCAACGCTTGTAAAAGATGCCTCACACCTTAATTTGTCGATAACATATGCAACTAATCTGTTTGTCATTCTGTGAAAACGGGGAAGAAAAGAATTCTTTTCATAAAACCGCTTTCCGCATGAGCAACTATATCTACGCTTTTTGAGGTGAATGAAAACAAACTTTCCAAAAGCCGGAATATCCTTGATAATCTGTTCTCGGTAATCGTGAATTTTGTCTGTATGATTTCCGCAGACGGGACATTTGTGAATTTTCCGCTCAAGTTTGCAGTAAATGTGAATAGTATCATCAATTTCTTCAATGTTTTCGATTAAAACACCTTGCAATCCGAGTAATTTTTCTGTAAAATAATTGTAGAGCATATTTTGTCCTCCGTTCTGGTTTCTAGTCAATTCCATTTTAACGGATTTTAGATAAATATGCTCTACTTTTTTGAAATTTTTTTGTAGGCTCTATCCCTTACCCCAACTTTTATTATAGAGCCATTTTTTGTTATTCTCAATTAAGAGTGTAATTATGTGCAAAAACAGTATCCGTAAAAAAATTACGGATACTGTTGACAGAACTCATTGATTAAGGGTATAATAATAATGGTGATTGATATGATAAAGTGTTTTAGTGTAAAGGGATTCAAAAATTTCAGTGAAAAGATAACATTGGATTTTTCAAATGTTCGTGATTATAGGTTTAATTCACAGTGCTTGACAAATGGTTTGGTTAGCAAATCTATTGTATATGGTAAAAATTCTGTTGGAAAAACTAATCTCGGACTTGCAATCTTTGATATTGTTTCGCATCTAACCAATAAAAATGTTACTCCTAATCTCTATGATTATTACTTATGTTCAGACGGTTTGAACAATTATGCCGAGTTTGATTATGTGTTTCAGTTTGATGATGATATTATTAATTATTCATATAAGAAGGACAAAAAGCAAATTTTGATATATGAGAAGGTCGTATTAAACGAAAAATTGTTATTTGAGTATGACTATATAAAAAAGCAAGGTGAAACTAATGGCATTGATAAATTAGCATCAACATTAAATTGGGCTTTTCAGGATACTGATTGCATTTTAAAATATGTTGTTAATAACACAGTGCTCCCTGACTCTCATCCTCTTAGACAAATGATAAGATTCGTATCCAATATGTTATGGTTTAGAAATTTAGATGAAAACAGATATATTGGTTTTAAATCTGACAGCAAGGATTATTTGGATTTTATATTTGAAGATGATACATTACATGAATTTGAGGAGTTTTTGCACATAACCGGAATAAAAGAAGACTTGGTAGCAATAAAAGATGCAGATGGAGTAAAACGATTGTACTTTAATACAGATACACCGTTGCCATTTTTTAAGGTGGCTTCAAGTGGAACTCGTGCGTTATATACATTTTTCTATTGGTATAAAACTGCCAAAGATGTGTCATTTATGTATGTAGATGAATTTGATGCGTATTATCATTATGAACTGTCTGAGTATATTGTAACAATTCTTGAAAAAATGACAAATACTCAAGTGATTATCACTTCTCATAATACAAACCTTTTAACCAACAAGATTATGCGTCCTGATTGTTATTTTATACTTTCCAATAATAAGCTTACATCATTTGCTGATGCCACAAGCAGAGAACTGCGTGAGGGACACAACCTTGAAAAACTTTATATGAGTGGTGAGTTTGATGGGTAAAAGTAAGATATTAGTTATTGTCGAGGGAGCAAAGACAGATTTCAATTTAATGAAAAGATTGCTGAGTGTTTATGGTATCTCAGAAACTCATCAAATAGTATCATATAATACCAACATATATACTTTGTATAGTCAGCTACCGGATAGCTACGATGAGTATGATGATATTGATTTGCTTCAATTGTTAAAAGAAAGAGAGAAGGATGAGTCAAAACGAACTCTATTAAATGAGCGTTATTCAGATATCCTACTCGTTTTTGATTTAGACCCACAAGCCCCGGACTTTGCTCCTGAAAAAGTAATTAAAATGACAAAATACTTCACAGAATCTACAAATATGGGAAAATTATATTTAAATTATCCGATGGTTGAGTCGTTTTATCATATGTCAGACATACCAGATGAAAAATATAATGAATATATAGTTACCCTTGATGATTTGAAAAATAAAAAATACAAGCAAATGGTACATAATATATGTAGAGATGGTGATTATACAAAATTTGCATCTAACAAGGAAGAGTGTGATATTGTTATAAGGCAAAATCTTGAGAAATCTAAACTTCTGACTAACACTAATGAATATTTGCCAAATTCTATTGATATACTTAATAAACAATTGGATTTGTTAATTAATAAAAAAATAATTTCTGTGTTATGTACCTGTATTTTTTATATTGCTGAATATAATAGTGATTTTATTTAATTTGATTTAATAATTAGGCGTTTTGTAGCTGTAACTGCAAAACGCTTTTTTATTTTCAAAATTAACAAAACAGTTATTTGTGAAAAATCAACAACAAAAATTGTCAAAATTCTACACTATAATTTTTAAAAATTATGGATTAATCTGTAGAAACGTGTTATAATTTCACATAAAGGATATAATATGTAATTATATTTATTGAGCTAATAAAATACAAAAGCAGTATATTTAAAAGGAAAAGGTATAGATTCTATGAATGAAAATATGAATATTGTTAACATTTTACATATTTCTGATTTGCATTTTGGAATAGAAAACAAAAACGGAATAGAACTTCCAATTGATTTTAAGCTTAGAAGAGAATTTGTATTGGAGGCTCTTATTGATAAATTGAAAGTTTATTCTGTAACTACAGAAATAGATGTTGTAATTATTTCTGGTGATGTTGGATTTTTATGCACAGAACAAGAATATGAAGAATTTGAAAAATGGATTGGTGATTTACTAAATGCTATAAATGTGGAACCGAGCAATGTAATTATTTGTCCGGGAAATCATGATTTTGATCGTAGTTGTAAGGTTGAAAAGATTACTAGTGAAAACTTTTTAAGCTTGCTAAGTGTTGATAAAATAAGTGAAAGAATATCCCCCTTTAATCATTTTCAAAATATGTGTCAAAGATTGGGAGTGCCAATATTGACTAATTCCGCAAAGGTAATTAATGATAATAGGATAGATTATCTATATGGAATATATTATCTCGAAAAATATAATATATTATTTACTATTCTTAATTCTTCCTGGAATGAAGGTGAGAAAGTAGATGATCAATCAAGGTGGTTAGGGATTTCCCTTGTTAGAGATGTAGACTTACTAATAAAAAAAATAAAACGAGATAACGATAACTTAATTGTTATTTCTGTATTTCATCATCCATTAACTAGTATGAATAGAGCGGATAGTTACGAAAAGTATAATCATAAAGAGACTTCATACCAACATTTGGCTAATTTTACTTCACTTATTTTTAATGGTCATACACATGGGGGCGTTCAAGAACCAACAAGCATCAATAATGATATAAAAGTTTTTAGAAGTGGAGCTGTGCATAGTACAGATACAGAATTGTTTGAATTTGAAATTATATCAATTAATACGTTGCTATGGTCTTACAAACAGTTTGTGGGAAAATACGAGGATAGCAAGTGGAAAATTGATGAATATAATGGAGTAGAAGGTGCTCTAGATAAATATTTTAGCTATGGTCAAAAAGCGACAGATCTTTTGATGAACCAATTTTTGGGTAAAGGGGATATTTCAAAATTTATGAAAAAAATGTCACCAGTAGTTAGAAATATTTTTGCTATTCTTAATAAAGAAATTAATAATCAAGAATCTCAAAAAAAGTACAATACTGAAGAAGATAAAGAGTTAGATAATACTATTATAAATCATGAAAAAGAAATGTATGATAATTTAAAAACAAAGGGTAAAACAGATCAAATGCTTAAAAAATAGAGGTTATTATGAGTAAATTATATGATAAAAGTAAAAATTACTATAAATATTTTGAACAACAAACTAATTTTGAAAAAGAACTTTCAGAGTTCTCTTTTTATGATAATTCGTTACATAAGCCTAAAAAGTACAATAAATGCGTTCCTTTTGTTGGTTTGGGTGGGGTGCCATTATCTGGTGATGGAAACCATAGTGAATCTGTTTATGTTGATTATTCTGATTCTCATACTTTAATTATTGGTCCGACAGGTTCTAAAAAAAGCCGACTAATAGCCATGCCCATGGTGAGAATTTTAGGAGAGTCTCAGGAATCAATGATTGTTTGTGATCCAAAAGCTGAGATATACAATAGGACATCGGGCTATTTATTAGATTGCAAATATAGGATATATGTATTAAATTTAAGAGATCCTAATTATGGTGATTGTTGGAATCCATTAGCCATTGCATATGAATTTTTTAAGAATAATGATATTGACAGGGCTTATGAATTGGTAAATGACATAGTAACTAATATTGCATATAGGGAAAAAGCGACAAATGACCCATTTTGGGATAATAGTTTTGCCTCTTTGCTTTTGGGTTTAATTATGTTTTTATTTAAATTCTGTAAAGAGAATCAGTTGCAGGATTCTGATGTTAATATAGGGAATGTTATTGAACTACGCAAGAAAATGTTCTCAGGTTATAGTAATGAAATATTAGATAGTAAGTTATGGAAATATGCTTCACAGGATATTTTTATAGAAACCGCTTTACTTGGTACAGTTATGGCACCAGAAGGTACTAGAAGAAGTATCTTGTCAACATTTGATGAAAAAATGAGAATATTTACAACACAACCTAATTTATTGAAAATGTTATCTGTTAATAACATAAACTATAATAGCCTCTTGGAAAAATCTACTGCAATATTTCTAATATTACCTGATGAAAAGACAAGTTATCATGGATTAGTATCCTTGTTTGTTAAACAAAGTTATGAGTACATGATATATTTAATGCAAAAAAACAGTGTATATCATAAGAGAGTAAATTATGTTTTAGATGAGTTCTCATCATTACCTACAATAAATGATTTTGCTGCAATGATAACCGCAGCGAGAAGTAGAAATATTAGATTTAATATAATTATACAGAGTAAACATCAATTATTGCTTAGATATAAGGATGATACGGATACAATACAATCAAATTGTAATAATTGGGTTTTTTTAACAAGTAGAGAGCTTGCCATATTGAATGAAATTTCGCAACTAGGTGGTAATAGTTTTGAGAATGGTATTATGAAACCTGTTCTATCAGTTTCTGATTTACAGAGATTGGATAAGGATGAGGGAGAGGTAATAATTTTAAGAGGAAGAAAAAAACCTTATATTACCCGATTACCTGATATAGAAAAGTACGATAAGAATAAATATAAGAGTGTTTCGTTACATAGAATAAATGAGATGGAAATAAAGTCTTTGAATTTTGACGCTTTACTATAAGGAGAAAATATATGGAACCCTTCGAGATTGTTAAATTTATTGAAAGGAATCAAAGTGTTTCAATTAGTAAAATAGTAAAAACACTTGAAAAAAGTTTTTATGAGAATGATGATAATGAATATGAAATCGCAATAACTACAGAAAAAATAATTAATGAATACTTTGGCAAAAAAAGAATAAAAAAACTTGATAAGTGTTTTGGTAATCCAGATGATTATCATAATTTATCAGTGGTTTTAGCACGTGTTGGTTATCATAACTTAAGTTGCAAAGTATTGGAAAGTGGAATAAAAAAATATCCTGGTTCTGTAGACTTATTGGCGGATTATATTGAATATTCTATTGAATCCGAAAATTTTGAGGAAGGCAGAAAATATTTTAATATATTACAAAGTATTGCTAAGAAGAAGTGGACGTGGAGAGCTTTTGATTTCTCAATTGATTATTTAATTTTCACAGATATAATAAATGCTAATGAAGATAATAAAAAAGAGATTATTGAACTAATTAAATTATTTAAAACGTCTTTTTATGATGATGAGAGAGCTTATCTTTCTGAGGCGAATTATTATCAATTGATTAATGATAAAGAAAGAAGATTACAGGCGTTACTTGAAGGAATACGAAATGTAAAAATCGCACCACTATGTTCTTTAAAACTTGCAAAGATATATTTTGAAAACGGTGATTATTACAATGCAAATAAAATATTAAAAAAATGCAAGCATTATTCTATACATATGAGTAGTGAAAATGAAATAGGGGACATCTATTATTTATCTGCTTTATGTGAGATCGCTTTGTATTATATAGAAGATATCGATGGTAATAGTAATAATGCGAAAATTCAACAGATTTGCAATGATTTTAAATCAGCAGAAAAAACAAATATAAGAAATAAATCATCATTTAAGAACCTTAGAGTATTAATTGATATATTATCTGAATATGCAGGTGTTGATATATATGAGTAACGATAAACTATTATTGTTTAGGAGGATATCCTGTATACTATTTACCTACACTCGCCAGAGCGCATGACTGTTAATCATGATGTCACTGGTTCGAGCCCAGTTGGGGGAGCCACAACAGAGTAGTCTTTTGACTACTCTGTTTTATTTTTTATCTAAATTTACTGCTAAATCGGGCGAGAAGGTGAGCGTTAAGAAAACAGTCCACAGGACTGTTTTGGCTCTATGTCAATAGTTGGGGTAGCATTAAAACAGAATAATTGAAATTGACAAGTGGTGGTTGTTTAAACGGCTTAATGTCAATAGTTGGGGTAACCCGAAAAACAGAATATATGATAATCACAAGCGACAGAAATTATGCTGTCGCTTGTTTTGTTTTAGAATTAATATGTTTATGAACGTACGCCTGACTATAAATCTTAAAATATCACCGCGGGCATAGTGCCAAACTTTTTAATCTATCATTTATTACATTGACATTTTCAACCATACAATAGACAATAATACATATATATGTTATGATAATCATATAACTAATTCTAAATGAGGAATACATAATGGTAAAACGTTCATATTATTCAAATGACATTCAAAGTTTCCTAAATCAAGATAATTACAGTATATTTGGCGAAATAACTACGAATGACCAGTTTTCTGCTGAGGACTTACAAAAGAATACTTGGAATAGAGAAATTGAAATTTTGAAGCGAGAGTTATCTCAGTTCTTAGATGGACATATTATATTTGAATATACTATTCCACGAATAGGTAATCGAATTGATAATATTGTTATTTATAAAGGAATAATTTTTCTGTTAGAATTTAAAGTTGGTGAAAAGAAATATCCTTCATATGCTATTGAACAAGTAACTGACTATGCTTTTGATTTAAGTTGTTTTCACAAAGAAAGTCATAACAGACTTTTAGTTCCAATTTTAATTTCTACTAAGGCTCACAGCGTAAAACAAGAAATTCGGATTTCAAAAGATAATGTTTTAGAAACGATTTGTTGCAACGAATACGAAATTGCCAAATACATAACAGAAGTTTCTTTAAAATTTATTCAGGATGAAATAATACCTGATGATTGGATTAACTCACTTTATATGCCAACACCGACGATTATAGAGGCTGCACAGGCCTTGTATCTCGGTCACAATGTTGAAGATATTTCGAGAAATGATGCAAGTGCGAAAAATCTTAATCAAACAACTAAAGCGATCAATAAAATTATAGATTATAGCAAAGCTCATAACAGAAAATCAATTTGTTTTATTACAGGTGTTCCGGGTGCAGGAAAAACTCTTGCAGGTCTTAATATAGCTGTAGAAAGGCAGAAAATAGCTGAAGATGAGCATGCTGTATTTCTCTCGGGCAATGGACCACTTGTTGATGTTTTACAAGAAGCACTTGCTCGTGATGATGCAAAGAGAAATAATATTTCAAGAAAAGAAGCCTCCAGAAAAGTAAAAGAATTTATACAAATTATTCATCATTTTAGAGACGACGCAATATCTGTTGATACTCCTCCTGTTGAAAAAGTTGCAATTTTCGATGAAGCTCAACGAGCTTGGGACGAACAAAATTTAACTGATTTTATGAAAAAGAAGAAACATATTGAAGATTTTAATATGTCAGAACCTGAATTCCTGATTAGTATATTAAACCGTCACAATGACTGGGCAACAATAATATGTTTAATCGGTGGCGGTCAAGAAATCAATAAGGGTGAATCGGCCGGTATTTATGGATGGTTTGATTCATTGAGAAATAATTATCCAAACTGGGACATTTATGTTTCCGATAAAATCACCGATGACGAATATTCCAAAGGGCATAATTTTGCCGAAATGACGAAAAATATGAATGTAAACATAATTGAAGATTTGCACTTAGCCGTTTCGTTACGTTCATTCAGAAGTGAAAATGTTTCAGATTTTGTAAAGGCTCTTCTTGATGTGGATATTGATACTGCTAAAAGATTGTATGAGCAGTTTAACAATGATTATCCTGTCTTTGTGACTCGAAATCTACACAAAGCAAAACTATGGGTTAGAAGTCAGGCAAAAGGATCGCAAAGATATGGGCTTACTGCAAGCTCCGGTGCCAAAAGACTCAGAAAATACGGTATATGGGTTCAAAATAAAATTGAAGCCACGAATTGGTTTTTAAACGGGAAATGCGATGTTCGTTCATCATTTCATTTAGAGGAAACCGCAACGGAATTTGACATTCAAGGTCTTGAACTTGATTGGACAATTGTTTGTTGGGATGCAGATTTAAGATTTGAAAACGGTGATTTCAAACACCTGAAATTTGTTGGCACAAAATGGCAAAATATAAAATCTGCAGATAATATCCTTTATTTAAAAAACGCTTATAGAGTCCTCCTGACGAGGGCAAGACAGGGATTTGTTATTTTTGTACCGACAGGTGATGAAACTGACATGACCGCAAAACCGGAATATTATGACGGAATTTACCGGTATTTGAAAAGTGTAGGAATCAAAGAATTGGAATAACATTATCGTTCAGAAGCTGAATTTGAAGTAAATAATATAAGATACTCACGAAAAAGGAATGTTTAGGCGCTACTTTTATAAAAACTTGCTTTGCTATTAAACTCCAAAACCTTGTCTGTATTTCTAATAGCACTATTTGCCACCGCATAAACCTTTTATTTCTCGTTTTTCCAAACAGCTTTTTGAGCAGTACTTTTGCCAAAACCATAAGCCTGTTGACGAGAACGGTCGGGAAGTAATCCTGTTTTTTTACAAAAGCTATTCAGTTCTGATTTCTGCCGTTTCAACTTGCTTGAATAGTGACTGAAATTTTTTTCTAACTTTTGTAACAGCTCTTCATCAGCGAGGTTATTCAAAGCCTCATCACAAGTGGCAAGTATTCGTTTTGTTTCACGAATTTTGCGTTCAAAAGCTCTTTGCTGTTGTTCTGCATCATACAGCGTGTGCATTGAGCCGTCGGGATATTCAATGTTTTTAGCATTAAGTTCTTCGATGTCTTTGGCTGAGTACATTCGAGCAGAACCCTAAGAGTTTTTCTGTAAAATATTTGTAGAGCATATTTTGTCCTCCGTTTCAGGTTTTTAAGCAATTCCTTTTAACGGATTTTGGCAAAATATGCTCTACTTTTTTTACTTTTTATTTGCAGCTCTTTTTCTGCCCTAACTGTTATTATGGAGCAATATTTGAAATAGAAGGGCGTTGATGAGGGTTAGTGTTACGCACCGCAAGCAATTGGCGGGGCAGAAATCTTTTGATTTTAAAAATGTATAATACGACATACTGATAGTAGTATGTTATACTATGCAAAATATATAGAAAGTATACTGAAATTGTATAACTGAATAAAATGTACTAAAAATAAGGATAAAATAACTTAAAGATATTGAAAATGACTATAGTATGTGCTAAAATTAGACAAAAGAAAAGGATTCGGAAAACCGAATCCTCAAATCACACACTGTGATGGTTGCCTAAGCAACGGATAGAATGAATTTTTATTTGAACTCATAGTGTAAATCCAATAAGGTAATTAGATTATCTTAATAATATTACAAAATAAATACTTTGTCAATAGAAAAGGGGGAAATTTATGAAGAATTTTAATGACGATTATTATGTAGGATTTGATATAGGAACGGATTCGGTCGGATATGCAGTAGCCGATACAGATTACAATCTCTGCAAATTTAAAGGCAATGCTATGTGGGGTGTTGATCTGTTTGAGGAGAGTAATTCAGCTGCCGAGAGAAGAACTCTTAGATCGGCACGAAGAAGAGGCTTGAGAAAAAGAAACCGTATTGAATGGCTGCAAATGCTTTTTGATGAGGAAATTTCAAAAGTTGACAATGCTTTTTATCAGAGATTAAAAGAAAGTTGTCTGTATCTTGATGACAAATCATCGAATGTTCCGTATGCGGTTTTTGCAGACGGTAATTACACCGATAAAGAATTCCATACAGACTACCCTACAATATATCATCTTAGAAAAGAATTGATTAAGAGCTCACAACCACACGATATAAGACTTATATACCTTGCGTTACATCATATTATAAAACACAGGGGACATTTCTTGTTTGATAATATGGGGTCTGATTTTGAAAGTGAATCCTCGTTTGAAGCTCTTTTTGACGATTTAAAACTTTACTTAAAAGAAGAATATGAAATTGAATTTGAGTGCAATGATTCGTTAAGATTTTCAGAAATATTAAAGGACAAAACATTGAAGAAAACTGCAAAATCGTCCGAATCGTACAAGCTTTTCGGTTACAGTAAAAGAAATAATCCATATGAAACCGCTTTGATAGATTTGATGTGTGGCAGAAAGGTTAAATTTTCCGATATGTTCGGTGATAAGTCGTTTGACAGTGAGGAAGTAAACGGTATTACCTTTGAAAGCGGTTATGACGATAATGAAAATACATACCGTGATTTGTTACAAGAAAAGTTTGAACTTATCGAAAAAGCAAAGGCGGTTTATGACTGGGCAATTCTTGCAGATATTTTGAACGGTGAAAAGTATATTTCCTTTGCCAAAGTCAAAACATATGAAGAACATAGTTCTGATTTGAAAATGCTCAAAGATTTCGTTAAAGAGAGATGTAAATCGTTATATGGCGAAATCTTTAGAATTACAAAGGACAAGCTTGATAACTATACGGCATATTGCGGAAAGTACAAAGAAAACGGCAGAAACGGTGTGATTCAGTATCGTACAAATCAGGCGGATTTCTGCAAATATCTAAAGAAAAAGTTTGAAAAGCTTGACAAAACAGGCTATGAAGAAATGTTTGATAGGATTGAAAACGGCACATTTATGCCGAAAATTGTCGTAAAAGATAACGGCGTTATTCCTATGCAGGTGAACAGAAGTGAGCTGAAAGCAATTCTGAAAAATGCTTCAACATATCTTGAATTTCTTAATAATAAAGATGAAAACGGAATTTCTGTAAGTGACAAGATAGTCAAAATTTTTGAATTCAGAATACCGTATTATGTAGGTCCGCTGAATAATCACAGCCTAAAATTCTGGATTGTCAGAAGTGATGAAAAAATATATCCGTGGAATTTTGACAGTGTTGTTGACATAGAGCAATCGGCAGAGAATTTTATAAATAATCTGACTTCAAAATGTACATATCTTCCCACGAAGGATGTAATACCTAAGAATTCGATTTTATACAGTGCTTTTACGGTTCTTAATGAACTGAATAATTTAAGACTTGACGGAAAAAAGCCTGATGTAAGTCTTAAACAGGCAATATTTAATGACTTGTTTATGACGCATAAAAAGGTCAGAAGAAAAGATTTGCTAAATTATCTAAAAAGCGAAAAAGGTATTACGCCCGATATTACAGGCATTGACGGCGATTTTAAGTCAAGTATGCGTTCCGCAATCGAAATGTCACAGTTTAATCTGACTGACAGCGAAAAAGAGGACGCTATAAAAGCTATAACTGTATTTGGCGATGATAAAAAACTTTTAAGAAAGCGTTTAAAAAGGCAGCTCGGTTCAAAATTATCGGATGAAGATATAATGAGAATTTCTAAACTCAAATACAAGGATTGGGGAAGATTATCAAAGGAGTTTCTTACCGAAGTTTATAATGTCGATAAAAATACAGGCGAGCTGCAATTTAACATTATCCATGCACTGTGGCAGACAAATGATAATCTTATGGAGCTGCTTGGCTCAAAATACGGTTTTGAACAGAGCAGACAAAACTATCTTGACGGTATTCAGACAGGGCAAAGCCTTGAGAAAATGGTGGAGAATCTCTATATTTCTCCTGCGGTAAAACGCCCTGTGTATCAGTCTTTGAAAATTATGCATGAAATCAACAAAATTCAAGGTCATGCACCTAAAAAGATATTTGTTGAGATGACAAGAAAAGATGGTGTGAAGGGCGACAAAGGCCGTAAAGAGTCAAGAAAAACCAAGCTTGTAGATTTATATAAAAAGTGCGGTGAGGATTCGGGCGAACTCTGGGAATCTCTTGAAAAAACACCTGATGATGAATTTAAAAGAGACAGACTGTATTTTTACTATACTCAATTTGGCAAGTGTATGTACACGGGAGAACCGATAAATCTGTCGGAATTGTACAATCAAAACATTTACGATGTGGATCATATTTTCCCTCGTTCAAAAGTTAAAGATGACAGCCTTGATAACCGTGTCCTTGTAAAGAAACAGGTTAATGCTCACAAGGATAATACATATCCGCTTGACAGCTCCATTCGTGCAAAGATGAAAGGCTTCTGGCATTTGCTTATGGATAAAGGTCTTATTAGCAAGAAAAAGTACGAGAGGCTTACAAGGGCAACTGAGCTTACTGACAGCGAACTTTCAGATTTTATTGCAAGACAGATTGTTGAAACATCTCAATCAACAAAAGCAGTTGCGTCACTTTTTAAAGAATTGTATCCCAATACTGAAATTGTGTATGTAAAAGCATCTTTGGTAAGTGAATTTAGAGATGAAAGCAGGGGCTTTGGATTTTTAAAATGCAGAGAAGTAAACGATTTTCACCATGCAAAAGATGCCTACCTTAACATTGTTGTCGGCAATGTGTATAACGAACGCTGTACACACAACAAATCCATATTTATAAAAGGCTTGCAGACTAAAACATACAGTCTTAACAAAATGTTCAGCTTTAATACATCGAACGCATGGTCAATTGATGATAATAAGTCAATCAAAATTGTCAGAAAGACTATGAACAAGAACAATATCCGTTTTACAAGGTATGCTTTAACAAGGAACGGCGGACTTTTCAAGATGAATCCTCTGAAAAAAGGAAGCGGTCAGGTTTCGCTAAAACAGAACTCTCCGCTTTCGGATATCAGTAAATACGGAGGTTATGACAAGCCGGCATCCTCGTACTTTTCATTTGTTAAATATGAGGGTAAAAAGGGCAAAGAAATGCGTCAGCTTGTTGCAATTGATTCTTACATTAAGGCTCGGTATGAGGCAAACCCTGAAAAATATCTGAGTGAAAATCTTGGCTTGAAAAATCCTGTGGTTCTGATTCCCGTTGTAAAATATAATGCCTGCATTGAAATTGACGGTTTCAGAATGCACATAAGCAGTAAGTCAAATGGCGGCAAAAAAATTGTATACAAACCTGCTATGCAATTAACGGTTAGCTATGATACAGAAAAATATATCAGAAATGTCGTTAAGTTAAATTCTATGCCTGAAAATTACAATATTACAGAGCGTGACAAAGTGAGCACCGATGAGAATATTGAATTGTTTGATATTCTAATTTTTAAAATGACAGATACAATTCTAAAGGTTAAATTCGGTGATATGGGTGTTAAAATTGCATCTCATCGTGATGCTTTTGAAAAACTGGATGTAAGAAAACAATGTTTTGTTCTTGCAGAAATTCTTAAAATTATTCACTCAAATGTTGTTACCGGTGACTTAACTTTAATCGACGAAGCTAAAAAAGCGGGAGTTGTTTCCACAAATTCCGTATTGTCGGAGATTAAAGGTGTAAAGTCGATTTATCTTGTTCATCAGTCGGTAACAGGTTTGTTTGAGAAGAAGATTGATTTGTTACATATGTAAGTTATCAGAAAAGAGGATATTTAGATGAGTTGGAGAACGGTAGTAATTACGAAAACATCAAAGCTGGATTACAGCATGGGACACCTTGTTGTGATTGATAATGATTTGTGCGAATTTTATTGACAATCATTATACAAATGTTATAAAATAACCCTATAGATTTGCCGTGCACAGTATAGTGGGTGCATTTTATTCTCAATTTGAGGTTTGAGAATAGTGTAAATCTATAAGGTAGTAAAACAAAATATCGTTTTGGCAATGAAAAAATCGGGTTTGAGAATAGTGTAAATCTATAAGGTAGTAAAACAACGGTACAACCGAAGGTGCATATTGCTCCGTTTGAGAATAGTGTAAATCTATAAGGTAGTAAAACCAATCAAGGTTATACCCTGATTATATGTCAGTTTGAGAATAGTGTAAATCTATAAGGAGCTGTGAAAAAACAGCATTGCAAAAAACAATAAGGCACATAACCGTTATCACTTTCGGTTATGTGCCTTTTGTAGTTTAATAAGTTTGTTAAGAATACCACGATTGATTACAGTCCAAAACAAGGAAGATTTCAGTGCGTTAATTCCAAAGTAAGTTCCACGTTGGAAGTTACTTTGGGGATTAACTATTTACTTTTTTGTTTAAGATTGCGGTAAATATGAATTGTATAATCCGTTATATTGTGTTATTATGTAGTAAAATGGTGTGCAACATTAGTGTTTTGAAAAAATTATGTTGCTGAAATTAAACTTGAAATAACTGACGGGTGGCATATGGTTCGCAAAGTTGACAAAACAAAGCTTCTGACTGTTGTCGGTATAATTATATTCTTGTTCGGAGGTGCGGTGAGAATTTTTTCTCATCTTACTTCCTCGGCGGATAATTATATTGAAAATTTTGATGTTATTATCTTTTCGGGGCTTATTATAGGCTGGGGTGTGTCTGTTGCATATCGCATTGTTCAGAAGAATATACGAATCTGCCTTGTGATATCTGCGGCGCTTATGCTCTTGTGGATGGCTCTTCGTGCCATAAAATACAACAGCCCTGCCGACGTCAACACATACGGACGGTATCTTTGGTATTCATATTACATAGCAATGGTGTTTTTGCCGCTTATGATGTTTTTTGCAATGCTGAATATCGGTAAGCCCGAAAATACAAATAACCGAAAATATCTTTTGATTATACCTGCCGCCGTTCTTGTGCTGCTTGTTATGACGAACGATTTTCATCAGCTTGCTTTTGCATTTGAACCTGATTTTCACAATTGGAACAAACAATACAGTTACGGTCCTGTTTACTATGTAATTGCAGTGTGGATTTTTATACTTGTACTTTCGTCAATTGTGCTTTCAATAAATCGATGCAGAATTTCCGCAACACGCAAAAAGCTGTGGATTCCGATTGTAATAATTCTTGTCGCAATAATTTACACACTCTGGAATAATCTGAATCACGGATATTCGGGACTTAGAATTTACAATGTTCCCGAGGTGTTCTGTTTTGCCTCAATTGCTTTATGGGAAAGCCTTATTCAGATAGGCCTTGTGCCGTCAAATACGGGTTACGGTGATTTTTTCAATGCGTCAAATCTTAACACTCTCATATTTGACAATGAGGGCAATGTGAAATACCGCTCAAAAAACGCAACAAATGTTTCAAAAGATGTTGTTCTGCAAAACGGTAACAGTGTTGTGATTGATGAAAATATAATTCTTAAAAAGCATAATATAAAAGGCGGTAAGGTAGTTTGGACGGAAGATATATCGGCAATTAACCGAATTAACAGAGAACTTTCGGAAGTAAAAGAGCAGATTTCGGAATACAATGTAATCTTAAAATCAGAGGCAGAGCTGAAAAAACGAAGAGCGGCAGTAACCGAACAGAACAAGCTCTATGACAGTATAACCGAATTTATTCGTCCTCAGCTTTGCGACCTTGAAAATATACTCAAAAATATTGAAAACAACAGGGGAGATATTTCGGTTAATTATGCCGGTGCCTGTGTTGTTAATGTCTACATCAAGAGAATAAGCAATCTGCTCATTATGGCAAAAAGCAGAAAAATGCTGAATGCTTTTGAGCTTGAAAACAGTATCCGAGAACTTGCCGAGTACATTTCTGTTTACGGAATTTCGTGTTCGTTTTTCAGTAATGTTTCGGGAGAAATTTCAGCCGAAAAAACGATTGCACTTTTTAAATTCATCGGGATTTTTATAAGGCACATAATGAGCTGCACAGATGCGTTGCTGTTTAATTTAAAAGTCCATGACAGATTTATTGATTTAAAAATCAATTGTGACAGCAAAAATGAAATGAAAATTCCCGATGATTTACTTGACGATATTACAAAACTCGGCGGAAATGTCACCACGGAATATGACGCTGACACGCTGTTTGTGTTTGTTCGTATGCAAAGCGGAGGTGATGACATATGACATCCATCCTTGAAATGCGTTCGTTTGTTTGTGTTATATTGATGAGTGTGCAATTTGTTGTTGCCTGTGCGGCAATATACAACGCAACGCAATCTTTTCTTTATAAAATCAGGTTGTGGAAACCGATTTCAGCGGTTATAATTGCAGTAATCTCTTTGACAATGTTTTTGGTAAGCACTCATGTCTTGAGTAAAATATATTATGATAACCAAATTAATAAAATGGCTGAATTTTTTGGCAGAATGCCGTTTGCTCTGTCTGTCGGCATAACGGCATATTGTGCGATAATGTCTGTGTACATAACTATAAGGCTTCATCATTGCAGGAATACCGATATTACCGCAATGTCAATTAAAGAAAGCTTTGACGGCTTGCCGACAGGACTTTGCTATTTTGACGAAAACGGACTTGTTGTATTGAAAAATAACCTTATGGAAAGCATATGCCTTGAACTTACGGGTAAATCGCTTAATGTTGCAATGCCCTTCAGAGAGAAGATAAAAGAGGCTTCTCAATATGAAAATGACGGGGCATTTACAGTCAGATTAAAGGACGGCAGGGTTTTCAGCTTTTCGTTGTCGGAAACGGAAATTTTTTCAAAACCGTATTTTCAGCTTGCGGCAACCGATATAACAGAGTTTACAAAGCTTACATCAACCTTGGAATATGAAATAGGCGAGTTAAAAAAGGTTAATGCTCATCTGAAAAAATACAATGAAATGGTCTATGACCTGACAAGAGAAGAAGAAATTCTTCGCACAAAAGAGATAATTCATGACAGGCTCGGCAGTACGCTGATAACAACAAGAAGATATCTTGAAAACGGCACTCTGTCTGAAAATAACAGTAAATTACTTGAAATGTGGAAAAACAATATTTCTGTTCTGAATACCGCAGAGAATGATTGCAAAGATGAAAACTTTGCTAAGGATATTGAAAATGCCGCAAAGCTTGTCGGAATAACGCTTGAAACAGTCGGAAATCTTCCGACTGATAACAATGCGGTTGCACGGGTTCTGACTTTTGCAACAATGCAATGCCTTAACAATGCCGCAAGACACGCAAAAGCAGATAAAATGATTCTTGAAAGTCTTGACGACGGTGAAAAATATATTTTTAAATTTGCAAATAACGGCAGAAAACCGCCTCAAAAAATCAATGAGGGCGGCGGACTTTCTTCCGTAAGAAAAAAAGCAGAACAAATCGGCGGAAGCATGAAAATATCGACTTCCGAAATTTTTGTTCTTGAAATCACAATACCGAAAAGCGAGGTGCTGCAGTATGACAAGAGTGCTGATAGTTGAAGATCAGTCAATGCCGAGAACTTTATTTGAAATGTATGTAAACCAAAGCGAAAACTATACGCTTGCGGGCTCAATAAGTAATGCCGATATGACGGATTATCATTGTGAAAATTCCGATGTTGACCTGATTTTAATGGATATATGCACTTCAATGGGGGCAAACGGTCTTGAAGCGGCTGAAAGAATAAAAGCAAAGTTCCCGAAAATTAAAATAATCATTGTTACCTCAATGCCCGAATATTCCTATCTAAAGCGTGCCAAGGATGCAGGGGTTGACAGCTTTTGGTACAAAGAGGTAAGTTCCGAACCTATTATTGAACTTATGGACAGAACAATGAACGGTGAGCGTGTGTTCCCCGACACAACTCCCAAAATTAAATTCGGCAACGCAATGAGTACGGATTTTACCGAAAGGGAGCTTGAGGTTTTGCGTGAACTGACAAGCGGTGATACAAACACGGAAATTGCCAAAAGACTTTACATTGCTCCGGGTACTGTCAAGAACTATATACAGTATATGCTTGAAAAAACAGGCTTTAAGTCAAGAACGGAGCTTGCCGTAAAGGCAAGAGAGGCGGGACTTGTAATCCTTGACGATAGAATTAACGACAAATAAATACTTTTTTCTGAATATGTGCCGTTTGGCACATATTTTTTTGCTGTTAAAACAGTATAATACAATTACAGGATATAACTGCTCAGACGGTGAATATCTTTTGTGCAAAACGCTATCTTTGTCCGATTAATAATCAGAGACAAAGGTGCATAAAATTTATTATTTAATGACAGGAGGAAAAACTATGGAGGCAAAAGGTTCAACTTTTCTTAAAGTAACGGGAATCCTTATGATTGTATTCGGTGCTATTGCATTGATTGTGTCAATCATCGCCATTCTCGGTATCGCCGCACTTGCAGCTTTTAACGACGGTACATACGATATGACTATGCTTTATGTCGGCGGCGTTTTCGCGCTTATCAGTGCGGTTGCTGAGTTTGTTGCAGGTATTATCGGCGTTATCAACGCAAAACTTCCGCACAAGGCAAATACATGTATTGTATGGGGCGTTATTGTTGCTGTTATGTGTATTGCAGGCGAAATTATCAGCATGATAGGCGGATCACAGTTCAATGTATTCTCTCTTATCTGCGGTCTTGCTATCCCTGTACTTTACATTATAGGCGCTGTTAAGAACAAAGCATAATTATTTTATTATTTACCCCCCTTTTAATTACCCACCGTAAATATTTTTAGCACAAGGTCACAGCTGTCCGAACAATCGGGCAGCTGTGCTTTTTTTGTTTATGTTGTGAAATATGCCGTTTGGCACATTCATCTTCTATCGCAAAATTGTACAATATAAGTGAAAGATATAGGTGAAAAGGGGTGATGTCCGTTGAAGAAAATTTTGCTCAGTGTTCAGAATAATTTGCTCAGTGAGGCTATTCAAAATGCCCTTGTAAAGAAGGGAAGATTTTGTATTGAAAATGTTTCACCGAATCAAGACGGGAAAATTCTTGATTTGTGCATTGCAGAAAGAGTTGATGTTTTGCTTATGGATGTCACAAGACTTGCCGATTCAACTATTGAGAAACGGCTTGAGCTGTGTGGAAAAGTAAAGGAATATCTGCCAAGCTGTAAAACGGCTCTGCTCTGTGACGAACAGGCATATCCCGACCTTGCCGACAGGGTTAAACAGGCAAAACAATTCGGAAAAATAAGCTCGTTTTTTTATTCATCCGTAACGGCAGATTATCTTGCCGCTGCACTTGACGCACTTTAAAAAGGAGGTACTGTTTATGGGTATATTTGACAGCTTAAAAAATATGACAAATCAGGCTGTAAAAAACAATGTTTCAAAGGCCGTTTCGGGAGCGGTAAACAATGCGATGCACAAAAGCAAAACATTTGTATTTGCCGATTATCCGAAAAATGCAGATGAACTCAAAAAAATGCCGGAGCTTGACTTTTCGTCACCTCTTTCAACAGCGGCATTTGCAATGCTTGTGTTGCTTGAATATGATGAAAGTCCGGAAAACACAATAGAAATGCTTAATGTATTAAAAGGACCTCAGCCGATGAACGGGATGGATGTTCAGTTTTTGCGTGACAGAATCAAGGGCAGGGGATATATTCCTCGCTCGTATTTTGAGGGTTCATCCGTGAAGAACGATTATACACCGAATGTTCCGTACAAAATAACCGTTTCCGAGTATGCATATACCTATCAGAGCGAGGGTTATGCAAAGGTTCAGGTTCAGTCGTCGGGAGCAGACTCACCTCGTCCGATTGAGCTTCGCAGAAAGGGCAATCAATGGTTCTTATGGCGTAATCTTGCACTCTCTGATATACGAACTCCGGCTTCGGTTGATCCTTGGGCATAAAGGAGGGATTTTTATGAAAATCAAGAAAAAAGTAAAGCGTATTTCGAGTGTTGTTTTATGCTTTCTCATGCTGTTGACAACACTTCCTATGACAGCCATAACCGCAAATGCAGCGGCTCAGGCTTATATCAAATATATCGACACCGAGGTTTACAAAGGAGATGTCCTTAACATTATCGTGGGAGTAAACGGCGGCAGTACAGACGAAACCTTTACCTATCAATGGCAGGCAAAGCATCCGAGCCTAAGCTGGGTTAACCTCTCCGATAAAACCAACAACCCCGACTCGAAATTTTCGGGTGTTTTTACAGACCATCTTAAATTTCAGACCTACGCAGAACTTGTAGGACCTGACTCAGGGTGGAAAGATGTTGTCTTTAGATGTAAAGTAACGGGTTCAAAGAGCGGTACTTTTTATTCGGGAAAATGTAACTTTCCGGGACTTCTTGATAAGACAGAAATTCCTATAATTGGATTTTTAGGTTTGGAGAAACCTGAACAGCGGAAAATCCCCTCAACTACGGCAACTCCGATAAACAGCACTTACTACAGTTTTGATTATATTGAGTGGTATGAGTACAAAAACAACAAAGTTAGCAGAAAGCTCAACGACGGAGAAGCTTTTGACAGCGGTATGTATTGTTGTCAGCTATACTTTAATATGAACAGAGGATATGCGGTTGCCAAGAACGCAGTATGTGGCTTGTACAACGACGACGGTCAGGCGACAATTCTTCAGGATGAAACCACAGGTCAATATTATATTTGGGCATATTACGTTGTTGCAGATAAATCACCTTCATTTTCACATCAGTTCACTGAGGCAGAAATTATGAAAGGCGAAGAAGGAACTATATCGGTTACTGCCAACAATGCCGCAAGCTATCAGTGGCAGATGAAAGTAAGGAGAAGAACACCCACCGGTGTAACAAGAACTGTGTGGCTCAACATAAGTGACAACTCATCCACATCAAACAAATTTTCCTTCAAGGGAACAAAAACAAATGCTTTGAGCATCAGACCGAATACGGATTTTGATGAAACTCATTTCAGGTGTGCTGTCACGGGTGAAAACGGTGATGTCATTTACAGTGTATCGGTTAAAGTTACGCAAAAGGTTAAGGCCCGTATTATACTGGATTTAAGAACGGGCGGCTTACCGGAGGACACTATTACTATTAAGTTTGATAGATACACTCCTGACGGCGTCTATAATGGCAGCTATACACATGAAACGGTATGCAGTAATGCAAAACCCTTATATGTGTATTATGAAACAGTTCCAGGCAAATATGTCATTACTGTAAGCAAACCGCAATGCGTAACACGGGTATATGAAGCGAATGTTGTTAAGAAAGATGTTAACCTTGTAGTAAAAATTACTGTTCCGTATGATGTCAATATGGACGGTGTTATTAATGTTGTGGACGCAACCTTGGTTCAAAAATACGTTGTCGGGCTTGAAGAATTTGACGATTACACTTTTAAAATTGCAGACACAAACGGTGACGGCACAATATCAGTTATTGATGCTACAAATATTCAGAAGAAAATCGTGAATCTTTTGTAAAGGAGAAAGTTTATGGGACTATTTGAAAAGAAATATTGTGACCTTTGCGGTGACAAGGTAAACGCCCTCACAAGGCAAAAGCTTTCAGACGGTTATCTTTGCAGCGACTGTAAGCACAAGCTCAGTTCGCTTTCATCAGGCTGGAAAAACAGAACATTAGCAGATGTTAAAGCTCATCTTGAACAGCGTGAACAGAACAGACAGAAATATTCGGCATTTGTTCAGTCGGCAAGTGCCGGTACAAACGAAAAGCTTGTTGTAGATTTTAATAATAGGAAATTCTATTTTACAATAGGCAGAGATTTCAAAAACAGCAATCCTGAAATTTTTGATTTTTCACAGCTGCAGGACTTTTGGCTTGAGCTTGGATATACAACTCTGCAGGATTCCGACCGTGACGGAATTCCTGATGAGTATGACCGCTATGATAACCGTCAGGGCAGGAACAGCGGTTTTGGCAGTCAGTTTGATACAACAAACTCATTTTCGGGGCAAAACGGTATGCTTGATGTTCCGCTTGCGCTTCAGCCGTATGTTCGTGATACAAACACATCGTCATCACCGCAAAGAATATCTTCTTTAAAAGCAAAATTCATCGTAAATCATCCGTTCATAACCGATATATCAATGTATGTTGATTCGTCAATCGGTACTGTAAGGAATGAGCTTATGAGAGCGTTTGATGACGGAATGCAGTTAATGAGACTGTGTGAACAAATAAGGAACGGTATGCAGAACAATATGGGCTATCAGCAAAGCGGAATGTCCATGCAGAACAATATGGGTTATCAGCAGAACGGAATGCCCATGCAGAACAATATGGGTTATCAGCAAAGCGGAATGCCCATGCAGAACAATATGGGCTATCAACAGAACGGAATGCCTATGCAGAGCAACACAGTAAATCAGCAAGCTCCACAGCCGTTTACTCCGCAAAATGCTGCGGCAATTGTTTGCCCGGCTTGCGGATATAAGCCTGACGGCAATCCGCCGAAATTCTGTCCGTTCTGCGGGGCTGCCATGACATAACCGATATGACTTTACGGTCGTTATTTCATAATATTTCTAAACGAAAAACGCGTGTAAAAAAAGAAATTGTATCCGTGAGCTATTCAAAAAATCATTCAAATTTTGACTCCTGCTGTTCTTTTTATGTGCGAAAAAAAGGTGTAAATTTCCTTTTTGACGCTATCTGCAAATGCGGTTATATCGCTTTTGAAAATGTTTTAATCGACGAAACGGATATGAGACTGCTGTGTGACACCGCCGAAGACGCATTGGAAATTCTGAAAAAATATAATCCAAAAAACAAAGGACTGACAGTCGATGACGCCACGGTTACAATCGTTGAAATCATATTTTCCGACAAAAACAGTATGTCGGTCAGTATGACGGAACAAACCTTGGATTCGCTCGAAAAAGCGTTCTTTGCCCTTGCTGAAAAATATTGCAAAGATGTTTAATATCTAAAAATAATTGAAAAGCAACCCTATGAAAACAACCCCACGGTAAAATAATCGTGGGGTTGTTTTTTCTGTAACAGAAAATGAGTTCATTTTTTCTTGCCATTACCGTAGTAATTGTTTATAATTAAGGTATGACAATAAAAGAAGGCATGAACAATGCAAACGATAGATGAGGCACTAAACAAACTGAAAAAATCGGATTTTCGCAGTCGGTTTCATTTAAAGCAAAAGGACATTGACTATATTAATGAAAAGGGAATGAACAAAATCCGATCCCATGCAGAAGATTTTGTCAGAACACGGCTTGCACCGAAATATATTCCGAATGACGGAAAGCAAACGCCTATGAGGGGACATCCTGTTTTTATCGCACAGCACGCCTGTGCCTGTTGTTGCAGGGGGTGTCTTAACAAGTGGTACAGAGTTGCAAGGGACAAACAGCTTAACGAGGTTGAACAGCAGAAAATTGTAAATCTGCTTATGGCTTGGATTGAAAGAGAATACAATGATTATAATTCCAATAAAGAATGATAGATAAGGGCAAAAAGATGAGTGATAAATTAAGCGTGTTAAAAGATTACTTCGGACACGATTCTTTCAGAGACGGACAGGAACAGATAGTTGATGCTTTGCTTGACGGCAGAGATGCACTTTGCATTATGCCCACAGGTGCGGGCAAGTCTATGTGCTATCAGATTCCCGCATTACTTTTTGACGGGGTGACAATTGTTGTGTCACCTCTGATTTCGCTTATGAAGGATCAGGTCGGCTCACTAGTTCAGTCGGGAGTCCCTGCGGCATACATAAACAGCTCGCTTTCATATCCGCAATTTCTCCGAGTGCTTTCAAATGTTGAACACGGAAAATACAAAATCATCTATGTTGCACCCGAAAGACTGTTGACTGACGGATTTCTCGACACCTGTAAAAAGATAAAAATCTCAATGGTTGCAGTTGACGAGGCTCATTGCGTTTCACAATGGGGACAGGATTTCAGACCGAGTTACCTCAAAATTATTTCATTTGTTGAAAGCCTTGCAAATCGTCCGATTGTCGGAGCATTTACCGCAACGGCTACAAATGATGTAAAAGAAGATATAAAGAAAATTCTCAGGCTTGAAAATCCGTTTGAAATTACAACGGGATTTGACCGCCCCAACCTTTTCTTTGGTGTAATAAAGTCATCGTCAAAGGACGAAAAGCTTATTGACCTCATTCGGGAGCGTGGCGACAGGTCGGGAATTGTCTATTGTGCAACCCGAAAAAATGTTGAATCTGTCTGCGAATTGCTCTGCGATAACGGCTTTTCGGCGGCAAGATACCATGCAGGTCTTGATGAGTACGAACGCAGGAAAAATCAGGAGGATTTTGTTTTTGACCGAAAAAATATTATGGTCGCAACCAATGCTTTCGGTATGGGAATTGACAAGTCAAATGTTACATATGTAATTCATTACAATATGCCGAAAAACATTGAAAGCTACTATCAAGAGGCAGGACGGGCAGGTCGTGACGGCGGTGAGGCTGATTGTATTTTGCTCTACAGTCCTAAGGATGTTCGCCTAAATCGCTTTATGATTGAAAATTCCGAGGGCAACGATGAGCTTACAATTGAAGAAAACGAGCAAATTCGTGAGCGTGATTTTGAACGCTTAAAATATATGACCTTTTACAGCACAACAAACGATTGTCTGCGTGGGTTTATTCTGCGGTATTTCGGCGGTGATAAAAAGGCTTACTGCGGAAAATGCTCCAACTGCCTTTCCGTTCACAAGCTTGTTGATGTCACAATTGACGCTCAAAAAATTATGTCGTGTATTGCGAGAACAGGACAAAAGTACGGCAAAACCGTGATTTGTGATGTGTTAAAGGGCAGTAAAGGCGAGAAAATTCTAAAAGCTGAGCTTAACAATCAGTCAACCTACGGAATAATGAAAGAGGTTACGGCAAGGCATATTTTCGGCACAATTGACTTTCTTGCCGAAAAGGAGTATATTTCAGCCGACAATGAAACCGAGGTTCTAAAGCTTTTGCCAAAGAGCAGAGATGTACTTTTCGGACGGGAACGGCTTGTGATGAAGAAAGTTGAAAACTCCGAAAAGGTTGTCAAAACGCACCGTCCCGAAGTGCCTGTTAATTCCGATTTACTTGATGCGCTCAAAGCTTTGCGAAAAGGCATTGCATCCAAAAAGAGCGTTCCTGCCTATGTTATTTTTACCGATGCAACGCTGATTGATATGTGCAAAAAATGCCCCGAAACACCTGATGAAATGCTTGAAGTTTCGGGTGTGGGCAGAACAAAGCTTGAAAAATTCGGAAAACAATTTCTTGAAGAAATCGCAAAATTCAGATAACTTCATATACTGTTAAAGGATGAACGAATTCGTTTGTCCTTTTCTTTTTCAATTTCCAAAATTGTATTGAAATAATTAGTACAAAGTGGTACAATGATTACAGAGAGAAGACAGACTGGAGGCATTTGTATGGCTGACATATTTGATTACATAAGTCGGAGAGGCGATTTGACATTTGAACAGGACGGTTTTAACGAGCTTGACGCACTTGTGCTTTCACGGCTTTCATATCTTCCTTTTGACGGTGCGGTATCGTCATGTCTGTTTGATGAAATTACCCTTGAACAGGCGGCAATGCGTGTGTTTGCAACCGATGATTACGAGAAAAATCTATTGTGGAAGGGTGATGCCGACCTTTTGAAAGCGACGGCAGAGAGCAAGAGATTCGGCAAAATTCTTGTTTCGGGGTATGTAAACGAGGTTGAGTCCGATGTGAGTATGCAGTTTTCCGCAATCACTTTTGAATTTCTTAAAAAGAATTATTTTATTTCATACAGAGGAACGGACAATTCTCTTGTCGGCTGGCAGGAGGACTTCAATATGTTCTTCACATTTCCGTTGCCGTCACAGAAAAAGGCTCTTGATTATTTTGAAAAGGCAGTCCGTATGCTCAACGGAAAATTCATTCTGGGCGGTCACTCAAAGGGTGGAAATCTTGCGGTTTATGCCGGTGCTTTTACCGATGAAAATTCAAGGAATCACATTGATTATATTTACAATTTTGACGGACCGGGGTTTTCTCTTGACAAAATCAGGGACAGCGGATTTTATGAAATCGACGACAGAATCTACACCTTTGTTCCGCAGTCGAGCATTTTCGGTATGATGTTTGAGCATGAGGAGAGCTACACAATTGTAAAGAGCAATCAAAAAGGTTTTCTCCAACACGATGTCTATTCGTGGGAGATTGAGCAAAACAGGCTTGTCAGGCTGAAAAGCACTACAAATTTCAGCGTTTTCTTTGACCACACGCTGAAAGAATTTGTTGAATCGCTGACAATTGCTCAAAGACGGGAGTTCACAAAAGAGGTTTTTGCCCTTTTGTCGCTGACCGAAACCGCAACCTTTAATGAGATGCTAAAAAATCCGCTTAAAAACACGGGAACAATCCTAAAATCCTTTGCAGGTCTTGACAGCAAAACGAGAAATATGCTTCTGAAAACAATCTTCGCATTCGTAAAAAGTGCAAAAAATAATTTTTCCGACATAACAGGCGGTCAGAACAAAATTACCGTCAGTTAATTATAAAAAAGCTCATATATGCTCCGATACTTTTTAGCGTCGGAGCATTTTCTTTGCAAAAAATCATTTGTCAAGACGAAATTCCCGTTTTGTCAATTGACACTTTTGGAATTTGTATTGTTATTATCTTGCTTGTTTTGTATAATATAACCATAAATAACGGCAATACAATCTAAAACACAAACAAAATTAAACAACAAAATAACTGGAGGTAATTCTATGAAAAAGACTAAACTAAAACACCGCACAAGAAAATTCATAAGCTTTGCACTTGCAGTTTGCTTGCTGACGGGAATGCTTTCCTTGAGTGTTTCAGCCGAGGCGGGAGATGATAAACTTCCGTCAGAGGATTGTTTTGGCTACACATACAAATTCCTTAGTACAAGCACAATAGCAATCACTGACTACAACGGCTACGATACCGAGGTAACCGTTCCGTCAAAAATTGACGGATATACTGTAACAAGTGTTGAGGGTTTTGACACTACCAAAACGAAGAAAATTACATTGCCCGAAACGGTCACTACAATCGGTGATTCGGCATTTGCGACTTATGACAATTTTTCTTATTCAGTGCTTGAAGAGGTTACTTTGCCGAGAAATCTAAAGAATATAGGGGCAGGTGCTTTTGAAAATTGTTATTTTTTGACATCAATTGACATTCCTGAAAGCGTTACGAAAATCGGCAATGGAGCATTTTACGGTTGTGACAATCTAAAAAATATCTCTGTGAAGTCTGATATTGATATTGGGAATAAAGCCTTTGGCGACAGATACAATTTGATTCCTGCAATCAGCAAAACTTACGAAGACAGTCAGTCTGATTTCTTTGTGTGGAATGGTTGGGTTTTTGAATATAACGGAAACAGCCAAAATCCTGCTATCCCATCGGGTACAGTTGGAATTTATGACGATGTATTCGCATATTCTGGCATAACTTCTGTAACTATTCCTGAGGGAGTAAAATATATAAACTACGGTGCTTTTCAGCAATGCACAACACTTAAAAACATAAAGCTGCCAAATAGCCTCGTAAGAATAAACGCTTCAGCTTTTAAAGAATGTACCTCGCTGTCTGCCCTTTCCCTCGGCGAAGGCTTAAAGACTATTGATAGTGAAGTATTCAAAGGTTGTGTAGGCTTAAAAACAGTTGCTCTCCCAAGCAAATTAGAAACACTTGAATATGAAGCTTTTGCCGATTGTTCAAATCTTGAAAATGTCACATTTCCAAATACACTTACAACAGCAGATGAATCAGCTTTTTATGAAACCAAGTGGTATAACAATATAAAAGACGGAACTGCTCTGTATTACGGCAGTGTTTTTAATGGATTTAAGGGGTATAATACATGCCTTTATACAGGTTCAACATTTACAGTAAAAGACGGAACGAAAACTGTTGATTTGTCGGGAGATATTGGAAAAATTACGAAGTTTGTTTTTCCAAATACACTTAAATCATTTACAATGTCCAGGGGGTACAATGACAGTGGTTACAAATTAACAAGTCTTGCACTTCCCGAAAGTGTTGACTATGTTATGATTACCAATCAAACTGATTTAAAAAATCTTACATTGCCCACTACAGCAAAACTCGGTTATAACTGTTTTGAATATTGTTCCGCTCTTGAAACTTTGACTGTTCCAAAGGGAAATACAAGGCTTGAAATATCACTTTCTGGTTGCAGTTCTCTCAAAAAAGTTGTGTTGGCTGATGATACTGTTGAACTTGGTAATTGTGCTCTCGGTTATTCAGATAGTTTGACAACAGTGGATTTAAAAAATGTTCGTATAATCAGCAGTGAAGCCTTTTGGCATTGTCCGAGTATTCAAAAAATCACAATCCCTGATACGGTTACAACTATTTGTAATATGGCTTTTGCAGATTGTTCAAATCTTACGACTGTAACAGGCGGAAAAAATGTCAAAATACTTGAAAATGCCGCGTTTAAAAACTGCACAAAATTGACTTCAATCGGTAATATAGGTCAAAATCTTAAAAATCTCGGCTGTATAGTTTTTGAAAATACAAAGTGGTTTGAAAATCAGAAAGATGGAATTGTTTATCTCGGAAAGATTGCATATTGTTACAAGGGCAATATGCCGAAAAATACTACACTGACATTCAAAAACGGTACATACGCTGTTTCTTCGGAATTCATTTCCGAGCATAATAGTGCAACTCATTTTGAACAGCCAAATCTTGTAAAAGTTGTATTGCCTAAGAGTTGTAAATTTATCGGTTCAGATGCATTTCTAAATTGTACAAATCTAAAAAGTATTGACCTTGGCGGAGCAGAAATTGCAGAAAATGAAGCTTTTGTATCAAACGCTTGTGAAACAATTACTTTGCCCTCAACAATGCGTATAATAGGCGATGATTCTTTTACAAGCAAGGTTTTGAAAACAGTTAATCTCAATGACGGTTTGCAGGCTATAGGCGAGGGCGCATTTTTCTCTTACGGAAAAATTAAGAATATGACAGTCCCTGCAAGTGTAACTCATATCGGCGTACAAGCTATAGGTTATTATCCGCCTGATCCCGATAATCCTTTCTCATATCCCGAAGTCATTCCGAATTTTGTAATTTACGGAACAAGCGGTACAGAGGCACAGACTTATGCAGACAGGAATGGTATTCAGTTCAACAGCATTGCATCGGGTACAACCGTAAAGGGTACTGCAAAAAGCTATTTGACCGCAGATGATACGGTCACAATTCAGCTTGAAAAATCGGGAGTTGCGGTATATGAAACAACCGTAAAAGGCAACAGCACTGACTATTCAATCTCGGGCGTGGCAAACGGAACATACACGATGAGAGTTTCAAAAAAATCACACGCTGACAGAGAGTATACGGTCAAGGTTTCGAGTGCCGATGTAACGCAGAATGTTGAAATTTTCCCAATCGGAGATGTAAACAGCGACGGTGATATTTCGGTTGTAGATGCAACCCTTGTTCAGAAATATATTGTCGGTCTTGAAAAACTTACAGACCTGCAGAAAAAGTCTGCAGAGGTGAACGGTGACGGAGAAATTTCAGTTGTTGACGCAACCCTTATTCAAAAGTATATTGTCGGTCTTGAAAATTTTTCATAATATACAAAAAATCCCGACACAGTGTATGCTGTGTCGGGTTTTTATTTTGCTTTTTAAATGTCAATCGTCAGTTCAACGGGGCAATGGTCAGAACCTAAAATTTCGGTATGGATTTTTGCACCGTCAAGCTTGCTTTCAAGAGCTTTTGAAACGATAAAATAGTCAATACGCCAGCCCGCATTTTTTTCACGAGCCTTGAATCTGTATGACCACCACGAATACACGCCCTCTGTATCGGGATAGAAATAGCGGTAGGTGTCGATAAATCCGTCATCGAGCAACGCTGTCATCTTTGAACGCTCTTCATCGGTAAAGCCTGCATTTTTACGGTTGGTTTTCGGATTTTTCAAATCAATTTCATTGTGTGCAACATTCAAATCACCGCACATAATAACAGGCTTTTTTTCTTCAAGTTTTTTCAGATATGCCTTGAAATCATCTTCCCATTTCATTCGGTAATCAAGCCTTTTCAGCTCACTTTGCGAGTTTGGAGTGTAGCAGGTGACAACAAAGCAATTGTCAAATTCTGCTGTGATAACTCTGCCTTCATGGTCGTGTTCGTCAATGCCGATTCCGTAACATACATTCAAAGGCTCTTCCTTTGTAAACATAGCCGTACCCGAATAGCCTTTTTTGTCGGCATAGCACCAATACTGATGATATCCTTCAAGCAAGAGGTCAATCTGTCCCTCTTGAAGCTTTGTTTCCTGAAGACAGAAAATATCTGCGTCAACATCTTTAAAAAAGTTCTCAAAGCCCTTTGTAACACAGGCACGAAGTCCGTTTACATTCCACGAAATCAATTTTTTCATAATTTACTCCCGTACACGCAAAAGGGAGCAAGCATTGCCTGCTCCCAAATTGCCAATTTGTTAATTATTCTTCTGCGGAAAATTCGTCCTTGCCTACACCACAGAGAGGGCATACCCAATCCTCGGGTACATCTTCCCATGCTGTGCCTGCATCAACGCCGTTATCGGGATCGCCGATTTCAGGATCGTAAACATATCCGCAAACATCGCATACATATTTCATACTATCAAATCTCCTGTTCAAAGTCTGTTGTGTAATCGGTTAGTTGTTGGTCATACGATTATCAAGCTGACTTTTTTGATTTTTTATTTTTTAATGATTACTTAAAGTATCTGTTAAGAAGACCTCTAAAGCCTGCGCCGTGTCTTGCTTCATCCTTTGCCATCTCGTGAACCGTGTCATGAATAGCGTCAAGGTTCTGAGCCTTTGCACGCTTTGCAAGGTCAAACTTACCTTCGCAAGCACCTGTTTCTGCATCTACACGCATCTGAAGATTCTTCTTTGTGCTGTCTGTAAGAACTTCGCCTAAAAGCTCTGCAAACTTGGCAGCGTGTTCAGCCTCTTCAAAAGCATACTTTGTAAATGCGGCAGAAACCTCGGGATAGCCTTCTCTGTCTGCAACTCTTGCCATTGCAAGATACATACCGACTTCGCTGCATTCTCCCTCAAAGTTAGCTCTGAGATCCTTGAGAATATCTTCGCTTACGCCCTGAGCAACGCCAACCTCGTGAACTGTTGCGAAAGACGCCTCCTCGTCCATCTGCTTAAATTTTTCCTTCGGTGCCTTACAAACAGGGCAAGCCTCGGGAGCTTCGGGACCTTCATAAACATAACCGCATACTGTGCAATACCATTTCATAATTACTTCTCCTTTGTAATAAATATTAGTGTACTTCTGCCGAACATTTAGGACATATGCCGTAGTAGATAACAAATCTGTTTTCTACCTTAAATCCCTCTTCGGCAAGCTGTGACTCAAGGCCATCAGCATTTTGATTGTTTTCAACATCAATAACTGCCTTGCATTTGTTGCATACAAAGTGGGGGTGCGGCTCTGTGTTGCCGTCAATACGCTCCTCACCGTTTACATTGCATATAACGCTGACCTTTCCTTCATCCTTAAAAAGAGCAATGTTTCTGTAAACCGTGCCAAGACTAAGGTCGGGAATTTCGGGCTTTAATTTATCATAAACCCAGCGTGCGCTCGGATGAGTGTCCGTACCGCACACAGCGTTATAAATTGCATTGCGTTTTGAGCTGAAATTTCTTTTTGCCATAATTCATAAATCCTTATGCAATATTAGTCAGTACCGATTGACAAAAATCAGTAATCAGTATTAACTTTGGCTATATTCTATCACGCAGATGTTTAATTATATTTACAATAAAGAATTATAGATAAAAAATCTTGCACAAAGAATTGGGAGGAAATATAGTGAAATCAAACAAAACAGTAAAAATTATCATTTTTACGGCACTTTTCCTGTCTGCGGTAATTTTAATATCGGTAATGACAGGTGCAACAAAAGAAACAACGGCTGATACCGACAGCGTAAAACTGCCCGTAATAATGTATCACTCACTTTTAAAGGACGAAAAACTGCAAAATGACTACACCGTTTCGCCGACTCTTTTTGAAAATGATTTAAAATATCTTACCGAAAACGGCTACACAACCGTTGTTGTAAAAGACCTTACCGATTATGTTTACGGCAAAAAATCATTGCCCGAAAAATGCATTATGCTGACCTTTGACGACGGCTATTATAATAATTATTATTATGCACTCCCTTTGCTCGAAAAATACAACTGCAAGGCGGTCATATCTCCCATTGCGTCAGTGTCCGAAAAATTCACCGAAACCAAGGACATTTCCGTGACCTACGGGCATATAACTTTTGACGATATGAAAGAAATGTCCGATTCGGGCTATGTTGAAATTCAGAATCATTCGTACGATATGCATTCTTTAAGATCACGAAAGGGTGTTTTGCCAAAAGCGGGGGAGAGTGACGAAGCATATAAATCTATTCTTACGGAAGATGTTGTCAAAGCTCAAGGCTTGCTTGAAAATGCAACAGGGAAAAAACCGACCTGCTTTGTATATCCGTTCGGTGCAAAAAATGACCTGACCGAAAAGCTGATAAAAGAAATGGGCTTTTCGTGCACACTAACCTGTACGGAAAAGCCCAATATAATTACTAAAAATCCCGACAGCCTCTACGAGCTGGGACGATACCGCCGTGACCGCAACGAGTCAATGCAGAATCTTCTTATCCGAATTGAAATGCAGTCATAATATTTATACGGCAGATACGGCAGATTTTTCAGCCTTGGCGTTTCTTACAAAAGCCTCGCACAAAGCTATGAAGATGAAAAACAGCGGAGTTGTAATCGGCTGATAAAGGTTTACAACAGCCTGAACAGCATAGCAGATAACAGCCGAAACGCACGCAATCAGCATCGGATTTTTCTTTGCATACTTAACTGCGTTCTTAATCGTACCGCACACAATGGCAAGATAGGAGAGAAGTCCCGTAATTCCGATTGTGATAAGGTAGTTTAGATATTCGTTATGGGCGGCATTTGTTGAGCTGTCACCGTATTTTGAAAGGTCGTTAAAGTACGGACTGAATGCGGAGTAGAACATATCGGGACCTACGCCGAACAGCTTTTCAATGAATGAAGCGTCGCCGAAAATCCATATCGACCTTATCCACATAAAGCCTCTGTGCGTACCCCATATATCGTTAAAGCGGATAATTCTTTCAAAACTGCCGAGGTCGGTTTTGGTGTCAATACAGCTGAAATAAACCATAATTCCTATCATGGCAACAGCACAAAGTCCGAATACAACGGCAAGAGCAATCGGCACGGCTTTTGAAATTGTGATGTTTGGTTTTTTGTAATCAATAAGATACAAAATCCCTGTAATAACGGCACAAGCTGCAAGCAATATCCAGCCGATGCCTGAGAAAACGAAAATTTCCTGAAACTTATCAAAGCCCTTGCTTTTGTCGTCAAAGCAGAGCGAGAACAATCTGAGCAGTTTTGCAAACAACAGCATAACTGTTGCGGAAAGGAAAAATCTTTTAAGTCTGACAAGGCTGTTTGAGAACCAAATAAGGTAAATGACCATAAATACAGCCATACCGAGAATGCCCGAATCGCTGTCGGCAGTCATAAGAGCCGCAAAGCCAAATCCTGTTGCAATAAGATAAATTGCCCTGAGCAAGGTTTTCTCCGTGATAACCGACATTGCAATCATAACAGGCATAGCGATGCAGATGTAGCTTGAAAGCAGATTTTTGTTGCCGATTGTTGAAGTGAAGTCGGTAATAGTCTGTTGGTCGGTGAGAAGAGTAAACATTCCGAGAGGATCAATATAAAATGAGTTAAGCACCGCAAGTGCAAAAACTATCATTGAGCCGAACGCAAGCGCAACGAATATGTATTCAAAATATTTAAAGCACCTTGTAATCATAAAATATGCTGCTGTGTAAAATGCCATAAGCACAAGACCGTTGTTTCGCCCCTGAGTACCCAGAAGTGCATCCAAAGGGTTTGCAGACAACAGCGTTGAAATGACATTTATCCCGAGGAATACAATAAATGCCCAGTCCATAAACGAAAGCTCTTCATACAAATGCTTTGGTTTAGGCTTTTCAAGCTTTGAGTCTTCCGGCGGTTTATCAACGCTTGCGGTCATAATAATAAGAAATTCCGCAATAACGAGAATACCCGTCAATATAATGAAAAAGTAATACTTGTCGTGCCTGATGTTAAAATATGCGTCCGTGAAAAACAACGGAAAAAGCGTGAACATAATAAGCAGATAGTAGTTTGTAAGCGCCTGCTTTACCGAATATTTTTCTTTGGGTTTGGCAGGCGGATTTTTATGCTTTGCAGAAGTCATAATAAAATAACCTTTCAATATAATGTACTTCAATTTTATAACGCACGCACGATGTTGTCAAGAAATAAAGTAAGTTGAAAGCTCTGGTTTTCGACTTTTTTCGATTGGCATATGCTTGCAAAAGAACAATAATTGCATATTTTTCGGCACCTTTATTCCCAAATTAATACTTGTGGAAAAATTAGTATTGTATTTATCTCCGTAAAATGGTATAATTCCCCTTGAGATGTATTTCCATATTTGCAGGACAAAGACTTTTGTGAAAATTGTTTATGAATTTATCTATTTGCAGATTGGGTGGTTTTATGAAAAAATTAGTTGTTTTTGGCTTTGACGGCACTCTTGCCGACACAGCCCCCGGAATTTTATATTGTTTCAATACAACAGCAGTTGCAATGGGCTATGAGCCTGTTGAACACAGCGCACTCTACGGAGTAATCGGCACACCGCTTGAATACGGATTTAAAACGCTCTTTAATATGAGTGATGACGAAATTGAATATGCCGTAAAGAATTACAGTAAACTTTATTCCCAGAAAGGAAAAGAGATGTTCACCGTCTATGACGGAATTTATGACGCTCTTCGTGAACTCAAGAAAAGCGGTTTTAAGCTTGCAATAGCAACCCAAAAGCACAGAATGTTCACAACGGATATACTTGAAACCTACGAGGCGTCGGATGTTTTCGACGCAGTATGTGCAACAGATGTCGGTACAAACCTCACAAAGAGTCATCTGCTTTTGCAGGCGTGTGAGCAGACAGGAGTTTCCGTTGAAGAAAGTATCCTTGTCGGCGACAGCACAATCGAGGCAAAGGGTGCGGAAGAAATAGGTATGGACTTCCTCGCCGTGCTATACGGCTGGGGCTTTAAAACCAAGGAAGAAACCGAAGAGTACAAGTGCGTCGGCACAGTGTCATCTCCGGCAGAAATCTCTCAAAAAGTCATGGCACTATGATTACGGTTAAGTGCGTAAAAACAGTGCATAAATAGGATTAAAATTGTAAATTTTCCAAAAACAAATCGGGCAGTCATAACGATTGCCTGATTTTTTTATGCAAATTTAATTCTGTATAATAACAATGATACAACGATATACTTTTGCTTGTAAACGGGATGTTTGATAAACAGAAATATGATAGTACGGAATTGATATTGTTAAATTCTTTTACATAAATTTTAAAAGTTAATTTAAAATAATATTGAATTTTCACATATTGTATGCTAAAATAAAAATGCCAAACAAAAATTTAATTTTAAGTTTACCTAAGTGTGTATTTTTATTTCGGTAAAAATACAGGCTTTACTTTTCACACCTTATAAGTGAAATATTGTGTCGCAACAATCAAAGCTATGTATTTTTCGTGCGTAGCTTCAGCTACGCACTTTTTGTTTTATGCGAAATTATGCGAAAAATATTTGCTTTTTTGAAAAAATCGAAAAAATTTGAAAAATTTTAAAATTTTTTCGGATTTTATAAAATCAAAAGCCGTTTTAAATTGTCTATATTATGAAAGGAAATGAGAGGAGGTCATTTTATGAACATTTCCCACTTAGTAGAGAAAATTAAGAAGGGAGATAACAAATCATTTGAAAAGCTCTACAAGCTTACAGAGCGTGAAGTGTGGTTTACTTGTATCAGCTTTTTAAAGAACGAAACAACCGCACAGGACATTATGCAAGAAACTTACATAACGGCTTTTTTAAAAATCCAATCTTTAGAAAAATCATCACAAATCAGAAGTTGGCTTAACAGAATTGCCGTTAATAAGTGCAAAAATTATTTAAAAGGTAAAGGTGAAATCCAACTGGACGATGAAATTTTTGAAAATCAGGCAATAGTTGACGAGCGTATATCAATTCCCGAAGAATACATTTCAGACAAGGCAAAGAGAGAAATTATTCTTTCGATTATGCAGGAAGTACTGTCCGATGTTCAGTATCAGACAGTGATTATGCACTATTTTAATGAAATGACTGTTGATGAAATCGCAGAAGTCTTTGAATGTTCAAGGGGTACTGTGCTTTCAAGGCTCAACTATTCAAGGGCAAAGATGAAAACTGCAATTGAAGATTACGAAAATAAAAGCGGTGACAGGCTTCACGGCGTTGTTGTTGTACCTTTCTTTACAACTATTTTCAAGGAAGAAGCAAAGAGCCTTGCAGTACCGAACATTACAATCAAGCTCCCGAACGGACAGACACTTGCAACATCTGCAACAAAAGGCTTTGCGACAGGTGCAAAGTCAACAGTGTCATCTATCGTAAAGGCAACAGCAAATGCGACAGTAAAAACAAAGGTAATTGCCGTTGTCTGCGGTGCTACAATACTTGCAGGCATATCAGCAGTCGGCATAAGCATTCTTGCAGGCTGTAACGCTGAGAAAGAACCGACAGAACCGTCAGTAATATCTTCAACCGTACAGACATCAACTGTTCCAACAACTGTACCTAAGACTACAGTACCAAAGGCAGTTAAAGATTTGGTAGACAAGGGTGAAATCAAGGTCGACAAAGACGGTAACATCACTGATAAGAACGGTAAGAAAGTCGAAGTAAAAGACGGCAAAGTAGAAGTAAAAACCGACGACGGTAAGACAGTTACAGTTAAGGTTAACGATGTAAAAACTACGGTATCTAACAAAAACAACAGCAACAAGGGTAACACCGAAAAGAAAGAAGATACATCATCAAAGAAAGACAATTCTTCAAAAACAAATACATCTGATAACGACAAGAAGCCAGCTAAGCCAAGCAACTCTTCAAGTAATAACCAGAAGCCAGCGAAGCCAAGCAACTCTTCAAGTAATAACCAGAAGCCAGCATCTAAGCCAGAATCTTCAAAGACTGAGACACCTACAGCAAAGCCAAAGCAGAAGGTATGGGTAGATGATTATAAAACAGTTCACCACGAAAGAGAGTGGATTGTAACAGGTACTCACGAAGAAGACGTATATGGTTGGGTAGGTTACAATGTATGCAACGACTGCGGTATGAAGTTGGCAGATGCTAATCAGTTGAAACAGCATATGCTTTGGGAATTAGAAGAAAATGGTGGCAGAGGCTCATATCACCATGAGAAAGAGTATGTAAAAACAGGAACCAAAACAGTAGAAGACGGCTATTGGAAAGAAGCCTATGACGAGAAAGTCAAAGACGGCGGTCATTGGGAGTACAGATAAGTAAATTCGACAGCAAGTATAAATCCTTAAAATAATTAGGGAAGAGAGGGTTCTTTATGAACCCTCTTTTTCTATGTTAAAAATAAATATTATATTAAAGAAAGTATTTAATTTAATTATGATATATGTTATAATATAAACATATTAAGGGGGGAATTTACATGAAAGGTTATAACCCTGATAAGGGTAATTATGATAAGGGAATGCTCTGTAATCAACAAAATAAAAAAAGAGGTTAAGCATTAGAAAAAATTGCTTAACCTCTTTGTTGTTTTAATAATAAAAAATCTTTTGTGTTACGGTGTAATAAATTTTAAAAATATATTATCTTGTTTCCTTGAAAATCGGCAGGCAAACTAAAATGACAGTAAGTTTGACTGCATTTTATCTTGTTTTAACTTAATTCAAAATTACTCAACTGAATTTTTGAAATCTCAAAAACCCAGTATTTAAGCCACTTTTAAGGCATTTTAAGTAATTTTGGCAAAAAATAAAAGGCGGTTAAAAAACCACCTTTTTTGGTCGAGGTGACAGGACTTGAACCTGCGGCATCTTGGTCCCAAACCACTATATAAATGTGTGAAAAACTTAGTGTTTATCGGACTTTTCAAGTTCAGTTGCCTAACATTTGCCTTGCATTTATTTTTTAGCTTATTTTACGATTGAGAAAATCATCAAGTTTTTTCGCAGGTGCTTCAGTATCATCTTGCATTAAATGCGTGTAAATGTTCAAGGTGGTTTCGGGTTTGGTATGCCCTAACTGGTGTTGAATGTAGAGAATATCATAGCCCGAATAGAAAAGATTTGTTGCGTGGGTGTGTCTAAGACAATGAGCTGTAAACGGTTCTATGACCTGCGGAATACCGTCGGGGCAGTATTTACTGCGTGGAGCAATGCCGACAATTTTGCCTTGCTGTGAATTGAATGCTTCAAGGTTTAGGCAATTGATGTAACTCTCCCACAATCTCCGCCACGCTGAATTTGTCATAAGTTTGCCTTTGGTGGTTGTGACTACATAATCAAATGGGGAGTGGGGTGCAAGGCTTTTCAGATAGTCTGACAGAACGGTCGGAATGTCAACCTTGCGGACACCTGCTTCTGTTTTCGCTCCTGCTTTTATGTAAGAATTGTTTCCGTCAAGAACCAAAGTCTGATGAACATTTATTTTGTTGCGTTTCAAGTCAATATCTGCCCATTGCAAGCCGAGGCATTCACCTCTTCGTAGTCCTGCAAGCAACATAATCATTGCCGGCAATCTTCCTCTGTGCGGAGTGTTGATTATTAGCTTTTGCTCTTCGGGTGACAAAGCTCTGCGCTCTTTCTTTTTTGCTGCATTCTTAGATATTTTGACATATTTCAGTGGGTTGAAGTCGATAGCTCGGTTTTCAATAGCGTACTCAAACACTCGGCTTGCAGTTGCGATGAACTCTTTCAGCGACTTTTTCGCTGTTGGTTTGCCTGTTGTAGGGTTCTTAGCGGCTAAGTCAAACACGATTTCCTGAAAATCGGCAATTGTCAGCTTGTTGATTTTACAATGCTCAAGTTCTGCAAAATGTTTGAGATACCGTTCAAGCGTTTTGTATTGTTGCGGTGTTTGCAGTGACCTCTGAACTGACAGCCAGCGTTTTTTCCAACAGCCGTATGTATCATCGGAAGAGATGTCTATGCCTTTGCCGAGTTTTTGTTTTAATTCGGCGGCAAGCGTTTCAACCTCTTTTCGTGATGTGCCACATACGGATTTGTACTTTCGTTTACCGTTTTCATCTCGTCCGATATAGATGTTCTTCTGATAGCGCCCGTCTTTGCGTTTTTTCATTTTATACACTCCTTTTGCTTAAAAAAGGGTGCAAAAATCCCCTGATATTCAATGCTTGAAAATTTCAGGGGAATATGATACAATATTGTAGCGTTATAATATCGTATCATCTGCACCCTGTGTAGGTGATTCCGCTCTGTTCGAGGACCAGTCGAGCAGGGCGGATTTTTTTTATTTAATTTTTATTTGCTATGAGCATTTTAACCTTTGCATTATAACTTACTTTATCGTTCTCATCGTAATGTTCACCAATTGTAAAATCGTTAATGCCAAGAATTCGCTCTTGATTTTCTTTAACAAAAGCTACATCTTCTATATGGAGATTGCCGACATCTAAACCGTTGACAAGCACCTTGATTGCAGGCTCGCCTTTATAATCGTATTCCTGTAACTGCACATTAAGCACTTTGCCTGCTTTTTTGTCGGTTTTGAGTTGTTTAAGTAACTTCTGCCTGCCCTGAAAGGTAACACCTGCAACTTTAAAAACTTTCGTGTGCGACTTGCCCGATTCCGGTTGCATCGCAGGAGTTTTTACCTCTGATTTTGGCTTTTTAAATAATTTTGATAATAATCCCATAATAGCCTCCTCATTGACACATAATGTCAAATATTATATAATAATATTCGAGGAGTTCCTACTTCTCTAATCCTTATTTTGACCGCTCACAGTTGCCGCTGTGGGCGGTTTTTTATTTTGTTATTGCTTTATTGCTGTAAATTTATTTTTGTAATCCATAATAGTTACGAGGTGATTTTTATGGATTATAAAAAGTATCAGAAGTCCCGAAATATGTCGTGGGAAATCCTGTTAAAAGAAAACGTCCGAGAACTCCCTGTTAATATTGTTGAACTGTGTTACAAGCTCGGCATTGCAGTAAAGTATTATGATAAGTTTGAGCAGGGCAATGACGGTAAATGCACCGTCATTAACAATCAGCCTATCATACTTGTACGGCAAGACTGCAACCGACAGCGGAAACGCTTTACCGTTGCTCACGAGCTCGGACACATTATGCTTGGCCATGTTGGCCGCTATGAACTTATCAACCGAGAAATCTCGCCAAATGACAATCCCATTGAACAGGAGGCAAATGTATTTGCAAGCAGGCTACTTGCTCCGGCTTGTGTGTTGTGGGGATTAAAGGTCAAAAGTTCTGACGAAATATCTCAGCTCTGTGATATAAGTCAAACTGCGGCGGAATATCGCTGGCAACGAATGCAGGAGCTCTACAAGCGGAACAAGTTTTTAATTGCTCCGCTTGAACGGGAAGTTTACAAAAAATTTCAAGACTTTATTTTAAGTCATCAACATCAGGCAAATCCATAAGTTTATTAAAATCGTCGTCTGTGACGGTTGTTTCCTTAAAACTTCCGTCTCGGGCGGCAGTTTTTATTTTGTAAACTTTATTGTAATTACCACTACATATTAAATCATTTGAATATTCGAGCAGTTTATTTTTTCCAAAATTATTTAATGCCGCATAGTTAGTAATTAGTTTTTCTTTGTGAATGTTTGTTTTGTCGTCTGAGTTACTGTTAATAAACGAGGTGTACCCTAAAATATTGTTATTGTCATCTACATTTACCATATATGTATTACCTTTGTATGTTTCAACAACAATATAAAATTTGTGCCCATCCTCGCATAAAAATTCCATAGCCATTCCGCTACTTTTTTCTTGTGAGAAATTTACCGATAAAACTCTAATAAAATGGACATAATCATAATCACATAAAGGGCATTTAATTTCAGCTTCTTCGATTTCATGTGGAATAAAATTTAGTCTTATAGTTTTTCCTATTAAATAATCGACAGAACATTTATAAAAATCAGCTAATTTGATTAAAGTTTCAGAGTTTGGTTCCCTTTCATTTTTTTCATAGCCAACGTAAGTTGTGTATGAGATCCCTAATTTTTCGGAAGCTTGTTTCATATTAAGATTAAGTTCTGTTCTAAGTTCTCTAAGTTTTTCTCCAAGCATATTTTTCCCTCCAATAAAACGATTTATTTGTTATAAATACAATACTCTAAACGAGTAAAAATGTCAAGCGAATAATTAAAATAATATTCAATTAGTGTAATTGCACAAAAATCTGCAATACTCTTTGTGCGTAATTTACTTGTAAAAGATATTGACAAATACTCTTATTGCGTATATAATTAGCTTGTAAATACGCAATAAGAGTATTTTGCTTGATACGATAAAGGAGGTGAGATTGGTGCTGTTTTTATATCCAAATATTGAAGCCGAAAGAGCAAGAGCTAATATGACACAAGAAGACCTTGCTAATAAGTTAAAAATTGAACGTAAAAGTTATTATAATTGGCAAACAAAAGGTAATATCCCCATTAATATACTCTTGAGTTTAGCTGATATTTTTAATTGTTCAACCGATTACTTATTAGGAAGAACTAACAATCCTTCTTGTTTCATAGAAACTATCAGAAACTAACTTTGCCGAACAGCAGAAATCAGCTTAGGAGGTGAAGAAAGATGGAAGTAATAATAATTTTAGGACTGCTAATGCTTTGCACAGCTTTTGTTTCAGCGGTATTAGCAATAAAAATAGTAGCCGCCCATTTGTATAAAACAATAGACAGCTACCTTGATAAGCACGACACTCAAATTATGGATCTGATTAAGTGGGCAAAGGAGAATGAAAATTGAACAAGTTTTTAATATTTGTAGTGTTTATTCTCAACGCAATTATCTTATTTCTGCTGATTACAGCAATGCTTATCAAAGCAGAGGTTATCCTTTAAGAAAGAAGTATTCAAATAATGCAATCAAAATTGCTGATAATAGTGAAATTGCAATAAATGGCATTGAATATTTAGTAATTCCTAATATCAAAACTTTTATGTTTCGTGTTTTGTATGTATACATCTTTTTATCTAACGGTCTTAAAGGAATTCCTAAAGCAGAACAACAATCGTCATATTCTTTGTCGACTAATTTTGAAATGCTTTGAAAGTTAATTTTATCTAATGGAAGAGAAAATACATAGCTGAGTTTTCCGCCAGCGATAAGTTTATTATCGGCAATAATATCTTCGCATTTTTCAACGGCTTGTTTAATTTCAAAAGTAATTTCCTTTTTGTACAAATGTTCTTCAAGCAGGTTGAATATGGGGAAAATCACTAATTCATATCGTTCTTTCAGATAGGTTTTGTTCTGTTCCTTTTTAAATAATATCCAAGACAGAACCAAAGTGCATAAGGTTGAAACTGCGGATATTATTAAAGTCAACCACGATAAAATATCATTCATATTTACGCCCCCTTTCATAGTTAATCATAACATTTAAGGTCGTGTAAAGCAATAAAATATCGAAAAGCAGGTGAAGAAATGAAAAATAAAATGATAGGCAACTATTCAAATGAAGGAGTGCTTAATATATCGGCTACAAATTTGCAGGAGTTTGAAAGCCTTATAAAAAAGGCAAAAAAACAAGCTGACGAATTGCAGGACACAATCAATCAGCTTGAATTCTTCAATTTTAGTTTTAAGTTCTCAACAGATAAGGATAATTAGTTACCTTCTATCATTCTTTCTGCATTCATAGCAGAAATGTCAAAATCTATAAAAGAAACGATTGCATTTATAAATTCGATTAAGTCGTCAACATTGTATTCCTGCTGCTTTCTTTCGTAATGGGTTTCGTCATTACCTATCCAAGCAGAAGCCATAGCTAAGTGTTTGATTTTACCATTGTCAATATAATTATTGATACATTGTGACAATGGAGCTTTTATTATTGCTTCTTTGTCATCAGGGTGTAGAAAAATGGCATAATCTTTTACCAAAAATTCCAATGCTTTTCTGTAAGCCATTCCTGAAATATCATTCAAACGATACTGCTGTGAAGCATAAGCCTGATTGTAAATGCTACAAAAATCAGGTGACAAAGCCTTGATGTGCTTTGAAAACTCTCGTTCTTCAACATCATAAACCGGCTCAAATCCTCTTAGGTCAGTTATATCACAATAAGGACCTATATGATAATTACCTAAAAAGGTCTTTTCACAATTGTGACAGAAGAAATGAACGAAAAGATTTGGAGAAGTATGTTCATCGTCAATATAGTAGGAGCTTAAATACGAGGGGTCGCCAGATTTGTGACGCATAGGACAGACTGACGGATATTCGATTTCAAGATTTTTCTTACTAATGTCATCGTTCAATGATTCGCAGTTATAAATTGTCTTTTTGATAAGCAAAGACCCCTTTCATTATATAGTGTAATGAATTGCTGTTCATCACTACATATAGTATATCATAGAAAGTTGGTGAAATCAATGCACATCAATGAATTTGCTGAAATATTGCTCAAAAGCAGAAAACAGAAAGGTTTTTCGCAAAGCGAGCTTGCTAAGGAATCAGGCTTTACTAAAAGAGCTATTCAGTATTGGGAAAAAGGCAAAAAGAGCATTTCTCTTGAAAATGCCGACAGGCTCTTAACGGCTTTGGGTGTAGAAATCAAGATAGGTAAAACAGAAATCAGGTGAGAAAATGGCAAAACTTAAACTTATTGACACAGTCGAAATCGTTTCGGACAAAATTACCAACGTAAAATAGGAGGTGTACATATGCCGAGAGAAAGACCTATCGTCAATTGGGATGAAGTTCCTGTGATAATTGATGTGCCGTATGTGGCACGATTGCTGGCACTTAATGTTGATTACACAACACGGCTTGCACAAAGGGGCGTTCTTCCTGCCCACAAAATTGGAAAGCTTTGGCGATTTGATAAGGAAGAACTCAGACAATACATAAAGGAGCATTGAAAATGGAATTAAGAAACAGACTTACCAAAAGAGCATTAAAGGACAAGCTCTTTTACAGTGAGCTGACACTCAAACACACAAGAAACAGCCTTGCAAGTACGCAGACCGACCTTGAAACGGCACACAGCAACCTTGAAAAAGCCAAGGCAAAACTTGGCAAGGTGACAGCATTGTATGTTGCCGAAAGAGCCAAAAACGCAGAACTTGCCCGAAAGCTCAAATCGCTTGAAACAGATTCAGATACTGTCGGCTTTGAATGTGTGGGGGTTGAAAATGCCAAAGACTACAAGGTTGTTTGATGAAAAGAACATTTTGCGGACCTTAGCAAAATGTTTATCAAATGTAAAGGTGGGAAAATATTTTGAATTACACTGATTTTATATCCTCAAACGGATACATATGCACTGAATCTGAGTTTGAAATTGCTAAGGCACACGCTAAGAACAAGTTGGCGGTTATTATCAGCCGATTTGGTGATGCAAACGGTGAACGCCTTGAGGATTATTACCTTGAACAGCTTATCAGGGAAGAACTCAGAGCTGAAAGAGTATCAAAGGCGTTGTTTGAAATGCAACTTGCAGGCAAAGAGAAATCCCGCATTGCTTAGGAACAGCAACACGGGATTAAACAAAAAGAAATTTAAACAAGCTCATTATATCATATTGAATCGAAAAATCAATAGTTAGGAGATATTAAAATGTGCGAAGTATGCAGAAGCACTCCGTGTAATCCGATGTGCCCAAACGCACCGCAAGTACTGGTAATGGGGCATTGCAGAGCGTGCAACGCAGAACTCAGATATGATTATACATATTTCAGAGATACAAATGATGATATTTTCTGTTCTCGTGAATGTGCCGAACTTTTTCACGGCATTACCGAGGAAGAATGGTCAATAGATTAAGGAGGTAACATAAAATGACCAAAATTACAGAACCCGTTAATTTGCTTGAAACTGCTGATATGGAAGAAGTAAAAAATCTGTCAACAGTTAATGATGCAGAACCTGATTCAACCGATTTAATTCAGGTAGCTCAGATTCCTGTCATCATCGAGAATCTCAAGCTGGTTAAATCTGAAATTGAGAAAAAGGTAAACACTGCCTGCGAAATGGTATGTACAGACGAAAACTACAAGGAAATCAAGAAGTTGCGTTCATCGCTCAATAAGGAATTTGCGGAATTTGAAACTCGCCGAAAAGCGGTTAAATCGGAAATAATAACACCTTATGAGGCTTTTGAAACAGTTTACAAAGATTGCGTGTCATTGCCTTATAAGAAAGCTGATTCCGCCCTTAAAGGTAAGGTTGACGCCATTGAGCAGGGTCTTAAACAGGAAAAGTACGAAAAATCAAAAAGCTATTTTGATGAGTATTCAAAATCACTCGGTATTGATTTTGTGGCATATGAGCAAGTTAGTTTAAACATTACTATGAGCGTATCTCTCAAAAAGCTTAAAGAAACTATAAAATCTAACCTTGACAAGATTATGGATGACTTAAAGCTTATCGCAACGCAGGAGCACAAGGACGAAATCCTGTACGAGTATAAGCGGTCTTTGAATGTATCGGTTGCAATAACTTCCGTAACCGAGAGGTACAAGGCTATTGAAGAAGAAAAAGCAAGGGCAGAAGCCGAAAGAGCAGAGCGTGAAAAAGCCGAGCAGGCTGTGAGCAACACTCTTGACGAATATGAACCGTTTGTTGCAAATGTGCCTGAAGAAGTTGCTCCTCCGGTTGAAGAAATATCAGAACAGGCACAGCAGGATGAAAAAGTCCTATCATTGTCATTCAAGGTTTACGGTACAAAATCACAGCTTAAAGATTTTGCACTCACTGTTAAGCAGTTAATCAACGAAAGGGGATTGCGCTATGAGTAATTATAATAATCAAAACAATCAGATTCAGCAGAGAAAGCCGAAGTTTTCGTCAATGCTCCAGACACAGGCTTTTCAGAAAAGTCTTTCAAACTCAATGAAAGACCCGAAGGAAATTCAGAAATTTACGGCGGCTATCACATCTGTGGTGAGTACAAATCCTGCACTCGAAGAATGCGATGCAGCTACAATTCTTTCGGCGGCTCTTTGCGGTCACTCTCTCGGACTTCCTCCGTCACCACAGCTCGGTCAGTATTATATGGTCCCGTTTAAGGACAGAAAGAATAAGCGTACAACAGCTACATTTGTTCTTGGCTATCGTGGATACATACAGCTCGCTATTCGTAGTGGTCAGTATAAAAGACTTAATGTGGTGGAAATCAAAGAGGGCGAACTACTTAACTGGGACCCACTCACCGAGGAAATAGCAATTAAAATGATTGAAGATGAAACAGAGCGTGAATCTGCCGAAACTATCGGATACTATGCTTATTTTCGCTATGTAAATGGCTTTGAAAAGGCTCTTTACTGGAGTAAGGATAAGATGAAACAGCACGCATTAAAGTATTCAGCCGGATATGCAAGCGATGTCAATAAGGGTACAAGTTACACTTTTTGGGCAAAGGATTTTGATGCTATGGCAAAAAAGACAATGCTCAGACAGCTTATAAGCAAATGGGGTATTATGAGTGTTGAAATGCAGACAGCATATGAAGCTGATAATCATATTATCAATGCTGACGGAACTCCCGATTATGACACCGATACTATGATCGATGCAGAAGTTCCTGCTGAAACACCTGAAATTTACAATTCATCTTCATCTGAACCGGATGAAGAACAGTTCTCTATTGATGATCTTGCAGAATGAAATGATTGATTTAGAGATAATAAGCACAGGCTCTAAGGGCAACGCAGTCTTTCTTGACGGTCAGGTCTTGATTGACTGCGGAGTGCCGTTCAGCAAACTTGTTGAGTGTAAAGTGGTTGACCGAGTTAAATATGTATTCTTAACTCATCAACACGGAGATCATTGCAATGTTGCCACTCTAAAGCGACTGCTGTCCGAACACCCTTGTATTCGGATAATTTACCCCAATTATCTTTGCAAAAAGCTTTTTTTATTAGGTGATACCTCCTTTCAATACAATTCTTTCATAGTCGCTCAGGATAAATGGTACTCAATCAGCAATATTACTTTTTCAGCAGTACCACTTCGGCATGATGTTCCTAATATCGGCTGGAAGTTACACTTCAACACTCAACAGGGGATATATAAAGTTATATACGCAACTGATACATCGGAAATCGCTCATATAACAGCTAAGAACTACGATTTGTATCTTGTAGAAGCTAACTACTCAAAAACAGAATTACTTAATCGAATAAAAGATAAACGATTGAAAGGTCAATATGTGTACGAAGATAGAGTTCTTCGTACACATTTGAGCAAAGAAAAGTGCGATGAATGGTTGTATCAAAATATGGGTAATGACAGTTTCTTCGTTTATATGCACCGACACGAGGGCTTAGTATGATTACATCAGCGAACATAGTATCTTATGACGGATATAACTTAATAGTAAGACCGCATGAGCGTATCGGCAGAGAACTGGCACAGAAACAAGTACATGAAATTGAACTCAGAATTGTTGACGGACGCACGATTTCTGCCGAACAGCGAAGAAAAACATACGCAATCATCAGAGATATAGCATTTTGGTGCGGAGATAATCCCGAATGGATTAAAGAATATTTCAAGTTTAATTTTTGCGGTGAATTTGGCATTGAATACTTTTCGCTGTCTGATTGCGAAAAAAGCGTAGCAAGAGATTTCATAAGCTATCTGATAGATTTTTGTTTCTACCAAAATATCGGAACAAGAGATACTCTGCTTAATGTTACAGATGATATAGGCAGATACTTGTACAGTTGTCTTGAAAATCGTAAGTGTGCAATATGCAATGCACCAGGTGAAGTTCATCATGTTGACAGAATTGGTATGGGGCGAGATAGGGAACAGATTGTACATATAGGATTAAAAGCTATATGCCTTTGCAGAAAGCACCACGATGAAGCACATCGGCACGAAAAAGAGCTGTTTGATAAGTACAAAATCTACGGTATAGAGCTTGATGAATATCTTTGTACAAAGCTGAAACTTAATACAAAAAGAAAGAGGTGATACAGTGAATGGCTGGACAACCAAAGCGAGGGCTTGACTTTGCGGCTTGGGATGTTCACTTGTTCGATGATGATGAGAGATTTGATGTGCTTATTGATGCACAGGGTTGGGACGGCTTTGGAGTATTTTTTTGGATTTGTACCAAAGCTTATGCAACAAATGGTTACTATTATGAGTGGCGAGAAGAAACCAGTGCTGCCACGATAGCGAAACGAATGAGCGGTGGAATTAAATCAGATACGGTAAATCAGGTAGTCAAGCTTTGCTTACAAATTGGGCTGTTTGATAACGGGCTGTTTGATAGGGAGAGCATACTGACCAACAAAATGATGCAAGAACGATATATGTACGCTATCGAAAAACGCTCCGTGCGAGGTCGCACAATAAATAGATTATATTGGCTTTTGAAAACGGAAGAAACAAAGGCTTATATAGTTATACCTGAAAATGAGCATAATCTCTCCGAGAATGAGCATAATCTCTCCGAGAACGACACAAAGAAAAGTAAAGTAAAGGAAAGTAAAGTAAATAGAAATAATTATTATGCGATGCCGTCTGCAAATGCAGCCGACACCGCCGGTGAAAATATTTTTATTACATTACCTTTGAACGATAAGAGTAATTATTCAGTTTCAAAATCTGATGTTCAGCACTACAAAATTTTGTATCCTGCTGTTGATGTAGAACAACAATTGCGTTCGATGTTGGGGTGGCTCGAAGCTAATCCGAGCAGGAGAAAAACAAGAACCGGCATTAAAGGGTTCATTACTAAATGGCTTAATAAGGTCCAAGACAGAGGAGGTGTAGGATATGGATTCAATCCAAGCGATAATGTCAAGAATAATGTCACCACAGCGAGCGGAGGAAATTATCCAACGGGCGAGAAAGTTTTCTAAAGAGCTTACTCCAAAAGAAAGAGCCGAACAGGAAGCAAAGGTTTTTAATTCTACCCCGGGTAAACTTACGGGCTATGAGTGCGAGAAATGTATGAACCGAGGCTATATTTACCGTGTAAAGGCAGGCGAAACGCCTTTCGGGCAGGTTACATATGATGTGGTTGCTTGCAAATGTAATTGTATGAAAATTCGAGATGAACTTCACAGAATGCAGAACAGCGGTCTTCAAAAACTTCTTAAACGATATACTTTTGAAAGTTACAAGACAACCTCAGATTGGCAGAAATATGTGAAAGATAAAGCATATGAGTACATTGACAAATGCTTTGATTGGTTCTTCTTCGGCGGTCAGCCCGGTTGTGGAAAGACACATATATGTACGGCTATTGTCGGAGCATTACTCAAAAAAGGCAAAGCACCTAAATATATGCTTTGGCAGGATGATATTACCAAAATCAAGCAGGCATCGAGTAATTTAGAGGTGTATGAAGCTCTCATAAATTCATATAAGCAAGCGGAAATTCTTTACATTGATGATTTCTTTAAAACTCGCAGGGGCGATTTTGTCTCAACAGCTGATGTCAATGCTACATTTAAGATTATCAATTACAGATACAATGAAGGATTGCCGACTGTCATAACATCTGAATTATCACTTGAACAGATTTCGCAAATTGATGAGGCTTTAGGCAGTAGAATTTCAGAAATGGCTAATCCGAAAATTTTTATTAAAGCCGATAAAAATAAGAATTACCGTTTTACGAGAGGAAATGAAAATGATGTCTGAAGCACAGGAGCAATGTAAACTCATTAAATGGGCGGATAAATGTGTGCAAATGAAAATACATCCTGAACTTTCAATGCTGTACGCTGTTCCAAATGGTGGCAGAAGAGATAAAGCCGAAGCCGCACATCTTAAAAGGCAAGGAGTTAGGGCAGGTGTTCCGGATTTATGCCTTGCTGTGCCAAAAGGTAAATATCACGGCTTATATATTGAGCTTAAAGTCGGCAACAATAAGACTTCTGAACATCAGGATAAATGGTTGCAGAATCTTTCACGGTGCGGATACGCCGTAAAGGTATGTTATGGCAGTACATCAGCAAAGCAGACAATTGAAAAATATCTGCAATTGGGTGATTGATTATAAAATTGCAGGTTTGTCGAAAGTGTAAACACGAATATCATCCGTGTAGCATACGGAAATGTCCATATTCAAAAAAAGGCTTATACATATGTGTCTATTGTTGTAAAAAGTGTCCGTATGTTAGGCAGGTCCCTTTGGGGTGGATATGTTTGTATGATAAACAAAAAGAAATTTAAATAGGAGTTGTGATAAATGAAAAGCAACTGGAAAGCACGCAATAAGCAGTACAATGACCGCCAAAAGGGCGAAATCTTCGATGTAGGCATAGGATACGGACTTGAACTTGCCTCTGTTGTGTTAAGTCACCATTTCGGTTTTGGTGCAAAAAGGCTTTATAAGTTAAATCTTGAAGCCTTAAGGTACATTGCAAGTATCAAAGACGGTGCAAAAGAGTTCACCGAAGAATACAAAAACAATGTTGAATATGCCTCTATCAAAATGCACAAGGGATTTGATAAAATTATGGCACTCAAAAACAGCGGCATTGATTACGGGCAGAAATTAAGAGATGAAATTGACAGCGGTAGTTATCTGAACGCAGAAATCGAGGTGAATTAAATGAGTAAAGAGAAAAAACCAATTTTAAACTTACAGAAGGGTTGTCCGTTTTGTGGTGGCACGGACTTATGTTATAGGTATGATCCCGCTTTGAGCAGAATTGACATTGTGTGTAAAGCTTGTAATTTCACTTTCTCATATAAAAATGAAAAATCTACAAACGCACTTCTGCTTGCTGAAAGTATATGGAACTCAAGAGTCAATGAGCAAAAGCCGACAGTGAAAAGCACAGTATCAACAGCAGAGGCTATCTTATCAGAGCTCAAGGATATTAAGTCATATGTAGCTGAACTGGCAGGATACAGTATTGATGAAAAAGGATTATGAAAGGAAGTCAAAAAATGATTGATTGTTCTAAAACAGAAAATTATTTTGCTGAAAAGCGAAGAATGATAAAAAAATACAGGCTAAACGATGGTGCATATATATGTGGAGTTAATTGTGCCAACTGTCCACTGAACAGTTTGAATAATGGTACAAGCGACAAGATAACTTGTTCAGACTTTGAAGTATTCTATCCTGAAAAAGCAATAAAAAAAGTCCAAAAGTGGAGTAATGAACATCCGCAAAAGACATATCTTACGGAGTTCTTGAAGAATTATCCAAACGCTCTACTCAAGGATGACGGAACACCCGAAATATGCCTCAGTAGCTTAGGATTGACGAACTATAATGGATGCAGAAACGGCATTACTTGTTCGGAATGTTGGAATCAGCCTATTGAGGACGGTGAAGAGTAATGGCATTCCCAGAAAAGCTAAAAACGTTAAGGCTTAAAAATGGATTAACGCAAGATGAGTTGGGTGAAAAGCTCTATTTGAGCAGGACAAGTATATCTTACTATGAGCAAGGAAAATTTGAGCCTAATATCGAAACCATAATAGCTGTAGCGGATTTATTTAACATCACAACAGATGAATTGTTGAAGTGAGGCAGAAAATGGATAAGTCACACAGAACGGATTTAACATTCTCAAGACAGCTTGAAAAGGCTATGACATCAAGGAACATAGGTGCAACAAAACTGTCGAGAATGTCCGGAATACAACGTAGTCAGATATGCAAATATTTGACTGCTGAGATGTCGCCGACGGCAATAAACATTCGCAAGTTAGCTGTTGCATTAAGCGTCACATCTGATTATTTATTAGGACTGGTTAAAGCAGACAAACAATAGCTTACAATAATAAAATTGTACCTAAAAATAACAGCAAAAAATTATACAATGGACTTATGATGCTGAAGGACTATCTGTGTTGTAAGTCCATTTTTATTTGGCGGTGTATGGTATGGCTAAAGCGTTTGCTATAGGATTTTATAAATCTAAAAAGTGGCAGGACTGCCGACAGAGCTTTATCGCTGAAAGAATGCTTGTTGACGGCGGTTTGTGTCAGCTGTGCAAAGAGCGACACGGCTATATCGTGCACCATAAAATTATGATTGATGAGAGTAATGTAAAAAATCCTGATGTTACTCTCAACCACGAAAATCTTTTATATGTGTGCAAAAAATGTCATGACGATTTGCCGGGACACGGGATAGGTTGCGAACCGAAAAAATATTTTTTCGACGATAGCGGAATGCTCCGACCGATTATCCCCCCCGTTGAAAAATTGGAAACCGGTGACCGTAGGACCGAGGGGGGCAGTTAGATTTTTTGCGCGCCTTACATATAGCCCCCCTCCCCCTAAAATCTTGTGTGAAAGGACGGTGACTTGTAAAATGACTGACGAACAGAGAGAACAAAGAGCGATTAAACGAGAGATAAAGCGATTAACGGAAATCTACAAGGACATAGAAGTTAAGAGAAAAGACCTCGCCGTTGGCTTAATCGAGAATGCGGCGTTTACTCGAATCAGACTGAAAGAACTGCAACAAGACATTGCAATTTATGGCTTGACTGAATTGTTTTCGCAGTCGGAAACGCAAGAGCCGTACTCACGCAAAAGACCTGAGGCAGATTTGTATAACACGATGCTTGGAAATTATCTTAAATACATCAAGCAACTCAACGATATGCTTCCAAAAGTGACCGAGGCAAAGACTGCAACAACAGACGGCTTTGACGATTTCGTTGAAGGGCGTGACAAGCTTTGAAACGCTATCCACTGAGCTATAACCCGATACTCGAATACTACGAACAGATACAAAGCGGTAAGGTTACTGTTTGCGACAAAATACGCAAGTGGTACAAACATTTAAGCGATAAGGTGATTAATCCGACAGACGGCTATCATTACGAAGCTAAGCGAGGAAATCACATTATTGAATTTGTTGAAAACTACTGCCGACATAGTAAAGGCAAAATGGGCGGTCAGCTCGTAAAGCTTGAGCTGTGGGAAAAAGCGTGGCTTGCGGCGACTTTTGGCTTTGTGGACGATGACGGTATAAGACAATATAACTTATCTGTGCTGATTATCGGAAAAAAGAACGGCAAGTCTTTGCTTGCCTCTGCGGTTGGCTTGTATATGCTCATCGGCGACGGTGAACCCGGTCCCGAAGTGTATGCAGTCGCCACAAAGCGTGACCAAGCCAAGATTATATGGCAGGAAGCGAAACGAATGGTTCGCAAGAGTGAAACTCTGCTGAAGCGAATTAAACCACTGCTGAATGAATTGAGTTCAGAAGATTACAATTGCGGAGTGTTTAAGCCGCTTGCTTCTGATTCAGACACACTCGACGGTTTGAATGTGCATTGTTGTTTAATGGATGAGTTACACCAGTGGAAAAACGGCAGACAGCTGTATGACATTATGGCGGACGGTACGATCGGACGGGACCAACCGCTTATCCTTGTGACAACAACAGCCGGAAAAATCAGAGAGGACATCTACGATGAAATCTATGACGATGCCGTTCGCACTACGAATGGTTTGTTTGATGATGTAGGTTACAAAGACGAACACAGCCTTTACATTATCTATGAGCTTGACAAGCGTGAAGAATGGGAAAAGCCCGATTGTTGGGAAAAAGCTAATCCCGGACTTGGCACTATTAAAAATCGAAATGCCCTTGCAAGCAAGGTCAAGAAAGCGCAGGCGAATCCGTCGCTTGTACGCAATCTTGTATGCAAAGAATTTAACATAGCCGAAACATCAACTGAATCGTGGCTCAATTTTGAGGAGCTTAACAACGAAACAAAATTTGATGTAAAGGAACTCCACCCAACCTACGGGATAGGCGGTGCAGACCTATCAAGCACAACCGACCTTACGGCGGCCAAGATGTTGTTTCGAGTGCCTGACAATGAAAATATTTTTGTATTGTCAATGTACTGGATACCGGCTGACCTTGTGGAGAAAAAAGTAACCGAGGATAAGATCCCGTATGACAAGTGGATAGAACAGGGCTTTATGCGCACTTGCCCCGGAAACAAAATCGACGCAAGTGTTGTTACGGCGTGGTATCAAGAACTGCAAGACGAATACGACATTTACTTGTGGAAAGAGGGCTATGACGCTTGGTCGGCTCAGATGTGGGTTAATCAGATGATTGACGCTTTCGGTCCTACCGTTATGGAAGCGGTACATCAGGGCAAGAAAACACTGTCTGCCCCAATGAAAGCCCTTAAAGCAGACCTTGTAAAGAAAAGAATAATTTACAACAACAATCCGATTGATAAATGGTGTCTTGCAAACACCGCAATAGATGAGGACAGAAACGGTAATATACAGCCAATTAAAACCTCGAAGTCAACAAGACGAATTGACGGTACTGCGGCATTGCTTGATGCTTACACGATATATTTTGAATACGAAGATGAATATTTAAGCATTGTTTAGGAGGTGAGAGAATGGGAAAATTTAAGAACTTTTTAAATTCTGTTCGTAATGTCAGAAAGACAAAGAATTTTTCAAGGGTTGAACTTGTTACACAGAATAATTCAAATTTTTTCTTATGGGGCAACAGGGCATATGATTCTGACACAGTCCGAGCTTGCGTTAATGCACAGGCTCTCAGATTCTCGAAGTTATCTATTAAACATATAAGAGAAACAATCGTTGACGGCAGAAAAGATTTGCTAATCAATCCAGAGCCTTACCTCAAATTTTTGCTTGAAGAGCCAAATCCGTACACAACAATGGATATGCTTTTGTATAGGACAAGTACACAGTTATCGTTATCAGGAAATGCGTTTTGGCTTATCATCAGAGATTTAAACGGCTTGCCAACAGAATTGTATTTTATTCCTGCAAAATCAGCGACTGATTTATACGATACAGACGGCAATCTTGTTTATGAATTTATCCTTGCAAACGGTAAGACCTACCGCTTCGCCTCCGAAGATGTCATACATTTGCGTGATGATTTTGCAGAGAACGATATATTTGGAAGTGGAAAATTTAAGGCTCTTGCTCCTTTACTTGAAATTGTTGAAACAACCGACAGCGGCATCATAAGCGCTATCCGAAATTCAAGTGTCATTAAATGGTTGCTGAAATACACCTCGTCATTGCGTCCCGAGGATTTGAAGAAGAACGCAAAAGCGTTTGCTGATAATTACCTTAACATCAGCAACAGCTCCGTCGGTGTTGCGGCAGTTGACGCAAAGGTTGACGCAAATCAGATAACCCCGAACGACTATGTTCCAAATGCTTTGCAAATGGACAGAACAAAAAACAGAATTTTAGAGTTGTTCAACACCAATGTAAAAATTATCACATCAACAGCAAATGAAGATGAAGAAAATGCTTACTTTGAAGCGGTGATTTCGCCTAAAATCATTCAGCTTAAAAATGAGCTGACACGAAAACTTTTCACACGGCGCCAACGAGGTTGTGGAAATTACATAGCGGTAGGTTCATTTAATTTGCAGTCAGCAAGTTTGAAAACAAAGCTGAATTTCGCCGGAATGGTAGACCGTGGAGCAATGCTCCCGAACGAATGGCGAGAATCACTCGGTCTTGCTCCCGTTCCGGGCGGTGACACTCCGCTTAGAAGATTAGATACAGTAACAGTCGGCGGAGGAGGTGAAGAAAGTGAAGAGTAAAAATTATGAAGATTTTGTTGAAAAATTTAAGCCCAAGAAAACAACAGATGATTGTTATACACCACCGTTAGTTTATGAAGCTATAAGCGATTGGGTGGCAAACGAATACAATCTTGATAAATCCACTTTTTGCCGTCCGTTTTATCCCGGAGGCGACTACGAAAATTACGATTATTCAGGGAAAATAGTTGTTGATAATCCGCCCTTTAGCCTTTTGGCAAAAATTTTAGATTTTTATACTCGCAACAAAATTAAATGCTTTTTATTTGCTCCTACTCTTACTGTTTTTAGCAATAAAAGAAGTTGCAACTACACAGTAATTCTTTGCGGCATTAGTATTACATACGAAAATGGTGCAGTTGTAAACACATCATTTATTACAAATTTAGATGATCCTGATTTGCAAATAAGAACTGCTCCAACTTTATATAAAGCAGTTAAGCTTGCAGATAATAAAACGCTTGCCGCAATAAAGAAACAACTCCCAAAATATTCTTACCCTGATAGCGTAATTACCAGTGCTAAACTTTATCCTTTTGCGAAGTATGGCATTGATATAAAAATAAAAAAATCTCAATGCCATTTTATCAGAGCTTTAGAATCACAAAGAGCAAAGAAAAAGACTATTTTTGGCGCAGGTTTTTTGATTTCGGATAGCGTCAAAGCCGAATTGCAGAAAGCCGAATTGCAGAAAGCCGAATTGCAGAAAGCCGAATTGCAGAAAGCCGAGGCAACAGAAACAAATAACTGGGAGCTTAGCAGTGAAGAACTTCTAATAATCAAATCACTTGGACAAGGAGGTGAAAACAATGCCGAAGGTAATTGACATCAAGGGTCCTATCATTACAAACGATGACAAGTGGATCTATGACTGGTTTGGGGTAGCCTCTTGCTGTCCTGCCGATATTCGTTCTCAGCTTGACGAAGTGGCGGATGATGAGGGTGTACAGGTTGTTATCAATTCATCAGGTGGTGACATCTTTGCCGCCTCCGAAATTTATGATATGCTCGCCGAAAGCAAGGCAACCATCAAGGTTGTTTTTGCCGCATCAGCCGCATCATACATTGCTTGTGCGTGTGAATCCGAAATTGTGCCGACAGGTATGCTTATGATTCATAATGTTTCAAGCTATGCCGCAGGTGATTACAACGATATGGCTCACGAATCGGGTGTGTTGCTCAAAGCAAGCAAAGCCGTGGCGACTGCATACAGACTTAAAACAGGTATGACCGAAAATGAACTTATCGGACTTATGGATAATGAAACTTGGTTTACTGCCGATGAGGCGGTTGAAAAAGGCTTTGTTGACAAGATTACCGAATATGCCGAAAAGCCAAAAGAGGTTAAACTCGCGGCAAGCCTTAACGGTCTTATCCCAGATACAATCATCAAACAGATGAGAAGTGAAAAAACACAGCTTACAGCAAAACTTGAATTATTAAAACGAAAGGAAGTTGAAGAATGAACAAACAGGAATATCTTGACAAGAGAAATGCTCTCTATGATAAGGCTAAGCAGCTTATCGCAGAGAACAAACTCACCGAGGCGAGAGAGGTAACACAGCAGATTGATAAGCTCGACAGTGACTTTGAAAATTCTGCCGTGAATAAGGCAAATAAAAATGCAGAGGAGGGGATTAAAATGCCTGCACCATTCGGAAATCACAAAACAAAAATTGACCTCACAGATGAGGGCGAACAGGTAACAGATCTGTATTCAACACTTGAATACAGAAAGGCATTCGCTAACTATATTCAGAACGGCGTACCCGTGCCACAGAAGTTTGCTAACACAGCGGCACAGACAACATCGGGTACTGCGACGGCAATTGTACCGACAACAATGTATCAGCGTTTGATTGTTGAACTTGAAAAAGTCGGCGAGATTTACGCAAGAGTATTTAAGACAGCTTATCCGACTGCACTCCTTGTTCCTACACAGAACATCAGACCGACAGCGAGCTGGGTTGACGAAGAAAAGGGTTCTGATCAGCAGAAGGTTACAACCGATAAGGTTGTGTTTGCAGGCTATAAGCTTGAATGCAAGGTTGCATTCTCTCTCTTTATGACAAAGACTGCACTTGATACTTTTGAATCGCAGTTTATTGACCAGATTAAGACTGCGATCGTAAAAGCTGTTGAATTTGCAATTATCAAGGGTACAGGCACAGGCTCTCCGACAGGTATTCTTACTTGCACGCCGCCCGAGGGTCAGACTATCGAAATTGCAAAGACAGGTAAACTTGCTTATTCAACACTTTGCAACGCTGAGGCGGCTCTTCCTGCCGCATATGACGATGCTGTGTGGTTGATGACAAAGAAATCATTCTTTGCATTTATGGGCATTACAGACAGCAACGGTCAGCCTGTTGCTCGTATGTCTGAGGGTCTCAATGGTAAGCCGTCACTTACCCTTTTCGGTCGTGCAGTTATTCCGACAGACGGCTATATGGATTCGTACGCTGACACGGTTTCAGCCGACACAACCTTTGCGATGATGTTTAATCTCAACGATTACATCTTTAACGAGGTTATGGGCCTCAGCGTTAAGAAGTACGAAGAGGACGATACCGACAACACCGTTATTAAGGCTGTAATGCTTGCAGACGGTAAGGTTGTGGATACTCACAGCCTCGTCAAGCTCGTTAAGAAAAGCGCTTAAAAGAGGTTTGAATTATGGCAGTATCCAATGAAATTGAAGCCGTAAAGGTTTCGCTCCGTATCAATACGGTGCTGTTTGACGATGAAATATCTGCCCTCATTGATTCTGCCAAAAGCGATATGACAGGTGCAGGAGTTAATGTCACCGATAAAAACTCAACTGCGCTTGTTATGCAGGCAATCAAATTCTATTGCCGTGCTTATTTTTCGGTGACAGCTGATAGCGAATGGGCACGGCATTACGAAGAATTGCGTGATGCAATGGCGGCGAGAGGAGCACAAACATAATGAATGCAGATACTCTTGTTAAACTTGTTGAAAAGTCAGGGCAAACAACCAATGACATCGGCGAAATTGTGTATCAGGAAAAGCTCCGAACGGTTTATGCACAACGCAAATATGTTCGACAATCTGAATTTTTTCAGGCACAGGCGAACGGATTAAAACCTGAATGTATGCTTGAAGTCAACTCGTTTGAGTACCACAACGAAGAATTTTGTTATCTCGAAAATAAGAGGTTCAAGATTTATCGTGCGTATGAGATTAAAGGCACAGAGCGTACGGAGCTGTATTTAACGGATGTGGTAGGTGAGAATAATGTCTTTGCCTAAAGCAGTTAAAATCACAAGAAACGGCGTTGAGATAATCAGCAATGTTGACCGTATTCAATATACGCTTAAAGAGCTTGAGAGAGCCGCTCTGCGTGATGTAGGCAAGCTCGTATGTAAAAGAACACGGCAGAAAATAAAACGCAGGTCGGGGCGCTTAGCGAAAAACACGCAGTATTGGGTGCGTAGCAAGCAGGAAATACCCGATCTGCAAGTTGGGTTTAAGCCGGGCGGCTTTTATGGCTTATACCAAGAAATCGGAACGAGCAAATATCCGAAAATCGGAGCATTGAGCGACGCCGCCGAAAGCAACATCAAAGACATTATAAAAATTGAACAGCAATACCTCAGTGCTGTAGGCACGGAAGAGGCAGAGCGAAAACTTAACGAGGGGGAATACAGTGGTGAATAACATCAAAAAATTTTTGAAAGACTTATTCGCTGAGTATGCACCCTCTTATTTTTTGCAAGCTGACAGCGGATTTCCTCGCCTTGTATATGAGGTTAAACAGCTCTACACGGATGAGCCGTATGACAAGTTTGTTGTGACGGTTAATGTTTATGACAGGCAGACGGCAACTATTGATGATGTTGTGGATAAAATCTACAACAACATAGCAAAGGCTACATATTCGGTCAATGATGTTTTTTACAAATTTTATAATAACTGCGATAGGCAGTATATTGCCGAATCAGACAAATCAATAAAGAGAGTGATGTTCACCCTCGAAATGAGAAGATATAGAAAGGATGATTAAAATGGCAACAGTTAAGCCACGAAAAATTAAGCCATATAGCGGCTATTCGGCGAAAACCGCCGACAGAATGCTTCTTGATGCAGGTGCGTTTTTTGTAAATTACGATCCTGCTACGGACACATATGCAAGCGCCAAAAAGGCAGGCAAATGCCTTGGTGTGACAATCAAAGGCGGTGAATTTTCAGCCAAGCCGACACTCAGACGACTTGAATTTGACGGTGTAAAAACACGAACTAAGGGTGATACAGTAGTCGACGGTTGGGAGGTTTACCTTAAAGCGACACTTGCTGAGATGACCACACAAAATTTCATTTATGGCCTTGGAATTGCCGACAAAGGCACAGACGAAAAGGTCGCAGGCTACGATGTAATTACGGGTAGAGATGTTATTCTTGACAGTGACTACATTCAGAATATCACTTGGGTAGGTTGTCTCCTCGGAGAGGATAAGCCGTGCATTATTCAGGTATTCAACGGCTTTAATGAAAATGGTCTTACACTTGCGATTGCTGACAAGGACAACGGCAAAGTAGAAGCTCAGTTCTACGGCAATCTTTCACCTGAGGTTTATGATTCGGAGGACGAAATCAAGCCCCCATTTAAGATTTACAGACCGACAGAGAGTGAGGAATAAGCGATGAGAAAGTTAGCTATCAAAGATGCGTTCGCTCTTGCGCGCATCATCAAGAAAGCGAATATTGAAGCTGAAATTGCAGAATTTGCGAATAAGGTCAAAGACAAGAAAGACAAAGGCACAGCAGAAAACACCAAAATAATCGGAATTGAGTTTGTCTTAACAATTTTGTCAGCACTTTCCGACAAAGAAGTTGAGCAGGAATTCTATTTGCTTTTCGCTGACATAGTGGGCGATATGACAGCTGAACAGGCAAGTCTTATGAGCATTCCTGACGTAATTGGTAAATGCAAAGCAATCTTTAAGGAAAATGACGTTAAAAGTTTTTTTACCTCAGTCTCAGCCTTGATATAAGAACATATGGAATGCTTATGCAGTATTGTTGCGGTAATACTGCCGTACTGCATGAGCTGTCTTTTTCCGAGGCTGTCGAGATTATCAAAAATGCGATTAATGACCGTGAGGACGAAATGCTTTACAAGGCATATATGCTCACGATGACAGGCAGATTTACAGGCGTGTCATATGTCGATTTTGTAAACAAGGTTAAAAATCAAATGCAGACAGGCGCGGAAGAAACTGTAAACGTCGAAACTGTCGAAAGCAAGATTGCAGATTATCTTAATAATTACAAATGGGAGGAGGTGTAGCTAATAATGGCTGTTGAAGTATTTAAGTTATTTGGTTCTATATTCGTAAATAACGATGAAGCAAACAAATCCATTGCAGAGACCGAGAAAAAAGGTAAAGGTGTCGCCGCAACCTTAGGTAATGGTATCAAAACCGCAGGCAAATGGGGAGCGGCAATGGTCGGAGGTGCGGCGGCAGGCGTAGGAGCATTGTCCACTGTCGCAGAGAGCACCCGAGAATACCGAACAGAAATGGGTAAACTCGACACAGCTTTCACCACCAACAAATTCTCAGCGGCAGACGCAAAGCAAACATATTCCGACCTCTATGCCGTAGTAGGTGACAGCGGACAAGCGACAGAAGCCGCAAACCACCTTTCTTTGCTTTGCAATTCTACCAAAGATTTGCAATCTTGGACAGAAATCTGCACAGGTGTTTACGGTCAGTTTGGCGATTCACTTCCGATCGAAGGCTTAACTGAGGCGGCGAACGAAACAGCGAAAGTCGGACAGGTAACAGGTCCGCTTGCTGATGCTCTTAACTGGATGGGTGTGTCTGAGGATGCTTTTAATGAAAAACTTGCAAAATGCTCCTCGGAGCAAGAGCGACAGCAGTTAATCACATCAACCCTCACAAGCTTGTATTCGGATGCCTCTGCTCAGTACAAGAAAACAAACGGCGATGTAATGGAATCTAACAGGGCACACCAGCAACTATCTGACACTATGGCTCAGATTGGTGCTATCGCCGAGCCTGTCCTTAACTCTCTTATCGGTCTTGGCGGTAAACTCCTCGAACAGCTCTCACCATTGATTGAGATCGTGGCAAACAACCTTGCCCCCGTTTTAATCAACATCTGCGAAGAGGTTGCCCCGATAATTGTATCGATGCTTGAACAGATTATGCCATTGATTGAGGAGTTACTGCCGTTTATTGCTCAGCTTATGGAGCAGTTAGCTCCTATCATTGTTCAGATTGTTGAACAGCTTTTTCCACCTTTACTGCAAATCATTCAGGACTTGCTTCCGTATTTTATGCAGATAATAACGGCGATTATGCCATTGTTTGGTACTCTTGTAGAGCTTTTAACGCCCGTTATCGAAATGTTTATTCAGCTTGCCAGCGTGTTGCTCAACGGCTTATTAGCGGCACTCACTCCGATTATTGAGGATTTAGCTACATTTCTGAACGATTTGCTTACACCTCTTATTCCGATTATAAGTGAGTTGTGTGACACCATCGTTGGAACTTTACAGCCTGTTTTCGAGCAGTTATCGCCTGTCATCTCACGGGTTTTCGATGCTCTTCGCCCGGTTCTTGACCTACTCGGTGAAATGCTTGAAACACTTATCCCTGCGCTTGTACCGATTATCGAATGGTTAGCTCAAATTTTCAGCAATGTTTTGGGCAATGCGATTGAGAGTGTAAAAAACTTACTCAAACCACTCACAGGAGCGTTTGAGGGAGTTGTTAAGTTTATAAAAGGTGTTTTCAGTGGCAACTGGGAAGAGGCTTGGAACGGTGTTGTTCAAATTTTTAAAAATGTATTCAATATCTTACCAACGATTGTCGAAAACATAATCAATGGCGTAATCGGCATTATTAACGGACTGCTTTCAGGCATTGACTGGGCAACATCAATGATTGGCTGGGAGATTGACCCGATTCCGGAAGTAACCTTACCTCGTTTCCGTGCCGGTATTGATTATGTTCCACACGATAAGTTCGCCGCATATCTTGATGCCGGCGAGGCAGTTCTCACAGCTCAAGAGGCTGAGGAATATCGTCAGTCAAAGCGTGAGGGGAAAGGCTCGGTATTTGAAAATGATTCAACCAATATAGTCAACAATATCAGTATTAACATTCCTTCTGTTGCGATTAATAACGATATGGACATTGACAGCTTGGTTGATGATATCAGCAACAGGCTTGCCGATGAAATAACAAGGAGGCAGAGAGCATATGCATAACTTTTATTTTGCAGACAAATGGCTGTCTTATTTTTGTGGCAGATTCGTACAAGCTCCACAGCACGAAATTTCCAAAAGGGATATTTCAGCAATTGAAATCCCATACAAGGACGGCGACATTCTCCTCGATAATGGCAGGTGGCAGAATGTGGAGTTTGAAAGAGAAATTTGTTTTCTGCCGTATTTGTCTGAGATGTCCGCACATCACCTTGCTAAGGCTGTTACTGAATGGCTGACCTTAAATCGGGGATATCAGAAGTACAAAGACACTTATAATCCCGGTTATTTCACTAAGGCTTACATATCAAATATTGATAGCATTGTGCGGGAGTTGCCCTCGTTGCTTTCAACCAAAATCAAATTCAATCGTGTGCCTTGGTGGTATTCGGAGATTGGTGCTAAACCTATTGAATTAGAGGTTAATAAGGCGGTGAATTTGCGTAATCCCGAAAAATACATAAGTTTGCCGACTATTAAGATTACCAACACAAATACAAGCAGTAGCAGTAACGCTAAGGCTAATTTAACTATTAACGGAACAAAATATATTTTGTCTTGCGTTGCGGGTTATGACTACGCTCTGCTTGACGGTGAATCAATGCAGTATAGAGCGTATAAATCTGACGGTACATCGAAATTTATCAACGACACATTACCGCCTGAATTTTCCACCGAAAATAATCAGGTTACGGTTACAGCTGTCAGCAATGCCGAGATTAGCATTACCCCGAATTGGAGGTGTTTGTAAATGTTCTATCCCTTGCTTTATAAATTGCAAAACACAACCCACATCTTGAACCAAAGTGCAATGTTAAAAATCGGTATGATGACCGAGATTATAAGCGGAAAAGTTACCGAAGAACGCAACGGCGACTATTTGCTTGAAATTGAGCTTTTGGTGACAGATGACTGCGCCGATTTGCTTGATACACAACTTTTTGTCAAAGCAAAACCAAATCCGACAGACGAACCGCAATTCTTTGAAATCTATAATTTGCAGTACAAAGATAAAAAATCCGTTGTAATCAAAGCAAAGCATATCAAGCATAATTTGTATAATAATTTTTTGGTTGAAGTACAAAATCAGACAGACATAATGTGCACACCTGCGGAATGGTGGTATCGCCTTTGCACGGGGCAAGAGGAGGGCTTACAAACGCAAATGACCTTGTGGGCGCACTACTTTAAATTTACATCTGATATCACCACAAAATCCTCTATGACACTCGGTTTTGTTACTCCGTGTACTCTCGGAGATTTTATGGGCGGAGCTGACGGTTCACTTGTTGATGTTTTCGGAGGCGAGTATAAATATAACAATTTCAATGTGTCTCTTTTAAAAAGCCGTGGAACAACTACTAAATACCATTTAAAGTGGGGAAAAAATCTGAGCAGTTTAACGCAAACACTTGATTCGGACGATATTTGCTCGCATGTGGCGGCATATGCGACTTGCTATGATACCTATGCAAAGCGCAATGTTGTGCTTTGCTCACAGCCACAGGAACTTAAAAACCACAAATCAAAGTTAATTAAGGTTAAAGCCGTTGATGTAACAAACGGTGGTTCAGTGGATATTGGTAATGCGACGGGCTACTGGAATTTTAATGCGCAGACGGGTGAAAACAAAGATCTGTTGATTCAGAAACTTAACATACAGGCTCAGGTGTTAAGAGGTCAGCTTGCAAGCACCAATGGAGCACCTACGCTTAATGTCAAGGTTGATTATCCAACAACGCTTGATGAGATGTTGGATTTGCATTTGTGCGATACAGTTTACATAGACACGGCTAATGACAGTTTGCAGGCAAAAATCATAAAAACAGATTATGATATTGTGCTTGAACGATGGAACAGCCTCGAACTTGGCACAGCGAAAACGAAATTATCTGATTATATAGTTAAATGAGGTGAAAACATTGAATATTAACCATACGAAAATGGAGCTTGAAATCAACAGTTGTAAAAACTATGAAATTCTCGAAGTTCGTCAGGGCGACAAAAACTCAAGAATTATTGATTTTACATTTACAGTCAACGGCGAAGTTGTAAATTTGACATCTGCGATGTCCGCAACCGTTAATGCCACGGTTGACGATGTAATCGTTGCGGACAGTGTAGCCGCTGTCGTTGACACAGAAAATAATGTAGTCACAGTTACGCTTACAGACACAATGCTCGCATTATCAGGCATTTGTAAAATGGACATTGTGCTTACAGAAGGTGACGAAATTATAACCGCTGAAACCGTTTGTTTGCGTGTAGGAAAAAGTGTAATCAATGACGACAGCAAAGCCTTTCCGGGTGCAAGCTCTATTGCGGAAATCACAAAAGAAGTCGAAACCGCAAGGGGAAGCTCCTCAAGCCTCAACGCAAGGCTTAACGGGATTGATCAGGCTGTGTCTAATAAAGCTGATAAAAGCACGGTCAGTCAGTTGTCGGCACGAATGCAGACGGCAGAAACATCTCTTGCAGGTAAGGCTAATGCAACAGATGTAGCCAACGCTCTTAAAGCGAAAGAGGACAACTCAAACAAGGTGATTTCAAAAACGGACATTACGGACAGCAACACTAATTATCCGAGCATTGAATATCTTGACGCTTACTATTATAAAGCAAATGAACTTTACTCATCGGAAGAAACGGACAAGCTTCTCGGAAACAAAGCCGATGTCAATTCCGTTTATTCTAAGACTGAAACCGATAATTCGCTCGGCGAAAAAGCTGATAAGGTAGATGTTGATGTTTTACTGGCAAACAAAGCTAACCTTGTTAACAGCTCTAACATTTTTGATTTTGATGCTTGGGCGAAAGGGTTACAGAGTTTGACTACACCAGTTTATCGGGGCACACTTGATGAATTGAACTTTGCCGAAAAATCAATTACCATTACCCCTACCCCTACATCAAACGACACTTTTACGATGGGTTGGTACGCACCTTTCCCCGAAACAATGAAAATAAGTGTAAAACCAAATACTAAATATTGGATTTGTTGGCTTACAAACAACAATAACAGCAATGCTTTTGTATTTTTAAACGGAAACAGTACCAATAATGTAAGAATAACACGTGGTAAAGGAACATTTGTCACAAACAATGATACATCGTTTATAACGATTAGGTTTGGTACTAATAACAGTGGTACTTTCAAGGTGTCCAAAATTATGATTGCCGAAAAAGAATCAATCTACTTACCGAATGAAGTTGCAGAGGGCGTCCCAGAGGTTGCAGACGAAATTTTGACATTTGAAAAGACAACCCAAACTTCACTTGACGGTAAATACGATTCAGCGAACATAGAGAGCGGTACATCAAAGCTCACACCTTATTCAACCATTACCGATAAAATCAAAAGTGCAAGCTGTACCTACAAAACAATCGGTGATGTTGTAATCATCAATGCGACAATTACGATGAACGCTGTTACGACTGGAGCAAACAGTACATATCCGCTGATTAATTTGCCGTACAAATGTATTTCTGTGGATGATGTTTTTTGTGTCGGTATTTCAAACCTCGGCAAGCTTTTTAAATTTGCAGTAGTTAAGAATAACACTTGGTTGCAGTTTCAGTCACAGGATAAGACGGCTTACACATTTGCAGACGGCGAACAAATCAATGTGATTTGTTCGTACAAAATTAAATAACGGAGGTAAAAATTATGGAACTTAAAGAAAAAATCACACTTGATATGCTGACAAAGGACAGCGTGTCGGTACTCAGACAGCAGTTTTTGACCTTTAACGGTGAAGAAATGCAGGTCGGAGGAAACATCCGCAACGCTTATATGAACAGCAAATCGGGCAGAGAACAGCTCAAAACGGTGCTGTCGGATGAATACTACAACGCCGTTATGGCAGTATGGGGCGACAATCCAACCGTTGACGAGCCGATAGAAAGCGAGGTGTAAACAATGAAAGAAAACATTTTACAGGCATTATTTGCCACTGTGTGCGGAGCAATTGTCGCATATCTTAACATCTTGCTTGTGCCGTTTGCGGTGATGATTGCGGTAATGATTATCGACTATATCACAGGAATGGCACAGGCATACATAAGCCACACGCTTAACAGCCGTGTCGGTGTAACAGGCATTATCAAAAAGGTAGGCTATATCGTAGCTGTAGCGGTCGGTATTGTTGCCGACTATCTCATCAGTTCGGCACTTGTCAACTGCGGAATCGACCTGCGGATTAACTACTGTATCGGCATGATTGTTACGATTTGGTTTATCATCAACGAATTAATTTCAATCCTTGAAAACCTTTCGGAAATCGGAATCCCATTGCCGAAATTTTTGGTGTCAATCGTCAAGAGACTAAAGACAACAGTCGAAGTAAAAACAGATGAAAGCGAGGAATAATAATTATGTCAACAAAAAGAATCTATCTCAGTCCGTCAAATCAGAATAGGAACACCTATGCAACGGGCGGTACAAATGAAATGGCGCAGTGTGACAAAATCGCCGCCGCAACCGCAAAGGCACTCAAACGCTGTGGCTTTGAAGTAATGGTTGCAAAGTCGGGAACGCTTATGCAGACAAGATGTTCCGAATCTGACAGGTTCGGTGCGGACATTCATATGCCGATTCACACTAACGCATTCAACGGCAAGTACACAGGCGGTACAAGAGTTTTCTGCCTGAACTCAAACGGCAGAAAGGCTGCCGAGGCGGTAAAGTCTGCCCTCGGAGCAATCTCGCCCGGCAAGGATGATTCGGTCAGCTACAAAACCGACCTTTACGAAATCAATGTGCCGAGGGCATTGACCGTGTATGTTGAGTGTGAATTTCACGACACCGTGACAGGCTCGAACTGGATCAGGAACAACACAAACGCAATTGCTGAGGCAATCTGCAAGGGTATGTGTAACTACTTCGGCTATAAATATAAGTCGGCAAGCTCATCAGGCACAACAAAGCCCGCACAGACAACCAAGCCGACAACATCAAAGCCGAGCACATCAGCCTTTAAGCCGTACCTTGTAAAGATTACATCATCGAACGGCGTAAATATCCGCAAAGGCGCAGGCACAAACTATCCCGTGTGTGGCTCAATCGCCAAAGGCGGAGCGTACACTATCGTAGCCGAAAAATCAGGCACAGGCGCTAAAAAGTGGGGCAAGCTCAAAAGCGGTGCCGGCTGGATTGCCCTTGACTATACCGCAAAAATAAAATAAGTTTTAAACCGAACACATAATTGCAAAAAATATTCCCCTCATCCGCCGTAAAAAGTGGGTGAGGGGAGTTTGTTATTTGTAAATTTAATGATTTTGCATAATATCGCATTTTTTGAAAGCCTGAAAGTACCGATTATATCTGACTTTTCCTGCCTTGCATTTGCCTAACATTTTACCTGTTTTTTTCTGTATTTCGGTGTATTTTAGCGTTAAAAAGATATAAAAAATAACCGCACCAAAAAGCTAAAAACTGGCTTTCTAATGCGGTTTTTTCTATGGTCGAGGTGACAGGACTTGAACCTGCGGCATCTTGGTCCCAAACCAAGCACTCTACCAAACTGAGCTACACCTCGAAATGTTGCTTAATAACAACAGCTTAATTATTATATACCATATTTTCGGATTTGTCAACATAATTTTCGCTTTTTATTCAAAATTAATTCAAATATTTTGAAAATCACCATAAGACAGACCGAAAATGTGGTACAAAACAGCCGTCCCTACATAAGAAACGGCTGTATGGTGCAGGTAACAGGACTTGAACCTGCATGAAATTGCTTTCACATGGACCTGAACCATGCGCGTCTGCCAATTCCGCCATACCTGCTTATTAAATTGAAAATTGAAAATGGAAAGTTGAAAATGAAAGTGTCAACTTTTGCATAATCAATTTAAATTCCCTTGATTTTTACACGGTGGGGAAACCGAGGTGGAGCTTACTTTCAGATAAAGCTTACTCTTCGGCTGATTCCGCAACAGCACTCAAAATGTGCTATATTATTATAACAGACCGACAGGTAAGTGTCAAGTGACATTTACTTTATCGGTCTGATTTACGCTGATTATTTTTCAGAATCGGGTTTGCGGATTTTGAAACCGTCATATTTTCCGATGTCGCAGAGGGCAATTTCGTGGCAACCCATTCTTGTTGACAGCGGTGCAAGCTCCATATAGTCGCCGTAGAGGAAAGTAAGGTACTTGTCATATTCCTTTGGCACGGGGAACTTGTAACCCTCAAAGTCGGCATAAGCAACATCGTCAAGATATTCCTTTGGAAAAGCACCGTTATAAATATTTCTGCCCATTCCGTCATAGAGATATTTTGCATTCTTTTTGTTTTTAAAGAATTTTAAAGTACGGACTTCAAGCCACATACTGAATCTGAGCGGAAATATTTTCTTGCAGAAATTTGTTACAATGCTCTGGATCCTACTGCCGTTTTCAGCTTTGCGATTGTTCCATTTATTGAACACCAGTGCTCTTGTGAACAGAGTCACAGCCATATGAATTTTTCGTCCGATTGCTGAATTGGCTGTGTTATCATGACAGAAAATATCAAACGCAATTCCGTTGTGCATTGCATGGTGCTCCTTTGCAAAGTCGGTTGCAAAGAAAGTGTCGTCAAGTCTGACCTTGGCAAATTCATAGAAACAAGCCTTGTCCGTATGGTACGATTGAAAAGTCATATTGCTCGGAAGTTCCTTTGGCGCAATCTCGCAAAAGCGGTCAAAATCTTCACGCAGCATCATAATATCGGCATCATCGTCCCACGGAATGAATCCTTTGTGACGGATTGCACCGAGAAGTGTTCCGCCGCCGAGAAAATATTTTATGTTGTGCTTTCGGCAAATTCTGTCGGTTTCAAGCAGAAATGCAAGCTGAATTTCGTGAATTGAATCAAGTCTGCGTTCGTGTGAGTGGGGGATACGCAGAACTTTTTCTGACTTCATCTTGTCCATTATGCAGATTTTCAGCATGGTTTCAAGGTCAATGTCGGGAGTGCATTCGTTTACGGAAATTTTGTTTGAATTAATTGCACATCCGTCAAGCCCCGTAAAATTGCCCGACTCAATTGTACAGCGACTGCCGTAAATATCGTTGAGAACAGCCGCAATCATAATCAGCGATGCGTTGCAGTTTTTGCCGCCGACATTATAAACTGCATTTTCTTCAAGATTTGTCATTGCGAAAACAATCGCCTTTAATACATCGTTGATATAAACAAAGGTGCAGCGATCCCTTGTTGCCGGAACAACTGTGTCACGGCGGTTGGCTATATCGTCAAAAACAGGATCAAGCACGCTTGTAAAGTTACTTGACGCTCCCAAAATTATGCCCGTTCTGAGCGTTGTAACGGTTGATTCGCTGTTCTTCAAAACCGAGTGCAAGGTGGTTTCTCTCGTTCTCATAAGCTGTCCTGCAAGCGATGAGGGAGAGGTTGAGTCAAGTTCTGCGTACTCGTTTTCAGAATAAACTCTGTGCGGTTTGGCTTTGCCGTAAATTCTGCTGTCGTTCACAACGACAACTCTTGCGCCTGTGGCTTTTGCAATTTTGGCACAGGCATTTATCTCTGCAATGCCGTCAATCATAATCTGTGGGTTGTTGTCCGTATGTTCACCGCAGATTCCTGTTGTAATTACATAGTCGGCACTTGAAATTTCTGATGCAGAATTATAATCGACAAAATCAAAATCATCTCTTAACAAGAGTTCGCTGTGGTATGATGCCATTGCGTTGCGTGATTTGCCGAGAAGGATAACTTTTATTCCGAGCCTTTTAGCCTCGTTATTGTACAGAAAGGCATAGCAAAGACACCTTGCAAGTTCACCGCCCGAGATGACAATTGTTTTGTTCCTGAGCTTTGCAAGAGTTTCTTTTTCAACTCCGGGCAATGCCGCCCTGTCGGCCTCAAATTCGTTTAAAAAATCTTTAATACGCATTACTTTATCCTTCGCAATTCTGCACGCAGTTCTGTTGCTCTTATACTGCGTTTTATTCCGTCTTTAAGCGTGGTTTTCGGACTGAAGCCGAGTGATTTTATTTTATCGTTGCACAAAACATACGGTGTGGGTGATGACGGAGAAAATTCGGGTTCTTCTTCATCTTCTCTGTGAACGAACACTACAGAGAGATTTTTTTCGGGATTTGCCGATTTTACAAGCTGTGCAAATTCTCGTATTGTCACATTTGCGTTATCGTTTGAAATGTTGTATGCCTCGCCGCTTTTTCCGTTAAGCAAAATATCAATCAATGCCGAAACCGTGTCCGTCACATAGCAAAAGCTGAACTTTTCACCACCGTTATCTGTAAGCATAATGCTCTGATTTTTTGCCGCACTGACAATCAGCTTTGCCCATTTTCTTTCATCGCTCATTCTGACACCTCCGAGTGTGGGGCAGGGACGGGCGATTTTTACATTCATACCGAACTTTTCAGCATAGCAAACAGCAAGTGTTTCGGCTGAACGCATACTTTGTGCGTAAGCACTGTCGGCATCGGTCGGATCAAGATAGCCGAGGTCGTTTTCGCAAATGTTATTTTTACCGCTGAAAACCTCCCCGTAAACCATATATGAAGATACGAGCAGAACCGATTCGGCATTTGACTCTTTTGCATATTCAAGCACATTTGCAAAGCCCGAAGTGATTGTATCCGCAATTTCGGGATTACTGCAATCTTCCTCTGCAACCTCACACGGGCAGTTGCAGTATATTACAAAGTCGGCTCTTTCAATCTCCGGAAAGTTCTTTGACTTTCCGATTCCAACAACAAAATCTTTGCGGAGAGTAAGGCTGCCGAACTGCTTTTCGGCATCTTCACGGCTTTTTGCAAGGGTGATTACCCTTGTGTTGTTTTCAAAAGAATCATTGCCCTCAAGCAATGTGCATATAATGTAATATGCAATAAGTCCGTGACAGTCCGACACGAAAACAGTCTTGTTTTTTAACTGTTGAAAATTTATCCTGTTGTCTGCAATTTTTTTAATGTCCTCAAAAAATTCGGAGGGCAGATTGCCTTTTACGGTACAGTCCATATGGGTTTACCTCTCAGATAAATCAGAAAAGCTCCGCAATTGTGGAGCTTTTGCTTTATTCCGAAACGGAATTATTTTTTCTTTTTTGATTCCTCATAAACTCTGAGGGTTTCATCTGTCGGTCCGTCAAACATAACAGTTCCTTTTTTCAGGAAGATTGAACGCGCGCAGATTTCTTTAACCGAAGCGGCATTGTGACTTACATAAAGTACGGTTACACCGCTTTCGATAATCTCTTTAATTTTATTTTTACACTTCTTTTTGAAGGTTGCGTCACCGACCGAGAGCGCCTCATCAACAACAAGAACATCGGGTTCAATGTTGACATTGATAGCAAAACCAAGACGCATTTTCATACCGCTTGAGTATGTTCTTACAGGCTGGTCAATGTAATCTCCAAGCTCTGCAAAGTCGATGATTTTCTCCTCGATCTGCTTAATGTAGCTGTCCTCAAGACCGAGAACATAACCCTTCAGATAAATGTTTTCTCTGCCCGTCATTTCCATGGAAAAGCCTGCAGTGAGCTCAAGCAATGCGGCAACCTTGCCGTCAACGGTGATTTCGCCTTCGTCGGGAAATGCAACGCCCGTAATCATCTTGAGCAGAGTTGACTTGCCTGCACCGTTATCGCCGACAATACCAACCGATTCGCCACGATTGATTACCATTGAAACATTGTTAAGTGCCTTGTTTGTTTTTGCATTTCTCGGCTTAAAGAAAAGAGCCTTGAATCTTGCCTTGTCATCTTTGTAGAGTGTATAGGTTTTGCTGACATTTTTAAAGGTAATAATCGGATCGGATACTTTTGTTTCAGCCATAATATTACCTCCTTAAAGTACATCAGGAAGTTTTTTCCTGAGTCTGTTGTAGTTGAAAATACCAAGGACAAAAATTACAACAAATTCAATTGCAAACACAAGACATTCCGTTTTGTTTGCATAGAACGGTCTGTTGTAGAGAAAACAGTTGCGGTAGCCGTTTACGAAAAAGTTAATCGGATTGATAAGCATAAGCTTGTTGAGAAACGGCGAATCAAAGCCGTAGGAGTTGTACATAATACCCGATAACCAGAAAATACCTGACATAACGGAAACAATCAGGCTTTCAAAGTCCTTACTGAACGCAGACATCGGGGCTGTTGACCATGTGAGTGCAAGGAAGAAGATAAACATCAACGGACAGTACAGGAAAAATTGCAGATTGTACCAGCTCGGTCCGATTGTGAAAAGTACATATGCGTACATAAATGCCATAAGAATCAGGTGGACAAAAAGCCTTGAAACCTCTGTATAAGTAAGGATTGTTGAAACGGGAAACTTAACCTTTGTAATAAATTGACGGTTGATTCTCAGTTCCTTTGCACCCTGTGTTATGCTGTCCTGAATAAAGAACCACGGAATGATACCGATGAACATAAAAGTAAAGAAGTCAATGGAAAAAGGCTGTGCTCCGCCGATGTCAAGGTGAAGTGTTTTAAGCTGTTTGATACCGCAGGAAAAAGCGAACCAGTAAACAAAAATTGTAAACGCAGGCTTAACAACAGCCCAAAGAGGACCGATTACGGCGCCTTTGTAGGTTTTAATAAGTTCGTTTTTGGCAAGGAGCAAAATCTGCTTCCCGAAGCCACGATGTTCTTTTAAAATTGTAAACAATTATTATACCATCCTATCTCTTTTGTGATGCACAGGCGCCCGCCTGCAAGTGAATAAAATCGAAAAATGTATTATGCACTCTTTAACAGTATATATTATATTACTTTTTCCTAATTTGTCAATCAAAACAAGGTAATTGAAATCTATTTGTAAGATTGAGCGAATCCCCGTTAATTCTGTGTATTTTGGGTGTTCACAGAGCGAATATGACAACCTGTCACGGAAACCTTTTAAAATAAGAAATAATACTTTTCAGATAACATAAAATTTAAAGGCTGTATAAATGGGGGATAATTGATTTTAAAAATTTACCAAAATTAAAATCCCGAACAGAGCCTTTAAAAGCTTTGCTCGGGATTAATTTTATTGCTTATCAGTCTGCCTGGATTTTTACAAACTGTTCCTGCATATAGGAATAAACCTCATCGGAAACATTTGAAAATACATAGCATTTGTCAAGATACTCGTCACTCGGGAAGATGAATTCGTTTTTCTTTGCGTTTTCATCAATGTAATCGTCATATGCAACCTGATTGGGTGTTGCATAGTTGAGATATTCAAAGTTTGCGGCGGCAATTTCAGGATCCTGCATAAAGTTGATGAACTTCTCCGCATTTTCCTTGTTTTTACTGCATTTCGGAATACACATTGCGTCATAGAAAAGGTTTGAGCCGTCCTTTGGCATTGCGTAGTCAAGATCCTCGTTGTTATCAATCATTGTCATAATGTCTCCTGCGTAGTACGGAGCAATTGCCGACTGGCTGTTTTCCATTTCAGTAAATACCTGATCCATTACATATTTTTTAAGGAGAGGCTTCTGTTCTTTAAGCTTAGCGGCGGCTTTGTCAACATCTGCCTTGGTGCAGTTAGCAGGATTAATGCCCTCAAGCTGCATTGCAATTGCCATTGCGTCACGGCTGTTGTTAAACATAAGAATCTGACCTGAAAGGTCTTTGTTCCAAAGTGCGTCCCATGAATCGGGCTTTGTTTTAACCTTTGTTTTGTCATAAACCATACCTGTTACGCCCCAGCTGTAGCATACGGTATATTTACCTTCGGGATCGCAGGCAAGCTTTTTGAAACGATCCATAAGATTGTCGTAGTTAGGAATATTGTCAAAGTTAAGCTCCAACAGCATATCCTCATTAATCAATCTGCTGATCATATATTCGGACGGAATGACAACATCATAGCTTACATTACTGTTTTTCAGCATATTGTAAAGCTCTTCGTTGGTTTCATAGGTTGTGTAGTTTACCTTGATGTTGGTGCGTTTTTCAAACTCCTCGATAATGTCGAGTGAGTCATCTTCGCCGTTTGAAATGTACTCGCCCCAGTTGTAAACATTAACTTCTCCTGCGTCAGCTGAGTCAGCCGAAGCACCTCCGCCGCAGCCTGAAAGGCAAGCCGCACATGTTGCCGTCATTGCAGATGCAAGGACAATGCTGATGATTCTTTTCATTTCTCAATCTCCCTTTAATAAAATTTTTAAAATCAAGTTCTCTTTTTCTGCACCTTTTCTTCGTGTCTGTCACGCAGATTAATAATAACCATAACAATGAGTACAGCAAGGAAAAGCAGTGCGGAAAGAGCGTTGATTTTCGGTGAAATTCTCCTGTGAGTCATCGAGTAAATTTCAATAGAGAGGTTCTGGAATTTTGCACCTCTTGTGAAATATGTTATGATGAAATCGTCAAGAGAATATGTAAAACTCATGAGCAGACCCGAGAAAATACCCGGCATAAGCTCGTGAATAATTACCTTGTAAAATGCCTGCCATTGGTTACAGCCAAGGTCAAGGGCGGCGTCGTAAATGCTCTGATCCATTCGTTTGATTCTCGGCATAACATTAAGCACAACAAACGGAACGCAAAAGCATATGTGCGAAATTAAAACCGTGAAAAATCCCATTTCAAAGTTAAAGATAACTCCGAGAGTCGTAAACAAAAGCATGAGAGAAACACCCATTACTATGTCAGGGCTGATGATCGGAATGTTTGATGCATTCTGAATAAGCATTCTTTTTTTGCCATTGAAATTGCTGATGCCGATTGCGGCGGCAGTTCCGAGGATTGTTGCAAAAACAGATGCAAGAACGGCAATAATAACAGTGTTCCACAATGCGTTCATAATATTGTCATCACGAAAAAGCTGTACATACCATTTGAATGTAAATCCTTTCCAGACGGTAGTTTTGCCGTTGTTGAAGGAATAGAAGATAAGTACGGCAATGGGCGAATAAAGGAAAATAAGCAGGATTGCAATGTAAATTTTTGAAAGAATACCTGTTTTCTTTTTCATTATGCAATCGCCTCCTCATCACCGAACAAGTTCATGATTATCAGGAACACGAAAATAAAAATCATTAGTATCAATGAAATTGCCGAACCCGTGTTTTGGTCTGTCCAGAATATTTTTTCAATGACATCACCAATCATAATGTCGTCCGGACCGCCGAGATACTGTGCAACCAGGAATGTGCTTGCACTCGGAACAAATACCATTGTCACACCCGAAATAATTCCGGGAACGCTGAGCGGTGCGACAACCTTTCTGAATACGGTAAAGTTGTTTGAACCGAGATCCTGCGCCGCCTCAATAAGACCGTTGTCGATTTTGCTCATAACGGTGTAAATCGGCAGAACCATAAACGGAAGATATTCATACACCATTCCGAGAATTACCGCACCCGTGTTGCCGATGTAGGTTGAATGAATACCCAAAAGCGAGAGCATCATATCAATCGGACCGTTGTCCTGCAAAAGCGTTACCCATGCGTAGATTCTTAGCAGAAAGTTCATCCACATAGGAATCATAAGCAACATAATGAGCGTGTTCTGGGTTGATTCTTTCATTCTCGTGAGAAGGTATGCAAGCGGATATGCAAGTACAAGACAGATTGCCGTTGAAATAAGCGCAATCCAAAGTGATTTTACAAAAATGTTTGTGTAGTAAAACGCATTTGTAAATGCCTGAAGTGAAAAATTACCGTTTTTGTCGGTAAAGGCGGTAAAGCCAATCATAATAATCGGAATCATTGTGAAAACAACCATCCAGATTATGTAGGGAATAGAGGGCTTGCGTGATTTCATTTATCAGCCCTCCTTTTCCGAAAACTCTGAGATTACCTCAAACCGAGCCTTTGAAAAGTTGAATGAAAGCGGAACATAGGTTGCGACCTGCTCGTCCGTATCGCTGAGCATAAGCCACTTTCTTTCGTCCGATTCAAGAATGATTTCGTTGTGTTCACCCTTGTAAACTACGGATTCAATGTACAAATCCTTTAAATCGCCCACGCCGTCGCCTGCAAGCGAAAGAGCGTCGGGCGGCAGAGTGATTTTTAGCTTTGTACCTTCTTCATAGTATTTATCGGGAACGGTAACGGTTTCGCCCTCAAGCTCAAATTCAAAGGAATTGTCATTCTGATTCGAGTATGTAACGGTTGTCTCAATAACATTATCGTAAAACGGAAGAAGCTTGTTCATAATCTGAATGTTGAACGGGATAACCCTCATACCGATTTTGCTTCCGATTTCAGCCGATTCGGTGGAGTGGATAAGAATTTCACACTTTCCGCATCTTACGCTCATCTCATAGTGAACACCCTTGAAGGTTGTGTTCTCAACAGTTCCGACAAGCTGACCGTCCTCGGGAGAGGTAACTTCAATATCCTCGGGACGGATGACAACATCAACAGGAGTATTTCTGCCGAATCCCTTGTCAACACATTCAAGCTCTTTGCCGAGAATTTGAATTCTGCAGTCATCAAGCATAATTCCGTTGAGAATATTTGCCTCACCGATAAAGTCTGCAACAAATGCGTTCACAGGCTCGTTGTATATATCCTCGGGAGAACCAATCTGCTCGATTACACCGTTGTTCATAACAACAACACGGTCACTCATGGTCAGAGCCTCTTCCTGATCGTGAGTAACATATATAAATGTTTTCTGAGTTTTCTGCTGAATTTCCTTAAGCTCAAGCTGCATACTCTTACGCAGTTTAAGGTCAAGAGCACCGAGAGGCTCGTCAAGCAGAATGATTTCGGGATCGCACACAAGCGCTCTTGCAATTGCAACACGCTGCTGCTGACCGCCCGAAAGCTTTGCAACGGAACGCTTTTCATAACCCTTGAGGTCAACGGTTGCAAGCATATCGGTTACACGCTTTTTTATTTCATCTTTCGGCATCTTTTTAAGCTTGAGTCCGAAAGCCACATTATCAAAAACATTGAGGTGGGGAAACAAAGAATATTTCTGGAATACCGTGTTTACATTTCTTTTATTCGGAGGAGTTCCGTTAATTCTTTTGCCGCCGAAAATGACATCGCCGCTGTCGGGTTCAACAAAACCGCCGATGATGCGCAGGGTTGTGGTTTTACCGCAGCCTGACGGACCGAGAATAGTTACAAATTCCTTTTCATTTATATCGAGGTTGATGTGGTTAAGAATTACCTCACCGTCAAATTTGATGAAAATATCCTTGAGTGAAACTATTGTTTTCTTTGATGTCTGTTCCATTTATGCACCCCTGTTCCGTTGTGATAACAGTAAAATCCGTAAAAAATAAAGCGGATTGTGTCAGCCTGAAAAATGCAGGCGAACACAGTCCGCTCTGCCGTTTCTGCAAAGACATAACCATGATGCTCAGAATTTTTGAACAGAAAAATAAGACGGCTGTGTCGCCCCGTCCTTTTTCTTCACATAAAATCCTTATTAACCGCTTAAAAGCGATTGCACGCAATACAATTTAAATTTTCCGAAATGTCACCCGTCACATAAGCATCAGGGGACAACTGCTCTTTGATTATATTCTAAATGCACAAAAATGTCAATCAATATCGTGTAAAAAGAAAATCAAATTTGCATCACTAATATTCTTTTAAAGAAGTAAAGTTCATACAGAGTCAAAAAAGGTTAAATATAATGCTTTTTGGTGCAAAATTATTGTTAAAAAAATTTTACAACCGTGTAATCTGCACAAAAAACAGCCCTCGAATTTGTAACATAAAGTATATACTTTTTTGGTGAAATTTGTTATAATGAAATTGAAAATTTTATGAAAGGATGTTTTCCCTATGAAGAAAGCAAAAAAGATTGCAAGTCTTGTTGTTGCGTCTGCGCTTCTGACATCTTCTTTTGCGGCAATTACCTCCGTAAATGCTGCCGAGGTTGATTCCGCACAGACTGCATCTGCCGACAGTACCCTTCGTGATAAGGTCGGCGACGGTGTTATGCTTCACGCATTCAACTGGTCTTACAATACAATCAAAGAAAACCTTCCCGCAATTGCAGCGGCAGGATACACAACAGTTCAGACTTCTCCCGTTCAGCAGCCAAAGGACTATTCAACCTCAGGCGATGTAACAGGTCAGTGGTGGAAGCTCTATCAGCCGATCAGCTTCCATATTGCAGAGCAGTCATGGCTCGGCACAAAGGACGATCTTAAATCACTTTGTGATGAGGCTGACAAATACGGCATCAAAATCATCTGCGATATCGTTTCAAACCATATCGCAAATGCCGATGAAACTAGGCCTGATTCTGTGAGCAATCAGGTTAAAAAATATGAGCCTGAGTTCTATAAGAAAAGAAGAACCTACACCCGTACATACAAAGGCGATGCAAACGACAGTTCGGTTCAGGCAGTTGTTCAGGGTCATGTTTCAAAGTGTCCCGACCTTGTAACAAACGATACTGCTGTTCAGACCTACATTATCAACCTCCTCAAGGAATGCATCGACTGCGGTGTTGACGGTTTCCGTTTTGATGCAGCAAAGCATATTGAAACAGAGGATGACGGCGAGTATGCGTCTGATTACTGGAAGAATATTACAAGCTCGGCTTCTTCTTACTACACACAGAAAACAGGCGATGACCTCTACATCTACGGTGAAATTCTTAACAACTGCGGTGCAGACAGAAGCTACTCCTCATACACCAAGTATATCAATGTTACTGACAACAGAACGGGCGACGCAGTGCTTTACAATGTCACAAAGGGTAAGGCAAGCACAGCTACCAATGCGAAATACAAATCAGGTGTTGCAGCGTCAAATGCAGTTCTCTGGGCAGAAAGCCACGATACATACGAGGGCAACTCGGGTTCATCGGGATTCTCAAACACTGCCGATGTTTCGGATGAAAATGTTGTAAAGGCATGGGCAATCGTTGCATCAAGAAAGGATTCAACAGCTCTCTTCTTTGCTCGTCCGGGCACAGCTCTCATGGGCGGTGTTTCAACAGATACAACTTACAAGAGCACAGCTGTTTCCGAAATCAACAAGTTCCACAACCTCTTTGTAGGTCAGTCTGAAAAGCTTGGTTCTTCAGGCGACATTGCTTATGTTGCAAGAGGCACAAGCGGTATCGTTCTTTCAAATTGTAAAGGTACAAACGCAAGCGTAAGCATTTCGGGCACAGGTCTTGCAGACGGCAAATATACTGATACGGTTTCAGGTGCTGAGTTTACTGTTGCAAACGGCGTTCTCACAGGTTCAATCGGCAAGACGGGTGTTGCTGTTGTTTACAACGGTACAACAACCCCGAAGGCAATAAACTCTGTTGAAAGCGGTTCGTTCAGGGGCGACACAATGACCCTTACACTCAGTCTTGAAAACGCAACATCTGGTACTTACTGTCTTGATGATTCAACCCCTGTTAAGTTTACGGGTACAACATCAATCCGTATCGGTTCAGATTATAAGCCGGGTGAAACAATCACCCTCACAGTTACGGCAACCGACGGTGTAAAGACCTCTTCAATGGTTTATAAGTACACAAAGAGTACCGCTCAGGAATCGGGAGTGTATGTATTCTTCAACCCTGCTACCCAGAAGGGTTGGTCAGCACCTTACCAGGTTTACATCTATGATGAAACCACAAACAAGGGTACTGTTTACAAGAATGCAAACTGGCCCGGCGAAGCAATGACTCTTGATCCTGCAACAGGTTACTATTACTACGAAGTTCCGAAGTCATCAAGTATTTCAGCTGATGAAGATGATGAAAATCAGGCTCCGTCGGATTTTGACCTTTCAACTTCAGCCAACACAAGAGTAATCATCTCTGAAAAAGGCGGCGAGCAGTATCCGGGCAGAACAGATACACCTATCAGCCTCAACGGTTCATCAAAGGCATTCTCGCTTACAAAGGCAGGTACATGGGAGGATACAACTCTTACACCTACAAAGGTTGAGATTGAGGCTACTGATGTTACAAAGGGTTCTGCAGCAGAACCTACAACAAAGCCTGTTCCGTCAACTCAGCCTACAACCGCACAGCCCGCAACAGAGCCTTCGGGCAATGCTGTTTACGGTGATGTAAACGGTGACGGTGACATTACAGTCGTTGACGCTACACTCGTTCAAAAACATGTCGTTCAGCTTGAAACACTTTCGGCTGACAAGCAGATTCTTGCTGATGTTAATGGGGATAATACAATCTCTGTTGTTGACGCAACATTGATTCAGAAGTACGTTGTTCGGCTCGAAGACTGGGGTCGCACGGGTGATGTTTATCAGGCAGAACAGCCTACAACACCTGAGCCTACAACCGCTGAGTCTACAACCGTAAAGCCGACTGCACAGCCTACAACAGCAGAACCTACAACAAAGCCTGCTGACACATACACTCTTTACTTCAAGACTAAGCTTGGCTGGATGACATCTGACGGTGTTTCACTCTTTGCTTATGACCTTGACACAGGTGCAAGCTATCAGTTTGAGCAGGATACAGACGCTTACCCGAATGTTTACACAGTTGAAGTTCCCGCAACAGTTTCAAATGTCAGCGTTTATCGTTCTCTTTCAGAGGTTGACGAAAAGCCTGTAGGCGGTGATGACGGTAATGTTTACAATTGCTGGAATGCAACAGTTTCAAAGACAAACAACTGCATCACACTCAGCAATGACGAAGCTGTTTCAACAGCTCCGTATGTTCCGGAGCAGAAGCCTGCATTTACACTTTCAAGAGTTTACTTTGATAACTCAAAGGCACACTATACTGATGTTTATATCTACGGTTGGGCAGAGAGCGGACTCGGCAACGCAGCAGCTCACATGAATAAGATTGCAGGTACAGATATCTGGTACTACGATTTTGACACACCGCTTAGCCCCGGTGCAAACTGTTTCCTCTTTAAGGACACAGAATCAACATGGAAAACACAGACAAACAACTTGACAGTTGCTGACGGTAAGAACTGTTTCCGTGCAAATCCGGGTTCAAAGTCCGGCGGTGTCTGGGTAAGTTATTCAGAATAACAGAACTACAGAACAACCTTTTCTTAATATTCTGCTAACAGTAAAGCATTCCCTCCGATAAAATTCGGGGGGAATGTTACTTTTAATATGATTTTACTTGAAAAAGAATGTAATATACAGTATTATATTAGGAGTAATAAACCGAAATTTAAATGAATTTATGGACGGGAATTTATGAAAACAGAGCAGATTTTTCAGGAATTTGAACAAAGGTTTGAAAAAGAATATTACGCACAGCTTGCAAGCAAAGAAATTCTGACTGTTCCTTTGCTTATTGAGGTTTTTCTTGACGATGATTACGCAAATGCTCACTGGGCGGAACAGGTTCTTGAGTATATTTGCGAAGTAAATCCGAAACTTGTCTATCCGTTCTTTGAATTTGTTGCCAAAGGTCTTGACAACTGCAACGGCTTTCTTGCGTGGAATACCTGGAAGATGATTACAAAGCTTTTGCCGATTGACACGGAAAATAAATTTGAAAGCGTAAAAGGAAGGTTTTACGACGCACTTGTTTCAAAAACACCGGCAGAATTTTCCATAGCCTGTGATTGTGCCGTGTCCGTTTTCATTAACAAAGCGGATGAACAGAAAAAATTGCTTGATATTTTGAAGAAATCCGCTGAACACAAGTTTTACATTGGCGATACCGAAATTGAAAACAGCGGAGAGATAGCCAAAGAAAAAGTACAGATATTTCTTGAAAGAATAATGAACTATAAAACAAAAGCGGAGAACAATTCTTGACTGATGTAATCCCCTTAAAGCAGACTCTTGAAAAACATGGTTTTCTGGAAATGCTTTAAGGGGAGATTTTTATGTAAATAAAAGTACTGTACTGAAATGGGATAAAGATGACTGTTAAACCATATTTTTCGGATTTTACAATACCATGTTACAAAAAATCCGCAGACGGTAAAATCTGCGGATAAAATGTTTGAAATTATAATTAAAATGCTTCTATAAGCGGATTGACTGCACCCGGCTGTATTTTTTCGGGATGGTCAATATATTCGATTGCCTTGCCGCAACCGTTGATAACGCAGTCAGCGGCGGCTTTGTGAACTCTTACTTTCAGCTTTGTGGATTCGCTGAGAAGCCTTGCAAATCCCGTCAGCTTGGCAAGACCGCCTGTCAAAATTATACCGTCAGTGTAGATGTCACCGACAAGCTCGGGCGGAGTCTGTTCAAGCACATCTTTAATTGCTCTGATAATGTTAAGCGCAATATCCTCGATTACAGGTTTGATTTCGGCATAGCCCACATCAATAAATCTGGGCAGACCGCTTACGGCATCTCTGCCTTTAACTCTGAAAAGCTTAGGCTCTTTCGGGATTTTTACACAACCGACTGCAATTTTGCACGCCTCTGCCATGTTTGTGCCGATAATCAGGTTATGCTCTTTTCTGATGTATTTAACGATTTCTTCGTCCATTGCACAGCCTGCCGACTTTATGCACTTGGAAACCGAAATTCCGCCGAGAGAAAGCACGGCAATATCTGCCGTACCGCTGCCGACATCTGCAATCAGAATGCCGTGAGGACTTGTTATGTCGAGCGAACAGCCCATTGCCGCCGCTTTTGGTGCTTCAATAAGATACACCTTGCGAACACCGATTGAGCTTACTGCGTTTACAACAGCTCTTTTTTCAACCTCTGTAACCTCACTCGGGATTGATGCAACAACCCTCGGCATAGTCACCTTTGACGGACTGACCTCTTTTATAAGAATTGAAACCATATCCTCAACAAGTTCAGAGCGTGAAATAACACCGTCATCAATCGGGTGCATTGCTCGTATGCCTGCAGGCGTTTTGCCAATCATCTTATACGCCTCGTTGCCGACGCCGACAATGTCGTAGGTGTCAACATCAAACGCAACAACGCTCGCCTCATCAAGCACTATTCCTTTATTTTCAATAAAAACTCTTGTTCTGTCAGAACCGAGATCAACAGCTATATCCATTTTAATCACTCCAATGCTATATCAGCAGAGATGTGCAAAGCGTACAGCAACAAATCTCGCCGCATTTGCACTTGTTAAGTATTCTTGCACATTCGCCAAGCGTACTGCCTGTTGTAATAATGTCGTCAATAATCAGTATTCGCTTGCCTTTGATTAAATTCTTGTCAATCGGCGAGTAAACGCCTATAACATTTTTTGCTCTTTCAGCCGCCTTTATGCTGTGCTGGGTTTTATTTTTCTTTGTTTTGGCAAGCAGGTCGGCATATTCAATGCCGAGAAGCCTTGCACATTCCTTTGCAAGCAACTCAGCCTGATTGTATCCACGCTTTCTGAGAGTATCCTTGTGCATCGGCACACAGGTGACAAGGTCAAATTCCCTGTCACGGTAAACATCTTTTATTGAACGAACCATTTCGTGTGAAAGCAATTCGGCATATGCACCGCAGTTGTGAAATTTAAAGTTAAGAACTGCCCTGCGAAAAATTCCGTCATAGGGGAAAGGAGAGGTGCAGATGTACCCTCCCGTTGCATATCGTACAAGCGGCATTTCGGGAAATTCTTTTCTGCATTTGTCACAACAGTTTTTGTTCGGTTCAATAACCCTTCCGCAGTACGGACAACGAACCGTAAAGAAAAATCCTTTTATCGTGCCGAAAACTTTCTTAATAAAGTGTGTCATCTCTCAGTAAAAATTCTTTAAGACCGCTGTACCGTTTTGTACGGCGGTTATTGTTTACCATATATTCAACGGTTGACGGATTGCCGACAAGCACAAGCGTTTTCTTCGCCCTTGTAACAGCGGTGTAGAGCAGATTTCTGTAGTAAAGCTGAGGAGGTCCCGAAAACATCGGTATAATAACTGCGTCAAATTCATTGCCCTGACTTTTATGCACCGTGATTGCGTAGGCAAAATCAAGGTCGCCCGCAAATTCAAAGGTGTATCTTGCAATCTTGTCAAAAAATTTAACGACAAGCGATTTTGTTTTCCTGTCAATCCTTGTGATGATTCCTATGTCACCGTTGAAAATTCCTTCGCCCGTTTCGCCGTTTTCACGAAACCAGCGAATATCATAGTTGTTTTTTATTTGCATAACCTTGTCGCCTGTACGAAAGGTTTTTGAACCGATTGTGATTTCCGCCTTATCGTCATCCTTCGGATTTAGCGCCGCCTGCAATTTGTGGTTAAGCTCGGCAGTTCCGAGTTCACCTTTTTTGGACGGAGCAAGCACCTGAATGTTTTCAAACGGAGAATATCCGTATGCCTTTGGCAGACGATTTGCACAAAGATCGGCTATTACCGCTGAAACTTCTGATTTATTGTTCCTTTGAAGAAAGAAAAAGTCCTTGTCGGCGGAATTAAGAATTGGTATTTCACCGTTCACAATCTTATGTGCGTTTGTGACAATAAGGCTCTGCTGTGCCTGACGGAAAATTTCATTCAACCGTACAACGGGAATAAGTCCGCTTTCGATAAGATCGCCGAGCACATTACCCGGACCTACTGAGGGGAGCTGGTCGGAGTCGCCTACAAGAATAAGTCTGCATCCTGTTGAAAGCGCTCTCATAACGCTTTCCATAATGAATGTGTCCACCATCGAAACCTCGTCAACAATCAATGCGTCGCATTTCAGCTGATTGCGTTCGTTCTTGTTGAAAACGGGGTTGTCATGTTTATCCCAGCTGACCTCAAGCAGTCTGTGCAGAGTTTTTGCCTCATCGCCCGTGAGCTCGCTCATTCGTTGAGCTGCTCTGCCTGTGGGGGCAGAAAGCAAAACAGTTTTGCCGTTTGCTTTCATTATTTTTATTATAGCATTGAGGGTTGTCGTTTTTCCTGTACCGGGACCGCCCGTCAGAACAAGCATACCCTCGGTAAGTGCCATAGTGATTGCTTTCTTTTGCAAATCGGCATATTCGATTCCGTCCTCTTTTTCACATTTTTCAATCGCCTTGTCAATGTTTTTAATTTTCTCTGACGGAAATTTGAGCAACATTTTTATTCTTGACGCTATGTACATTTCGCAGAGGTGAACATTGGGGGGAAACACAAATTTTTTGCCGTCAATCTTATCTTCAATAAGCGAACGGTCAAACAGCATTTCTTCCATGCACTCCGAAACCTTTTCACCGTCAATTCCGAGAAAATCGGTTGAAACCTTCAGCAGCTTTTCCTTTGGCAGACAGGTGTGACCGTTTCGCTCGTTGTGATGAAGAATGTGTACGATTCCTGCACGCATACGGACATTTGAATCGGGTTCTAATTTTTCTTTTCTAGCAATAAAATCCGCACTCTCAAACGATACCCCAAAATCACCCTGACAGAGAATGTACGGATTTTTCTTGATTAAATCGACACAGCTCGGACCGTAAGCGTTGAAAATTTTGACCGATGCGGTGTTTGAAATTCCGTACTCGCCGAGAAAAAGCATGAGTGTTCGCACGCCTGTGTTCTGCTTTAACTGCTTTGAAAAATCCTCGGCTTTTTGCGAAGAAATTCCTTTCAGCATTGCAACTCTTTCGGGCTGATTTTCAAGCACATCAAGCGTTGCCTCGCCAAATTCCTTTACAAGCCTTTGTGCGGTTTGAGTGCCGATTCCCTTGATAGCTCCGGATGACAGATAACGCAGAATGTCAGCCGCCTCGGTAGGTCTGCTGATTTCGCAAATCTGCACGGCAAACTGTCTGCCGTAGCTCGGATGATTTGTATATTTGCCGGTAAGCTTTACAACATCACCCGACGACACCTGTGGCATAATTCCGACAGCGGTCAGATAATCGTCACCGTCAGCAAGCTCAATTACCGTGTAGCCGTTTTCATCGTTTCGGAAAACCACGCTTTCAATTGCTCCCTCAAGCTGAAGAAGATTGTCGTTGTTCATTAAAACTTACTCCTCAAATCTTTTTGTGAGTTCGCCGAGAGTAATTTCGTAGCCCGCTCTTTCGTAGTCAAGGTAATCCGTACACGGCTTGAAGCCATCCGTATTTTTTGAAATCTGCAAAGCAATGTATTCAAGAAAATGCGGATTTTTAATCATAATAGGTCCTGTAACATGAGTAGCAAAAAGGTTCTTAGTCTTTAAGCCCTCTGTTTTTGCATTTTCGTAGTCACCGAGTCCGTGCTTAACAGTGAAAAGATGATTTTCAATACCTTTAATTTCACTGCACTTGTTTACAAAGCCGACAATCGGTTTTGTGAGAATGTCAGATGTATAAACAATATCGCCTGTAATTCTGCGTTTGTTCTGCTCGGTAACTGTAAAATCATAAATTCCGAGTCCGTCATAAACCTTGCCGTCAGAGTCTGTAATTGTTTTTCCGAGCATTTCAAACGAGTTGCCCGTCATAAGAATAACCTTGCCGCTGTTGATGTATTCAACAAGAAAATCCTTGTACTTTTTAAAATCCTGCAAAACAAGCTTCTGATTTTTTTCTGTACCCGAACCGATGTAGATAAAATCGTAATCGCCCAGGTCGGCATTGTCAAACAGGGTAAGCCTGTCGGTTGTAAATTTTACACCGCTCTTTTCAAGCATTCTTTCAAGCGCAGAAACATTGGCATATTCTCCGTACAGGTTCATTATATCGTGATACAAATGAAGAATTTTCATAATCAGTCCACCTTTACCTTTTCAAGAAATTTACCCTTGTCTGAGAAACAGGTAATTACATAAATCTTTTCTTTGCGGTCATTGTCAAGATAATCAACGGCTTCTTCAATGTCCTTGATAACCTTGATTTTGTTTCTGTCAACTTTTGAGAAAGAAAATCTTGTTGCAAGGTCGTTGCAATATGTTCCTGCAAGCACAATGTTCTTTACATTGTCGCTTTTGAGAAGGTCAAAGTTGATGTCCCAAAGCCATGAAACATCGCTTGTAAAATACTTTCTGCTGACTGCGTCAACAATAATCAAAACATCGCACTTATCCTTGTCGGATGCGGCAAGCTTGAGTGACTGATTGTACGAAATGCTGTTTTCATGTTTTGATGTAACAAGCGTACCCTTTCTGTTTCCGAGCGTGAATGTTACAACACGGAAGTTTTTAAGAACATAATTGCTCAGGCTCTTTGCAATTGTGTTGCCGTCAACACCTGTGATTGATGCAACGGTAAATGCCGCAAGCAAATTGTAAACATTATAAAGCGATTTGAGCGTAAGTTCAATCTTGTACTTATTGTTGATTGTAATTTCGCCTTTTTCAAGATCGGCAGATGTAACTGTGTAGCTTGTATCCTGTCTTTTAAGACCGCAGTTAGGACATTCATAGTTGCCGATGTGGTCGTAGTGATAGCTTGAATATGTCATAGGAGATTTGCAGTGAGGGCAATATGCACCGTCATTATAAACACCGACAAATTCCTTTGTATCGGTCGGAAGATTGCCTGCACCGAACCATACAACATTATCCCTGCCGTAGCCAAAGCACGAAACAAGCGGATCGTCGGCGTTAAGAATAAGCTGAGTTTCGGGATGAATACTATCCTTTACGGCATTGTAAACCCATTCCGGATGACCGTTTCGTGTAAGCTGGTCACGGTAAAGGTTTGTGATAACATAATGAGTCGGTGTGATGTATTTGAAAGTATATTTTGCAAAGCGTTCGTCACTTTCAATGAGAAGAATATCCGATTTAACCTTGCCCGAAAGAGTACAACTGCCGAGAATAAGAGTTGTAACGCCCTCAATCTGGTTAGAACCCTCTTTGTTCCAGGCAACTTTTTTGCCGCTTTCACAAAGAATATGTGCAATCATCTCAACGGTAGATGTCTTGCCGTTACTGCCTGTTACGGCAACAATATATTTCGGCAGCTCAATTCGTCCGAGAATATCGGGGCAGAGTTTAAGCGCAATCTGTCCCGGCAGACTGCTGCCCTTGCCGAGCAATCCTCCGACAAATTTCAGAACCTTGCACACAATAATAGTAAATAGTTTTTTCATTTTGCCACTTCCTTAATTAAAGACAACCTGTGTTGCCTGTACATACCTTGTATATATTCTTCATCATTATACCACAATTTTATTTCTTTGAATATATATTCTTAAAATTTTTTGCAAATTGAAACAGCAGGTTGAAAAAATTATAAAACCCAAAAATAAAAAGCCTGAAATTCGGTCAGCTTGAATTTCGGGCTTTTCTGCAGAGTGCAACCATCCGTTCAACGAGTGGTTTTGATTTTATCTGTACTTTTCAACAAAATCGGCGATAAACTTTTTGAAAACACTTGCCTGTGAAATTCCGATATTTTTGCATATTCCTCTGAATTCCTCAACAAGTTCCTTTGGGGCGGAAAATGAAATTTGACTGTAAACTTTTTGGTTGTATCTGCGTTTTACTTCGGTTGATGTGACGGTTTTTCTTTTTTCTTCCATAATAATTCCTCCTCAAATCAAAACGGAATCTCATAATTTAATCGTTTTTTCTGCAAATTCCATTGATATTTTCAATGTAACTATATTATACAAAAGACCGCTGTCCCATTATCCTCCCTATGAATTTTAAAATTGAATTTTGTTGTCAGTTGAAAAGTAAATTAATTTTTTTGATTTACTTGTATTGAAGGTGGGATTATAATATAATAAGCGTTGTTATGTAAATTTTGTTATGTGATTTATTAACGGAGAAAATTATGACTGAAAAAGAAAAAATGCTTAATTCGCAGATGTATAATCCAATGGGCGACAAACAGCTTCGCAATGAACGCTGTTCGGTTAAAAATCTTTGCAGAGAGTACAACAATCTTCCGTTTGAAGATGAAGAGACTCAAAAAATTCTGATAAAGAAAATTGTCGGCAGTACAAAGGAAAATTTCTACATTACCGCTCCGTTCTGGTGCGACTACGGCTACAATATCGAACTCGGTGAGAATTTCTATTCAAACCACAATATGGTGATTCTCGACTGTGCAAAGGTGAAATTCGGCGACAATGTTTTTGTTGCACCAAACTGCGGATTTTACACGGCAGGTCATCCTGTTGATTATCCGAGAAGAAACGCAGGATTTGAATATGCCTATCCGATTACCGTTGGCGACAATGTGTGGATTGGCGGAGGAGTTCAGGTCATGCCGGGCGTCACAATCGGAAGTAATGTTGTAATCGGCGGCGGAAGCGTTGTTGTAAAGGATATTCCGTCCGACTGCGTAGCCGTGGGAAATCCGTGCAAGCCTATCAGAAAAATCACGGATGAGGATATGAAAACCTGTTTTGACAAAAGTATGAATAAATAACTTCAAGTGAGGATTTTATGGAGCTTAAAAGTAACGAAGAAAAAATTACCCGCGCATTGCTCGTCAGTGTTGACACGGGCGAATATGACGCACAGGCGTCACTTGACGAACTTTTTGAACTTGTAAAAAGTGCGGGAGCAGATCCCGTTTTGTCGGTAACGCAGAATCTGCAAAAAATTGAAAAGGGTACTTTTGTCGGCACAGGCAAGCTTGCCGAGATTGCCAAAATCTGCGAATCGCAGGAGATAGATTTGCTTGTGTTCGACAGCGAGCTTTCTCCGACACAGATTAAAAATATTGAGGCTGAAACAGATGTCAGAGTAATTGACCGAACAACGCTTATTCTCGATATTTTTGCCCAGAGAGCAAGGTCAAAAGAGGGTAAGCTTCAGGTTGAGCTTGCACAGCTTAAATATATGCTCCCAAGACTTACTGGCAAAGGTATCGCAATGTCAAGACTCGGCGGCGGTATCGGCACAAGAGGTCCGGGTGAAACAAAGCTTGAAACCGACAGACGACATATCCGCAGAAGAATTGAAAGCCTGAAAGAAGAGCTTTCCGACCTTGAAAAGCATCGTCAGATGTTGCGTTCACGCAGAAAAAAGGACGGTGTAATAACCTGTGCGATTGTCGGCTACACAAACGCAGGCAAGTCAACTCTTATGAACTGCCTTACGGACGCAGGTGTGCTTGCACAGGACAAGCTTTTTGCAACGCTTGACCCCACCTCAAGAGCGTTGAAGCTTCCGAGCGGTATAACCATTATGATGATTGACACGGTAGGACTTGTTCGCAGACTCCCGCACCACCTTGTTGAAGCATTCCGCTCAACCCTTGAAGAGGCGGCACAGTCGGATATTATTCTAAATGTATGCGACGCATCAAGTGACGAGGCAAGAACCCATATGCAGGTTACAACCGACTTGCTTGAATCCCTCGGCTGCGGTGATACGCCGATTATAACCGTTCTCAACAAGTGCGATTTGCTTGACGAAACTATGCTTGCACAGGACTTTAAAGCCTGTGTTCGCATAAGCGCAAAGAACGGCACGGGCATAGACGAACTTCTTAATGCAATTGAGAACAATCTTCCCGTCAGAATGAAAAGAGTAAAAATTCTTCTGCCGTTTGCACAGGCAGGTCTTGCAAACGAAATCCGCAACAAAGGCACTCTCATTTATGAAGAATATGTTGCCGAAGGACTTTCGGTTGAGGCTGTTGTTGACGAAGCACTTTATGCTAAACTTGCAAAATATGAATGTGAATAACTTAAAATTTATTTAATTTGACATTCTGTTTTTTGGTTGTTATAATGATATTATGAAAGGAAAATGATATGTCATTCTTTGATATGATTCAATCATTTGACACCTCGGTTCTTGAATTTATTCAGAACACATTTAAATGCTCTTTTCTTGATCCGATTATGGCTTTTTTTAGCTATATTGGTGAAATGGGGCTTTTCTGGATTGCAGTCGGCATTGTGTTTATAATTTTTAAAAAAACTCGCTCAATGGGAGTTATGATGCTTGTTGCAATGGCAATCGGCTTTCTTGTCGGTGAAATCGGAATAAAAAATCTTATAAACCGACCACGGCCGTTTATGGTGAATATCGATTATTCGGCAAGATCGTCTGAGTTGAATCCTGACTTTGGGCTTAACATAGCTATTCCGTCAGGCAGCAGCTTTCCTTCGGGACACAGCTGTTCGTCACTTGCGGCGGCAACCGTTATGCTTATCAAGGACAAACGATTCGGAATTCCTGCACTTGTACTTGCACTTTTGATTGTATTCTCAAGACTTTATAACTATGTTCATTATCCGTCAGATGTTCTCTGCGGAATGTTACTCGGCGTGATTTGTGCCGTTGTCGTTGTGCTTGTGTTTAAAAGGACAGGTCTTGACAACAGGCTGTCACCGCAAAAGGTTAAAGAAGGCTGATTTTATGAAAAATTACAGATTTGTCGGCAAAACCTCAAAAGAGGCTTTTCTCATCAAGGGAATTAATGTTTTCAACGAGCGTTGGATTCATGAGGGCAGTTGTGCCACCGTGACAAATCCTCAGAACGGCAAAAGCTATGTATTTTCAAAGTACATAAGCGGAGGAGTTGAGTTTGTTGCGGGAAAGGACGCAAGCGGTTACTGGCTGTTCTTTGTTGAGGTATAAAACTGTAAAATTCTTTGAAAGAATAATATATATTGGGAGTAAATTATAAAAATGGAAAACGAAAAATTATTGGCAAAAAATCTGTTTGATTACAGCAGGACTATTGCAAAGCCCTTGCTTGAAACCGTTGATTATCCGTGGGAGGCTCTTCCGAAAATAAGCGAATTTATCATTGAACTCGGAAAAACTCTTGATCCCGAAATCTACGAACAGAGGGGAGAAAATGTGTGGGTTGCAAAGAGTGCAAAGGTTTTTGACTCCGCATATCTCGGCGGACCGCTCATTATCTGCGAAGATGCCGAAATCAGACAGTGTGCTTTTATCAGAGGCAATGCAATTGTCGGCAGGGGCGCAGTTGTAGGCAACTCAACAGAGCTTAAAAATTCAATTCTTTTTGACGGTGTTCAGACCCCGCATTATAACTACATCGGTGACAGTATTCTTGGCTACAAGTCACACACAGGCGCAGGTGTAATCACATCAAATCTCAAGAGTGACAAGAGCCTTGTAACTGTTCTTTGCGACGGTGATAAGGTTGACACAAATGTTAAAAAGTTCGGCGCAATGCTCGGTGACCATGTAGAGGTAGGTTGTAACAGCGTTCTTAACCCCGGTTCGGTAATCGGCAGAAACACCAACATCTATCCGCTTTCATTTGTAAGAGGTTATGTTCCCGAAAACAGCATCTACAAGCGTCTTGGTGAGGTTGCCGAAAAGATTGAATAATATTTATGCATTTGTCGGCAAGCATAATTATTGTGTAGCTTTTATGCGATAAAGGAAAAATAACAGATTTTAAATTTTTGCGTTTTTTTGTTGACAATTGTGATGTTATTTGTTACAATAACCAAGGTTTTGATGACTTTTATCAGAACAATTTTCTGCCGTGTGCAGAAGTTGGATTGTATAAGCCCGTAATACGGACGGGTGTTTCTACAAACTGCCTTAAACAGTTTACTATAATCCCCGTTAAGGGGCATAGTATCATGTTTTGGCGGTTTTTTTTATTGCCCTTAAATGTTACCCACAACAAATAAAGGAGAAAATGATAATGAAAAAGTACGATGTTATTATTGTAGGAGCAGGTCCGGGTGGAATATTTTCTGCATATGAGCTTGTAACAAACAACTCTGAAATAAAGGTTGCCGTATTTGAAAAAGGTCATCTTCTTGAAAAGAGAAAATGTCCGATTGACGGTGACAAAGTTAAAAAGTGCATTTCATGCAAAACCTGTTCCATTATGAGCGGTTTCGGCGGTGCGGGTGCGTTTTCGGACGGTAAGTACAACATAACAAACGATTTCGGAGGCACGCTCTACGAACATATCGGCAAGAAAAAAGCCATTGAGCTTATGGAATATGTTGACAAAATCAATATGAAGTTCGGCGGAGAGGGTACAAAGCTTTATTCCACAGCAGGCACAAGCTTTAAGAAGCTTTGCTTACAGAATAAGCTTAATCTTCTTGACGCATCAGTCCGTCATCTCGGTACGGACATCAACTACATTGTGCTTAAAAATCTTTATGATTACCTTGAAAACAAGGTTGATTTCTACTTTGATACACCTGTTGAAAATGTTGAACTCAAGAACGGCAATGATAAGGAAGGTTATCTTGTTGACACAGCCGATGAAAATTATGAGTGCAAAAAGTGCATTGTTTCAGTCGGCAGAAGCGGCAGCAAGTGGATGGAACATGTTTGTCATAACCTTAATATTCCCACAAAGTCGAACCGTGTTGACATCGGTGTTCGTGTGGAGCTCCCTGCCGCAATCTTTTCACACCTCACAGACGAACTCTACGAAAGCAAGATTGTTTACCGCACAGAACAGTTCGAGGACAATGTGCGTACATTCTGCATGAACCCGAAGGGTTGCGTTGTAAACGAAAACACAAACGGCATTATCACAGTAAACGGTCACAGCTATGAGGACAAGTCAAAGCAGACAGAGAACACAAACTTTGCACTCCTCGTCAGCAAGCATTTTTCAGAGCCTTTCAAGGACAGCAACGGTTATGGTGAAAGCATTGCCCGTCTTAGCAATATGCTGGGCGGCGGTGTAATTGTTCAGCGTTTCGGTGATTTGATTCGAGGTCGCCGAAGCAATCCGAGCAGAATCAAAGAAGGACTTGTTGTTCCGACTCTTGACGCAACACCGGGCGATTTGAGCCTTGTGCTTCCAAAGAGAATCCTTGACGGTATCATCGAAATGATTTATGCTCTTGACAAAATTGCCCCCGGCACAGCCAACGATGACACACTTCTCTACGGTGTTGAGGTCAAGTTCTACAATATGGAGGTTGATGTTGACGAACACCTCGAGTCGCCACACAAGGGACTTTATATCATCGGTGACGGCAGCGGTGTTACACATTCACTTTCTCATGCCAGCGCCGGCGGTGTATTCGTCGCAAGGGAAATCTTGGCAAATTCAAGGGAAATCTTGGCAAATTCAAGGGAAATCTTGGCAAATTAAAAATTGAAAATGTAAAATTTCGGTCGGGTATATGGATTGTAAAATGCAAATCTATGTTTCCCGACCGTATTAATATCAAAGCGTATATATAACCGTAGCGGTTAACAAGGTTCGCCACAGCAAAACAGACGATATCTTTCTGTGACTGCAAACAATAAAAATAACCAAAACCTATTGATTTTATTAATCGGTTATGGTATAATAAGCTCGTTGTAAAGCAGACTGAACAATCAGCTTGTCTTGCAATGGTGTTCATTTGTACAATATATTTCTTTTTACGAACAAAGAAATGAATAATTTAGTTCAGAATTGCAAGAAGTCAAAAAGCGTGCAATTAAGTGAGCGGCAGGCCCTGTACGATTGGGGTCTGTGAATCATGTCAGGCGGGGAACCGAGCAGCATTAAGCAGTATTGCCGATGCGATGCAGTAAGTCTGTCGTTCACTCATTTGTACGATTGCCGTTATTTCGGCTGACGGCTTGCATTTTTTGTTGATTGCGGGGTGAATTTTTGTATCAGGTACTCTATAGAAAGTGGCGACCGAAAACCTTTGCCGATGTTTCGGGACAGGAACACATAACCACAACTCTTTTAAACGAAATCAGCACCAACCGTCTTAACCATGCATATCTTTTTACGGGTTCAAGAGGTACGGGCAAAACTACCTGTGCAAAAATTCTTGCGAAGGCAGTCAATTGTCTTCATCCCGTAAACGGAAATCCCTGCGGTGAATGTGAAATCTGCAAGGGAATTGACGACGGCAGTATCCTCGACATTGTCGAAATGGATGCCGCATCCAACAGAAAAATTGATGATATCCGTCAGATTATTGACGAGGTTCAGTTCAAGCCCGCAAAGTGCAAATACAGAGTTTACATCATCGATGAGGTTCATATGCTCACAACCGAGGCGTTCAATGCCTTGCTCAAAACGCTTGAAGAACCTCCCGAACATGTCATATTCATTCTGGCAACTACCGAAGTTCACAAGCTTCCGCAGACAATTCTGTCACGCTGTCAGCGTTTCGATTTTCACAGAATACCACCCCGTGCAATAGCAGACAGACTGCTCTATGTTGCAAATCAGGAGGGCGTGACGCTGAGCGACAGTGCCGCAATGCTTGCCGCATCTGTTGCTGACGGTGCGTTGCGAGATGCTCTTTCGCTTCTTGACAGATGCATTGCAATCAGCTCGGAAATTGATGAAGATGTTGTTCGCAGTGCCGCAGGACTTGCGAGAAAGACATATCTTTTTGAGCTTTCCAACTGTGTAATCAATAAGAACACAGCAAAGGCACTTGAAATTGTTGACAGGCTTTACGGTGAGTCCAAGGATATGGCAAGGCTTTGCGATGAATTGCTTTCGCATTTCAGAACGCTTATGCTCATAAAGTCGGTAAAAAATCCGAGGGATATCGTGATTATGGCTGATGATGAGTTTGAACAGGCTCAAACGCAGTCGGATTACCTCTCACTTGCCGACATTGTTTATTACATGGATGTGCTTTCAAAGACATATCAGAATATGGGCAGGGGAACAGGCGACAGAACAGAGCTTGAAATGGCGGTTGTAAAGCTGTCATCGGCAGAGCTTGACGGCACAATTGAGGCTTTGACCGCAAGAGTAACCGCCCTTGAAAAGGCTGTCAAAAAGGGAATAAAGGTGAACTATGTTCCCGAACAGGTGCAAACTGTACCGCAGTCTGTTCAGAATGAAACTCCAAAACCGGAGGTTCAAAATGCAGAACCCGAAAAGTCACAGGAAACAAAATCTGTTTCGGAAAAAATCAAGGATGAGCCGGTAATTCCGACGCCTCCTGTTGAGATGCCGACACCGAAACAGCCCGTTCAGCCAATACAGGAACAACCCGTTTCTGCACAGCAAAAGCCTAAGAAAACAGCTCAAAGACAGAGCGTTGACCTTGATGCAATCTATAATAACGCACAGCCTTTTCCCGATTGGGCAGAGGTAGTCAACAATATGAAACCTGTTTCAAGGGCAATTGCGGCGGCATTTGCAAATTCTGCCGCTTACACAAGCGGAAAATATTTGCTGATTGACACAGATAATGAAATGGCTTTTGAACTTCTCAAAAATAACGAAAGACGACAGGAAATCCGTCAGCTTATTTTAGAAACAACAGGTCAGCACTATAATCTCGGTCCGTACAAAAGACCAAGTGCAAAACAAGAAGAAAAAACCGATCCCGTTGACAAGCTTATTGAAAGCTTGCAGGGAAGCGATGTAATAATAACACAAGAATAACCGAAAGGAAGATAAAATTATGAAAGCAAGATTACCAAAGGGTTACGGCAGCGGCGGAGCAAACAACATTCAGCAGCTTGCCCGTCAGGCTCAGAAACTTCAGGATGATATGGAGGCCGCATCAAAGGAACTCGAAACAAAAGAGTATGAGGCAACAGCCGGCGGCGGTGCCGTTAAGGTTACAGTAACAGGCAAAATGGAACTCACAAAGGTTGAGATTTCACCGGAAGTTGTTGATCCCGAGGATGTAGAAATGCTCTCAGACCTCGTTATGGCAGCCGCAAATGAGGCAATCAGAGCAGCCGCTAAGGAAAAAGAGGACAAAATGGAAACAATCTCAGGCGGACTTAACATTCCGGGAATGTTCTGATTATGTCGGGATATAATGTTGCTCCGCTTGAAAATTTGGTGGAGCAGTTTGAAAGAATGCCGGGAATCGGTAATAAAACCGCTCAAAGGCTTGCATATTATGTTCTCAATCTGTCAAAAACAGAAGCGGAACAGCTTGCAGGTGCGGTAATGGACGCCCACACAAAGATTCACTATTGCAGTAAATGCTGTAATCTTACAGACAAAGACCTTTGTCCCGTGTGTGCAAATCCCGCAAGGGATCATTCCGTTATCTGCGTTGTTGAAACTCCGAGAGATGCTACGGCTATTGAAAATACCCACGAATTTAAGGGCGTTTATCATGTTCTCCACGGTTCAATCTCACCGCTTAACGATATCGGTCCCGACAACCTTACAATAAAAGAACTGCTTGCAAGGCTTAACGAGGAATCGGTTGAGGAGGTCATTATGGCAACCAACCCGACCGTTGAGGGCGATGCAACGGCTCTGTATATTTCAAAGCTCTTAAAACCGCTTGGTGTAAAGGTGACAAGACTTGCCTACGGTATCCCCGTTGGCGGTGACCTTGAATATGCCGATGAATACACCCTTGCAAAGGCTCTTGAGGGCAGAAATGAAATTTAATTTCTTGATTTAAACTATTGACAAATTGTCAAAACAGTAGTATAATCTTGTATTCCACAGTAGAAAGGAGGATGTGCGGTGGCAAATATGAAAACGATTGCTCAGAACAAAAAGGCAAGACACGATTATTTTGTCGAGGAAACCTATGAAGCCGGAATTGAGCTTTGCGGTACGGAAGTAAAATCCTTGCGTGCCGGCAGAGTAAATCTCAAGGACAGCTGGTGTTCAATTGTTGACGGCGAAATTTTTGTCAACGGAATGCACATTTCTCCTTACGAACAGGGAAACATCTTTAACCGTGACCCTATGCGCGTGAGAAGGCTTCTTATGCACAAAAAAGAGATTTTAAAGCTCTACGGCACGGTTAAGCAGACGGGATATTCACTTATCCCGATTAGTCTGTATTTCAAGGACAGCAAGGTAAAACTTCAGGTTGGACTCTGCAAAGGTAAAAAGCTATACGATAAGCGTGCCGATATGGCAGAACGCTCCGCAAAGCGTGATATGGAGCGTGCCATTAAAGAACAGAGAAGATAGTTTGGTGTTATTATGAGTTTGCGTAGCTTGTACGAAAATATTTCGGAATACAGCGATTTCGCTTTAATCGGGCGGGACTTTTCTGCCTTTGATACCGATTATTCCGTGCTTGGTTTTGCAAATTCGTCCGATAAAACCGAGCTCGTTCTGTTGAATTTCAATTGTTCCAAAGATGATATTTGCTGTGAAGATTTGACTTTGAGAGAAAATATCATTCTCGAAAAGAAAAATAATTCTGATTTGTCCGATGATTTTTCCGCAATTGTAATTGACGGACAGCGTTTTGACTTTGACTCAGTATGCGGTGAAACGCTTGAATGTTGCGAATTAACAAGGTCATATATCATCTCAGAGTTTATGAAACTCGGTTGGAAGAGCGACAGGCTTTTCGACGCTCCTCTTGATTCTCTGTTCATAAACTTTATTGAACTTGAGAATAAAATTGATGATTTGTCTTCGCTTGATTTGACAAAGAATGTTGAAATAATATTTTCAAAATATCAAAAGACAGATTATCCGTTAGCAAAACTCAGCCTTGAAGTTGGCAAGGAAGTAAATATTCCGATTGAAATTTTTGACGGCGAAAATCAGATTGTGATTAAAAATCTTAAACTTTTTAATTCAGCAGAAGATTCCGAAATGAAGGAATTTTTCAAAAATGATATTGTGTTTCCGTATGTTGAGTATTCGTGTGACGATGAAATCTCAGTGATATTCTGCCTTTCTGATGAGCTTGACAAACCTTTCAAAGGTATGGGCGGATTGACAACCGATGACGGCGTTGTTGCTTTTGCAATGGATGATTCGAACAAAAGCGATTTGAAAACGGCTGTGATATATTCACCGATTGAGCAGAACGCAAAGCATCTTGAATGTTGTCTTGTCTGTTGTGAAAAAATACTTGATAAGCCTGCCGCTGAATACAGGTTTTCAATATAAAATTTTTAAATTGAATATGGGGATGTAAAGGTTTCGACGGGGATTTCAAACCTTGGTAAGCGAGCGGCGGTGCGGAACCGCCATAAAATCCGCAACTTTAAAATTAACTGACAACAAAACAGTTGCTTTAGCAGCCTGAGTGCTGCTCGTTCCTGCACAGAGTACCTCGGCTGTGTAAGGGGCGTCGATTAGAGGTAAATGTGAACAGGGGAGCGCTCCGAACCCTGTCACAGCTTAGGAGCTGCCAAAGTGCATAGCCTGTTGATGGGCGATGCACCGAGGGAGATTTAAAACATCAACTGCGCTCGGAGAAACCCTTGGCAAGATTTTTTCGGACAGGGGTTCGATTCCCCTCATCTCCACCAACTCGGTCACGATTGCATATGCAGTCGTGACTTTTTCTGTTTATGATAATTCCCATAGCTATGTAGGTAACTTTGTTGTTACGGTTTGGTACAATGTTATAAAACGATAAAAAGCAGAGAGCTTTCGGACTCTCTGCTTTTGTTTGTGTGTGGCTTGTATTTTTGTAGCAAAATGAATTTGTTGTTAATCGTTGTAAGTAACCTTTTTATCTAATCAAAAAAAGTAGAAATTATATAGGGTTATTAAACCTGCCGTTGCTTTTGCCCACTGTTTTGATCTACAATAGTAGAAATTATATAGGGTTATTAAACATTGGTGGAGCTGCTGTTGATAGTGTGATATCTACAATAGTAGAAATTATATAGGGTTATTAAACTAGGCTGAGTTTCATCAACACATTTTTATCTACAATAGTAGAAATTATATAGGGTTATTAAACTCCATTAACTGCTCGTGTGCAAATATAATCTACAATAGTAGAAATTATATAGGGTTATTAAACTCTCGAAGACAACAGAGTTTATCTCATATCTACAATAGTAGAAATTATATAGGGCTATTAAACCTATTATGAATTATACCATATTATTTAATCTACAATAGTAGAAATTATATAGGGTTATTAAACGATTTTGCTTGACCTTATCGTCCATCTATCTACAATAGTAGAAATTATATAGGGTTATTAAACCAAAAATCGTATTGTTCAGATTCACCCATCTACAATAGTAGAAATTATATAGGGTTATTAAACCTTCTGAATAAGCGTTGCATCTTCGATTATCTACAATAGTAGAAATTATATAGGGTTATTAAACCCAAATTCTCTCACCAGTGCCGTTATTCATCTACAATAGTAGAAATTATATAGGGTTATTAAACGTCAATCAGCAGATAATTACCTTTGCATCTACAATAGTAGAAATTATATAGGGTTATTAAACAGTCAGACAAGCAGATTGCCCTCGAAATCTACAATAGTAGAAATTATATAGGGTTATTAAACATTTCCGTAGGTCATCATTGCCGAATTATCTACAATAGTAGAAATTATATAGGGTTATTAAACCAATGAAAAAGGATTGGGAAAGGAAGTGATCTACAATAGTAGAAATTATATAGGGTTATTAAACATGACAAACAATGAAAATCACAACAGATCTACAATAGTAGAAATTATATAGGGTTATTAAACCCTTACGTTGTATGATGTTACATAAATTTCAAAATAACTTAAATAACATATGTGAGATTGTAATAACTTTTTCATTGTTCAATAACCCCATATGGACAAAAATAAATATTAAGACTTGGGTTTGCAGAAGTTAGCCGACTATCAGCAAAGGGGAATCTTCATTCTTGGCAAAACCAAACTTTTTCTATGTATTCTCAGTCTGATTATATACTCTTTTATTATCTGTGTCAAATATCAAGCCTTGACAACGGTACTGTCGGATTGATATTTAACGACAGTACCGTGTTAAAGAGTCGGAATTTAATTATTCGCCATATAATTCTCCTGAACAAATTTCAGCCATTTGTCATTGTGGATTACCGGTTCGACAGTTGAAACATTATCGGCTTTTTTGAATTGTTCAACAATCCACAGACCTTTGCGGGCAATGTTGTACGCACCGTTTGCATCGGCATCACACGGAAGCTTGCTCTTTTCGTCATATTTTGAACTGTCGTAAAAATTGCCGTTTTTGTCCTTGACGGGAGAAAGAATACGGTCCTCGCCTGTTTCAGGGTTACTGTTTCGCATCTGTAGGGTAAGTCTTAATAATTTGAAGAAATCCTCAAAAAATTTGCCCTTTGTCTGTGAAAGAATTTCAGCTTTCAAATCGTCAGAATCACGATAATTTATAGAATTGTTGTCAAATAATTCTTTGAATTTTTCTGCAAGAATTATTGTACGATAACTCCATTCGTTATTGCTTGCGGGATTTCTGAAAGCTTCAATCCTTTCGCCGTTAGTACAGATTGTCCACTTCTTGCGATAGTCAGACGCAGTCTTTGGAAACTTATCGTAATCAATGTCAAATTCAAAAAAGTCCTCGCCGGCATTGTATCTTATATCGTCAAATCTTGAAATCATATCTTTGGCTTTGTCAATGTTTTCATATCGAGGATACAACAAATTTACAAAGCCGGTAACGGGATCAATTTTGCTTGTAAAATCAGGACGAACATAGAAAATAAAACCGCTTTGCGTACCAAGCTTATCAAAGCTCTCAAGCTTGTTCGTAAGCTGGTAGGCATGAAGCAAACCGCCTTCTTCGTCGGGGTCAAGCTTTTTGTCAACATAGTAATTAAGTTTGTCAATCAGCATTTTTTCAAATTTCTGATAAACCTGTTTTTCAAACTTTGTTCTGCCTCGTTTGAATCCGTCAGTCAGCTTTTCCATAACGATGATTGCATCGTACTTGACAACAAGCTGACATATAACATGCACAGCCTGACTGATATAGCCCTCTTTGAGTTCTTTTATACTCTCAATTGCTTTCCAGTTACGGCGCTGTTCCGTACGATCTTTTTCTCTTGTTGCAAGTTTTTCCCGGTAGTTAGTTTCGTATGTTTTTCCTTTAAACTTGTTTCCGATAATATTGAGTGAGTGCTGATATATTATAGCACCGTTGCTGTCAATTACGCTGACATAAAGCAAGTTTCTTTCGCCTCTGTCAATTCCTATGATGAAATTGTTGTTGCAGGATTTCAGCAGATTTCTGACATCATCATTTATCATTGCCTTATCCGGAGCTTTAAAATTCATGGTAATAGGGAAGTGAAGTGAAAACTGCCATTTAGTGTAGCGTTTATCTTTAATTAAGTCATAAGGAAAAGTGCTTGCTTTTTTATCATTGAGTGTATTTTTATTTTTTATCGGTGTGTTTTTGGGATGAGTTGGTTTGTCATATTTTATACTTGCAGGACGATAAAACATTTCTGCCTCACCGTTAAGCTTGTACACCACATCTTCAAGATTTCTTTCATCAAACAACATTTTAAAATAAAGTGTATGCAGATTAGGAGTACCCTTGCTATGCGGTGAAAAGTCTTTGTTGTAGAGTTGGAAAAGATAGATTTTTCCTTCATCTACAAGTTTGTCAATAAATGATGTCGGGATTTTCATTTTTGAAATATTATATCCCTGTGAAGCAACATCATTATAAAATTCGCTGATATCGTTATATTCGTTTGTATTTTTAAATTTAAAGTTATAAATTAACCAATTTGGGTACTTTTTGAATGATTCTTTGTAGAAATCAATTAACTTATGGCAATCATCAAGGCTGAACTTATCACCTTTTTTGAAAGTGCCGTTTTTACGAATTTTAAGTATTTCGTCTGACGGTGACAAAAGTTTCTTGCACTTTTCTGAAAAGAAAACTTTTGGAAGCATTTTATTTGGACCGGGGAGAAGCTTGTAAATTATCTTTTCATAACAATCGCTTTTATCGCAGTCTTGAAAATCAATATTTTCCAAAATACTATTATTACTTTTATCTATGATTGCAAGATAATACTTTTCATCTTTACAAAGCCAAACGGCACCGCAGTCTTTTTCTTTGTTTCGATCCCAGCCGTTTAATAGCTGTGAATTGCCAAAGTTAAGCTTGATTTTATCTGTTGAAAACGGTTTTTGTGTAACATAGTTTCTGACCTTATCATATAATATGTCTATTCTGCTGATATTATCAAGTAATGGTGTGAACTGACTGTAAAACAAATCATTTTTCTCACCTGTAATATTAGTTTCGGACAAAGGCTTGATGAATTTTTCAATTTCTTTTATGGCATCAAGAAAATTTTTAATTAATGAAATAGATTTATCGTCATTTTTCAAACCTTTTTCATTATCATAATTTTCACTGAACAGAGGTGCTGCTTCTTTGTATTTGTCTGATAAATTGTCGGTAAGTTGCATTAAAGAAGTCTTGTAGTAATCTACGATAGACTTTTCTCTGATTTCATCATTTTCAGAATTGGAAATCAAAACCTGTAAAAACGAAAGTGAAAGTTTCTTTTCTGCTTTGTATGCTTTTTTTCTTTTGTCTTCACGCTTTTGAATATCTTTGATTCTGCTGTTTGAATTAACGGAGTCATAATTTTTGTTCCATAAATCTTCTATTACCGACCAAGAACCGAACATACTGTTTGACAGATTTGTCACGGATCGGTCATTTTGAATGTAAATTCCATTAAGAGAGGAATTATCTAAATTGCCGAATAATAGCTTTGTTTCATCAATTGCTTTTTTTAATGGCATCCCGTCAAAGGTTTCGTCGTTTGCGTAAAACTCTGAAACAGCCGATAAAAGTTCGTTGTCATCTTCAAACTTAGGCGGTATGAATGACACCTTTTCACTCTCACTTAAAATTTGTTTATACAAAATTTTAAGATTAGGAATTTTATCCCGTTTGGATACTTGTTGATTGTACAAATTTATATATTCGTTAATACCCTTAACTTTTGTACCGTCGCTTGTTGTGTAACCGCCGATGATTTTGTTATATTCGGTAATTCCGGATTGTGGAAGCAAAAAGTTAAAATAATCAACTGTAAAAACATCATACAAATTTATACCGCATAAGCCGGAATAAGTGGCATCTAAATCATCAATTGCGTTTTTGGATAGTTTAGAAATTGCTTTTTCAAAGGCCTTGACATTGTCAAGATGCTTAGGCAAATTTTCGTTAATGCATCTATATGCGATTGCCGTGGATTCTTCTCCGTCCGAATACATATTTTTTCTGTTAGTGAAGAAACCTGTAAAGTATGTTGTGAAATTTTTAAATGAGGCTACAACTTCCTTTTCGTCCTCATTTTTAAGATGCTCGGGAAGAACTATCTCAATCATTTTTTTATTGAATAGTTTGTTATACTCATCTCTATTCTTAAAATTTTTGACGATTTCTTTCCTTAATTCCGATGCACATTCATCAAGTCTTTTTCGGTCTGCATCCGTATTACAGTGATAGTAAATTTCAGCATAATCTTTTAATTTATCTAACATGGTTTTTGAAAGTACATCCTCATTTAAATTTCTGTAAAACCTGTCTGCTATTTCCTTGATTTTTTGATAGTTCTCTTTAAGCTTTTCATCATTTTCAAGAATTTGCTTTGCTTGAAAATAATCCATTGTTTTACCTACAGGATTCAGTTGCATCCTAATTGTTTTTTGAACTGAATTTCTGTGTGTAAGATGCGATATTTTTTTATGCTCTTGCATAAAATATTAGCTCTCCTTTCATGTTTAAAGTTATTTTTTCTTGTCTACAATAAAACTAATAATCTACCAAAGTAGAAATTACAAAACTCACAGCACTCACAACATTAATTTTTATATTAGTTTATTGTAAGGGCATTTGTTTTGTTAATTGAATTTTACCACATTTAAACAATAAAATACAATTATAATTGTCTACAAATTTATTCGCATTTCTTTGTACAATATAACAGATACATATGTAATTATAAATAAATAATAATAGTGTTTTTTATAATGCCTATTCTTACACTTTTTTTGATTTATACAAAAATGCACCCACAGACTTTTGATAAGTAAAAGGCTTTGACCTTTTACAGTCAAAGCCTCATACTGCCATGGCAATGTCTTGGGTTTATTAAGTTTTATAATACTGCCTTATAAAACCTTGGCATATTCCGTGGCAGTATTTTTGTTTAAATTTCGTTTGAATTTTTACTTTATCATTTTAAAAAATTCCTGTTTTGTCAAAAGCTTTGCAAAGCCGTAATCACGACATATTTTTTGGCAAATCTTTTTTGTTTCATCGTCCATACCGCAGTCAAGGCAAATTACACAGTCGTTTCTTCCTCTGCTTATCCATTTTACCTTTGCGGCAGCACTTCGCAAAATATATTCGGCATTTTCACATTTTCCGCTGACGGGAGCAACAAACATAACGGTATTATTTTTTCTGTTACGAAAGAGAAAAAATGTTAATTCACGGACAAATGCACAAATTCCGATTACGGCAAAAACAACAAGAAAAACAGCCGATACAACATTCATGTAATTCACCTCAATACATTTTATTGCAGATGTTTCAAAGTGTGCGGTATAAATCCGCAGAATGCAGAAACAATATAAAAAGCGGCTAATCCGCAAAAATGAATGAGGAGAATGAATACTATGGAAAACAATGCATATTGTAACCAAAGCATTATGTGCTCGGTAACAAACTGTAAGCATCACAACAGCACAAAGGACTACTGTTCGCTTGAAGCAATCAAGGTCGGAACTCACGAGGCAAATCCGACTGTTTGTCAGTGTACGGACTGCCAGAGCTTTGAAGCAAAGTGCAGCTGCAAGTAATTTGATTTGAAGCTTACACCCTCAGCCCCTCGGACTGGGGGTGTTTTGGCTTTAAAAGGGGATGAATTTGTGGAGATTTTTTCATCGGTGATTTTTCAGATTGCGGTTTTGTTTTCGTTTATATTTATCGGTTTTACAATCCGACAGGGCGGATTTTTGCCGGAAAATTCAGCCGAAATTTTTTCAAAGCTTGAGAACAGAATTCTTATGCCCGCCGTAGTAATTAATACATTCCGCACCAATTGTACAGTAAAAAACATAAGCGAAAAATGGGTGTTCATTGCCTACAGCACGGGGGTTCTGCTGTTTTGCATTGCAACGGGATTTGTTGCGTCAAGGTTTCTCGGAAAAACGGAATATCTGAAAAAGGTGTACCGCTATTCAATTTCCGTTTCAAATTTCGGATTTGTCGGAACTGCAATGGTGTCGGGAATATACGGCGCAGAAAGCATGGAGCTTTTCGACTATCTTATGTTCACTTTACCGCTCAATTTGTTTACTTATTCAATAGGAATTGCGTGGCTTGTGCCGAACGGACACGGCAAATTTTCAATGAAAAATTTTGTCAATCCGATTTTTGTTTCAATTTTTATCGGAGCAATTCTCGGTTTATTGCCGATTCCGAAATTCAGACTTGTCACAACAATAATCAATTCGACCGCCGCCTGTATGTCTCCGATTGCAATGATTCTGACAGGCTTTGTAATAGGCGGCTACAGCTTTGCAAATCTTTTCGGCAAATGGCAAACCTATGTTGTTGCAGGAATCCGCCTTGTGTTTCTGCCAACGGTTTCGGTGCTTGTGTTAAAGCTTTTTAACGCACCTCAGGAGGCAGTTGTTGCAACACTTTGCGCAAATGCAATGCCGCTTGGACTTAACACGGTAATCATTCCGTCAGCCTACGGAAAAAGTCCCGATGACGGTGCAAGTATTGCGCTTGTGTCACAGCTGACGGCAGTTTTTACGATACCGATTTTGTTCTATATTCTGCTTTAACCCTTGATTAATTCCCACTCCATTGGTACAATATAGGTATGAAAATATCGGAGGTTTGATTATGGAATTATCTGAGGCTTTAAATAACAGAAAAAGTACAAGACATTATATAGATAAAAAAATTGACAAAAGCCTGCTTGATGAAATGCTGTCGGCGGCAAATCTTGCTCCGTCGTGGAAGAACTCGCAGACGCCGCGCTTTTATGTTGCAACAGGCGAGAAAAGTAAGAATGCCGTAAGAGAGGCACTCCCTGAATTTAACAGAAAAAATTCAGAAAATGCGTCCGCATATATCGTGACAACCGTTGTTCTCAACCGTTCGGGTTTTGACAAAGACGGTACTGCCGTGACTGAAATCGGCAACGGCTGGGGATATTACGATCTCGGTCTTAACAATATGGCACTTTTGCTAAAGGCAACCGAACTCGGCATTTCAACCCTTGTTATGGGTATCCGTGACGGTGAAAAGCTCAGAAAAGAATTTGACATTTCCGAAACAGAGGCTGTTGTCAGCGTTATCGCAGTTGGTTACACTGATTCCGAAATCGTAAGACCAAAGAGAAAATCCGTTGAAGATTTTGCAAAATTTTATGAGGACTGAGAGGTTTACATAATGAGTGAATTTATCGAAAAATTGAAATCAAGAAGAAGCGTTCGCAACTTTAAGTCTGAAATGCCGCCAAAGGAAGTTATTGACGAAATTATTTCCGCAGGTCTGTATGCACCGTCAGGAATGAACAGACAGCCGGTTATTATCGTTGCCGTTACAAACAAAGAAATGCGTGACAGGCTTTCAAGAATGAATGCCGAAATTATGGGAAAAGATGTTGATCCGTTCTATAACGCTCCCGTTGTTCTGATTGTGCTTGCCGACAAAGCTGCGCCTACATATCTATACGACGGTACTCTTGTAATGGAAAATCTTATGCTTGCCGCCCATGATGAGGGACTCGGAAGTTGTTGGATTCACCGTGCAAAGGAAGAATTTGAAAGCAAAGAGGGCAAAGAAATTCTCAAATCACTCGGTATTGAGGGTGACTATGAGGGTATCGGTCACTGCGTTATCGGTTATGTGAACGGTGAATATCCCAAAACTTCACCGAGAAGAGAAAACCGTGTTTTTTATGTTGAATGAGGGAATTTGTTTTTGAAAGGATTGAACAAGGTTGACTTTGCAACAGTTGAAATATGTTGTCACCGTTGCCCGCACAGGCTCAATGAGTGAAGCGTCAAAAGAACTTTTTATTTCCCAACCGGGACTTACAACATCAATCCGTGAGTTGGAAACGGAAATGGGCATAAAGATTTTTACACGGACAAACAAAGGTGTTGTAACTTCAAACGAGGGTGAAAGATTTCTCGGCTATGCACGACAGGTTCTTGAACAGGCAAGCCTGCTTGAGGGAGTGTATAAGTCGGGAACAAAGATAAAGCAGCAGTTCTGCGTTTCAACCCAGCACTACTCGTTTGCAGTCAATGCATTTGTTGATCTTATCCGACGGTTTGCAGGCGAGGAGTACGATTTTTCACTTCGTGAAACCGAAACCTACGAAATTATTGACGATGTTGCAAAGATGAAAAGCGAAATCGGAATTCTTTATCTCAACAGCTTTAACAAAGATGCGCTGATGAAAATTATAAAATCAAAGTCGCTGACATTTACCGAGCTTTTTACGGCAAAGCCTCATGTGTTCGTATCAACCGACCATCCGCTTGCAGACAAAAAATCCGTTACAATGGAGGAGCTTGCCGATTATCCGTATCTTTCGTTTGAACAGGGGGAGCATAATTCTTTCTATTATTCGGAAGAAATTTTCAGCACGGTCGGGCGTACAAAAAATATCAGAGTGACCGACAGAGCAACCCTGTTCAACCTTTTAATCGGACTCAACGGCTACACAGTTTGCAGCGGTGTAATCGACAATGAGCTTAACGGTGATAATATAACCGCAATCCCCCTTGATGAAGAGGGCAATATGAAAATCGGTTATATCGAAAATAAAAAGATTTTACACAGTAACCTTGCCGAGGCATATATTGAGGCTTTAAAGAAACATATTTGATATAAGAAAAACTAATAGCAAACGGCTGATAACAAGTATTTTACAAGTCTGTGAATTCATAATATAATTAACTCATCAAATTACCACGGAGGTATTTAAGATGAGTAAACAGCACACACCATTTAGATTTGAAACAGTAGGCAGCTTTTTAAGACCCGATTATCTTAAAAAAGCAAGACTTGATTTTGAAAACGGTAAAATCACAAAAGAAGAGCTTACCGCGGTTGAGGACAAAGCTATTCTTGACCTTGTTGCAAAACAGAAAAAAGCCGGTATAAAAGCGATTACCGACGGCGAATTTCGCAGAGCAACATGGCACCTCGATTTTATGTGGGGATTTAACGGTGTGGAACATAAGAAAACCGAAAACGGTGTTGCATTCCACGGTGAACAGGCTTTGATTGACGATACATGGCTTTCGGGAAAAATTTCTGTAGACAGCCACCCATTTGTTGAACACTACAAATTTGTAAAGCCTCTTGAAGATGAAAACACAGTAGCAAAGCAGACAATTCCTGCTCCTGCACAGTTTTTTCAGCAGTTTATAATTCCTGCAAATATTGAAGCAACAAGAAAGTTCTATCCGACAGATGAAGAACTTATCAACGATATTGCAAACGGATACAAAAAGGTTATCAAAGATCTTTACGATGCAGGTTGCAGAAATATCCAGTTTGACGACTGCACATGGGGCGTTCTTGTTGCGGAGGGTAGCGTAAACCGCTATGGCGAGGATGCAGATTTTAAGAGTATCAGTGAGAAACTTCTCAAGGTAAACAACCTTGCAATTGAGGGTAAGCCCGATGACCTCGTAATCAATACTCATGTTTGCAGAGGTAACTATCATTCTGCATACTTCAGCAGCGGTGCATATGATCCTGTTGCAGAGAAACTTTTCGGTGAAGAAAATGTCAACGCTTATTATCTTGAGTTTGACGATGAGCGTTCAGGCGGTTTTGAACCGTTAAAATATGTGAGCGGTGACAAAAAGGTTGTTCTCGGTCTTATCACAACAAAGTCACCTGTTCTTGAGGATAAGCAGACTGTAATCAATCGTATTCATGAGGCGGCAAAGTATATTCCGCTTGACAGATTGTATCTCAGTCCGCAGTGCGGTTTTGCATCATGCGAAATCGGTAATAAGCTTACCGAGGAAGAGCAGTGGGCAAAGCTTGCTCTTGTAAAAGAAATTGCAGAAGAAGTTTGGAAGTAACTATATATAAAAAAGCCGACACTCCGAAAAGTGTCGGCTTTTTATCTGTCATAAATCAGTCCTTGCGTTTTGAACTGAATTTGTATGATATAAGGTTGAGGACAAGGAAAAGTAAGATTGCACCGATTGAGTATATCATCATAAATGTAAAATCCACTTCGTTTCCGAAAAGGTTGAGGTTGGTTGCAAACGCTTTCTCTGCCTCTGTGGCAAACATTCCGTGGTCTGCTCCTGCGAGTGAGGTCGAAATATCGTTAATGCACGGGCTGACAAGCACATTTCTTATCATAGCCGCAATGTGTGAGCCGGGGATAAGATTTACAAATGTCTGAACTCCGTCCGAAAATTGGCTGACGGGAATGTATGCGCCGATTACAAAACCGATTGCAACCGAAATAAGTGTGTTGAATGCGGCATAGGTTGAATTCTTTTTGAAGAATGACGCAACAAACATAAGAATAAGTACGGCCGAAACAGAGCCTAAAATCACAAGTCCGTACAATTTTAAAAGCTCTGTAAATTCGGGAAAGCTTGAACCCGATATGCACGAAAATGCGATGCCTGCCGTCAGCAAAATTGCACTGATTACAATTGTGTTTATAACCGCACCCGAAAAGTAGGAGAGAACAACCGTACTGCCCTTTACGGAAGAAGCGTTGTAGTCGTAGTCAATCTTGTTCTGCTTGTCGGATATCATTACCGAAAGCGAGTTCATTGCAACCGTTACAACAGATGTTCCGATAACGCCCGATACAAGCCATGAATTTACAAGTGCGTTAATCAAATTGTCCTCTGTTTTGATGTTGAAGCCGTCAAGCATTGAAGTCATTGAATCAACATAATTCTGTTTTAGAAATAAAAGGTAAAGTCCGAGTATGATAATCTGCGTCATCATTGAGAAGATAATTGCGGTTTTGTCCTTTAAATATACCTTTATATTTCGTTTTGTCATACCCTTGTATGAGCAAAGTGTTCTTTGAAATTTCATATCAGTCACCCAGCCTTTTACCCGTTACGGTCAGAAACACATCGTCCATATTGCCTTTGATAATCTCAAAATCGACAATTTCAGTATGTTTGTTTGTGATTTCAAGAGCCTGTCTGCTATTTTTGATTTTGATTTTATATGCATCTCCGACTCTTTCAAAATCAAGATTATCGGCTTTGAGAAGATTATCGTTTTCAGAATTTTCTTCCGTGTACCAAACAAGGCTGTTTGACGAATAATCTTTTTTGAGATTATGCGGAGAATCGTTGGCAACAATTTTGCCCGAATCAATAATTACCACATTGTCGCAGTCGACTGTTTCTTCCATATAGTGGGTTGTGAGGAATACCGTAAGTCCTGTTTCTTTGCGGAGATTGTGGATGATTTCCCACACCTGCAGCCTTGTTTTCGGGTCAAGTCCCGTTGTCGGCTCGTCAAGAAACAGGAGCTTCGGTCGGTTAATCAGTGCCCTTGCAATGTCAACCCGTCTGCGCTGACCGCCGCTCAATGTGCCGTATTTTCTTCTGAGAATTTCCGAAAGGTCAAAGGTTTGTGTAAGGCTTTCAATTCTTTTGGCGATTTCTTTTTTGTTGAGTCCGTAATATGACGCTCTCGATTCAAGATTTTCTTTAACGGTAAGCTGTTTGTCAAGTACAGAACCCTGAAAAACAATTCCGATAAGCTCCTTGATTTTGTTTCTTTCTTTGTCAAGGTCATATCCGCCTATTTTAACATTGCCCGATGTTTTTTCAAGCACCGTACAAAGAATGTTGATTGTGGTTGATTTGCCTGCACCGTTAATTCCGAGAAATGCGAAAAACGAACCTTCTTCAACCGTGAATGATATATCATTTACTGCGTGAACATCTTTATAATTCTTTACAAGATTCTTAACTTCGATTATGTTACTCATTAAAAATCCCCTCCTTCTGTCAACATAGTAGCACCTTGCAATTCAAAAGAAAAGCAATTTTAGCTGTGTTGCAAAAAGAGGGGAGTAAGTTGCAATTTTGTATGTCAAAATGCAGTTATTCGTCCTGATAATCCTCGTCAGCGTTAAATCTTTTGAGCGATTCATTAATTGACTTTGCCGTGCTTGTCCGTGTAATGTAGCTGAAAAGGAATGTCAGCAGATACACGGCGGTAACCATTGCAAAAACCAAAAGCGCCATAGGAAAATTCTTGTACCAACCAAGCAAAAATCCCTCGGTCATAACAATTGCCTGAATAAGGCAGAAATGAATGACAATTCGTATGCGAGCCTGCAGTTTGGTGGGTTCTTCTTTAAAGTAAAAAAGCAGACTCGGAATTGAAGTTACCGCACCTGTTCCCATTACAACCCACGGAAAATAGGGGGGATAGTATTCGATTAACGCAATTGAATTTGCAAGGCTTACAACAAAAAGCATTGCAACCGTGATTATGAAAAAGTCCTTTATGACTTCCTTTATAATTTCTTTTAAAGAATCATTCATAACAATACCTCACATTCCAAGCTTTTTCTTCAAGGTCGGCACATACTGCCTTGAAATAATTGCCGTTTCACCGTTTACAAGCTTTGCCTCAAAACGGCTGTTGACAGACGGTGACACGGAACGGATTTTACCGATATTCAGTATCATCGACTTTGAACATCTGAAAAATTTTGTTCCTTTTAAAATTTCCTCAAGCTCATACAGCTTTTGTTTGGTTTCATAAATATTGTTTTTGCAGTATATAAAGGTCTTGTTGTCAACCGATTCTATGTAGAAAATTTCCTTTGTGTCAAGCTTGAACATCTCGCCGTCTTTTGATGCAAGAAGAAAACTTTTCTGCCCCTTAATGCTGTTTGCAAGCGACATAACCTCGTCGCTGATTTCATGACAGCAAATTATAATTTCTTCCCGTTCCTCAATCCCAACCTGACGGATTGTAACATTAAACATCGCATTCCCTCCGTTCATCAACCATTTTACCATATCAAAAAGAAAATTAACAGTACCGAACCCTAACTTGCAAAATTATGTCGGTAAATTACAATTTTTTGTTGACAAATAAAAATATTACTAATAGAATAATACTATTATTTATTATCTGATTTATTGGAGAGGTTTAAATGAGAGCATTGACATTTAAAGGATATCTTCTTTCACAACTACAGGAATTGTCGGGAGTGGGCGGAACATCGTTGTACTCGTTTTCAAAACTTGCCGAAAATAATTTTCGTCTTAAAGATGCTTTATGCCTTTATCTTATGATGTTTACCGATAAAAATTTAAAGAATAAACTTCTTAAAAAGTACGACTATCTTAATGACGGTTGCGAAAAACTTTTGGGAATTACTGACAATAATGTTGAAAAATATGTTTTCAAAAAAGAATTAAGCGAGTACAAAACAATCTATGATAACTACCTTTACAGGTTAAACAAACACAATAATGAAACAAAAATCAAAAATATGATGTATAAAAAAATCTGTGAAGTTAAACAGCAAAAGTGTATTACAAACTACCGCATTTATAAGGAATTGAACCTTAATGCAGGTAATGTCAATTCTTTTCTCAAATACGGCAACACTGATAAATTGAGTGTTGAAACAGTAAGAAAAGTTCTTACATTTATTAATGAATATTAATAAAAATATATTGACAATATAATATTGCAATGATATAATCAGCTAAACAAAAAGATTAACATTGTATTGCTTTTGAGAGGTGTTGTTTATGTTTTGGTTAGTTTTCTGGATTTTGGTGTGTGTTGCAATTCTTGCTTACGGAATTCGCAGAATGGCAAATCACAATTATCGTTTTGGCTCGGGACTTTTCAAGAGCAGTGAAAATAATCTTGACGAAAAGGACGAGTTTGTCGATAAAGATTATTATGACAAAAAGAATCTTTTTAAATAGTATAAAGCAAAATCTAAGGCTCTTGAGTTGTTTCAAGAGCCTTTTGTTGTGTAAAAACGCTCCCGCATTGTACGGGAGCATTTCTTATTTTATCGCTTTTATAAACTTGTAATACGGCTTTTTGATGCGAGGAAGATTATTGTAAATTTCTTCAATGGAATTATAGTAAGCGTTTTCAATAATTTTCAATTCATCATAGCTTATCGTGTGATTGCTGAATCTCGCCTTTTCGTACACGGATTTCACTTCGTCTGTAATCAGAATATGCGAAATTTTCGTGAGATTTTTAAGTTCTTTATAAATGCAGATTGCCCGTTTATTGTTTCTGCCTGTTTCAAATCTTTGTTTTCTCTTTTTGATAATGATAATTCTTCTTGAGAAAATTACAATTAAAGCAAGGACAACAATTCCCAATGACATCATAGCGATTGTAAATCCGTTAAATTCAAATGAAGATTTAATGTCATTTTTCGGCTTTGTACTGTGAGAAGCCGTGCCGTTTGTCGGAGCAGTCGGTGCTGTTGTAGGTTCAACGGTTGTTGACTGAGTTGTGTCAGTACTGCCGCCGCTTGCCCTTTGAGAGCCGACATACCTTGCCGGCTGAAACGATGACGGTGTACATTCAAGCGGAATCCAACCCGCCGTATCGCTGTAATATTCAACCCATGCGTGAGCGTTGTCGGTTGTTACGGTAACGGTCTGATTTGCGTATGCGGTTGCATAGTATCCCGTAACATATCGTGCCGGAATTCCGAGCGCTCTCAGCATAAGCGTGCCTGCCGTGGCAAAATGGACACAATATCCCGTGTCGCTCTCGTTGAGAAACCAAGTTGCAAAATCTTTGCCCGACGGCATTTTAGGAGTTTTGAGTGAATAGGTTTTACTGTTTGAAATATAGTTCTTTACCATTTCAATCTTTTCGGAAACGGTAAGCTCCGAGTCGAGAAAACCCTCTTGCTCCGCAATTCTACGCAACTCAATTTGTGTTGTTCTCGGAATTTCAAGATAGGTGTCATACACAAAAGTTTTGTAATCTTCCGCTTCGGAAGAACTGTTATACCTGTATGTGTTTTCGGCATAAAACGGATAGTGCGAATAATTAAATTCGTTTTTATCCGTATTGTTTTTTACGCACACATCGGCAACCGAATTGAGATTGTCGGGTAGACTTTCCAAAAAGTAGGGAACATAGGCAATCTTACTTTCATTCAGCATATGAACCCTTGTATCGGTTAAAGCATTGTTTCCGATTGTTGCTGTAAACGGTACGAAATCCTGCGGATATCTTGCAACATTATTATCGGAAATGATACTCCATGTATTGTCCCTGTAGTCGGCATATGCTGTGCCTTTGAGATAAATATTACCGCCAACTGCCGAAGTGACCGTCATAACAGGTGTATGCGTCTGCGTCAGCGGAGAAATATCGTTGAGATTTTCTTTTTCTTCAAGTGAACCTTTGATTTCATTAAGGTATTTTTCTGCGGAAGTTTTTCGCCCGTCATCAATATTAAAGCTGTTTTCAATGCTCTGCAAAAGGTTTTCCTGCCAGTCAAACCGCTCATATTTTTCAATCGGATTGAACGCAAGCAGAATTGTCATCACAACAAGCATTGTTCCGAATGAAATTGCCGCAATCACACCGCCCTGTGACGGTCTGAATTTACGTGTGTTCTTTGAAATGTACAAGGCAATAAGACTTGCAATTGCAATAAAAAGACAAACGAGCGACGGAAGAGTGTTTACAAGAATGAAGCAGGGAACAAGCAGTACCATTGACAGCAATGACGGAATCAAAATACGCTTGTATCGTATCAGACTGATTGTAAAAACTGCGCTCAGTATTGCCGAAATAAACACAAAAAGTCCTGTTGCGCTTGTACCGAGGGTATCTCCCAAAATAATTTTGTTTTGTACAGGAAGATATTGCGAGAGCAGTTTTAAAACCTGAGTAATAACATAACTCAATTGTTCAAGTATGCTTTCAAGTGAAAACAGCAGAGTGAATACAAAAACAATCATAGTGATTGCCACGCTGATAAACAGCACGCCCGACTTTTTGACAAGGGAGGCAAGCAATCCGTAAATTGTGCAGAAAATTGCTGTAGGAACTACTATGATGTACCATTCTGTTTTTATATCAAAAGAGGTGACAAGACAGTAAAACAGGCTTGAAATCAATGTTATGCAGAGAAGAATGTCAATCGTAAAGCTTGTTTTGTTTTTCACAACAAGTCAACCTCCTCACGATCGGCAAATATACTATAATGCTGAAAATCATTTGTGTCGGCAACAAAGCTGCTTTCCGTGTTTAGATAGAGTGCGGAAAAATAGTTTAATATATCGCTTTCGCATCTTATCTCAAAAGGATTGCCGTTCCTGTCGCAGGCAAAGCAAATGCCTATGCTCTTAATCATATATCGGCAGACATACATCAGCTTTGCAAAAACAACATCATTTTCGTCTGCATTATCTCCGAAAAAAGGCATTATAAGACAGTTCTTGATTATCGGAACATTCGGTTCTTTTACAATCAGCCCATCGCTTTTTGACGAAAGCTTCCAATGAACATTGCGCAGACTGTCACCGTGACGGTATTCACGAAGCTCATAAATTTCGCTGTTGCCCACAGGCTTAGGCTTGTACCCCGTAACCGTGAAATTACTGCTGTCGGGGATAATTTTCGGTTTTTGTTGTTTTGGAAGAACACGAACAAAGCTACGCTTTTTAATCCTGATCGGAAGGAAAAATATACCGAGCATATCGTAAACTTTACCGTTTTTGCATACAATGTCAAGCTGTCCGCAATGCTGTGTAAGACTGTTGCATTGCCTGATTAACGGCTTTGTAAATGTACCCGAAAATCTGATTTTTATGTTTTCAGAAAGATTTGCTGTAAGGTTGGTTGATTTTATATTCAGCGTGAGCATAGGGCAGAAGAGCGGTTTCTTCTTCTTGCCTGATATTGCAATGTAAAACTCATCCTTGATAAAAACATTTTCTTTTGCAAAAATTTCAATATCGGAGCGTACACTTCGTATCATAAAGGGCAGACTCAGCAAAAGCGAGATTATCGGAATTGAAACAACCGTCAGAAACAAAAACCATGAGAACCAGGCGTAATAAAAAATGCTGAACAAAAATGTTCCCGTCAGCAGACAAAGATAAATTACAATGTTCCTTATCATTTTTAAGTCCTCGGTTTTGGAGTTTTTCTGAGAATTTCGTGCAGAATTTCTTCGCTGTTCTTTTTTGATGCAGAGGCTTTTGCGTTGAGAATTATCCTGTGATTTACGGTGCAGATAAAAATATTCTGCACATCTCTCGGCACAATGTAATCTCTGCCCTCGGCAAATGCAACAGCCTTTGCCATATCGGTCAGTGAAAGCGTTGCTCTCGGGCTTGCACCTCTTGAAAGCAACGGATGCTTTCTTGTTGCCAAAATGAGTGACACAATATATCTTGCCATATCGTCGCTGACAAAAACATTCTGAACCTTCGACTGCATTTCAAGAAATTCATTTTTGGATACAATGCAGTTTACTGAGTCAAGTGGATTTTTACCGCTTCTGTTAAGCAGCATTTTACATTCCGCATCGCTGTCGGGATATCCCATTGAAAGCCTTACCGTGAATCGGTCAATCTGTGAATCAGGCAAAAGCTGTGTTCCCGACGCTCCTGTCGGGTTTTGCGTTGCAATAACAGAAAAAGGCTTTTCAAGCTTGAAAGTATTGCCTTCAACAGTGACCTGCCGTTCTTCCATTGCTTCAAGCAAAGCCGCCTGTGTTCTGCTTGAAGTTCTGTTTAACTCGTCTGCAAGAAAAAGATTACAGAATACAGCGCCCTTGTTGAAAGTAAATTTTTCTGTATCCTTGTTATAGACCGCAAAGCCCGTGATATCTGACGGCAAAGTGTCGGGAGTGAACTGTACTCTGCCGTATTCAAGACCGAGCGCCTTTGAAAACGCAACCGCCATTGTTGTTTTTCCCACACCCGGAATATCCTCAATAAGAATGTTTCCTCCTGTGAGCAACGCAAGCAGAGTGGTGACAACCGCCCTGTCTTTACCGTTTATTACCTTTTTTACCTCATTGGTTATAAGTTGAAATTTATTCATTATTTGTCCCTTTGTGTTAAAACTTGTTGTTATATTTTTTATACAATAATTGAATCTGAGCAACGCTCTCTTTAAATTATATTTGATTTGCTTTTTTATTGCAAGTCTTTTTCGTAAAATACAGACCAACTACAGATGTGAAGATATGTTTTTAGGTTATGCAGAATATATGCAATATGCAAAAAAACGGCAGTCCGTAAAGAACTGCCGTCTGAAAATTAAATTGACAAATAAGAATTAAACTGTTAGAATAAAACCGTGATACCTGCATTAAACGGTAGGCGGTTTCTCCTCACAAGAGGAGGTGGTAACCATGACAATTTCCGATGTATGTTTACTCGGCACTTTAATCGTCAGCGTTATCGCTCTTTGTTACCAAGTCTTTGGCAACAAAAAGTAATTTTTTTATTTACATACATAAATAAAAAAGAAAATAACCGCCCGAATTTCGAAGCTCCGGCGGTTGTTTTCTAACCATAAAGAGTGAGAATCCGCTTATCGCAGGTATCTCCTTTTCTATAATTATATTAAACCAAACAAAGAAAAATGTCAAGCATCGTTTTGATACTTGACATTTTTTATTCAACCGAAATTATCTTCCGAGAATTTCTTTTTTCTGCTCATGGTTTTCATCGTACAAAAGACCGCAGACAGCCATTTTTCTGATGATATTTTTAACAGTGAGGTCAAGACCTGTGTTTTCCGAATAGTCGGCAGGATAGATAAAATCAACTCTGTCTTTCATCAGCAAGTCCTCAACCTTGCTGTCCTTTTTTCGGTAAACCGCAATTGAATATCCGCCGTAGGCTTTCATCATTTTCATACACGGAACATCAGAAAGACCGTCGCCTATGTAAATCATATTGCAGAACGGAACCCGTTTGCTGTCCTCCGGCATTGAACGGTTGAGGTCAACATCATTTGCAACATCAAGAACACCTTTATTGATTCTGTAAACGAACTGCGTTTTGTTGGTGTAATTTACATCGGTTTTAGGCCATACGGCATTGCCGTTTTCATCGTAAAGAAATTCACATGCAAAAATGCTTTTGAAGTTTTTGCTGATTTCCGTACCTTCAATAATTTCTTTCATACCCGAGGAAATTACATAATGTTCAACCTGCATTCCAAGCTTTTCGCCAAAGTCGGAAATCCTTTTGAACCAATCCTTTACGCCGTCAAAAAACTCAACATTTTTTCCCATTTCAACAAGGTCATTTCGCAAAAGAGGCATATTCCTTACACGGGACATTTTTACCATTGCGTACATATACGCAAGAATTGAGTCCATATGTTCGCTTTGACCGAGTTCGTTTGAAAATTTCCAGAACTCGTCTTCGGTCATATTAAGACGGGGGATAAAGCTGTAATCCTGCATATCCTTCGTGCATAGGGTACGGTCAAAGTCATACATAATCGCTGCAACGGGCATTCTGTTCATAACCGCTCCTTATCCGACTGTGGTCGGCTGTGTGACGCTTTTGGCAGATGTCGAATCTGCCTGAGTTGTTGGTTCCTCTTTATATTGTGTAATCTTAATGCTTTTGATAACAATGTTCTTAACGGGGATGTCATCCTTGTCAACCTTAGCCGAGGCGATTTTGTCAACAACATCCATTCCGTCAATTACCTGTGCAAATACCGTGTAGCCTCTGTCAACCGCATTGTATGAGCCGTCAAGATAGGCGTTTCCACCGTTTTCCTCATACAGCTTTTTAACGCTGTCGGGAACGCTGTCGGTATCGTAACAGTTTGTGCCGTTTTTCTCAATGAATGCAGTCAGAAGGTTTGAATCCTTGTAGTTTGCAAGCTGGGTTTTGATAGAATCCCATTGACTTGCAAGATGTTCCCAGCCGCCTTCATTCTTATATGTTTCGGCAGTTTTCTGATTGATGAAGAATGCACTTTCGTTTGTGTCCGCACCTGTGTTTGACATTGCAACAGCGCCTCTGATATTGAAAAGCCTGTCGCAAAATTCATCTTCAAATGCCTCGCCGTACGAGCTTGTACCGCAGTAACCGCCGTTGATCATAAAGTCTTTTGTTACTTTGCTGAAAAGTGAATTGTTATACTTTCCTGCTTTTGCAAGGTTTACAAAGTTTGTAACGGTCTTTGGTGCCTGTTCGGGGAAAAGTCGCATTGTTATGTCACCGTATGAGGTGTGAACAACTGCGATTGTATCGCCGTTCTTCGGCATATCAAGCTGAAAACCGACAGGGTTTGAATCGTGAATAATGTTCGGATTGATTCCGAGAGTAGCGGTATCAATGCCGATGCTTTCAAGATAGTTCTGTGCGGTAGGTTCATCAGCCGTGCTTACGGCAGTAGTTGCAGGAGTTGTTTCGTCGGGAGTCTGCGAGACTTCAGCCTTCTTATCACCGCAACCCGAAAATGCCAGTGCAGAAACACACATAATTGATGCAACCGATACGGCACACATTTTTTTTAGATTGTAAGTATTCATAGATTTGTTTCCTTCCTGTCAAGCCTCGTTGTTATGTAATGTTTCCAAAAACAGCCTCGGCTCTTCTAATCTGGATTTTATTCTAAAACACACATATTTATAGTACCATAATTTAAATAAAAATGCAAGTTTGCCGCTTTTTATGAAGGAAAGCGTAGCAAATGCAATAAAATTTTTCTGCAAAAAATTGCGTCTGTGTAATAAGACAGAAAACTTTTTCATATGATTTTCTGTAAACCTAAATATGACGGAGGCTTTAAAATGTCAGAATATTTACCCGAAGGAAAACTTATATCCGAACAGGAAAACATAAATATACTTCACTCATTAAAGCTGCTTGAGGATGCAAAAAACAGCGAAAAGATTCTTGAGGCAAAGGCTTGTGTGTGTGACAGCAGTCACAACCTTATTGTTGACCTTGCAGGCATAAAAGGCATAATTCCGAGGGAGGAGGGTGCAATCGGAATTAAGGACGGCTCGGTTCGTGACATAGCCGTGATTTCAAGGGTGAACCGTCCCGTCTGTTTCGTTGTCACCGACATAACCGAGGACGAAAACGGCAATCCGATTGTAATGCTCTCCCGTGAAAAAGCACAACGCAAATGCCTTGACGCATACATTTCAAGGTTGCGATGCGGAGATATTGTGCCTGCCCGCATAACTCATCTTGAAAACTTCGGTGCATTCGCAGATATAGGTTGCGGAATTGTTGCACTTATGCCAATTGACACAATTTCGGTTTCAAGGATTGAACACCCTGCCGAGAGATTTACTGTAGGAATGGACATCAAAGCCGTTATCAAATCTGTTGAAAACGGTCGTATAAGCCTCAGTCACAAGGAGCTTCTCGGCACATGGGAAGAAAATGCCGAAAGGTTTTGTGCCGGTGAAACCGTGTCGGGAATTATCCGAAGCGTGGAAAACTACGGTGCTTTTGTGGAGCTTACACCAAATCTTGCAGGACTTGCGGAAATAAGAGAGGGAGTCCGTGCAGGTCAGCAGGCAAGCGTTTACATAAAAAGTATCATTCCCGAAAAAATGAAAATCAAACTGATAATTATTGACACCTTTGATTACAAATATAATCCGAAATGCCCCGAATACTATTGTGACAGCAACCGTATCGACCGTTTTGTGTATTCACCTGAAAATTGTCGGAAACGGGTAGAAACAATATTCGATACCTGAGTTGACAGAAAAACTCCCGAATGATATTATTTAATTGTGAAATCGAATTATTGTTCGGGAGGTTTAATATGCAGTTTACGACATCCGAGATTATTGTGCTTTTATTTTGTGCAATAACGCTCATTGCAAGCGTTGTCACATTAATAATAGTTATTAAAAAGAATAATAACAACAGAACGGAGGACGAACTTCAAAGGATATTGCTCAATCAGCAAAGCTTTGCACAGTCGCAAAATGACAGGGCGATTCAGCTTGAACAAAGACTTCACAGCTTTTCAGCCGACAATGTTCAGAGCCTTGAAAATATCAGACGCTCGGTTGATGAAAAGCTTGAAAGTATAAGGCGGGAAAATCTCCGTCAGCTTGATGAAATGCGACAGACAGTTGATGAAAAGCTTCAAAAAACACTTGAGGAAAAAATGAATAAGTCATTTTCTCTTGTCAACGAAAGACTTGAACAGGTTTATAAGGGACTCGGCGAAATGCAAACGCTTGCGGTAGGTGTGGGCGATTTGAAAAAGGTTCTTTCAAATGTCAAAACAAGGGGCATACTCGGCGAAATTCAGCTTGGTGCAATTCTCTCCGAAATCCTTTCAAAGGAACAGTACGAGGAAAATATTGCAACAAAAAAAGGCTCAAAAAATGTTGTTGAGTTTGCAATCAAACTGCCCTCTGACGGTGCCGGTACAGTATATCTGCCTGTTGATTCCAAATTTCCGGGCGATACATATTCTGCTCTCCGTGATGCGGTTGAAAGCTGTGACAAGCAACGCATTGAATCGGCACAAAAAGCACTTGTTCAGCGTATAAAGGGCGAGGCAAAGGATATTCACGATAAGTACATTGATCCGCCGAACACAACGGAATTTGCGATTATGTTCCTTCCGTTTGAGGGGCTTTACAGCGAGGTTGTCAATATGGGACTTGTTGAAGTTCTTCAGCGTGAGTACAAGGTGAATATTGCAGGTCCGAGTACAATGGCGGCTCTGCTCAACTCGTTGCAAATGGGATTCAAAACCCTTGCCGTGCAAAAGAGAAGTGCAGAGGTTTGGAAAATACTCGGCGGTGTAAAGACCGAGTTCGACAAGTTCAATGATGTGCTTGTAATGACACAGCAAAGACTGGATCAGGCAAACAAGGAGCTTGACAAGCTTGTCGGAGTTCGTACCCGTCAAATTCAGCGTCAGCTTAAAGATGTTGAATCGGTCAGCTTGTCGGAACAGAATCTTTTTGAATAAACAAAAAATTAAGGCGAAACAGACATAAATCTGTTTCGCCTTTGTTGTTATTGCAGATTAACCTTTGTAGTCAATCCATTCGTCGTCAACCCATTTTTGCTTTGTATCGTTCCATCTTCTGTACTGGAGCTGTCCGTGACTTCCACGACGCCATTTCTTGTAAATTACATCAGCTATCGGCTGAACAGAAGTTGAATCGGCACCGCTCTCCAAAGCTGAACTGTCAGGAGTTGCAACTTCAACAACTGCAACGCTGTCGGGGGTTGAATCTGTTTCTGCTGCACTTGCAACCATAACGGTTCCCTGTGCGATAATTGCTGTCATAATAAATGCTGTAAAAATTTTTGCGGCTTTCTTTTTCATCTGTTATTTCTCCCTTAATATAAGACAATAATTATAGTAGCCGTTTTCTATATCGGAGTATGGGATAATAATAGAATCATCTTTTGTATAGACAACGCCTTTCTTTTTATCGTAAGGCTTAAAAATAAGGTGAGTGGTTTTGTCTTTTTCAACATACACATACATATTTGTTCCGTCATATACTTCGACATTATCGTTGTATTCACCCGATTCAATGAGATCGGCTACACAATCCTCGTATGTGGCGTCCCAACCGGGGACAATCAAAAAGCAGTATGAAGCAAAGAATATAGCGACAACAAGCAATGCCATTAAAGCTGTAACAACATTGTTTATAATTGTCTGCTTTTTCTTCGGGTACAGAATCATTTCCATTCTGCTTATAATTTTTTCGCCCTTATCGTTGGTTACAAAACTCATTCCGACAAGCGCACTTTTCAGTGCAGTTTCCCTGTCGCTCTCTTCACTTTCTTGTTGTTCTTTATAGGCTTTCATTTGCGTTACAAGAACTTCGTAATACACAGTACATCTGTTCTCGCTAAGCTTGCTTGTAACACGCTTGTCACACCTGAGCTCAAGACAGTAGGTTAAATCTTTTTTCAAAAGGTGGGCAAACGGATTCCACCAAAAGATTCCGCAATAAATTTCCGTCAGCAATTTAATCCAAATATCCTTGTTCTTTATATGACAGCATTCGTGTATTGCGATATATCCAAAATCCCTGTCGTCAAATTCACGATTCGGAATAAGAATAACAAGATTGAAAAATCCGTATGTAACAGGGGAGATAACGCAATCGGTAATTTTTAGCTTAACTTTTCTTCTGATTCCGCAATTTTGCAAAATGAGGTCAAGCTTTGCCTGCATTTCGGGTGTGCCGTCAATAACATTTGCTTTCAGAGCTTTGACTGCTTTGTAATATTTAATCATCACCCGTGAAATGTATATCACAGCTCCAACAATCCATACTGACACAAGCAGATTGAGCCATGTGAATTCCGGAACAAACAGCACATCTTTGTTGGGAGTCAGAACATCCATTGCTGCGGCATACACATTTTTATCGGAAACTGTATATGTAAATTTGAATTCAAACGGAAATACCATTCTTACAAATGTTACAGCATACAATCCCAAAATCGTATAAAGACCGCAGTAATTACAAAAAGCAATCTTTTTTCTGAAAAAGTAAAGCAGCACTATAAAAATGCTGCTTATTGCAATAGAAAACAAGAATGAATAAAAACTTATTTGCATAAATTATTTGCCGAGTTCTTCACGGCGCTTTTTAAGGAGAGCTTCGAGTTCATCAAAAACATCTGAACTTTCGGTTTTCTCAATAAGCTCGGAGAAGAGAGTCGGAATATCGCTGTCGGCAAAATTCGGTCTGTCAGAAATCTGCTTAATTGCATAAGCGTCCTTTGTCATTGTAGGAACAAAAGTACGGGCATAGTTCTTAGTCATCTGCTTAACGCCGACAACCTTAATCATGTCCTTTTTGAGAAGAGAATTGATAAGAAGGTTAATGTAACTCTTTTTCCATGTTTTGTTTACAGCCTTCTTAACAATTTCTGAGCTTGTGAGTGGTTCATCGAGGTCCCACAATAAGTACATAATTTCTTCTTCACTTTTAGTAAGCATGATATTTACCTCCAAAATTAAGTTTATAAATAATATTAAGCATTTAACTTGCCTTCATTATACTATTTGGTACAGAAAAAGTCAATAAAAATCTTAAAAAATTATGCGATTCAGGATAAAATCAGCCAATTTTGCACATATTGTCAAAAAATGACTATAAAAATGCGGAAGGTTGTATATTATAAAAAGCATAATATTATGATTTATTCACGAAAATCCTGAAAAAGCACAACAAGTCACCGCAAAATTATTGCGACGACTTGTCTTTTTATTGAAAATATTCAATTAAGCTGTTTTTATTCCGTAATCTTTTTCTGTTCCTTTTTATCGTGGATAAATCTTGCAAGATACACCGCAGGGGTGTCGAGCAGACTTGTGAAAATGTAGATTACATAGCTTGAAAGGAAGATTGAAACGAGTGTTCCGAAATCATAAGTTCCCCAAAACGCAAAAGCGGTGAAAAGGGCTGTGTTAAGAATTTGACTGATAAGCGTTGAACCGTTGTTTCTCAGCCACAAAAATCTTCTCTTGTCACCGAATTTCTTTTCCGTGAACTTCCACCACTTGTGATAGAGCCACACATCGAACAGCTGACTTATTGCGTAAACAGTGAGGGATGCAAAAATCATTCGGGGAGTGTTTGAGAAAACCGCCTTGATTGACGGCATAATCGTGTCGTTCGGACTCGGATTGTAAAGCATCCAGCTTTGTGAAAGCACAAGAAAAAATACCGATGACAGTATTCCCGTAAGAACCGCCTTGTTGGCGGCTTTTTTGCCCTCACATTCCGAGAGAATGTCCGTAATCAAAAATGTTACCGCAAAAAGCACATTACCGAGAGTCTGTTCCATTGAAAAAGCGTTTACAAGGATTAAAGCCTCAATGTTTGCAAGAATTGTCGCTACGGCTGAAACGCAGTAAAGTCCCGCTTTTCCGAAAAGCGCATATCCCAAAAGTGCCGCTCCGTAGATAAATACTACCGAGAATATAAGTAAAAGTTCGTTAATCATATCAGTCACCCACTCCAAAATCCGTGTTGTTAATTAAAATATCCGTTCTCGGGTTATCCTTATATACAGGATAGACCTTCTGCATAAACTCTTTTATGACAGCCTTGTCGGGTTTAACTCCCGTTGTGTTGTCACACATAATGTTAACGCAAATTCGTTCAAAATATTTTAATCCCAACTCAATATCCTTTTGCATGGTTTCGGCTGTCTGACCTTTAATTCCGAAAAGGAAATTAGCTTCGTCGAAATTCTCAGCAATAACAGCGGGACTGCTCTCTTTGATTCCTTTTTTCAGAACATTTTCTCTGAAATCGCAGTCAAAGGTTTCAAGACCGAGCTTCATTTTTAAATCAAAATCCGCAAAATCTTTTCTGAGCTGACTGATTTTGTTCCGATAAAGATAATGTGCCTCAAAATGAATGGTATTTATCTTTTTTTCTTTGCACACCTGTTTGATAAAATCAAGTGTTTTTTTGTCAAGCTCAAAAACCGAGCCTGAGTTAATGACCTCAAGGTCACCGAAAATTCCCGTAACTTTTTCAAGCACGGCTTTGTTAAGACGAAAGTTTTCGTCCTCGTCACTGCACCTGTCGGTGTAGTAGTCGCAGAAGATGCATTTTTTGTAAACGCAACCGCTTCCACGCAGAAGAACAATCTCCCGACTGTTCTTTTCATTAATAATACTGTATCTCTCCATACTCTCTTTCCGGCACAAAAAAAGCACCCACACAAAAGAGGGTGCAAAAAGGGCGCAAAAAGCCCTGTGCCTTTCTCCTTAGTTTTGATAGAAGGAGCAGCCTATCGGCGTCCTTCCGGCAGGATGGTTACGAACTGCCACAGAGTATGCTATCACAAATTCCGTTTTATGTCAACTGCAATTAATTATTGCATTATATATGTTTAAGAGGTATAATGAAAAGCGAAAATCAAGTGCAAAGTAACTTCTTGAGTGACTTTGCAGGCTCAAAATTCCATATGGGAAAATTAGCGAATATTGTCATAAATTCTCGAAAAAAACAGCCTATTTTCTTATATTTTTTAGTTGACAAAGGGGCAAACCTTTTGTATAATAATAAACAGCGTTTTAATATGTGTCTATGCTGTCAAGAGGTGCAGATATGCTTTTTGAGCTTAAATCCGTCTTTCAGAATGACGGTGAAGAAAAACAAGTTGAATATAACCTTGACTTGTCAGGTCTTGATGTTGACGGAGTTTATCCATTCAAAACTCCCGTTGTCGTGACTGCCAAAGCAACAAACAGAGCAAGTTTGATTACTCTTGTGATCAATGCACACTTTGATTACAGCCGTGACTGTGACCGTTGCGGTGAGCCTTATACAAGAGAGATGAATATGAGCTTTGAACACAGGCTTATTCAGACTCTTGCCGATGAGGAAAATGATGACTATATTGAAACACCTGATTTTACACTCGAGCTTGATGATGTTGTAATTTCTGACATTTTTCTTTCGCTCCCGTCAAAGAATCTTTGTAGGGACGATTGCAAAGGTCTGTGTCAGATTTGCGGACAAAACCTCAACAACGGTGAATGTTCCTGTGATAAGCGTCAAACGGATCCAAGACTTGAGATACTTAAACAGTTGATTGACTAAGATAAATTTTGTAAGGAGGTTTTTGTAATGGCAGTACCCAAGAACAAAACATCACACGCAAGAAAGAGCTCAAGACGTTCAACAGTATGGAAGATTAATGCTCCTGAACTTACTGCTTGTCCTAACTGCGGTGAATTAACAGCAGCTCATAAGGCTTGCACAAACTGTGGTATGTACAACGGCAGACAGGTTGTTGTAAAGAAAGACGAACAGTAATTTTTATTACAAACATTACGGGCGGCAGTTATCTGTTCGCCCTTTTGTTTTGCAAATTTTACCGTATATACAAAAACAATTTGCAAACCTGTTGATTAAAAACGGTATTTTGTGTAGAATAAAAGTGTATGTAAAAATGTTTTGCGAGGTGAAGGTGTGGCTGTTAAAATTTTTGATGTCACAACCGGCAGTCATGCCGACAAAGCAGGGATAAAAAAAGGGGAAACCCTCCTTTCAATCAATTCAAACGAGATTGTCGATGTTCTTGATTACCGATTCTATCAGGTAAACCGCAAGCTTACTCTTGAGGTTGAGGACGAGGACAAAAATGTCCGTACCATAGAAATGACCAAGGGCGAATATGAGGAAATCGGTCTTGAGTTTGAAACCTATCTTATGGACAAACAGCATTCGTGCCGTAATAAGTGCATTTTCTGCTTTATTGACCAGCTTCCGAAGGGGATGCGTGAGTCGCTCTATTTTAAGGATGACGACAGCCGACTTTCGTTTTTGTTCGGCAACTATATCACGCTGACAAATATTACAGAGCATGAAATTGACCGAATCATAAAAATGCACATAAGCCCGATAAATGTGTCGGTTCACACAACAAACCCCGAGCTTCGTTGTAAGATGATGAATAACCGCTTTGCAGGCGATACATTGAAATATCTCAAACGCTTTGCAGACGCAGGAATAACGCTTAACTGTCAGATTGTTTCCTGTCCCGGAATTAATGACGGTGACGAGCTTGTCAGAACATTGACCGATCTTGAAAACCTCGGTGTTAATATGACTGCGATTGTTCCTGTCGGACTTACACGCTACCGTGAAAACCTTTATCCGCTTGTTCCTTATAATAAGGAAACGGCAGGGCAGACAATTGATATAATTGAAAAAATGGGTGATGAGTGCGTCAAAAAGCACGGCAGACGAATTTTCTTTCCGGGTGATGAATTTTACCTCCTTGCCGAAAGAGAAATCCCGTCACCCGAATTTTATGAGGACTTTTCCGCTCTTGAGGACGGAATCGGTATGATTGCGTATCTGACCGATGATGTCGGCTGGAAACTTGAAGAGCTTGATGCAGACGAAAGCCTTTGCCATAAGGTAACAATTGCCTGCGGCGAGGGAGTGTTTCCGTACATGAAGCGGATTATGTCGATGATTAACGAAAAATTCCCGAATATAACTATAAATACAAGGGCGATTAAGAACAACTTTTTCGGCGGCGGAGTAAATGTGTCGGGACTTGTCACAGGCGGTGATCTTATTGATCAGCTCCGTGGCGATGACCTTGGTGACAGGCTTATTATCCCGTCATCAATGCTCCGTTTTGAAAACGATTTGTTTCTTGATGATGTTTCAACAGATGATGTTGAACGGGAACTCGGTGTAACTCTTGTTCCCGTCAATAACAACGGAAACGACCTTGTAGAGGCTGTAATTGCAGGAAAGGACTGATAAGATGAACAAACCCGTAATTGCCGTTGTCGGCAGACCAAATGTGGGAAAGTCAACGCTTTTCAATAAACTCATCGGTCAGAGATTGTCAATTGTTGACGATACTCCCGGTGTTACCCGTGACAGAATATACGGTGAGGTGGAATGGTGCGGAAAAACTGCCTTTATTGTTGACACAGGCGGTATTGAACCGAAATCAGATGATATTATTCTTGTGCAGATGCGCCGTCAGGCTCAGCTTGCAATCGACACGGCTAATGTTATTATTCTTGTAACAGACTGCAAGTCGGGCATGGTTGCAACAGATATGGATGTTGCGCAGATGCTCCAGAAGTCGGGCAAGCCCGTTGTGCTTTGTGTAAACAAGTGCGACACACTCGGCGAACCGTCACCTGAATTCTATGAGTTTTATAATCTCGGTTTAGGCGATCCTATCGAGGTTTCAGCCGTTCACGGTTACGGTACGGGCGACCTTTTGGACAAGGCTTTTTCAAGCTTTGATTATGATGAAAATGCGGAAGATGACGACACAATCATCAATGTTGCGGTAATCGGCAAGCCGAACGCAGGCAAGTCATCTCTTGTAAACAAAATTACAAACGAGGAACGCTGTATTGTGTCTGATATAGCAGGCACAACCCGTGACACAATCGACACGCTTGTTGAAAATAAGTACGGAAAGTTTAACTTTACCGATACCGCAGGACTTCGCCGTCAGAGCAAAATATATGATAATATCGAAAAATACAGTATTATACGTGCCAAAATGGCTATTGAACGCAGTGATGTGTGCGTTATTATGATTGATGCGACAGAGGGTGTTACAGAACAGGATACCAAGGTTGCAGGTCTTGCGCATGAGGCAGGCAGAGCGTGTATAATTGCCGTTAACAAGTGGGACGCTGTCGAAAAGAATGATAAAACAATGCAGGAGTTCCGCAAAAAGCTTGACGCAGATTTTGCGTTTATGTCATATGCGCCGAAGGTATTTATTTCCGCAAAAACAGGTATGCGTATCGACAGGCTGTTTGAATATATCATAAGCTGTAATGACAGTGCAAACCGCAGAATCAGAACAGGTATGCTCAACGAACTTCTTGCACAGGCAACAACAAGAGTACAACCGCCGTCGGACAAGGGTAAGCGACTTAAAATTTTCTATATGACTCAGGCTTCCGTAAAACCGCCGACATTCGTTTTCTTCTGCAACAATGCACAGCTTTTCCACTTCTCATATCAGCGTTATCTTGAAAACAGAATCCGTGAGGCTTTTGCTCTTGAGGGTACGCCGATCAAAATTGTGGTAAGAGAGAGAGGAGAAAAGTAATGGAGCATATTTCGGCAATTTTAGCAAACTGCTGGTGGATGATTCTGCTTTCGGCATTGATTGCGTATCTTCTCGGCAGTATCAACACGGCTGTTCTTGTCACAGGCATTGTGACAAAGGGCAAAAAGGATATCCGTCAAATGGGCAGCGGCAATGCAGGCTTTACAAATGTACTGCGCAGTGTCGGTAAAGTTCCGGCAATCATCACCATTGTGTGTGACGCACTGAAGTGTATTATTGCCGTGCTTATCGGAGGGTTCATCTTCTCGTTTGCATCGGTTGCATTTCAGGGTGAAAGCCCTATTTTTATAAACGAGCTTATCAACTGCGGAAAATATGTTGCAGGTATTTTCTGTATTCTCGGACATTCATACCCCGTGTATTTTCACTTTAAGGGCGGCAAGGGTGTTGTAACCGCCGCCGCTCTTATGCTGACAGAGGATTGGCGTGTATTCATCGCAATTATTGTAACTTTTCTAATTATCTTCCTCTGCTCAAAAATTATATCACTTGCAAGTGTTCTCTGTGCGATTCTCTATGCGCCTTACACCTTTGCAATGACATTTATCTTTGACTTCATAATTTACAAGGATTATTCTCTTACATATGTAATCTTCTCAACTGCGGCGGCTCTTTTAATCGGCGTTTTCGTTCTTGTAAAGCACAAAGAAAACATCAAAAGACTTCTTAAAGGTGAGGAAAAGAAAATTACAGCCAAAAAATGACGGCAGTATTGACCGAAAAGTGATTTGGTTGTACAATAACTTTGTTATGATATTTGTTATATTTTAAATATTTCTGATACGGAAAATAAATTATATTGAGAGGTTGAATTAAAATGTCAGATTGTATTTTCTGCAAAATCGTTGACGGCTCAATTCCGTCAAAAAAAGTTTATGAAGACGAAAAAATTCTCGCTTTCTATGATCTTGAACCACAGGCTCCCGTTCATGTGCTTGTAATTCCAAAGGAACACATCTGCTGTGCAGACGCAGTTAATGAAGAAAATGTCGGCAATATTGCTCACGTTTTCACTAAAATTCCCGAAATTACAAAATCACTCGGACTTACAAACGGCTACCGTATTGTAAATAACTGCGGTGAGGACGGCTGTCAGAGCGTAAAGCATATGCATTTCCACATCCTTGGCGGCAAAAAGCTCAACGGCACAATGGCGTAAGAAGGGACTGCAATAATGGATACATATAAGATTAATATTGAGGGACTTGACAGAGAACTCAGAAAATTCCCTGTAAACGATAAGCTTGATATTGCCGCATTTATTATGTTCGGTGACATTGAGATGACAGAGGTTGCCGCAAGAGAACTCCTCAAGCGTGTTCCCGAACACGATGTTGTTGTGACTGCCGAAGCAAAGGGTATTCCGCTTTGCTATGAAATGGCTCGTCAGGGCTGCAGAAACTATGTTGTAGCAAGAAAAAGCGTTAAGGTTTATATGGGCAATCCTATCGGAGTGACCGTTAATTCAATCACAACAAAAAACGAACAGAAACTCTACCTCGGCGAAGATGATGTAAATCTTCTCAACGGCAAGAGAGTTCTTCTTGTTGATGATGTAATTTCAACAGGCGAAAGTCTTCACGCTCTTGAAACGCTCGTTGAAAAAACAGGCGCAAATATCGTTGGCAGGGCATCAGTCCTTGCTGAAGGTGACGCTAAGGACAGAGATGACATTATATTCCTCAGCGAACTTCCGCTTTTCTTTAAGTAATACTGAGTAATTATAAAATCAAATTTAAACAGCTGTTGAAGTGTGCAGATTATACCGTCCGCATATTTTGACGGCTGTTTTCCTTTTTTATACCATAGATATAAAGTGTAAAAATTAAAGTGTAGAAATTGTTCAACTTATAAATGATTGAATAGAAACAGTGCTGAATAGGTAATTTAATGAGAAGAGATATCAGCAAAATTAACAAAAATAAAAATATTTTTTAAAAATAATATTTATATTGACAACTGAAATTCTATATGATATTATAAAAATACAAAAAATGATATACTTGAGGTGATAAAAATAACCAAATAAATAATAAAAGGAGATGCCATTATGAAAAAAGTATGTTTATGCCTTGCTTTTGTGTTGGCAGCGGTATGTATTCTATGTTCCTGCTCTGATTTACCTGCACCAAGTACCTCTGAAACCGTGAATCCTTCCGTAGATGTTACTTTGAAAAAGTGGGAAGATTGCGGAGCAAGTATTGATAAAGCGGAAGAAGTTTCCGGAATTAAGTTTGGCGAAAGTTTGAAAAATATTGTAAGTGTAAGAGCTATTCCATACACGGCGATCGAAGTGGTTTGTTCGTTAGATAAATCTGCCTCTGACAATACTGTGACCTTGCGTAAGGCTGTCAGCTATGCTGTAAAAAACAGTGAAAATCTCAGCGGAGTCAATACAAACGGACTTTCCCCCACAATGGCGACTTTTGATATTAAGGGTGCGAATTTCCTAAATGAAAAAGGCAAAACGGTAGTAGGAGAATATAGTGATAACAATTATAAATATTCTTTTTATTGCAAAAAAGGATTGAATGGTAACCAAGTGTATAATTACATTAAAAAAATGATTACTGAATAAGGATTGATTTTTATGAAACGGCTGTTTGGACTTATAGGATTTACTTTCCTGTTTGTCCTTTCAGCCGTTTTTTATTCGGATTTTAATGAAATTATCTTTGCGATTATCGGCTCATTGGGATTGCTTTCCGTTGCTGTCGGTATATTTTTAATTGTTTCAAAGAAAAATAAATCATTCGGTAAGTCGCTGTGCGTATTTGCTTTTGCCGTAATATATTCTGCGGGCAATATGATCGCCTATTCCGAATATATTAACAACACGATTACAAATAAATATTCCGATAAAGAAATTACAGCAAGCGGATATATCTGTGATGAAATCATCACCACCGATTCATCATGCAGTTTCGTAATCAAAACCGACAAAATCAACGGTCAGCCGTCAGATGCAAAAATTCAGATTATTTCGTACTCAAATGTTGACGCAGAGCCTTTTGAAAAGGTCAACTTCACGGCTCATACATACAAGAATAATGTAAACTCACAGATCAGTCACGGAATTTTTCTGAAAGCATATTCCTATGACGGCTTCAAAATTGATGCGACAGGAGAGAAGGCAACAACTTTTTATTCATTTGCGGTTTCAATAAGACGGGCGATGAAAAATTCCCTTGATATGCTGTTGCCGGAGGATTATTCAACGCTTTGCCGTGCCGTTCTTTTGGGAGAGAAAACCGCTCTTGATTCAAGCGTTAAAGATGATTTTTCATTGACAGGCACTTCGTTTTTAATAGTGGTTTCGGGAATGCATCTTGTTATAATCACTTCGTTTGTATTGTTCTTGGTAAGAAAATTAACAAAAAACAGATTTTTGATAACAGGTTTTACCACATTTACGGTTATTGCTTTTATGGCTGTAACGGGCTTTGCACATTCGGTTGTCCGTGCCGGAATTATGATGATAATTGTGTCGCTTGCATCGTCAAATCTCAGAATAGCCGACTCGCTGAATAACCTTGGCTTTGCCGCAATTGTCCTGACAGCTTTCAACCCATATGCGGTAGCCGATATCGGAATGTTGCTTTCATTTTCGGCAACGACGGGCATAATTCTGTGGTCAAGACCGATTGAACGCTTTGTGCTGAGATTCTTTCACTACAAAAACAAGCGTAAGGACGGTTTTGTCGGAACGGTTGTCTATTATATCAAAAGGCTGTTTAAAATCTGCGTAAATATGCTGTCGGTTTCAGTATCTGCATTTCTGTGGATTTTGCCGATAACCGCTGTTGCATTCAACAGAATTTCCCCGACAGTCATACTTGTTTCTCTGTTATGTGAACCGTTTGTTTCGGCACTTTTGGTGTGTTCTCTGTTGTGTTCGGTACTTTTTATTTGCCCGTTCATATCATTTTTTGCATACCCGTTTGGACTCGTTTCGGGATTATGTTCAAAGGCAATTTTGTGGTTGGTTTCAACTTTTTCACAACTCCCATTCAGCACAATTAAAACCCATTCGCTCTATTGGTTTGTGTGGATAGGTGTCAGCGTACTTCTCGCAATCGGCGGATTGTTTGTAATGAATCGAAAATTCTATGTCAGAATTTCTGTTCTGGTATCAATTTCAGTCCTCGTAATCGGAGCGTCGCTCAATGTGCTTTTAACAGCCGATAACGGTGAAATGAAAATCTATAATGTCGGCAACGGTGTTTTTGCTACAGTCAACTGCCCCGACAGCTGTTCCGTAATTTCATGCGGAGGCAACAGAGCAAGCGCAGATGATGTGACTGCCGATATCAGCGAAAGATACTCAGATATTGAATATATGATAATTCCAAATCAGAATAATAAATACTCTTCTCTTGAACGCTTTGCGGTCACAAAATTTGACTTAAATAATATTTTGGTATATGATAATGACATTAAAAAGCAAAATCTTTTGAACGCTTTTGACGGTAACAGCCGACAGACTTTCGGCGGAAACAGTCACTTTACGCTGAATCTTTCCGATACGGTGACGGATGAGGTAATCTGTGTTGACAACACAATGTTTCAGTTCATAAAAGGGAAAAATATGACTGTATTGTTTGTGCCGACAGATGCAGATCTTTCAAATCTGCCCGAAAAGTATCGCAATCCCGATTGTTTGCTGATTGATACAGTCCCCGAAAATTTTGATTTGATATCATGCAAAACCGTGATATTTTCGGGATCGGAAAAGCAGTTTAAGAAAAATTATAATTCTATTAAAGAAATAAGCCTAACCGTTATATCAACATCTGAAAGAAACATAACGGTCAATTTGAACGGAGGATAAAATGCCGCGCATCACCGAAGCAGACCTGAAAAAACAAATTAAAAGCAAAAGCTTTTCGCCTGTGTACCTCATCTACGGTTCGGAGCAGATGTTTGTCAAAAGTTACACAAAAAAGCTTTGTGAGGCTGTTGCAGGCAAAAACCCGTCCGATTTCAATTATCATACATTCAGCGGCGACATTGATTTTCAGGAACTTGCCGCATCCCTGCAAATAATGCCGTTTATGGCAGAACGCAACTGTGTTGTTGTGACCGACATTTACTTTGATAATATGGTGAAGGATAGGCTTGATACTCTTAAAGAGCTTACAAGCAGAGCATGGGACGGTACGGTTCTCATAATTTCAATGCCGACTTATGTTCCGTCAAAGAATAAAACTTCTTTTACAGCTCTTATAAAGCGTGTTGAAAAAATCGGCAGCGTCTGCTGTTTTGAAAAAATCAATTCACAAATTATCGAAAAGTATGTTGCAAAGTGGGCAAACGAAAACGGCAAGCTGATTTCACACCTCAATGCGTCAAAGATTATTTCAAATGTCGGTGATGATCTCAATCTTCTGAAAAACGAGGTCAACAAAATTGCCGCATATGCAAAGGGTGAGGAAATTACCGACCGTGATATCGACCTTTTGTCAACCGTAAACCTTGAAGCAAGAACATATGATATGGCTGACGATGTTATTAACGGCAGAGGTGACAGAGCGTTCAGAAAGCTCGACACACTTTTCTGTCAGCGGGAAGAACCGATTAACATTCTCTATGCACTTTCATCCGCCTATGTCGATGCGTATCGTATGCGTGTTGCAGATGAATGCTCAGTCAGTAAAGAAACCGTGGCAAAAGATTTTGCCTACAAAAATCGTGCGTTTGTGTTAAACAGGGCGAGAACCTCCGTTTCAAGGACTTCAACCGAGGCGCTTCGGAAAAGCCTTGATGTGCTTGTTGAAACAGACGAAAAGCTGAAATCAGTTTCCGTTAATCAAAGATTTTTAATTGAACAGCTTATTTCCCGTTTGCTTTTGATTGCAAAGGAGGGCAGAATCTAATGCTCAAAATCCGTGAGGCTGTTATAGTTGAGGGCAGATATGACAAGATAAAGCTTTCATCAATTGTAGATGCTCCGATAATCGAAACCAACGGTTTCCGTGTTTTTTCCGACAAAGAAAAGCAGTCGCTTATCCGCAAAATTGCCGATACAAGGGGAATACTTATAATGACCGACAGCGACGGTGCAGGCTTTGTAATAAGGAATTTCCTTAAAGGCTCGGTCGATAATTCAAAAATTAAAAATTGCTATATTCCGCAAATCAAAGGCAAGGAAAAACGCAAGGCAAAAGGCGGTAAAGAGGGGCTTTTGGGCGTTGAAGGCGTCAGCGATGAGGTTATAGTAAATGCAATCCGCAAAAGCGGTGCCGAGATAATCGGCGAAGAAAATAATATTCCCGAAAGGAAAATTACTAAAGCCGATTTATTTGTCCTCGGACTTACGGGAACTGAAAATTCAGAAATAAACCGCAAAAAGATTCTTAAAAAACTCGGTCTGCCGTCATATCTTTCAACAAACGCATTTTTGACCGCAATCAACTGTCTTTATTCTTTTGAGGAATTAAAAGAAATGCTCTGACAAAATAAAAAATTCATAGGTTAAATAAATCACCTGTTTCGGCAAAAACTAAAACGGGTGATTTCTTATGAAAAAAAGTTTACGGTTGCGTAACGATTGCATTCTCTTTTCAATAGGCGGAGCAGGCTACGCTCTGCTTGAAATTTTGTGGCGGAGAAAAACTCATTGGTCAATGGCGGTCACGGGCGGAACTGCATTTGTGTCGCTTTTCAGATTTTACAAGCGCTTTTCAAAAATGAATATGCTGCAAAAATGCATATCGGGAAGTGCGATAATTACCGCACTTGAATACTGCTGCGGCTGTGTTGTCAATTTGAAATTCAGGCTTAATGTCTGGGATTATTCAAACTGCCGACTTAATTTAAAAGGGCAGATTTGTCCGTTTTACAGCACCCTGTGGGCATTTCTTTGTATCCCCGTCAGCGCATTATGCACTTCTCTCTGCAAAAAAATACAGTAAAAAAACAGGAGCGGTAAGTAAAAATACTGCTCCTGTTATGTTTTATTTATTCAGATTTTTTGCTCTCGCTTTTTTCATCGGATTCGTTTTCTTCGGAAGTGTCGTTTTTCTTGACAACAACCCGTAAAATACGCTGATCCTTAACCTCCATAACGGTAAACTTAAAGCCGTCGGCCTCAATGTTGTCACGCTTGTGGGGGATTGTTCCTGCGTGTTCAAGAATATAACCGCCGACCGTTACGCTGTCACATTCAAGACTGTCCTCGTCCATATCGAACAGACCGAGCATATCTTCAAGCTCCATATCACCGTTTACAAGGAACTCGCCCTTGCCGATTTTGTAGTAGTTATGCTCAATTTCCTCGTCCTCGTCCCATATTTCACCGACAATTTCTTCGAGCAAATCCTCCATTGTAACAATACCGAGTGTTCCGCCGTATTCATCCGTAACGACCGCAAGATGAATTTTTGTGCGTTTGAATGCATTAAGGATTTTTGAAAGCTGTTGTGTTTTAAACACAAAGTAAGGCGGCTGCATAAGCTCCTTAACATCGGGCGCTTTACCGTCTGCAAGTCGTTCAAGATAATCTCTTGTATGAAGAATGCCGACAACATGGTCAACCGTGCCTTCGTACACGGGAATTCTTGAATAGCGGTTTTCAATGATGATATTCTTGATTTTTTCAGGCGAGTCATCAACGCTGATAAATGTGATGTCAACCCTCGGAGTGAGAATTTCCTCGGCAGTAGTTTCGTCAAAGTCAAGTGCGGAGCGAACCATCTCGCTTTCGCTCTCTTCAAGAACGCCTTCTTCCTCAATGCTCTCAACAATGTATTTAAGCTCATTTTCAGTAACTGACGGAGCGTCACCGCTGCTGCCTGCAATCTTTAAGGCAATCATTTTGAATCGTGTGAAAATCCACACAAGCGGTGTAAGAAGTGCCATAAGTCCTCTGAGCAATCCGGCTGTTTTGAGCGAAAAGGCATCGCAATGTTCCTTTGCAAGACATTTCGGCACAATCTCACCGAATGTCAGAACAAGAAAAGTTGTTGCACCCGTTGCAATTGCCGAGCCTGCGTCACCGAAAAGATTCATACACAGCACAGTCGCAATTGAAGAACAGCTCAGGTTTACAACATTGTTGCAGATGAGAATTGTTGTAAGGGCATTGTCGAAATGCTCGATTATGTAGAGCGCTGCTGCCGCTTTTTTGTTGCCGTCATCCTTGTAACGCTGAACACGCACCTTGTTTACAAACGAAAATGCAGTTTCAATCGCCGAAAAGAACGCCGAAAGCAAAATAAGAACTAAAATGACAACACCCATAATTATGTCAGATGTCAACTGAATATCACTCCATAACAACTTCCGACAGGTTCTGTCGGAATAATATTTCTTTAATACTACTATAATTCTTTTAAATAATTATTACTTATTAGAAATAAAGAAATAAAATTATTGAAATAATTTTGCTGTAATGGTATAATGGTCACTAAAGGCTTTTTACAATTGAACAATGTGGCTTGTGCGTCTTATTTTTTGGTATGCATACATTTTGCGTGCAATTTTGGTGAAACTATTCTCGGAGGTGCATACAATGCCACAAAAATCAAAATCTTCAAAAGTCTCATCAAAAAAAGGGAACTATGTTAAAAATCCTGCACCTGATGATGATCCGCAAAAGCTTGCAAACGACAGCCCCATAAGTGAAGAACAAACAGACCGAATCGGAGAAACAGGTTCTGTTCTCACAACTCATAAGGACTGTGTGCTGCATTGCCTGACGATTATCGGTCAGATTGAAGGTCATTACATTCTTTCACAACAAAACAAAACCACAAAATACGAGCATGTCATCCCTCTGCTTGTTTCGGTTGAGGAGGACGAAAGAATTGACGGACTGCTTGTGCTGATTAACACAGTCGGCGGAGATGTTGAGGCAGGTCTTGCAATTGCCGAGGTGATTTCGGGAATGAAAAAGCCGACCGTTTCCATCGTACTCGGCGGAGGTCATTCAATAGGAATTCCGCTTGCTGTTGCTGCAAAGAAAAGCTTTATCGCAAAGAGTGCGTCAATGACGGTTCATCCCGTCAGAACAACAGGCCTCACACTCGGAGTTCCGCAGACCTTTGAATATTTTCAGCGTATGCAGGACAGAATCACAACCTTTGTTGCCGAAAATTCCAATATTACAAAAGACCGTTATAATCAGCTTGTGCTTAACACGGGTGAGCTTGTAATGGATATCGGAACTATTCTTGAGGGAGAAGAGGCTGTTGAAGAAGGCTTGATTGACGAGGTCGGAACAGTTTCCGACGCAATTGACGCTCTTTATGATTTGATTAAAGAAAACAAAGAGAGCAAGCCAAAGTCTGCAAAATCACGCTCAAAAAAGCAGGAAAAATAATTTCGGGCGTTTTGCCCGAATACATATATATTGTGACGCTTATGATTTGTATGAAATCTTAATTATGCCAACCCATACGGCTTTTCAGCGTACAAATAACAAAGAAGATTCGTAAAACTTATTTTTTGGAGGGAATACATAACCATGTCAATTTTAGATGCTATTATTCAGGGTGTTGTTCAGGGACTTACCGAATTTTTGCCCGTATCAAGCAGCGGCCACCTCGCAATCACACAGCACATTCTCGGTGCAGGCACAGGCGAAAGCAATCTTTTCTTTAATGTAATGCTCCATGTCGGTACACTTGTTGCCGTTGTTGCATTCTACCACAAACTTGTGTGGGATCTTATCAAAGAATTTTTCCTTATGCTCAAGGATATTTTCACGGGCAAGTTCAAATGGAGCAAAATGAATTATAACCGTAATCTCGTTGTAATGCTCATCATCGGTCTTATACCGCTGTTCTTGCTTTTTCTGCCGATTCCCGGAACAGATATGAAGCTCAAGGATCTTGCAGACCTGCTTTCCGCAAGTCCTGTTCTCATAGTAACTGCCTGTTCGCTCATTCTCACAAGCGTACTTTTAACAATCGGTATTATCCGTAACCGCAAGAGTGTTGCCTCAACTCACAAACATCTTGCCTCAAAGAGCAATGCCAAGGCAACAAGAGATAGTTTTAATGTTGTTGACGCAATCCTTGTCGGTGTAACACAGGTTTGTGCCGCACTCCTTCCGGGACTTTCCCGTTCAGGCTCAACACTTGCGGTCGGTGAGATGAGAGGAATCTCAAAGCAGAAGGCACTTGACTACACATTCGTACTCGGTATCCCGTCAATCCTTGCGGCGGCACTTCTTGAGGGTGTGGATGCAATCAAGTCACCCGAAGGCTTGAGTAATATTGAATTTCTTCCGCTGATTATCGGAATTGCGGTTTCCGCAGTTGTAGGCTATCTTGCAATCGTAATTTTCAAGTGGTTCCTGAAATCCGACAAAATGGAAATTTTCGTAATCTACACAGCGGTTGTCGGTGTTGCATTTATTGTAATTTCAATCATCGAAATGAACACGGGCGTAAACCTTTTCACAGGTGCGCCGATTGCATAAATTTTAAATGGAGTGATTTTATTGGCAGCTAACAAAAAAACAGCTGACAAAACTAAAAATACTGCGTCGGGAAGAAAAAAGACTTCTTCAAAAACCTCATCAAAAGGTGCAAAAACTGCAAGCAGAACCAAAGCATCCGCTGTTCCGAAAAGGAGCAGCGGACTTTCGCCGCGTGTAAGGGCAATCCTCTATGCCGCCGTTGCGGCTGTTTTTGTCTGCATAATTTTCATAAAAGGTTCAAATGTCTGGACAATGATACGCAGTTTCTTTTTCGGAGTTCTCGGATTCGGAATTTTTCTTGTTCCCGTAACGCTTTTTTATTTGTGTGTTATGACCGAAAAGGAGAAACAGGTTGCACGCTATAAGCTGAAGCTTTTCCTTTGTGTTGTCATAATTCTGTTTATCGGTGCATTGATTTACGCAGGCAGCGGTGCAAAATATTCTGATATGAACTTTTTTGCTTGTCTTGGCAATTTGTTCAAGGATGCCTCCGATACCTCAAGGTATATGACTTTCGATTGCGGAATAATCGGCGGACTGCTCGGCTATCCGCTTGTTGTCCTGTTCGGCAGTACAGCCGCACTTTTTACAAGCTTTGTTGTAACAGCCGCACTTATCCTTATTGTTGCGAACATTTCTATTAAAGATATGACAGCGGCGGCGTCAAGGACAGCTGTACATATCCGTGAAGCAGGTGAGGAAAGGGCAAGAGTCCGCAGAGAACGCAGAGAAGAAAACCGTGAGAGAAAGCTTGCCGAAAGAGGCGATATCGACATTGCGCTTGAAGGCGAAAACAGAAAGTCCTCGGGAAGTTTTATTGATATTCCGCTTGATGACAAAAAGACAAAGGTCAAGAAAGCAAAGTCGGCAGTAAACGGAATTGACACGGATATTGCCGATTCAAAGGAAGAAAATGCCGCAGACAAGGACTTGTCACAGGATCTCATCAACATAATCAATCGTGCAAGCAAGCCTATGGGCAAAAGTGCCGACAACACGGTTTCTGCAATTGCAGAGGATATCTCAAACGAAAAATCAGCTTCTAAGGCTGAACAGACAGAGGTCAAGCCTGATGCCGAAACTGAGAACATCGTCAAAAAAGCACTTCTCAAAAGCAAAAAAGACAACAGCGAGGAGGCCGGCGATGAAATTGCGGAACAGCTTGACAGAGCTGTTCGTTCCGATAATTCTCAAAAAGAAGAAAAGAAGTATCAGTTTCCACCGATTCAGTTGCTCAAACCAAAGCTAAATTCCGATGACAGCGATGCAATGGAAGAAATGCAGAATAATGCCAAAAAGCTTATTGATACCCTCACAAGCTTTGGTGTAAAGGCAAGCATTGTAAACATCTGCCGAGGTCCGTCCGTAACACGCTATGAGTTACAGCCTGCTCCCGGTGTTAAAATCAGCAAAATTACAAATCTCTCCGATGATATCGCACTCAGCCTTGCCGCGAACGGTGTTCGTATTGAAGCGCCTATTCCGGGTAAGGCGGCAGTCGGAATTGAAGTTCCGAACAAGGTTGTAAGCATGGTAACAATGCGTGAATTGATTGATTCGGACAAGTTCAGAAACAGCAAGAGTAAGCTCACAACCGTTCTCGGTAGAGATATCTCCGGTGAAATTGTTGTTACCGACCTTGCCAAAATGCCGCACTTGCTCATTGCAGGTACAACCGGTTCGGGTAAATCCGTGTGCGTAAACTCAATTCTTATGAGTATTCTCTACAAGGCAACTCCGGATGAAGTAAAGCTTTTGCTTATTGACCCGAAAATGGTTGAATTTTCAAAATACAAGGGTATTCCGCATTTGCTCATTCCCGTAGTATCCGATGCCAAAAAGGCGGCGGGTGCGCTTGCGTGGGCAGTAAACGAAATGCTCCAGAGATATAAAATTTTCTCCGAATACGATTGTAAGGATATTGATTCATATAATTCTCTTATCGAAAAAAATATGAATTATATGGAGAAAAATCCACCTGTTGTTAATGAAGAGGGAGAAGAGGTTCAGCCTGTTCTTGAAGTGAACGGACTTCCCGTTGCCAAAGAAAAAATGAGCCGTGTTGTAATTGCAATTGACGAGCTTGCCGATTTGATGATGGCGGCTCCGAGCGAGGTTGAGGACTCAATCTGCCGACTTGCTCAGATGGCTCGTGCCGCAGGTATGCACCTTATCCTTGCAACCCAAAGACCTACCGTTAATGTAATCACAGGTCTTATCAAGGCGAATGTACCGAGCCGTATTTCGCTCAAGGTAAGTTCAAACACAGACTCCCGTACAATTCTTGATACAGGCGGCGGTGAAAAGCTTATCGGCCGAGGCGATATGCTGTTTTCGCCTGTAGGCGCTCCAAAGCCTATTCGTGTTCAGGGCTGCTACGCTTCCGATGAAGAAATTGAGGGTGTAACCCACTACATAAAGAAAGCATATTCGGCTCAGTATAATTCTGAAATCGAAGAAAAAATCAAGAGAATTGCCGCTGAAGAGATTGCTCAGGGCAAAAAATCAGGTGATTCAGCTTCATCATCTGACGAAGGTCTTGATATTGACAGCAAAATGGAAGAGGCAATCAAGTGCGTAATTGAAGCAGGACAGGCATCAACCTCACTCTTGCAGAGAAGACTCAAGGTCGGCTACGCAAGAGCAGGCAGAATGATTGACGATATGGAACAAATGGGAGTTGTAGGCCCTCATCAGGGTTCAAAACCGAGAGATGTTCTTATGACCTACAACGAATGGCTCGAACGCAGAAATGCACTTGAAAACAGAGCCGATTAATAAATAAAGGAGGGTTCAATATGGCTTTTTTACCGATGAACGCAAAAGAAATGCGTGATCGAGGTTGGAACGAAGTCGATTTTATATATGTTTGCGGTGACAGCTATGTTGACCATCCGTCATTCGGTGCGGCAATAATCACGAGAGTTCTTGAGGATTGCGGTTACAAGACAGCATTCCTTGCACAACCTAATTGGAAAAACGATGATGATTTTACACAGTTCGGAAAACCAAGGCTCGGTTTTATGGTGTCGGCAGGCAACATTGACAGTATGGTTGCTCACTACACGGTTGCAAAGCGTAAAAGACATGATGATGCCTATACGGCAGGCGGTAAAAACGGCAGGCGTCCCGACAGAGCCGTCACCGTTTACTGCAACATAATCAGAAAGCTATATCCCGATTCTCCCATTATAATCGGAGGTCTTGAGGCATCACTCAGAAGATTTGCTCATTATGATTATTGGAAAAACGAGGTAATGCCCTCAATTATTTTCGACAGCAAGGCAGATTTGCTTGTGTACGGAATGGGCGAACTGCAGACAATTGAAATTGCAAAAAGACTTTCCGAGGGTTATCCTGTTGAATCTCTTTACGACATCAGAGGTGTTTGCTATAAAATTCGTACAGACGATTATGTACCAAAGTCGGTTGTCGAACTTCCAAGCTACGAGCGTGTAAAAGAGGACAAGCGTGACTATGCAATTGCATCACGCAGGGAGCTTGAGGAGGCTGATGCAGTAAGGGGCAAAACCCTCATTCAAAGGCACGGAAAGTACATTCTTGTGCAGAATCCTCCGATGCAGCCGCTTGACACAAAACAGCTTGATTATGTCTATTCTCTGCCGTATGAGCGTTGGTATCCAAAGTGTTATGAAAGTCTCGGCGGCGTACCCGGTATCAACGAGGTACTGTTTTCAATCACACACAACCGTGGTTGTTTCGGTGCTTGTAATTTCTGCTCACTTGCTTTTCATCAGGGCAGAGCGGTAACCGTCAGAAGTGAAAAGAGTATTATTGAGGAGGCTGAAAGTTTTCTTGATAATCCACGATTCAAGGGTTACATAAGCGATGTCGGAGGGCCTACCGCAAACTTCAGACTTCCGTCATGTGAAAAGCAGAAAAAGCTCGGACTTTGTAAAAACAGAAGATGTCTTGCACCGACACCTTGTCCTAATATGCAGGTGTCACACACGGAATATCTTGATATTCTGCGAAAGCTGAGAAATCTCAAGGGAATTAAAAAGGTGTTTATCCGCAGCGGAATCCGTTTTGATTACCTTATTGAAGATGAAAATGACGAATTTTTCCGTGAACTCGTAAAGTATCACATCAGCGGTCAGCTGAGAGTTGCCCCTGAGCATTGTTCGGCGGCGGTTCTCGACAAAATGGGCAAGCCGCATATTGAAAGCTACAAGCGTTTTTGTAAGATGTTCTACGATTTTACGGGCAAGGAAAATAAAGACCAGTATGTCGTGCCGTATCTGATGAGCTCACACCCAGGTTCAACACTTTCGGATGCCGTAGAACTTGCACTTTTCTGCAAGCATGAAAATATTCACCCAAAACAGGTTCAGGACTTCTATCCGACTCCGGGCACAATTTCAACGAGTATGTTCTATACGGAGCTTGATCCGTACACCCTCAAAGAGGTTTATGTTCCGAAGTCTGAAAATGAAAAGGCAATGCAAAGGGCGTTGCTGCAGTATTTCATTCCCGAAAACAAACCGCTTGTAATCAAAGCACTCATCAAAGCCGGCAGACGGGATTTAATCGGTAACGATAAAAAATGTCTTGTAACTCCGATGGCTGGACAAACACAGGGCGGTTATTCAAAACAGAACAACAACCGCAATTCGCAGAATCAGAAGGGAAGAGGCAAAAACGGCAAAGATAAGTTCGCAAAGTACAGACGAAAAAACAAAAAGAAATAAAATCTTTTTCATACTGAAAATATCGGTATGCGTACTTTTCACTGCCTGTGTACTGCTTGTTTCATTCGGAAAACCTCTCGGAATTCCCGATTGGAACGATGTCTATACATTTTTCGGAATTTCAGCCGATATGGAGTCCGATTTTTCTGTTTCGTTTATCAATGTCGGTTCGGCTGATTGTACGCTGATTAAATGCGGAGATAAAAGTGTGCTGATTGACGGAGGAACAAATCTTGTGACCGATAAAATTACTGCCTATCTCAAACGCAGTTCGGTAACTCATCTTGATGCCGTAATCGTGTCACACCCTGACAGCGACCACATAGGTTCGTTGCCCGATATCATAGATGAATTCGGTACGGATGTTGTTTATTTCGGAAAATATTCCGACAACCACAAAACCCCAGAATACGAAAAGCTTGTTAATTCTATAAAAGAAAATAATATAAAAACCGTAATTCCGGTTTCAGACAAACCCGTTGAAATCGGAAATATGACCTTTAAATTTTATCAACCCGAAAAGAACTTCGGCAACACAAACGATAATTCGCTTGTAACAATGCTTGAATATGACGAAAAGCGATTTCTCTTTACAGGCGACATTTCGTCAAAAAGGGAAGAATCAATTGTTAATTCCGACAAAGAATTAAAATGCGATGTTCTCAAGGTTGCACACCACGGCAGTAAGTATTCTTCAAGTGAAGATTTTCTTGCAAAGGCAAGCCCAGAAACCGCTGTAATAAGCGTTTCGGCTGATGATACGGCACTTCCCGATTACTATATAACAGCCTTGCTTAACAGCGTGTGCAAAAATGTTTATCGGACAGACAGCGATAAAACCGTTATGATAACAGTAGAAAACGGCGAGATTTGCACCAAAACTCATGCCTGAAAGGTTGACTATAAATTAAATAATGTTATAATATTATTGTTTAACTGACAAAAATCGAAAGGAATTTTTAAATATGGGAGTATATGAAGAACTCGTAGCCAGAGGACTTATCGCTCAGGTTACTGACGAAGAAGAAATCAGAGAGCTTGTAAACAGCGGTAAAGCCACATTCTATATCGGCTTTGACCCGACAGCCGACAGCCTTCATGTAGGTCACTTTATGGCTCTTTGCCTTATGAAAAGACTTCAGATGGCAGGCAACAAGCCAATTGCACTCGTAGGCGGCGGCACAGGTATGATCGGTGATCCGTCAGGCAGAACAGATATGCGTCAGATGATGACAAAGGAAACAATTCAGCACAATGTTGATTGCTTCAAAAAGCAGATGAGCCGTTTTATCGACTTTTCAGAGGGCAAGGCTCTTCTTGTAAATAACGCAGACTGGCTTCTTGACCTTAACTATGTTGAACTTCTCCGTGATGTAGGCGCTTGCTTCAGCGTTAACAATATGCTTCGTGCAGAGTGCTACAAGCAGAGAATGGAAAAGGGACTCAGCTTCCTTGAATTTAACTATATGATTATGCAGTCATACGACTTCTATGCCCTCTATCAGAAGTACGGCTGTAATATGCAGTTCGGTGGTGACGACCAGTGGAGCAATATGCTCGGCGGTACAGAGCTTATCAGAAGAAAGCTCGGCAAGAACGCATATGCAATGACAATCAACCTTCTCCTCAACTCAGAGGGTAAGAAAATGGGTAAAACCCAGTCGGGTGCAGTGTGGCTTTCAGCCGAAAAGACAAGCCCCTACGATTTCTACCAGTATTGGAGAAATGTTGATGACGGCGATGTAATCAAGTGCCTTAAAATGCTCACATTCCTTCCGCTTGAAGAAATTGACGAGCTTGCAAAGCTTGAGGGCAGTGAAATTAACAAAGCAAAAGAAATTCTTGCTCATGAGCTTACAGAGCTTGTTCACGGCAAAGAGGAGGCTGACAAGGCTCAGGAGGCCGCAAGAGCAATTTTTGCCAACAAGACAAATACTGACAATATGCCTTCAACAACTCTTACAGAGGCTGATTTTGCAGACGGCGAAATCGGAATTCTTGACCTCATGAAGAAGTGCGGACTCATTCCTTCAAACGGTGAGGGCAGAAGACTTATTCAGCAGGGCGGTGTTTCTGTTGACGATGAAAAGGTAACAGATGTTTACGCAAAGGTTGCAAAGTCTGATTTTGAAAAAGGCTATGTTGTAATCAAAAAGGGTAAAAAGGTTTACCATAAGGCAATTCTTGGCTGATTTTGAAAATTAAATAAAGGGGATCAGGGCAAAATGAAAAAGTTTTTTTCGGAGTTTAAGGAATTCATAATGCGTGGAAATGTGCTTGATCTCGCAGTCGGCGTTATCATCGGTGCGGCTTTTCAGGCAATCGTAACTTCTCTCACAAGCGACATCATTTCGCCGATTCTCGGCATCTTCGGCGGTGTCAACTTTGACCAGTTTCAGGTTACAATCAACGGCGCAACAATTATGTACGGTAAGTTTATCACAGCGGTAATCAACTTCCTGATTATGGCTTTCGTAATCTTCCTTATCGTAAAGCTTGTCAACAAGGTTATGTCACTCGGCAAAAAAACTGAACCCGAAGAAGCACCCGCAACAAAAAAGTGTCCGTTCTGTTTCAGTGAAATTGATATCAAAGCCACAAAATGTCCCCATTGCACAGGCGATATCATCGACCTTACAGAAAAAACAGACAACAAAAAATAATATCGCTGTTACATAAACAGATATTACACAACTTAACAACCAACAAAAAAGCCACAGTAGATTTTAACTTTCTACTGTGGCTTAAATTATTTGTTGCTATTGCCGTTTTCGTCATTCTCATCATCTTCAAACACAATAATGTCCTCAACCCTGCATTTGAAAATCTTGCACAAATCATCAATCTTAGCAGTGCTGATTCCCTGATTTTTCCTTAATCTGTCAATTGTCGCACTGCTGATGTTGTGCTTGTTGATAAGAGTGTAGGTGCTCTCATTACTTTTCTCCAAAGTTTCCCAAAAAGGAGTGTATTTTATCATTATATCACCTGTATTTAAAGGTAATATAAGATTTTGCACTTGACAATAGTCATAAATATGACTATAATACAAATATACAATAATATGCACGCCTAAACAATAATTATGCGTATATTGTACAAATAAATATTTAGGGGGAATAGAGATGAAGAGAAAAATAAGTAAATCGTTGTCTATTATTTTAACAATGACAATAGTAATTTCGGCAATTATCATTGCTCCTGTTACTGTAAGTGCGGCAGGTACAGCAAATGATATTGTAAATGTAGCAAACGGAGAGGTAGGAGTAAGCGGTTCTCCAAACAAATATACATACTGGCTTGGTTCTATTGGAGGCAGTTATTCATATGCGTGGTGTCACGCTTTTGTATCTTGGTGTGCCAATCAAGCCGGTGCAGGAGATAAAGTTCCGAGAACAGCAAGCTGTGCTTCAGGTGTATCTTGGTTTAAAAGCAAAAATGAATGGAAAAGCAGAAGTAGTGGATACACCCCAAAGGCAGGCGATATAATTTACTTTGATTACGGTTCTAACGGGACTTATGACCATGTAGGTATTGTAACCTCTTCAAGCGGAGGTCGAGTTTATACAATTGAGGGTAATGCCAGAAATGCCGTTAAGGTGAACGGTGGATATTCAAACGGTTATTCTTTAAGTAATACAGATATTTTAGGATATGGTACACCGTCATATGCAAATAATGCTCCTGCTAATGCTCCGACAGATGTTCATCTTGATAGAAGTCAGGTTTGGTATGATTTGAAAGATGATATTGTTTTGTATCCAAGAGCAAATGATGCCGATTCATTTTGGATTAGTGTACATAAAGACGGGCAACAGTTGATCAGTCAAGGTGTTTCCGTAAATGGTGAGTTGCGATTTTCTGCAAGTCAATGGGGTGTTGGCGATTATTATGCGTGGATTACCGCTTCAAATTCAGCAGGAAATGTTGATTCGGTAGGAATTAATTTTTCTGTTGTAGGAGCTGCCGGATATAATAGTGTTTCTGTTGAAAAACCATTCTATGATATTGATGAAACAGTCAGTATTTCAGTTTCACCTGTTTGTGCAAAAGGAGTAGTTATAGGAATTGATAAGGCAAATGTAGGCAGAGTGGTTACTGAACAATGTGACACTACATTTTCAATTGCTGCTTCACAACTCGGAGTAGGGTCATACAGTTCATATTTCTCGGTTTATAATGGTTCTGGCGGTGTTGATACCTCAAGAGTAAGTTTTCTTATACCTGAAAGAAAAAATTTAGGTGACGAATTTATTGCAAGAGTACAAAATAAATCATCAAAAAAGTATTTTACTGCGGTGGGGAATAATGTTGAGGGTGCAGAGAAAAAAGATGATAATTCACAGCTATGGAAATTTGTGCGGCTTAGCGATAACAGTTATAAAATAATTAGTTTGGTAGATGATCGTGCATTAGATGTTGATGATTTTGGTGCAGGCGGTGGCGGCACAAATGTTCAGATTTATAATAACTGGGATTGTACAGCCCAAAGATTTTACATTTATGATATTTACGGCTCATACTACATAAAACCGGTATGTACTGATATGGTACTTGATATGAGTCAAACCACAAATAATCTTGAAGTATGGGGCAGAGGCGAAGATTGGGCACCGCAGAAATTCGATATTCAAAAAACTACTAACATAATCCACCCTGCAGTTTCGTTGAATAAGAAAAATTATAATTTAGATGAAAAAGTCAGTGTATCTGCATCAGCAGACGGCGGTGTGGATTATTATGGTGTTCAGGTATGGAAAGGTGATAAAGTCGTATATCAGGAATCATTTACAGCTAACAAGCTTGATATTGATTGCAGTAAGTTAGGAGCAGGAGATTATGGTGTATTTGTAAGTTGCGTTAATAATTACGGAAGTATAAATACTGAAACCATACAATTTCATGTAACATCGGGAATAACAAACGACATCGACCTTGACAATTCAGTAACTGTGGCTGATGCAACATTATTGCAAAAGTATGTTGTGGGTATAGCAACGCTTACAGATGACCAGAAGTTGCTTGCTGATTGCAACGGTGACGGAGTGATTAATGTTCGAGATGCTACATACATTCAGAAAACTATTGTAAAAATACCTGTATAAAATTTAAAAAATTCATAAATATTTTCACTCAACAAAAAGCCACGGCAGATTTTTTACTTTCTGCTGTGGCTTTTTAAATTGAAAATTATGATTGAGCGTAACATTGTTATCGTCTGCACAATTTTATATTAAAATACCAAAAACAAAAATACAATTCCGCAGAGGATTGCTATTGTTGCACCGACTATGACATCACGCACATAATGCACTCCTGCACACACTCTTGACACGGAAATCATAACCGCAATGAAGAGGTATGCAATCCCTGCCCACACATTGAACCGCAAAATTGCCATTGCAATGATGAATGCGCTTGCGGTGTGGCGGCTCGGCATACTGTCGGGCTTGCTGTTCTTTGCAAAAACAGGTGCAACTCCGTACCGCACATACGGGCGTTCTTCTTTTATGATAATTCGCAGAAGTGTTATTCCCAAAAACACCCCCGCAGGCACAGTCAGCGACTTTAAAAACAAATCTTTTTGCCACAAAAATGTATATACAAGCAAAATCGGATAGCTTGCAAATACTATCAGCGGAAAAATTTTATATACGAATTTCAACACATTTTTTGCGGTTTTGTTATTCTTGAAGAAATCGGTCAGCTTAATATATTGTTCACGGTTAATTTTCTACATCTCCCAATGCTTTTTACACTCAGATTTTAACATAACCGTTACACTATTTCAACATTATATTTATCAAACCAGTAGTCAAGTTCAATTATATACGCAAGAATCTGTGGTGCTTTCATCAGCTGACCGTACCACGGATTTGTGATTTTATCGGGATTTTCAATGATATCTTCAATCCCTTTTCGGTCAAGCAGTTCGTTTAAAATTGAACGCTTTTTAAGAATTTTTCTAACCCTTTTTACACACTCATTGAAGTAAATCGGATTGTGCGTTTTCGGGTACGGACTTTTCTTTCGCCAGCAAATTTCTTCGGGCAGAATATCCTCAAAGGCCTTTCGCACAATTCCCTTTTCACGGTTGCCCCATGCCTTTAATTCCCACGGCATATTGTACGCATATTCAACAAGTCTGTAATCGCAGAACGGCACTCTGACCTCAAGTCCGCTGAACATTGAGCATCTGTCTTTTCGCTCAAGCAGACATTGCATAAACCAGTAAAAATTCAGGTAAAACATCTCTCGCATTCGCCTGTCAAGGTCGGTGTCGCTTTTAAGCTTTGGGGCAAGGCTTATTGTGTCAAGATACCTTTGTCTGACATACTCCTCACCGTTTTTCAGCACACCGTCCTTGAGAATGCTCCTGCGAATATCCTGACTTTTTGACCACGGAAAACAATCCTCAAAAAGTATTTCATGGTTGTGATACCACGGATATCCGCCGAAAAGCTCATCAGCACATTCTCCCGAAAGTGCAACGGTGTAGTTTTGCTTGATTTCTTTGCAGAAGAGCAAAAGTGACGAGTCAACATCGACATACCCCGGCAAATCCCTTGCCTGAACACTTTCATAGAGTGCATCGCACACAAGCGTGTTGTCAAGGACAATTTCCCTGTGCTTTGTGTCGGCATTTTTTGACATCATCGAAATAAATTCGTAGTCGGGAGTAGGCTGAAAATTGCTCTTTTGAAAATATTTTTCGTTGTCACGGTATTCAACCGAGTAGGTGTTGATTTTGCCGAGTTTATGCTCCTTGTTGTACATTGATGCGGTCTTGACAATTATACTGCTGTCAAGCCCTCCCGAAAGGAAAAAGCACAGCGGAACATCACTCACAAGCTGTCGCTGAATTGCATCAGTCAGCAGATATCTCGTCTTTTCAATGGTAGTAACTTCATTGTCTGTATGCTCTTTTGCCTCAACGGTGTAGTATTTTTTTCGGCGAAGCTTTGAGTGCCTATACATTGCACATTCACCCGGATTAAGCTCAAATACTCCCTTGAAAACTCCGAACGAAGGCGTTCTTGCAGGTCCTAAAAAGAAAATTTCATTGAGTCCCTGTTCGTCAATTTGAGGCTTCACAACCTTGCTTGCAAGCAACGCTTTTATTTCTGACGCAAACAATAATCCGCCGTTGTATTCATAGTAGAACAGCGGCTTAACGCCGATTCTGTCCCTGCACAAAAACAACGATTTGTCGCTTGTGTTGTAGATTGCAAAGGCGAAAATTCCGTTCAGCTTTTTGCAGCAGTCCGCACCGTATTTAATGTATGATTTCAGCACAACCTCCGTGTCGCTGTGACCTCTGAAATGAAAACCCGATGCTTTCAGCTCCTCACGAAGCTCGTCTGTGTTATAGAGTTCGCCGTTATAGACAATTACATAAGTCGTGTCCTTGTGACGAACCGACATCGGCTGTTTGCCGTTTTCACGGTCAATTACAACAAGCCGCCTGTGCATAAGCGCCGCCCCTCGGTTAATGTACAAACCGTTTTCGTCAGGACCTCTCCTGTCAAGCGTTTCCGACATTCTGTTGAGCAAATCAATTCTTTCGCTCATATCCTGTGAGTGGTCAATCCATCCCGCTATTCCGCACATAAAGTAACCTCCGTCAATTTTGTTTGTAATTTTTGAGTGAATATAAAAAGCATAAAGCGGTAAAAAGCAAAGCCGCTCCCGAAAGGACAGTTCCTCCGAAAAAACTGAAATTTTCAACCGTTGATGTTGAAAAAACATCGGTTGTGACGGAGAAAAGTTTTATTCCTAAATGCGTAAGCAATGCGGTGATAAATCCTTGCAAAATTCTGTAAAAGAAAAATAATATTTTATTTACCTTAATATTTCCAAGTGCCGAGAAAATCTGAAAATGTACGCAAAGTCCGCCGAATCCTGCCGAAAATGCAACAACCTCAATCGGCAAATCTTTCGATACCGCAGTAACCGCATTGCAAACTTCCGTGAGTATCAAAAACGGTTTTTGAATATTTTCATCTGTAATGTGTGAGCAGAAAATCTCAGTAAATGCCGAAAACAGCACCACAAATGCGCAGATTGCAAACATTCCCCTTGCCCCGTCAAGAACAGACTTTACAAGTGCGTCGCCTTTTTGCGGAGTGCTTATTAATGTTTCTGAATTGGAATTATCATCAAGTTTGTTTCTGCAAACGAATTTTAAAGCAAATCCAAGTATAAAAACCGAGATGCATTGGGCGGCAAATATAATAAGCCCGACTTCAATGCTCGAATAAAGCTGTGCGCCGATAAAATTCACAAGAAATCCCGGTCCCGAACACACCAAAAACAGACCTGCCCGTTTACACTCATTTTCACTTGCCGTACCTTTTTTATAAAGCGAATTTACCGCCTTTGCGCCAACGGGATAACCTCCGACAAGAGAGAGAATTATTGCCGACGCAAAGCAACCGTTAAGTCCGAAAAGCGGTTTTGTCAGCCATGAAAGATGTCTGCCGATTTTTTCTGCAAGACCGCTATCTGTAATATATGAGGCAAGCACCATGAAAGGGAAAAGTGACGGTACAAGCGTTGAAAGGCACAAGCCTATGCCGTTTTCAGCACCCCTTGAACATTCTTTTGAAAACAAAAGAGCCGTAATGCATAAAAGAAAAATTCCGATTGCTTTAAAAATATTCACCGCCTTTACGGCACTTTTACTCAGGAACATATTAATCACCAATTAATATATATGACGGCAGTTGCATAAAAATAAATGAGAAACGAAAACAGGGGAGATTTTTTTGCCAAAGAAGAAACGAATTGCCGATAAAAACGAAAGATTGCCTTCTCCGATGTTTGATATGGGAACAATGCCGTATATAGAGATGCTCGGAAACCGCAGAATAACCGTTGAGGGTTCAACGGGAATTTTGCTCTATGACAGCGAAAGCATAAAAATTAATACCTGCAAAACCGTAATTTCATTTTGTGGGAGAGGAATGACATTGAAGTGCATTTCAAGCTCCTGCGTTGAAATTGAAGGCTTTGTAACCGACATCAACTTTCTTTCGTGAGGTGAAACTATGCTCCTTAAAATAATACGCTTTCTCAGAGGAAGTGTGGACTTTACCGCAAGCGGAAAATTCCCCGAAAGATTTATGAACATAACCGCAAAGAACGGTGTGAATCTCTGGAATCCCGTTCCGAAAAAGAACGCAATATCAGCCTCAATGTACCTTTCCGACTACAAAAAAATCAGAATCCTTGCACGCAAATCAAGGGTTAAAACAAGAATAACAGCCAAACACGGATTGCCGTTTATTATTAACCGCTATAAGAAGAGATCAGGACTTTTTGCAGGTGCGGTATGCGGAATTATTCTCTGTATTTTTCTTTCAAATTTTATCTGGTCGGTAAAAATTTCGGGTACAGAGGAAATCAGCAATACATATCTTGAATCGTTACTTGGTGATAACGGGATTTCTGTCGGTGTGTGGAAAAACAATCTCGATACAGATCAGATAGAACGCAATATTCAGCTGAAATGTGACGATATCCGCTGGATGAGCATAAACATAACGGGCAGTCTTGTCACGGTTGAAGTTAAGGAAACCTACAAAAAGCCGAAGCTTGACACCTCAAAAAATCCTTGCAATGTAAAAGCCATTAAGGATGGAGTCATAACACGAATTCAGGCATATAACGGCAGACCTGTTGTTACAAAGGGCAGCGGAGTTGTGAACGGTCAGATTCTTGTCAGCGGTCTTGACGAAACCAAGCAGGGCGATATGCGTTATTTGAGAGCGAACGCAAAGGTTTATGCCGATATTACCGAACAGCAAACGCTTTCAATTCCGAAAAAAGTAACCTACAGTTACGCTGACGAAAATTATGTTGACAGAAAAAATTTCAGATTTTTATGGCTTGATTTTCCCTGTAACCTTGCCTTTGAAAACTATGACAATTTTGTAAGCACAGTTCACGGAGAAAATCTGTTTATAAATGATGTTGTTCTGCCGGTAGGACTTAAAATCAGAACCGACCGTGAGCTTGTAACAGCTGAAAACTCTGTAAGTAAAAACAAGGCTGAGGAGATTGCAAAGGCTGATTGTATTCTCTATGAGATTTTTACAAAGAATAAAAGCGAAGTTATTTCAAAACAAATTTCCGTTAAAGAAAATAAAGACGGCTACAGGGTGACAACAGATTATATTTTTAACGAAAATATTGCAGATCAGGTTGATTTTGATGTGACAGAATAGAAAAGTTGTGTTATAATCAATTTGTATGTTTTGCTTTGAACGACTGAAATTTTGCAATCGGACACAAACGGAGGGATAACTATGAGAATTTTATGTATAGGTGATGTTGTAGGCAGTATCGGTTGTGAATTTCTTCGCAACAATCTTCCCACGCTCAAAAAGGTGAAAGGCGTTGATTTTGTAATCTGCAACGGTGAAAATTCCGCTGACGGTAACGGACTGACTCCAGTGTCTGCAAAGCATCTTTTTGACAGCGGAGTTGACGCAATTACACTCGGCAACCATTCTTTCCGCAGAAAAGAAGTCTATGACTGCCTTGACTCAAATCCCTTCATTGTCAGACCCGCTAATTTTCCCGAAAATTCAACACCCGGCAAAGGTATAATTAATGTTGACACAGGGCGAAGAATTGTGTCGATTATAAATATTATGGGTAATTCCTATATGGATAACAACCTGAATTGCGCCTTTGAATGTGTAGATAAAATGATTAAACAGGCTGAAAGCAAAATCATAATTGTTGATTTTCACGCAGAGGCAACGGGTGAAAAAAGGGCAATGGGTTATTACCTTGACGGCAGAGTTTCCGCAATGTTCGGAACACACACCCATGTTCAGACCTCGGACGCACAGGTTCTCCCGAAGGGAACCGGCTACATAACCGACACGGGAATGACGGGTACAATCCATTCCGTTCTCGGTGTAAAGAGCGAAATTATAATTGCAAAGCTGAAAAATAAGCTTCCGCAGCGTTTTGACCTTGCAAGCGGAGAATGCAAAATGGAATGTACGCTTTTTGATGTTGATGACAAAAGCGGAAAGTGCGTTTCAGCCGAGTCAATGCGTATTGAATAACACAAATCAGCATAAAGTAAATTGTTTCCAATTGTCAAAAAATATGAAACAATCCCGATTAAGTCGGCTTTTTTTGCAGATAATTAGTGTATTATACTATTGCAAAAAACAAGCTGATAATGTATAATGTTATAATGTGAATTATTGTAAAACTGCGTTTGTCGGTGTAAAATCGGCTTGTGCAGTTGATTAAGAAATGTACATTAAAAGGATGTGCCTAAATGATAAACGGACAAATTCTCAAACAGGCTGTTATTTCGGGTGCGAATAATATTTCAAACCAAAAAAACAGTATAAATGATCTTAATATTTTCCCTGTACCCGATGGCGACACAGGTACAAATATGTCAATGACAGTCAATGCGGCTGTTGCAGCGCTTGAAGATTTTGACGGTACCTGTGCAGGTGATGCCGCAGGTATCACAGCCTCTGCAATGCTCCGTGGAGCAAGAGGCAATTCGGGTGTTATCACTTCACTAATCTTCCGTGGCTTTGCCCAGGGACTTAAAGACATTGAAGAAGTTGACGGCAAAAATCTTGCCGCAGCACTCGGAATCGGTGTTGACGCCGCTTACAAGGCTGTTATGAAACCGACAGAGGGAACAATTCTCACGGTTGCAAGAATGGCTTATGAGGCAGGTATCGAAGCTGCTAAGTATGACAGAGATGTAGTGTCTGTATGGCAGACAATTGTTGACAAGGCTAACGAGGCGCTTGCAATCACTCCTCAGCTTTTGCCCGTGCTTAAAAAGGCAGGCGTTGTTGACGCAGGCGGTAAGGGCCTTTGCGTAATCTTTGAGGGTATGCTCTCTGTAATTAAGAACGGCATTATGATTGAAGCTGACGATGACACAGCTCCTGCAACCGTCAGCACATTTGAAAGTGCCGCCGCTGAATTTGACGATGATATCAGATTCACATATTGCACAGAGTTCATCGTTGGCAGAAATGCCGAGATTGAAACCGAAATCGGCGAGCTTCGCAGTTATCTTGAATCAATCGGTGATTGCGTAGTTGTTGTAAATGATGATGAGATTATCAAGGTTCATGTTCATACGGAACAGCCGGGCAATGCTCTTTCAAAAGGACTTGAGTTCGGTCAGCTTCTCACGGTTAAGGTTGAGAATATGAAGGAACAGCACAAGAATGTCAAGTCAACAAAGAAAAAGGCTGAAAAGGAAAAGTTTGTTCCCGCAGAACCTGAAAACGATTTCGGCTTTGTTGCAGTTGCCGCAGGTAACGGTCTTAAAGACCTCTTTAAAGACCTCGGTTGTGACAATGTTGTTTCGGGCGGTCAGAGTATGAACCCGAGTACAGACGATATCTATGAGGCAATTATGGCAACTCCTGCCAAGAATGTTCTCGTTCTTCCAAACAATAAAAACATCATTCTTGCCGCAGAGCAGACAATCCCGATGGTAAAAGACAGAAATGTCATCATTGTTCCGACAAGAACAATTCCGCAGGGTATGACGGCAATGCTTAATTTTGATCCCGAGATTTCTGCCGAAAGCAACGCACAGCTTATGACGGACGCACTTGCTTCTGTGGGCACAGGTCTTGTAACCTTTGCCGCAAGAAGCAGTGAATTCGGCGGTAAAAAAATCAAAGAGGGCGACATTATCGCTCTTGAAAACGGCAGGCTTACAATCACAGAAAAGAGCACAGTTAAGGCTCTTGTCAAGCTTGCAAAGGATATGGTCAGCCGTGACACTTCATTCATTACTCTTATCTATGGTGAGGATGTAAGTGAGGAAGAGGCAGAAAAGGCATACGGAGAGCTTCGTGAAAAGTTCGGTTCAAGAACCGATATTACTCTTGTAAAGGGCGACCAGCCTGTTTACTACTTTATTCTCAGCGTAGAATAAGCATTTAAATCGGATTTTTTCAGGGAGCATAATTTTTACGGTTATGCTCCCGTTTTGTATAACGGAGGTGCGGTATGACATCACTTTATAAAACTCCCGTTACAAATTTGAACGGAATAGGTGAAAAGCGTGCCGCACTTTTTGCAAGACTCGGGATTAAAAGCGTTGGAGATTTGATTAATTTCTATCCACGCACATACGAGGATTGGAGCAACATCAAGCATATTGACGAGCTTGAATACGGTGAAACCGTCTGCATAAAGGCTGTTGTCGCAACATCTGTAAACGATACCCGCATAAGCGGCGGAAGAATTATTTCCAAAACCGCAGTCTATGATGAAACGGGTTCAATTCAGCTTGTGTTTTTTAACAATAAATACATCAGTTCAATGCTCAGACATGGCGGAGAATATTTCTTTTACGGAAAAATCTCATCCGACAGCTACGGAATGCAGATTGTATCTCCGACTTTTGCTCCTGCTATCAAAGGTACACAAATCCGTCCGATTTACAGACAAACGGCAGGACTTCCGAGTAAATCGGTTGAATCAGCCGTACGACAGGCACTTTCAATGCTGCCGTCAAAAATTAAGGATCCTTTGCCCGATGCCATAAGAGAAAGATTTGACCTTTGCTCACTCAGACAGGCGTTGTTTGACATTCACTTTCCGAAGAACCGCCAACAGCTTGAAGCAGCCCGAAAAAGGCTTGTTACCGAAGAGCTTGTTGTGCTGAACCTCGGAATGAGAAATCTGCGTGATCACAGCAGGGGAGTAACCTCTCTTGAAATCACAAAGGATTATTCAAAAGAATTTGAATCGCTTTTGCCGTTCACAATGACAAATGCCCAAAAACGGGCGGTGTCGGACTGTATAAACGATATAATTAACAAATCATCTCCGCTGAACCGACTTGTTCAGGGCGATGTAGGTTCGGGCAAAACGGCTGTGGCAGCCTCGGTCTGCTACACGGTTGCCAAAAACGGATTTCAGACCGCATTTATGGCGCCGACTGAAATCCTTGCCCGACAACATTACAAAACATTTCAAAAGCTTTTTGAAAATACGGATATCAAGGTTGGTCTGCTGACAGGCACACTCAGGGAATCCGAAAAAAAACAAATCAGAAAATCACTTGCAGACGGTTCGATTGATATGGTAATCGGAACACACGCTCTCATTACCGATAAAACCGAGTTTAAAAATCTTGCACTTGCCGTAACCGACGAACAGCACAGATTCGGCGTTGCACAAAGAGCAAAGCTTCTCGGCAAGGGCAACAATCCGCATCTGCTTGTTATGAGTGCCACTCCGATTCCGAGAACCCTCGGACTTATCATTTTCGGCGACCTCGACATTTCAATAATTGACGAACTTCCGCCGTCAAGAAAACCCGTGAAAACCGTGTTGCGAACTTCTGCAATGCGTGGCGGAGTGTATGACTTTATCCGCAGTGAAGTAAAACACGGCAGACAGGCGTATATAGTTTGTCCCCTTGTTGAAGAAGGCGAGCTTGACGATGTTGCGTCAGCCGAAGAATATGCCGCAGATTTGATGTTGCGGGAATTTCCTGACATAGCAGTAGGCATTGTTCACGGACAGATGAAGTCTGATGAAAAAGACGAGGTTATGCGTAAGTTTGTCGAGAATGAGTATTCCGTTCTTGTTGCCACAACGGTAATAGAAGTCGGCGTTGATGTTCCGAATGCTACGGTTATTGTGATTGAAAATGCCGAAAGATTCGGACTTTCACAGCTTCATCAGCTGAGGGGAAGAGTTGGCAGAGGCAGTTCGCAGTCCTATTGTATTCTCATCAGCGACAAGGGCAGTAAGACAACAAGAGAACGACTTGAGGTTATGTGTTCAACGAACAACGGTTTTGTCATTGCCGATGAAGATTTGAAAATGAGAGGACCAGGTGACTTTTTCGGTCACAGACAGCACGGACTTCCGCAGATGTCGATTGCCGATTTTGCCGACACAAAAAGCCTTGAACTTTCTCAAAAAATTGCAGACTGCATAATGGATCGTTACGGCGATATCCGAAACGATGAAATACGATTGTTAAAAGCAGAGGTAGACCGCCTGTTTGAGCGTGGCGGACAAAATGCTTTAAACTGAAAAACTATAAATGGGAGAATTAAGTAAATGAGAAAAACCATAACCAAAACACTTTCACTTCTCTGTATGCTTTGCATCATTATCTGTTCCGCTTTCACAACGGCAGGTGCTGCGTCCTATCCTAATGATGTAAAAACCGAGTCGGACTCAATCCTTCTTGTAAATATGGATTCAGGTCAGACCGTGTATGAAAAAGACGCCGACTCAAAGCGTTACCCTGCGTCAACAACAAAGATTATGACCTACATAATTGCGGTTGAAAACATAGCCGATCTTGATAATACAAAAATTCCGATTAAGCAGTCGGTTCTTGATGTTCTCAAAAACACAGGCAGTTCCCTTGCGAATGTTGAAAATCATGTCGGCAAGAGTATGACTGCAATCGATTTGCTTTACAGCATGATGGTTCCCTCGGGTAATGATGCCGCAATGGTTCTTGCCGATTATATCGGTGAAGGCAATGTTGATAACTTTGTCAAGCTGATGAATGAAAAAGCAAAGGAGCTTGGTTGCGAAAACACTCATTTTGCAAATCCTGACGGACTTCACGATCCCGACCACTATACAACCGCCCGTGATATGTACAAAATCACAACCTATGCGCTCACTCTTCCTCGCTTTGAAGAAATCACAAATACCTGTACATACACTTGTGACGGTGACGATACAGCCCTTGTAACAACCAACTACCTCATTGATGCCAACCGTGGTGGTGAGTATTACTATATGTATGCAAAGGGCATCAAAACGGGTACGACTAACGAGGCAGGCAGATGTCTTGTAACGACAGCGTCGGCAGACGGTTATTCATATATGGCAATTCTCCTTCACGCACCGTATGAGGAAGGTGTGACCGAGGACTACGCAACAATGACCGATGCGGCAGACCTTTTCCGCTGGGCGTTGACAAGTCTTGAAATGAACACTGTTGCCACCTCGTCAAAGCCGCTTTGCGAAGTAAATGTTAACCTTGCATGGGGCAAAAACAGTACATTGCTTTATCCCGAAACCGACCTCAGTGCAATTGTTCCGAAAGACTGCACAGATGAGAATATAATTATTGAACAGGATATTCCCGAAAGCGTTGACGCCCCGCTTGACAAAGGCTCGGTAGTCGGCAAGGCAACAATCTATTACAAAGCAGATGCAAACAGCGAAAAGCAGAAGCTTGCCGAGGTTAATGTTGTTGCAGGCGAAAAGATTGAACGCAGCGGAATTCTCTATGTGTTCAACATCATCGGCACAGTATTCCAGTCCTATTGGTTTATCGTGATTATCGCTCTTATCATTCTCGTTCTCATCATTTACCTTATTATTTCAAAAATTCACGGTAAGCGTAAAAGAAAGAAGAGAAATGTTAAGCATTACCGCAATCTCTGATGCAATAAAAGTGTAATTAAATTGTAAATTTTCTATACTTGAAATTTGAAAACGGTATGTTATAATTATTTTAGGGAATAATTATTCGGAGGTTTTCATATGAAGTGTCCATATTGCAGTTATGAAGAAAGCAAGGTTATCGACTCTCGTTCTGCCGATGACGGCGAAAGAATCCGCAGAAGAAGAGAGTGCCTGAGGTGCGGCAAACGCTTTACCACACATGAGGTGATTGAAACTGTTCCGATAATTGTTGTTAAGCGTGATAAATCCCGTGAGGTTTTTGACCGCAACAAGCTTACAGGCGGAATTCTCCGTGCCTGTGAGAAGCGTCCAGTTTCAATTGAACAGATTGAAAATATGGTCAATGATATTGAGGCTCAGCTTCAGTCAAGCCTTGACCGTGAAATCACTTCAAAGCAAATCGGTGAGCTTGCAATGGATCAGCTCAAGAATATTGACGAGGTTTCATATGTCCGTTTTGCGTCAGTTTATCGCCAGTTCAAGGATATTAACACCTTTATGGACGAACTCAATAAGCTTCTTACTGAAAAGAAATAGTTTCTTATAAAGAATAATTCCGATACTGTACAGCCTTTCTCGGTTGTACAGTATTTTTTTGCGATGTACCGCAACTCTCAGTTAGTGCAGATAGTTTGCAATATCAAAAACATACTATGCCCGAGCGTAAGTATAGCGATTGCTTTTGCAATTTTAAATAGAGGAGTTCATCGGATGCCCACAAGTAACAGCAGAATATTTAAGCTAAGAGTGTTGTACGGAAAGCAACCTATGCAGTTAATTAAAAATTATACGAAAAAATCAAAAACGCCTCTTGACTTAAAGTCAACTTCATGGTGTAATATATTACTGTAAAGTAAAAAACAAACTGAAAAATAGTAAAAATTCTGAAACAAAGGAGATTTACAATGGCAAAGTTAATTGCATTTTATTCACGAGCAGATGAAAATTATTTCGGCGGTCAGTACCGCTATGTAAAAGTCGGCAACACCGAAAAGGTTGCAAAAATGATTTCAGACCTCACAGGAGCCGATATGTTTAAAATTGAGCAGAAAGTTCCGTATTCCGCAAACTACAAGGAATGTGTTGCTCAGTCGGTTAAAGACCTTAAATCAAAGGCAAGACCCGAACTTGTTTCATTGCCGAATCTTGACGATTACGATGAAATTTATCTCGGCTATCCAAACTACTGCGGAACAATGCCTATGGCGGTTTATACTTTCCTTGAAGCATTTGATTTTACGGGCAAAACAATTCATCCGTTCTGCACTCACGAGGGAAGCGGACTTTCAAACACAGTCAATGATATTAAAAATACTGCCAAAGGTGCAACCGTAACAAACGGACTTCCTTTGTTCGGAAGTGATGCCGATAAGGCAGAAGGCATTGTTAATGATTGGATTAAAAAAATTTAATTACACAAGAAAATAATATTATGAAAATTGCAGACAAGAATGAATTTGAAAAGCAGAATGTATTCGGCACAGGCACTCCCAATACAGCTTATGCAAAATATTTTATCGGAGAGTCATACCTAAATCCACTCACAAAGCCCGAGGACGGACTTCACCTTTTAAATGTAACATTTGAACCGAGTTGCCGTAACAACCGGCACATTCACCACGCAAAGAGCGGCGGCGGTCAGCTCCTCATCTGCACGGCAGGTGAGGGTTGGTATCAGGAAGAAGGCAAAGAGCCTGTAAGCCTTACACCGGGTAAGGTAATCGTAATTCCAGCCGAGGTTAAGCATTGGCACGGTGCTAAAAAGGACAGCTGGTTCTCACACATCGCAACCGAAATGCCAGGCGAAGAATGTTCAAACGAGTGGTGTGAACCCGTAACCGATGAAGAATATAATAAACTCGGTTAATCGAAAGGTGGTTTCTGAATATGAAAAAAGTTATCGTTTATTATTCCTATCGTGGCAACACAAAAAGCATTGCCGAGATGATTCAGAAAAGCACGGGTGCTGACATTGCAAGAATCGAAACTGTTGTTCCGTATGACGGCGACTACAACTCGGTTGTAAATCAAGGTCAAGATGAAGTGAACAGCGGCTATTGTCCCGAAATAAAACCGCTTAACATTGACCTTAGCAAGTATGACGAGGTAATTCTCGGAACACCTGTTTGGTGGTACACTTTTGCCCCTGCAATGCACACATTTCTCAAGGAAAATGACCTTTCGGGCAAGACGGTTTATCCGTTTGCAACTAACGGCGGTTGGATTGGTCACACATTCAAAGATTTTGCAAATGCCTGCGGTACAGCCGATGTAAAGCAGGGGATGAATATCCGTTTTGATGAATCGGTTCTGCGTACATCAAAGTCTGAAATTCAAAAATGGATTGATTCAATTAAATAAGCCTTTCTGTAATGCGGTTCTACCGCAAATTAAAAAACTGTACAGCCGATTATGGTTGTACAGTTTTTGTTTTATATGTTATTTTGTCGGAATGTAACATTGTGTGAATTTGCACAATATGAGCCGTAGGGGATTGTTAATCCTACCCGATAAAGCCTTGAACGAACACAATAACAATCAGCACGGGGAGTGCGTATTTAAGGTACGGCTTCAGTACTCTTGAAAGTTTAAGACCTTTACCCGTGTTACATTCTTCAAAGTAATTGTCAAAGCCCCAGCCGAATTTTGTTGTGCAGAACAGGAGGTAAACCATTGCGCCAATCGGAAGAAGAAGGTTGCTGACAACGAAGTCCTCAAGGTCAAGCACACCCTTGCCGAGAATGTTGAAGTCGCTCCAAATGTTGAATCCGAAAATACACGGCAGACACGCAAAGAACATAATAATTCCGTTGATTATTGACGCCTTTGTTCTGCTCATGCCGAATGTGTCGGTAAGAAAAGCAACAAGGTTTTCAAACACGGCAATAACCGTTGAAAAGCTTGCGAATGTCATAAACAGAAAGAAAAGCGTACCCCAAATCCGACCGCCCGTCATATTTACGAAAACATTCGGAAGCGTTACAAAAATAAGGGCAGGTCCTTGGTCGGGCTGAACGCCAAATGAAAAGCAAGCAGGGAAGATGATAAGTCCGGCAACAATTGCAACAAAAGTGTCCAATGCACAAATCTGAACAGCCTCACCGTAAAGCGTGCGGTCTTTGTTCATATAACTGCCGAAAATTTCCATTGATGCGATTCCGAGTCCGAGTGTGAAAAACGCCTGACTCATTGCAGAGGTGATTACCTTGCCGAGTCCTACATCTTTAACCTTTCCGAAATCGGGAACAAGATAAAAGCTCAAGCCTTCTCCCGCATTTGAAAGCATCATACTGTTGATTGCAAGAATAATAATCAGTGCAAGCAACGCAACCATCATAACCTTGCTGACCTTTTCAATGCCTTTTTGAAGTCCTCGACTGCATACAAAAAATCCGAATACAACGATTATCGCAAGCCAAATAATCATCTCAACAGGCGAAGCCATAAGGTCGTTAAACACTCCCGAAACCTGTTCTGAGTTCATTCCGCTTTTAAATGTTCCCGTTGCAAATTTATAGAAGTAGTCTAACATCCAACCCGAAACAGGTGAGTAGTTCACTAAAAGTGTACCATCGTATGAGTCAAAACAAATTATACATAAAGAAGTATGTCGAATTATAAATAGTTATGTTACGAGCCAGTAGGCTCTTTTTTTATACCCAAATTTAGGTCGTAAAAGTCTATTAACAGGTAATTTGTATAAATATAAGTATTTTATATTGCCAGATTTTACAAAAATAAAACAACGTTCAAAATTATATTTACAACTTTGCATAATGTGATATATAATAACACTATGCAAAAAATATATGCTAAACCAATAACATATTCACCGTATAACCAAAGTGAGGTGATAAAAACAATTTTTAGTAAAAATTAAGAAGAGGTGATAGTTGTAAAAAGAAAATGAGATTGTTACAGGTGAGCCTGATGAGGGTGAATCGAAAACAAGATACAAGAAAAGAAAGCGAACAAGATGAAATGTAAAATTCATCAAAAACAATCGCTCTATGGTTAAGTTTGTCGAGATAAATAGGTCATTTAGAGAAAATTTCTCCAAATAAACGGATACATATTGACTTTTTTGTAATTCTCCTTTACAATATTAAATAAGAAGGAGAGATTGATAATGCTTATTAAAGTGACAGTTGAGAATTTTAAATCGTTTTCTGAACCAACAGAGATGACTATGATTTCTTCTACAAAAATTCAAAAAGGCACTGATCATAGGGTTAAAATTAAAAGTACGAATATACTTAAATACGCAGTAATCTATGGTGCTAATGCGGCAGGTAAATCTAATCTTATTGATTTTTTTTGGTTTTTGAAAAGTACGCTTAATGATACAATTCCTATGGTAGCTACAAAATGGTTTTGTAAATGTAAGGAAGAAAATATAAATAAGAATAGCTCGTTTGAAATTCAGTTCACGATTGGTGATAAATTCTATGCTTATGGTTTTACGGCTTTATTAAATCAACGAAGAATCACATCTGAGTGGTTATATGAGCTTTATCAAAATGGTAATGCAAAATGTTTATTTGAAAGAAATGAAGAAGAAAAATTTCCACACTTGGGCGAAGATGTAAAATTAAACAAAATTGATGAAGCAAAATTCAAAACATATACTGATGATTTTGATGGTAATGAATCAATTTTGTTTCTTACGGAAATGAATAGAAACAAAAAATATTCTGAAGACTCCAAGCTGGTTTTCTTCAAGGAGGTTTATAGTTGGTTATCACAAAACATAATTATCGTTAAGCCTAATACTTCTTTTGATAACTTTCAATATTATAATGATGAAACATCCTTAGAGTTAATCAATAAATTAATAAAAACCTTTGATACTGGTATTGATAAAGTTAGAGTTGAAAAAACTGATTTTGAGGAATTTAGAAAAGCTTTACCGGCTAAGGTTTTTGATTTAGTTATGAAGGACATACGAAACAAGATGGCTCACAAGTCATTATATTCTTCGGCACGAATGACCATGAGAACTGACAAAAGCTTTTTTACTGTTACTTTGGATGACGATGAACCGATTGTATCTACTTTGAAACTCTATCATGGAAAATCATTTTATGATTTTAATTTCGATGAAGAATCAGATGGTACAAGAAGAATTTTCGATTTACTCGATATGTTACTTAACAAAAACGATGACATTATTTATGTTGTTGATGAATTAGAAAGAAGTCTTCATCCAAAACTTACAGAACATTTTCTTGAGCTTTTTATGAATTTCCATAAAGGCCATAAAACTCAGTTGTTGTTTACAACCCACGAAGCATCTATTATGGAGCAAAAGCTTTTTAGACGTGATGAAATATGGTTTGTTGAAAGAGATGGAAATAACACAAGTAATGTTTATTCGTTGGATAAGTTCAAAGAAAGATATGATAAAACATTGAGCAAAGCTTATCTTGAGGGGCGTTATGGTGCAATTCCTGTGTTTTCTAATTTTGATTTGACGGAGGAATAAATATATGGCACCGGTAAGAAGTTATTATAATTGGAATCAAAGAAAGAGCGACACAAATGAGGCTATAGAGCCTTATAGAAAGTATTTCTTTATTTGTGAAGGTGCAAATACTGAAACGTGGTATTTCGAAAAGCTGGTTGACTATAAAAAAGAATTGGGAATTAATCCTAATATTGATATTCGCTTTCTCGAAAAGACTCAACAAGATAAGAATATATCTTTCCCCAGAAGACTTATAGAGTTTGCCGAGGAGCAAAAACTTAACTCAGATATATCTTTTGATGCTGAAATGGATAGGATGATTATCGTTTTTGATGCAGATATTTTCGAAGAAAAAGTTAAGGATTTTGATGAAGTTGTAGCATTTGGAGAAAATAATAATATACTTGGTATATCTAATCCTACATTTGAATTGTTTTTACTTTTGCATTATAAAGATGCTTATGAGAAATATATTAAACCAAATGAAAAGGAGATAATTTCTAACGAAAAGGTAGGAAATCAAAGATATATAAGAAATTTGTTTACTCAGGTGTTTGGTATTAATCCAAAGAAAAATAAATCTATAGGAGAACTGGTTAAGCAAGTTGATTTTGCAATCGTTGAAGAATGCAAAATTAATGAAGATATCCACCAATGCTCAGGACAGGTAACTTGTAACATTGCAAAGATAATCAATGATATTCGCAATAATAAAGCAATTTAATAATACGCAAAAGAGTTAAGTCAAGAAATGAAAATTTCTTGGCTTTTCTTTTTGCGATAAAATAACAGAAATGGAGGTATGAATAAGTGCCATATATAGACCCTAAAGTAGTGCTTGAAGCAAAGAAAATGAACTTGCTAACCATTCTTAAAAACTTTGAGCCACACGAACTTGTAAGACTTGATAAGAACAATTACACCACACAAACACACGATAGCTTGAAAATTTCAAACGGAAAATGGATGTGGTTTTCTCGTGGGATTGGAGGTACAACAGCTCTCAATTATCTAATTGAGGTTAAAGGTTATAGCTTTATTGAAGTGGTGGAAACAATCACAGGTAAACAGGTTGTAGTTGCTCCAAAACCTATCAAACAGGATAATAAATATTATGATAGACCACTTCTACTATAGTGGTTCAGTTCATTATAAAATGATTAGATTTTTGTCTTGACAACTGAACCACTATATTCTATAATAGAGATGAGGTGAGTCCGGTGTTTTAATATTTCAAATCTTGAAAACTTTTAATTTTTTATTAACAGGAGATAAAAGATGAAGAAACTAAAAAAGATGATTGTGTTGGGTATGGTCGTTCTTTCTTTGATGTCTGCTCTTACTTTTTCAGTATTCTCTGCCGGTAATGTTTCAGATACAATTATCAACATTAGTGCGAGAAGTAACAACGGAGGTACTCCGTGCAGATCTATTTGGCGTGAGAAGAAAGATTATACATCTGTTTGGTGCGAAAACAAGAGCACATCAGGAGGTTCTCTGAGTGCTTGGGTTCAGCGTACAAATAATAAGAATACTTCCTCCGTAAAAACTGTAGACAGATATTACGGTTCATGGAGCTATAATGGGGCAACTAAGAATATGAAAAATTTACCAAAGGGTACATATTATTATTTGCCTAACTATGTTAAAGAAGACGGCTATAAATATGCTACTTTGGGCTACATTATGAATAAGGAAGCTGTGAGTTACCACATAGCATGGAGTCCTGACAGCATATAAAATATTTGTGGCTTTGTAAGTTATGCTCTGTGCCTTTTAATGAAGTTTTGACTTTATATATGCGCGCAGAGCATGACTTTTAGACTGCGGTAGGGAGTTGCTTATAGAGGTGTTTATATATTGAATAAAAAAATAACAACCGTAATTATTTTGATTATCATCTGTACTTCATCTATAATAGTTTCCATCTTATACTTGATAAAAAATGATATTATTGACATCAACGATATATACACTAATGCTGATGCAAAAAACACACAGGTCGCAAATGAAAGTTCTATTTCTTCCACAGAAAATTCAGCAGTTGAATCGAAAAGTTGTGTTCTGCTTGAGGAAGGTGCTGAATACGATACTATGTACGACGATAGAACAAGCATTTATGTTAAATTAAATAATATCAGCATTTCAAAAAATAAGGCTGAACTTCCCGAATTTGACACATTTGAGGACTGGGATGAAATTAAAGATAGCCAAGGAAATATTACAAATGAATATTCATATGTAGTGCTTAACATTACAATGATGAATAAAGGAAATGAAAATGTGGAGGTATCATTGAACAGCTTACTTTTGCATTTTGGTACAGACGGTGGATATAACGAAGCACGAAGTTTTAATTCAAGTGAGAAAAAGACTTCAAAAAATTATTTTGTAGAAAAACTTGAACCCGGTAAAAAATTGAATGTTAATGTAGCATATGTTGCTGAGGACAAACAACTTAATGAGTACAAAGACCAACTTTATTTGATGACAGTGCTCTCAGGCAATCCTTTAGGAGAAGGAACTATGCAAGTCATCAAATCCGAAAAATAATAAATGGAGAATGATAAAATGCAAAGAATGATTAAATTCGAACTGAAAAGAAGTTTTAAAAACAGGCTGTTTTTAATTTCTTTGCTAATTTCATTAGCATTGGTAACATGGTATTCGATTGAAAGAATACCATACTGTGTGCAGTTGAATTCTGAATTTTTAAATGATGAAAATTTAATGGGATTTTTTGAAATTTCATATACAAACTGGATTGGCAGTCATAATATCTATCTTCAGCAAAACATTTTTTATATGGCTATTCCAATTCTCGCCACTTTGCCATTTGGTAGTTCCTTTTATGATGATATAAACAGGGGATATGCAAGGAATGTGTGCGTTCGTGCCAAGAAAAAATATTATCTTGTGGCAAAATACATAGCTGTTTTCGTAAGTGGTGGTTGCGTGGTTGCTATTCCAATGGTTCTTAGTTTTCTCATTTCTTCAATATTTTTACCGACAATGCTTCCTGAAGCATCTTATACATTTACTAACATATATCCTGCGTATAAGTGGGCTGATTTATTTTATGTGCAACCGTTATTATATACATCGATATATATTTTTATCACATTTTTGTTTTCGGGAGTAACAGCAAGTTTGTCATTGTTTATTACATTCTTTTTAAACAGAAAATTTGTGACTTTTGTTTTTCCTTTTTTCATTTACATTTTTTCATCATTTTGTCTTGAAATGTTGGGATTTGATGCCTACAGTATCAGAAATCTTGTCACGACTACAAGTGAAAGTGGGACTACCTTTTCTGTAACAATTTTATTTTTGATTTTCTTTTGCCTTTCATTTTTTCCGTATTATTTTATTGGAGCGAAAAAAGATGTTTTTTAAAGCGTGTAGAAAAACTTTTGTTGCAATGACATATTTTAAATATTTGGTTGTTTTCTGTTTACTCTGCAGTTTTGTATTGTTTTACTTTTTTGCTTTTTTAAAAAAAAATATGATGGATATAACAGACAACATATGTATGGCAGATTTTGTGGAAGCCGCCGGGGGTCACACGACAACTATCTTTTTTGTACCAACCGCCGCATTACTTTCAACGATATTTTCCGAAAAAAACAGTAACTTTACAAATGCCTATATTCGCTTTAGATTTAGAAATACATTGGTTGTCAGAAATAGTTTGAAAGTTCTTGCTTTTTCTGTGGCTTTTTGCATTTTATTCCTCGTCGCAGTTCTTGGTATGTCGAGATTTTTTTCACGAACAGTAATTAATTGGAATTCATATGAAAGCTATTATTATCTGTGTGAAGGATGCATAAGCAATGTAGGCTTTGCAAAAGTAGTGATGAAAACTTTTGTATGTCTTTTAATTCCTACAATATTTTTTTCTGAATTAATATGTGCTTTTGGCTGTATAATAAACAAAGTATTTCCGTTCTTAGTGACGGTCACAACATGTATTGCAGTTTCATTTGATGGTGATTGGAATATTGACTTTTGGCTCTTGATTTTTGGGACAATTATAGTATTCGTACTAAATTTATTGTTCATGAAAAGAAAGGATTTTTTAAATTGAAAGTTCGTCTTTTTTTTCGTTTGCTTTCGCATGATATAACAGAGGGAATCATACATAATCGTAAATTTTTTATTTTTGCTGCGTTGCTGTTCATATTTATTGATTTCGTGTATTGGCATAATATTAGCTTATATTTTAGTGATTATAATTCGGTTGTAGACTGCGGTGTTCTGGATTTTTTTATGAATGTTTTTGCCGGATGTGACCCTTTTGATCCGGAGGCAAATAAGGGTGTAGATATTCCCATAACGTGGTTTTCTTTTAATGTACTTCCTTATTTGTTTGTGGGATTATACATTACAAACGATTTGCAGACAAGTGCCGATACCTTTATTTTGCGGGTAAAATCCCGATATTTATGGTGGTTGAGTAAAATAGTTTGGTGTGTTGTTTCTTCAACTTTGTACTATTTACTGTTTTTTGTAATTTCGACAGCTTTTACATTGTTTTCCGGTAATTTTTCATTAACTCAAAACAGTTTAATAACTGAAGAATTTTTGGAGCTAAGCACTTATGGAAAAAGTATGACAGAAATTTTCATTTCCTCAGTACTGTTACCTTGGATGATTACAACTTGTCACATGACATTTGATGCAATTATCAGTATTACATTTGGACCTGTTGTCGCGTTTTTGATGATAGTCTGCCTTATGACCACATCTGTGTTTTATTGCAGCGAATTTTTGCCGTTTAACTTTTCAATGTTGATAAGAACTGATTTTTGCGCCATAAATAATATATCAATATATACAGAACTGGAGGTTGCCTTTTTAATAATCGTTATATGTTTATTTTTAGGCTTGCCAATTATCAAAAGAAAAAACATTATTTAAAGTAGGAGAGATTTATGAATATAGAAATTTGTAATTATACAAAAAAGTTATCAAAAAATCTTGTACTGGAAAATATAAATTTATCACTTTCCGGAGGAAAAATTTACGGTTTTGTAGGTAAGAACGGTTCTGGGAAAACTATGCTTATGCGTGCAATTTGCGGACTGATTTTACCTACCAGTGGTTTTGTAAAAATAAATAACAAAATCATAGGAAAAGACATATCGTTTCCTGATAGTGTTGGGGCTTTAATTGAAAATCCGGGGTTCATTTCTGAGTACTCCGGTTTTCAAAATTTGAAGATTCTCGCTCAAATACAAAAGAAAATAGACGATAAAAAAATAGTGGATACTATGAGAATGGTAGGGCTTGACCCAAACGAAAAGAAGAGTTTCCGAAAATATTCACTTGGTATGAAACAAAAACTTGGAATAGCAGCAGCGATGATGGAAGACCCTCAAATACTTGTTTTAGATGAACCTTTTAATGCGTTGGATGAAGCTTCATGTGAAAATGTCAAAAAAATGATTTTGTCCGCAAAAGTTCCCGATAGAGTTGTGTTGCTGTCATGTCATGACAAAAATCAGATTAACGCTCTTTGCGACGTAACTATAGAATTAGCGCAGGGTAAAATCATCAGGAGAGATAGTCTTTATGAGAAAGAAAAATAATTTAAAAGTTATTGTAACGCTCCTTATTGTAACAGTATTATGTATATGTGGTGTCATTAGGTTTTTTAGTATCAATTCAAAATATCCGCAAAACGAAAAAGTTGTATATAAAATGGGCGATTCATTTGTTTGTCAAAATGCAAAATTCACTATAACAGATACATACATGCTTAAGCGTATGGACATTATGAATGATGATGATTTATCAGAATATTTGGAAGAAAATTCTGACTATTTGAAAAGTGAAGATTTGAATCTTGGCTTAATAAAAATTATAATTTCCAATACAACAGATGATGAAATAACTGTTGATTTAACAGCTTTTCATATTGAATCAGGTGCTTTTTCATTACAATTTTATTACCCGCTCGTTATGTATTACAATGATTGTGGAATGTATATTAAACTTTCAAAAGGTGAACAAAAAACGTTTATTGCACCCGTTCCTATCTCTTCTGAACAATTTCTCAATTATGATTCCACCGATATTAGAAACAGAACGTATTATTTGGTATCATCTTTATATCCTCAAAAAATAATGTCAGAAGTCAAATTTAATTAAATTCAAGATATTTAAATTGGTCAAATAAATAACAATGTTGGTTTAGCATAATTAGTGCTGAATTACTTGGACATTGAAAAGTTGCCTCGTTGTATAATCATGACGAAAATCTGATTAACGCAAAACTGCAATACAGCAAGGTGTCGTAATCCGTTTCTTGTTCAAGCTTGAAAAAATATTTAAATTTCCTTTTAACGGTAAACTATTGTTTTTTCTCTTGTGTTCGTGCCGCATTGTATTTCTCGTCTGAGTTTGGTTGCAACGGCGGCGGGCATATTCACGGGCAGCTTGCACATTGATTTCATCATTCAGTTTGCCGTCAATCTCACTGTGCGGCGATATTAAAAACGGAAGTGGATTTCTTTTCATTTTGAAGTCCCTTCCGTTCATTTTTCTTTTCGTTTATCTGCTTTACGGCGGCTTTATACCGCGCCAAAGTTTCCTTTACAGACTTTGAATAATCCGTTATGCTCCACTTGCCGGTTTGAGTGTGTCGAATATGATAGTTGATGATTATCAGCCTTTCACGCAGGGTTGGTGGTGATCTGTTGACTGAGCCTGCACAATCTTAGCAAAGCATTGCTGTGCTTGGATTCAAATACCTTGTCACAGCCCTTGCAGCTAAGTGAAAACGGCTCGCCAACCTTGTGTTTTCTCGCCTTTATCAACTGATAGCATTCCCTGCTTTTTAGACGGGCTGTTTCAGCTGCTTCTGCCGCTTAATTTCTTCCTCGCTCAGCTGAGGTTGAGGAATTTCAAACTTGCCGATGAAATTGAGATAGATTTCAACCTCCTGCATACGTTCTCCGTCAATATAATACGGAGCGTGAACTAAAATTTTGTCGATAAACTCATTTATCATCGGCGTAGTAAGCTCGGAAAAATCGGTGGTTATACATCTTTGCACCGCAATCGGCACAATAAACAAGACCCGTCAGCGGATTCGCCACTCCGGTGGTGTCAACACGTCTCGGCGTTTTTGTCAGTTTCTGAGCAAGCTCCCAAGTTTCTCGGTCAATGATTGCTTCGTGCGTGTCATTGAATATCAGCCAGTTCTCCTGCGGATTTTTCACTGAGCTTTTGTCCTTATATGATTCCTTGTGCGTACGGAAATTTACGGTGTCTCCGCAGTATTCCTGTTTTGCAAGAATACTGCGGACAACATATCCGCTCCAACTGAACGGGTGGGTAAACTCCTTTTTGTTTTTCCTTATTCCAATTCCTTTTTTGTAAAGTAAACAGCCGGGGTTTCAACCTTGTCATCAAACAGCGTGCGGGCTATGTCATAAGGTCCGCAGCCTTCTATTGTGAAATGGAAAATTCTGCGGACGACTGTAGCCGCTTCCTCATCAATCAGCCAATGATTTTTGTTGTTCGGGTCTTTCTTGTAACCGTAAATAGCCGAGTTGGTTGTCGGCTTTCCCGATTCGTGCAGATAGTTTGCAATATCAAAAGCATACTATGCCCGAGCGTAAGTGTAGCAACTGGTTTGACGGTTATGTTACAAAAACAAATCCACGTCTAAAAGGTAACACAAGATAACAAAAAACTGTACAGCCGAATATGGTTGTACAGTTTTTAGTTTTATATGTTATTTTATAGGAATGTAACATTGTACAAATTTGCACAATTTGAGCCGTAGGGGATTGCTAATCCTACCCGATAAAGCCTTGAACGAACACAATAACAATCAGCACGGGGAGTGCGTATTTAAGGTACGGCTTCAGTACTCTTGAAAGTTTAAGACCTTTACCCGTGTTACATTCTTCAAAGTAATTGTCAAAGCCCCAGCCGAATTTTGTTGTGCAGAACAGGAGGTAAACCATTGCGCCAATCGGAAGAAGAAGGTTGCTGACAACGAAGTCCTCAAGGTCAAGCACACCCTTGCCGAGAATGTTGAAGTCGCTCCAAATGTTGAATCCGAAAATACACGGCAGACACGCAAAGAACATAATAATTCCGTTGATTATTGACGCCTTTGTTCTGCTCATGCCGAATGTGTCGGTAAGAAAAGCAACAAGGTTTTCAAACACGGCAATAACCGTTGAAAAGCTTGCGAATGTCATAAACAGAAAGAAAAGCGTACCCCAAATCCGACCGCCCGTCATATTTACGAAAACATTCGGAAGCGTTACAAAAATAAGGGCAGGTCCTTGGTCGGGCTGAACGCCAAATGAAAAGCAAGCAGGGAAGATGATAAGTCCGGCAACAATTGCAACAAAAGTGTCCAATGCACAAATCTGAACAGCCTCACCGTAAAGCGTGCGGTCTTTGTTCATATAACTGCCGAAAATTTCCATTGATGCGATTCCGAGTCCGAGTGTGAAAAACGCCTGACTCATTGCAGAGGTGATTACCTTGCCGAGTCCTACATCTTTAACCTTTCCGAAATCGGGAACAAGATAAAAGCTCAAGCCTTCTCCCGCATTTGAAAGCATCATACTGTTGATTGCAAGAATAATAATCAGTGCAAGCAACGCAACCATCATAACCTTGCTGACCTTTTCAATGCCTTTTTGAAGTCCTCGACTGCATACAAAAAATCCGAATACAACGATTATCGCAAGCCAAATAATCATCTCAACAGGCGAAGCCATAAGGTCGTTAAACACTCCCGAAACCTGTTCTGAGTTCATTCCGCTTTTAAATGTTCCCGTTGCAAATTTATAGAAGTAATCTAACATCCAAGCCGAAACAGGCGTGTAAAACATCATCAAAAGGTAACAGCCTATCATGCACAGCCAACCGTGAATGTGCCATTTGCTCTTTGGCTTTTCAAGTGTTTTATAGCTTAATACGGCACTTTTTCTGCTTGCTCTGCCGACTGCAAGTTCCATTGTAAGAACGGGAATTCCCATAAGCACAAGAAATGCAAGATAAAAAAGCACGAACAATCCGCCGCCGTTTTCGCCCGTAACATACGGAAAGCGCCAGACATTGCCTATGCCAATTGCACAGCCTGCACTTACAAGGAGAAAACCTGTCCTCGACTTAAAATTTTCTCTTTGCATAAATATTCTCCTTAAAAATACTGTCACTTTAATTATACAAACTTTTCACCGATATTTCAAGGAATAAACTTTTTATTTATGCAATTTGACAGGAATTAAAAAGCTTTGTATACTTTTATTGACAGAAACATTTAAGCCTTGTTTAAGGTTTGAAATATATAATTAAGAGAATAAGAAAACTTTCGGGAGGTTACCAAATGCGACTTTTACTTGCAGAGGACGAAAAAGAGCTTTCAAAGGCTCTCACGGCAATTCGTTAGAAATAACAGTTGTATTTTAATATATACTTTAAAATCTAATATAAAATGGAACACAAGTAATGTAAAAATGTAAGTGTTCCATTTTTGTTTTTTAATATAAAAACTTAATTTAATTACAAATAAATTCCTTTTACTCCCAAAAATCGACATTTTATTCCAGAGTATATGGGCATTTTTATTTGGATATTATACAATGTTGATTGCTTGTTGCAACAGCAAAATTTTTATGGAGGTTATATCATTTATGAACAACAAGAATTCAAAGGTTAAAAAGATTGTAATAGCTGCAATGGCTGTAATCTGTGCTTTTTCATCAGCAACAGCAATTACAGCAGGCGCAAAAACCACTCAGTATAAGCATACTGTTTGTGTCGGTGGATATCCAGGCGGTAATGATGCTACTTGGCTTTCAATTAAGAAGAACGGTACTTATACCTATGATTTATTTGATGGATATCCAACTATTTTTAACAAAAAATCCAGCACAGTAATAAAATCAAGGGTTGAACATAAAGATAAGAAAGATAGGACTTATTATCAATCTTATACTCTTAGGAGTAACTATTCTGCGCCTGTACAAGTAAAATATGGCAATCTAAGATCAGGAAGTTGGCGTGCGGATTATAGATATGTGAGTGGCGGTGGTTGTAGAGCTAATGTTACAACCATGGAAAAATATTAATGAATTTATGGAGGTTGCCATATATATGGTAACCTCCATGCTTAGTAAATAAGTTAAATGTAATAAAAGTGTAATAAATGACATCTTGATATTGAATTTTAATTGATAGAAATTATAATTAAAATATAATATAAAACATACAACAGGAGTTTGGCGATGAAATTAACGAATGTGAATTTTCTTGCAAAAGCAAATGCCAAGATAAATAAAAATGAAAAGGGAATAAAAATTGTTTCCGCATTGCTTGTAATATCAATAACCTTGATTTCGGCATTTTCAATTACCGTCACAAAAGCTGTAAATGAGTATAAAGAGGATTATCGTGCAAGAACACTTGAGGTTGACCCTTGGTTAAGCGAACTTGACGATAATGTTATAGAAAGTATTAAAAATACTGAGCATGTAGTTGATATTTTTCCTCTTGAAGGAATCAGAAATGAAGCTTTTAATATTGTTCAGTCCTCGGATGAGGACTTACAAAAAATGATTGATCAAGAGAAAAATAATTATTTAAATATTTGGTCATTGTTTAAAAATGAAAAACGCAGTGTTATTGCAGGAAAAACTCTTGATGAATCCCCTGTGTTAAGCTGTGTTGTCCCGAGTGATTTTTATCCTTTTGAGGTTGAGAATGAAAATAAAAAGCCTGATTATATTGACGGGGAAGGTCTTATAGGAAAAACGATAACTGTAAAAGCGATTAATAATATGTTAATTCAACCTTATAATATTGATGGTTCATCAGAAAGTGGTTCACTTGAATTGCCTGCAATTGAATATAAATTAAAGGTAGTGGGTACTTATTATCTGTCACCGACCGAAACAGGCTATTATGATTCGATTTATATTTCAGAGGAAACAGCTACGAAAATATTAGATGACGCACTTACAAAAGGCGGATATTCAAAAGATAACGAAACCACTGTCGGCAAGTGGTGGAATGATTTATCGCTGAGGACTCACTATGTTGTTGTTGATGATTTTGAAAATATTGAATCGGTATATAACGCACTCACCGATATGAATGTATGCTGTGCCGATGACTCCGAACTCGGAATACAGGACAGCATAGTAAACGCTTCAAATATATTCAGCTTTGCAAGCGTATTTCTTATTATTTCAACAGTGTTGCTTTCTGTGATTATGATTATACAATCAACAGCAAACGCACTTTCACTTCGTAAATCCGATATAGGCTTGCTCAAAGCGATAGGTTATAGAAACAGTCAGATATTTGCCTGCCTTTACTGCGAACAGCTTAGAGTTACATTTACCGGATTTGCGGTTGGAACAATTATTTCGATTATAGTTACGGCTGTTTCAAATCTTTTCTTTGCAAACAGAAATTTCATCGACCGTCTGTACATTATCAATTGGGGAACTTTCGGAATTTTGCTTGCAATTTCGTTTTTGATAGTAACAATAGTTCCGCTGATATGTCAGCTCATAGCATTACGCAAGCTGAATAAAATTCAGCCCAAAGACGCAATGAATGAATAATTTTGAGGGTAAAATAATGAAATCAATAGAATTAAAAAATGTTTCAAAAATATATAATAACAAAGTAACCGCCGTGGATAATGTATCGTTTACATTGTCGGAGGGTGAATTTGTGGCTGTTATGGGACAGTCGGGCAGCGGAAAAAGCACTCTGCTCCAAATGGCAGGTTTGCTTGACAACTGCACCTCAGGTCAGATTTTGATTAACGGAAAAGATGTGTCGTCACTCGGCAAAAACGAACTTGCCGACACAAGAATGAATTCACTCGGATTTGTCTTTCAGGCATTTCATCTCAATCCGCATCTCAAAGTTTTTGAAAATATAATGGTTCCAATGCTCATAAACGACCATTTCAAAAACAGAGCCGAAATGAAAGAAACTGCCGAATTGCTTGTGCAGAAAGTCGGTCTTACACACCGCATTGATCACTATCCGAGAGAACTTTCAGGCGGTGAACAGCAGAGAACCGCCATTGCAAGAGCACTTGCCAATAATCCCGACTTTATCCTTGCCGATGAACCTACAGGCAACCTTGACAGCAAAAACGAACTTATGATTTTTGAAGAACTGAAAAAGCTTACAGAGTTTGGCAAGGGTGTTCTTGTTGTCAGCCATAACGATGCCGTAACCGATTTTGCAGACAGAATTTGCGTTATGAAAGACGGCATTTTAGAGGAAAATTAAAATGAAAAATAAAAAACTCGGTATGCTTGTTAAAGCCTCAATTCTTTCACGAAAAGGTGCAACAATATTTTTTTGTTGCTTTATGGTTATTGCAACCATTCTCGTTCTTGTGTCGGCAGGAGCGGTTATGCCGCTGAAAAATAATATTGACCAAAACATAAATAATCATATTCTTAACAGAGAACTGAATTTTGAGATAAGTGAAAATACTCCTCAAAATGAAATTGACGATACAATTTTAAGCATAAAAAGCATTGAACACATAACGAGTGTTTATAATGTGCCTGCCGAACTTGATGTGTCGGAAACTTCAGAAGTGCTGTTTTCAGCTTACACACTAAGTTATGTTCACGAGGGTTATAACCTTAAAATAACAAGCGGAAGAGCTTTCAAAGAGAATGAAGAAAATGTTGCAGTTGTTCCCGAAGTTTTAAAGGATTTTAACAGCGAAAGTCAACGAATCAATAAAATTGACGGCAAAACGCTTGTGGGCAAAAATCTTGTTTTCGCTGATGAATCGGGCAAGGAACATAAGCTTAAAATTGTCGGAGTGTATAACACATCTGACCCGATTTTTACAGGCAATCAAATTCTTATTCCACGCAACAGTTTGATTGAGTTCAATAATGAAGTTATTGCAAATGCCAAAGGTTCGACTTCAATAACTTCCGATAAGGCTTATAAAATTCTCGTTGATGATGCAAAAAATCTTGAAAGTGTACAATCCGAGGTTTCCTCATATTGCGAACCGTATACAATGGACTTGAACTTTGATTCTCAGTCATACAATATCGCACTCATAATTATTATAGGTTCAATTGTATTTTTTGCATTGTTCGTAATTGCGGGACAGTATATGTTCGTCAAGAGCAACATAAGCAGACGAAGCGAAGAACTTGCTTTGTATCGCTCACTCGGTTACAAGTCTAATCAACTTTTCTATATAATATTTGCGGAATATTTCCTTATTGGAATAATATCAATTGCAGTAGGTACAATTTTGGCTGTGTTACTCGATATATTACTTATAAATCCGTACCTTATGAATCTTGTGGGCAATACAATAATGGAAATGACCGTGAATGTTTCGGCTGTTTATGTACTGCTGTTCCTCGTGATTTATTTGATTGTACTTGCAATCGTCAGCATTTGGGCAGTAAAACGCTCTGAAAAAACGGATTTAAGCGTGTTGCTTAGAGAAAGATAATTCTATAGCAGAAATAAAACTCCATATTATTATCTAAAGCAGAAATTCTGAAAAAATTCGGGATTTCTGCTTTTTTTAAATTTCATTTAAAGTTTGTAAATTATTATATAGCCACAGTAAAGAAAGGGAGGTCTTACAATGGGCGTTAAAAATATATTCAAGCGTTACGAACTTAAATTTATGCTGACAACACAGCAGTACATTAACAATCCGAAACCTATAAAAACATGAAGCCCCCACACATTTTCGTGTAGGGGCGGTTTTCTTAAACAAAGAAATTGTTCTTTTTAATATCTTTCTCCGACAGCAACAATGACACTTCTGCCTGCCATATTAATTCGTTTGTCATAGAGAATAACATTTCTGTCCTCAAGGATTACATCCTGAGGCTCGTTGCCTGTGTTGACATAAAGTTTCCAGTGGTATCCTTCGGGAAGGTCGGGAAGCTCAACATTTACATAATCCCAATAAGCATTGACACCAAAGTAAACAAACTCGTCAAGTCCCTGTTGTTTAAGACTTGCACCGGCATACATAATGCCAATCATTCTTGTATCATCGTAATACTTGGCACTCCACGCAACATTTGAATGGATGCTGACAGGCGGATAACTGCATGTTGCCTTGCCTCTGCTGTCTGTGATAATGTGGAATCTCTTTCTGAAAGCAATCATATATTTAAAAAATTCAAATACATCCTTATGCTTTTCTTTTCTTGTCCAGTCAAGCCATGAGATAATGTTGTCCTGACAGTAAGCGTTGTTGTTGCCGAACTGAGTGTTGCAAAATTCATCGCCTGCAAGGAAAAGAGCAGGACCCTGACTGCACATAAGGGTTGCAAAGGCATTTTTAACCATTTTTATACGAAGCTTGTTAATGTTGTAATCATCGGTTTCGCCCTCTGCACCGCAGTTCCAGCTGTTGTTGTCATTAGCACCGTCAGTATTGTTCCAGCCGTTTTCAAGATTGTGCTTTTCGTTGTATGAATACATATCATAAAGAGTAAATCCGTCATGACAGGTAAGAAAGTTTACCGACGCATTGTAGCCCCTGTAGGTAGGGTCATACAAATCTCTTGAGCCTGTAATTCTCTGAGCCGCATCCCATGCAAGGTGGTTGTCGCCTTTAAGAAATCTTCTGAGGTCGTCACGGTATCTTCCGTTCCATTCAGCCCATCTGTTCCATGACGGAAAACAGCCGACCTGATAAAGTCCGCCTGCATCCCATGCCTCTGCAATAAGCTTTACTCCGCCGAGAATCGGATCAAACGCAAGGCTTTTGAGAAGCGGAGGCTTATCCATAGGAGTACCGTCCTCGTTTCTTCCCAAAATTGACGCAAGGTCAAAACGGAAACCGTCAATGCGGTATTCTGTTACCCAATAACGCAGACAGTCAAGTATAAATTGCTGCACAATCGGCTGATTGCAGTTGAGAACATTACCGCAGCCGCTGAAATTGTAATACTTTCCGTCCGGAGTGAGCATATAGTAAATATTGTTGTCAATGCCCTTGAACGAGAAATACGGTCCCATTTCGTTGCCCTCTGCCGTGTGGTTGAACACAACATCAAGGATAACTTCAATTCCGTTTTCGTGAAGCTCACGAACAAGCTGTTTAAGCTCTCTGCCTTCGTGATGATGCTCGTGGTCGCTCTCATAGCTTGTGTTCGGAGCAAAAAAACATACGGTGTTATAGCCCCAGTAATCGTAGAGCTGACGCCCGTCATAATTACGATATGAGCCCATTTCGTCAAACTCAAAAATAGGCATCATTTCAACGGCATTGATGCCCAGTTCTTTAAGATAGGGGATTTTTTCACGGATACCTGCGAATGTGCCTTTGTTTTTAACACCTGAGGAGCCGTCCTGAGTAAAGCCTCTTACATGCAATTCATAAATAATAAGCTCTTCAAAAGGAAGCTTCGGCTGAGTGCAGTTGCCCCAGTCGTAGTCGCTGTTTACAACTCTTGCCTTATAAACACCCTCATGCTCCTGTTTTTTACCCCAGCCGCTCTGACCGATTACAGCCTTTGCGTATGGGTCAAGAATGTATTTCTTTTTATCAAAAATAATGCCTTTTTCGGGTTCATACGGACCGTCAAAGGAATATGCATACTCAAAATCAATCTCATCAAGACCGAACACGAGCATTGAATAGGTGTTGCCGATTTTGTAAGAATCCGGAAATCTGAGCCTTGCATACGGAATTTTTGCATAAGGTCTGAATAAAAGCAATGTACACTCAACGGCATAAACCGAATGAATAGTAAAGTTTACACCGCCGGAAACGGTTGTTGCACCGTTTAAAAGAAAGTTGCCGGGTCTGACATCGAAACCACCGACATTATCGGTTGGCTTTAAATCCCTCAACATAATATTTAATCCCCCTAAGTTCCTCTCAAAAAACAAAAATTCAGTCATAACACAACATATGTCTATTTTATCATATTATGTGATTTATTCAACACACTATTTGCAAAAATATAGTCTAATCTTGTCATCACGATTAAAAAGTAGTATTTTTACACAAAAAAAGACCGGAATAAAAAATATATTCGGTCTTTTTAATCATTTGCTTACGCTTATTGTCAACCTATAAAAGTAAATCTATCTGTTTTTTTGCCGTCAACATCAACTTTTTCGGCAAACATTTCGACAGGTCTTGCCCACACTTCACTTGTGTTGTGGAGATTTCTGTAAATTACAAGTTTTTCACCTGTTTCGCTGTGGGTTGCAAAGTTGATAACCTCATATTCGCCACCCTTGAAATGTAGGTAAATACCCGGCTTGATTTCTTTTGTCGTATTTTCGGTATTGTCCGAATTGCTTTCACAGCAATTTTCTGTTTTAACAGCTTTAACTGAAGTTTCTTCATTTGCAGGAGTTTCGTCAATTTCAGCTGCCCTGCAATCTGTATTGTCTGCATTGAAATCAACCCTGAAACTTCCGTCATTAACAACAAGAATTCTCGACTGATACGGCTGCATTTCAATTTCATAGTAACCGTTTACATCAATAACTTCGTTGCCGTTGAGAACATCTGTAAGCTTTGCGTTGCAGCCTGTGTCAAAACCGATTTTTTCAACACGGTCTGTAAGGTTGAATGCAACAAAAACAGTCTGATTGTCGGTTTTTCTTCTGTATACAAGCTTTTCATTCTGAATATTTATGTTTTCAAAATCGCCGTACTTTAGTGCTTCGAGTGCAAGTCTTACTATACCGAGTTTTTTGATATGCTCAAGAAGTTCATAGTTCGGATTCGGAATGGAATCAAGGTCAAGACAGGGACGAAGCTCATAATCGCTGTAGGCAGTCCTCATACCCTCAATGCCGAATTCACTTCCGTAGTAAATTGACGGTACTCCGGGCATTGTATACATCATTGTGTAAACATTGTTGAGATGATTTTTGTCTTTAAGCATACTTGCAACACGGTTTACATCGTGGTTATCAACGAAATTATATGTGTAGATGTTTCTGTAAATACCGCCGTTAGCAAACTGTCTGTTAAGAGAATGAGCAATTTCAAAATAGTTGTGGTCATTATGGCTTGAATAAATGCCTTTGTAGCATTCGTAGTTTGTAACCGAGTCAAGTACATCGGGATTTGCCCAATGATTGTAATCGCCGTGGGTAATCTCGCCGTAGAGCCAAAAATCGGACTTTTTCTCTTTGCAAACATTTTTTAATTTCTTGAAAAATTCAATGTCAATGCAGTCAGCCGCATCAAGGCGAAGTCCGTCAATATCAAACTCATCAATCCAAAATCTTGCACAGTCAAGAAGATAGTTTACTACCTCGTCATTGCGGAGATTAAGCTTTACAAGGTCGTAGTAACCTGCCCAGCCCTCATAGCTGAAACCGTCATTATAAGGACTGTTGTTCCAAAAGTTTAAATTTTCAAACCAAGACGCATATCTTGAATTTTCACGGTTCTGCTGAACATCTTTGAAAGCAAAGAAATCTCTTCCCACATGATTAAAAACGCCGTCAAGCATAATTCTGATGCCGTTATCGTGAAGTGTTTTGCAAATTTTTTTGAAAGATTCGTTATCACCGAGCCGACAGTCGATTTTTTTATAATCAATAGTATCATAGCCGTGTTTTGAACTTTCAAAAACAGGGTTAAAAACAAGTGCGTTTACCGACATTGACTTCATATGGTCAATCCAGCTGTAAATTTTGTCAAGTCTGTATTCCTGTTTGAAATCATTCTCCTTTGGTGCTCCGCAAAAACCGAGCGGATAAATATTGTAAATTACGGATTCATTTATATATCCCATTATATTATCTCCTTTTTGCACAGAATAAAGCAATGTACGAATGCAGTGTTTTGTGTACATTAGTCATAATTATAACACTAAAATTTCTATTGTGCAACTGAATAATTTGTGTTACAATGTAACATATTGATGATTTAAAAATGATTTTAAAAAAATCTCGGAGGAACAAAATGCTCAAAATGCCCGAAAACAAAACAAGAAAAAAATTAAGAATCACACTTTGCGTGCTCTATCTCGTTGAAATCGTACTCTGTGCGTTGCCGTATTTCCAGTACATTGACGAAAAAAATGTACTCCATTCTTATTCCGTATTTGATATTATGTCTGTATGGGGACTCAGCGGTTCAAATGATGCGGTTTTTAAGTATTCGCTCTTTATGCCGATTTTCTTCATTATTCCGATTGCAGGATTTTTCTTCTGCGCTCTTGACAAAGAACGCAATATGAAGAATATCGTTTCAATCATCTGCTGTCTGCTCGGTGTGCTTTCAATCCTCACAATGGTAAGTTATACAATCAGCCTTGCTTCTGTAATTGCACTTCTTTTGTACATTCTTATTTGCTTTCTCACAACACTTTCAATCTTTGCAAGATTTACCGACAAAGATGCAACGAAAGCTCCTGTTAAGCAGAAAAACACAGACCCGAACAGGGAAGTGTAATTTTACAAATTAATAGTTGAAAACGAAAAATTGAAAATTTCGGTCGGGAACACAGCTTGCTTAATGCAAAACATTGTTTTCCCGACTTTATTTTATAAAATTAAAACACGGCAGTTCATTATCTGAAATGATTGCCGTGTTTATTTTTGCCGATTTTATTTTTAAAATTCCGTCAGAACAATGTGTGCCTGGGAATTATCGAGGACTAACGGCTTATCCATATCAACTCTCTTTAATTCTCCGTAGAGTCTGCCGAAAATTACGGTTGTTTTGTCCATATATGCCGCCATAGCCTCGCCTTTTACGGTGAACGGCTTGAATGTAATGTCAACTGCCGAATATCCCGCCTTAAAGTACCACGGTCTGTCAAGCTTTCCGCCTGTGCTTTTAACATTTATCTGCGACAATTTTACAAGATGACCGTCTGTGAAAAAGCAATTTTCGTTGCCGTAACGGTTGTCGCCGACCCTGCTTGCAAGACAGAGGGAAAAGCGTTTTCCGTCAATAAAGCAGTCGGAGCTTAATCTCTGATAATTATGCTTTCTCGGCTTTGAAAAGCGTGTCCAGTCAAAGTAAGCATTTGTGGTTGTTTCGTTTAAAGAATATTCCATACCGCCAACACGGATAATTCCGCCTGCGACAAATTTGGGAACAAAGCGTTTGAGATAAAAATATTTTCTGTCTCTCTCAAACGGTGCAATTTCGTTAAGACTTTCGCCCGCCGTCTTTTTGAGATTAATGTTAAAGTAAAGATTTTTTATGCCGCCAAAGTCGATAAAATCACATTTTAAAAATCTTCCGTTCGGTGTGTTTGTCAACTGCAGCTGAAGCCTTTTGTCCGTGTACAAAAGCTCTCCCGAACTGCCCGATTCGGGAAGCTCGTTCTTGCTGAAAACAAATTTCTTTACAACACAATCATAAATCACACCGCCTCTTTTAAGGTCGGCAACCGCAATTTTTACCGCAAATTCCATGCCCAGATTTTCAACCGAAAGATAGAGCGAAACCTCTGTGTTGCTTATGAAATAGCAATCCCTTTCGCTGTGTTTTCCGCTTGTTTTGCTCTGTTCGCTGTTATATTCAAAAACAGGCGTTCTTGCCCAGCCTGCACACATAACCTCTCCGTTTTCTTCAAAAACATTATGCTTTTCGGTTATCTCATGTTGCAAAACAATCCCTCCGTGTTCTCGTTTTTAAAATTTTCCATAAAATCACACCATACAATATACACAAAATAATTATGCTTTTCAAGAATTATAACAAAACTGTAAATTTCGTATTCTACCGTCAACGGTATATGTACTAATTTTCGGATTTCATGAATAATCTGTAATAATATCATATACCTGTGAGGGCGGTTTTTATGAAGAAATTTGTCATTTTGCTTTTAATCTGCTTATGTTTTTTGCCTTGTTCATGCAGTGCCGACAAATCGGGATATCAAAACGAGCTTACCTGCACAGACTGGGGTGCAGAGCTTGACGGCGGCGGAAAGATAAGCCTTTCGTTTGACGGTGGCAATGCGTCCCTTATTATGATAAGCGGAAAAGACAAGGCGGAGCTTTGCGGAAAATATGTTGCCGATGATACAACGCTTGTCATATTTGTACCGAAGCTTTACCAAAACTACACCTTTGAATATATTCCCCACGGAAAAAAGCTTGATTTGTCATACAACGGTTCTAAAATCACGCTCAGCCGTGCCGATAACACGCAAAAAACCGAGTAAATCAGCCGTTCAATGCTTCTTATGTACATTTTGAGCGGAATACGCAGATTAACGAATAATTTTATTGATAAATAAAGTTGTGTGTGTTATAATGTTCTAAGCTATGTTATTATGCCATTTTTGGATTTTTTCGGAGGTATTGTTTTGGTAGTGTTTGGAATTGATCCCGGATATGCCATTGTAGGTTGGGGAGCAATCAATTTTCAATCGAATACATATAAAACTCTCGGTTACGGTGCAATTGAAACCGTTGCCGGAACTGATTTTAACAAACGGCTTGAGTACATCTATGACGAAACCTATGCTATTCTCAACAGATGTCGCCCCGACGCTCTTGCAATCGAAAAACTTTACTTTCAGACCAATCAGAAAACGGCTATCAATGTTGCTCAGGCAAGGGGAGTAACCCTGCTTGCGGCACAAAAACTTAAAATACCAATCTTTGAGTACACCCCTCTTCAGGTCAAAACGGCTGTAACGGGATACGGCAAGGCTAAAAAACCACAGGTTATGGAAATGGCCGCAAGGCTTTTAAAGCTGAAAGAAATTCCGAAACCCGATGATACCTGTGACGCACTTGCAATTGCAATCTGTCACACACAGGCGGCAGGCTCACAGCTCAGAAGAGTAATGTACGGAAAGGGACTTTAAATATGCTTTATTCCGTAAGAGGAAAACTTATTGCTATAGAATCAAATGCGGCGGTAGTAGAGTGCGGCGGTGTCGGCTATATGTGCCAGACAACAATGAACACACTCAAAGCCGTAAAGCTTAACACAGAGGTAACGCTTTACACCTACCTTAATGTAAGGGAAGATGCGGTTGACCTTTTCGGCTTTGCAACAAAGGCAGAGCTTGAAACCTTTAAAAACCTCATCAGCGTAAGCGGTGTAGGTCCAAAGGCAGGACTTGCGGTTTTGTCGGAGCTCAGTCCCGAACAGGTTGCAATGGCAATTGCCTCCGATGACCTCAAAACAATTACAAGAGCACAGGGAATAGGCAAAAAAATTGCACAGAGAATTGTTCTTGAACTCAAGGACAAGCTTGCAAAAGCGGCTAAAGAGGACAGTTCCTTTGCACAGGCGGCACAGAACAGCGTGAATGTTTCAACGGGAAATGTTCCGAAAGCAATCGAGGCACTCGGAGTTTTGGGTTATTCTCCTTCGGATGTTTCGCCCGTACTCGCAACACTCGACAGCGCCTTGCCTGTTGAACAGCTTATTTCGCTCACATTAAAACAGATGGGAAGACAGTAACATATGAGTAAAATGGAATTCTCGGATGAATTTGATTTTGAAAACAGAATAACCGATACTTCCGAAATTCCCGAAGATACGGCAGAGAGCGACAACCCTCTGCGACCGAAAACACTTTCGGAATACATAGGACAGGAAAAGGCAAAGGAAAACCTCAAGGTTTTTATTGAGGCGGCAAAAATCAGAGGCGAAACCCTTGACCATGTACTGCTCTACGGCCCTCCGGGACTCGGTAAAACAACTCTTTCGGGAATCATTGCGAATGAACTCGGTGTGTCAATGAGAATAACCTCAGGTCCTGCAATTGAAAAGCCGGGCGACCTTGCGGCATTGCTTACCAACCTTAACGAGGGCGATGTGCTTTTTATTGACGAAATCCACAGACTGAGCCGTTCCGTTGAAGAAATACTTTACCCTTCAATGGAGGACTTTGCAATTGACATCATCACGGGTAAAGGTCAGATGGCGGCTTCGTATCATCTGCCGTTGCCAAAATTTACACTTGTCGGAGCAACCACAAGAGCAGGTCAGCTGACCGCTCCTTTGCGTGACCGTTTCGGTGTGGTGTTAAGACTTGAGCTCTACACTCCCGAGGAGCTTGCACAGATTGTTGAAAGAAGTGCCGGAATCCTCGGAATAAAAATTGAACATGACGGTGCGCTTGAAATTGCGTCCCGTTCAAGGGGAACACCACGAATTGCAAACCGACTTTTAAAGCGTGTGCGTGACTTTGCACAGGTTATGTCAAACGGCGTCATCACACTTGAAACCGCAAGGACAGCACTTGACAGACTCGAAATTGACGAACTCGGTCTTGACCGCAACGACAGAAGAATGCTTGAGGCAATCGTTCGTTTTTACAACGGCGGTCCTGTCGGACTTGAAACACTTGCGGCGGCAATCGGTGAAGAGGCTGTAACAATCGAGGATGTCTATGAACCGTATCTTTTGCAGATAGGTTTTGTCAGCAGAACACCGAGGGGCAGATGCATAACTGCCGAGGCTTGCAAGCATCTCGGCTGTGAATTTCCTAAGGGTGTTGTAAATGCACAGCCCACACAGCCGACTCTCTTTGGTGACAGGGAGTCATAAATCAGTCACAATATGAGTGTATAATTCAACAGAGTGCAAGGCTTTTACTTGGGTTATATCGAAAATTTCAGTTTTGAAAATTTACAATCTACAAATTATTTAACGGAGGAATATATATAATGGGAAGATTATTCGGTACAGACGGTGCAAGAGGTGTTGCAAACGCAGAGCTTACACCCGAACTTGCAATGAATATAGGCAGAGCGGCGGCAATGGTTCTTATCAGCGATGAGGTTGAACACCCCACAATTTTAATCGGTAAGGACACAAGACTTTCGGGCGATATGCTCGAGGGCGCACTTATTGCAGGACTTTGCTCGGTAGGTGCAAATGTTCACATTCTCGGGGTAGTTCCTACTCCTGCGGTTGCTTATCTTGTAGGCAAATACAATGCCGATGCAGGTATTATGATTTCCGCATCACACAACCCGTTTGAATTTAACGGTATCAAAATTTTCAGCTCTGACGGCTGCAAGCTCCCCGATGATCTCGAAAACAGAATTGAAGAAATCGTACTTGACCATGTTGTACCGTATGCATCCGCAGCAGATGAAAATATCGGCAGAGTAACATATGATACAGAGGCGGCTGATTTGTATATTGACCACCTTGTTTCGGCAGTAGACTGCGACTTTGAGGGTATGGAAATCGCACTTGACTGCTCAAACGGTTCTTCTTCAAGAACAGCCGAAAAGCTTTTCACAAAGCTTGGTGCAAAGGTTCATATGCTTTTTGACGAGCCTGACGGTGTGAACATCAACCGTGACTGCGGTTCAACTCATATGAGCAAATTGCAGAAGTATGTTCGTGAACATAAGCTTTCATGCGGTCTTGCATTTGACGGTGACGCCGACAGATGTCTTGCGGTTGACGAAAACGGAAACCTTGTTGACGGCGATTACCTTATTGCAATCTGTGCAAATGATATGAAGCAGAGAGGCGTACTCAAAAAGAATGCCGTTGTCGGAACAATTATGACAAACATGGGCTTTAACAAGTTCTGCGAAGAAAACGATATGCACTTTGTTTCAACAAAGGTTGGCGACAGATATGTTCTTGAGGCTATGATGCAGGAGGGCTACAACATCGGCGGCGAGCAGAGCGGTCACATCATTTTGCTTGACTACGCAACAACAGGCGACGGTCAGCTTTCAGGTGCAATGATTCTCAGTATTATGAAGAGAACAGGCGAAAAGCTCAGTCAGCTTGCAAAGATTATGGAGCGTTTGCCGCAGGTGCTCATTAATGTAAAGGTCAGCAGAGAGGGCAAGCTCTCATTCTATACAGACAGGGAAATCAAGGCTGAAATCGAAAGAGTTAGCGAAATCCTCGGTGACAGAGGCAGAATTCTTGTTCGTGTATCGGGAACAGAACCTCTCGTAAGAGTAATGCTCGAGGGCGAAAACCTCGAAGAAATTCAGAACCTTGCGGAAGAAGCCGCACAGGTAGTAAGGGAAAGACTTGCATAATGCGATTATCTGATAAATGGAAAGATTATGAACTTATAGATACCTCTGACGGGGAAAGACTTGAAAGATGGGGAGATATAATCCTAATCCGTCCCGATCCGCAGATTATCTGGTCAAGCGAAAAGAAAAATCCTCTTTGGTATTCGGCACATGCCCGTTACCACCGTTCAAATCGCGGCGGAGGAAGTTGGGAGCAGTACAAAAAAGTTCCCGACCGCTGGACTGTAAATTACGGCGACCTCGTTTTCAACATCAAGCCTATGGGATTCAAGCACACGGGTGTGTTCCCCGAACAGGCAGTTAACTGGGATTTTGCCGCAGAAAAAATTAAAAACGAAAACAGACCGCTTAAAATTCTCAACCTTTTCGGTTACACAGGCTGTGCAACCCTTGCGTGTATGAACGCAGGAGCAACCGTTTGCCATGTTGACGCATCAAAGGGAATGGTTCAGTGGGCAAAGGAAAATGCCGCATCAAGCGGTATTGCCGACAGACCTGTCCGTTGGCTCGTTGACGATTGCGTAAAATTTGTACAGCGTGAAATCCGCCGTGGCAACAGGTATGACGGAATCATCATGGATCCTCCGTCATACGGCAGAGGTCCGGGCGGTGAGGTCTGGAAACTTGAAGAACAGCTTTATTCACTCGTAACCCTGTGCAAACAGGTTCTCTCAGACAATCCGCTGTTTTTCATTCTCAATTCCTACACAACGGGACTTTCTCCCGCTGTAATGGAGTATTTGCTCGGAGTTCTTTTGCAGAAGAACTTCGGCGGAAAAGTATCAAGCGATGAAATAGGACTGAAGGTGAGCGACACGGGACTTGTATTGCCGTGCGGCTCAACCGCAATATGGGAGAAATAATAAATGAGCTTTATTTCACTTGACAACATCAGCTTTTCATATTCCGACATTGAAAGCGGTCAGCCGTACAAAAATGCGGTTGACGGTGTTTCTCTCAATATCGAAAAGGGTGAATTTGTTGCCCTTCTCGGTCACAACGGATGCGGAAAGTCAACTGTTGCAAAACATCTCAATGCAATGCTATTGCCGGATAAGGGCAAAGTGTATGTTGACGGAGATGACACATCAGATGAAAACAAGACATATGACATAAGAGAAAAAGTGGGACTTGTACTTCAAAATCCCGACAACCAGCTTGTTGCAAGCGTTGTTGAGGAAGATGTTGCTTTCGGCCCCGAAAACCTCGGAATACCGCCAAAGGAGATTCGACAGAGGGTTGACGATGCCCTCAAAGCCGTTGATATGTACGATTACCGTGAACACGCTCCATTCAAGCTTTCGGGCGGTCAGAAACAGCGTATTGCAATTGCGGGAATTCTTGCAATGCAGCCGCAATGCATAGTTCTTGACGAACCCACGGCAATGCTTGACCCTAACGGCCGTGACGAGGTAATGACAACGCTTTTAAAACTCAACCGTGAAAAGAATATGACGGTTGTCCTCATCACACACTATATGGAAGAGGCAGTCCTTGCCGACAGAGTTGTCGTTATGGACGCAGGAAAAATTCTCACTCAGGGTACACCCGAAGATGTTTTTTCACAGGCGGAGCTGCTCAAAAAGCACCGTCTTGATGTTCCGCAGGCAACAGAGCTTGCATACAGACTCAGGGGGTGCGGAGTGAAATTTGACAAACTTCCTCTTAATGCAGAGCAATGTGTAAAAATGCTTGAGGAGGTGCTGTCATGAGCAAGGTGCTTGAACTGAAAAATTTAAGCTATGTTTACGGAACAGGCACTCCGTTTGAGAAAACCGCTGTCAATAATTTGAGCCTTTCAATTGAAAAAGGCGAGTTTATCGGCATTATGGGACACACTGGCTCGGGCAAGTCAACGCTTGTTCAAATGCTCAACGGGCTTATGAAACCAACTTCGGGACAGGTTCTTCTTGACGGCGAGGATATCTGGGCAAATCCCAAGGATATCAGAAAAATCCGTTTCAAAGTCGGAATGGTATTTCAGTATCCCGAATATCAGCTTTTTGAAGAAACCGTTGCCAAGGATATCGCATTCGGCCCTACGAATATGGGCAAGAGCGGTGCAGAGCTTGAAAAAGCGGTAAATGACGCCGCAAGATTTACCGGACTTAAAGATGAACTTCTTGAAAAATCTCCGTTCGACCTTTCGGGCGGTGAAAAGAGAAGGGCGGCAATTGCAGGTGTTATAGCAATGAATCCCGAGGTTCTTGTTCTTGACGAACCGACCGCAGGTCTTGATCCTATGGGCAGAGATGTGCTGTTGAGCCAGATTGTGCAGTATCACAAGGAACGCAAAAACACCGTTATTCTTGTTTCCCACAGCATGGAAGACATTGCAAGGGTTGCCGATAAGATAATCGTTATGAACAAATCAAACCTCGTTATGTTTGATAAAACAAAAGAAGTTTTCTCAAAGGGACGAGAGCTTGAAAAAATAGGACTTCGAGTACCGCAGATAACAAAGATTATGCTTGAACTGCGTGAAAAAGGTTTTAATGTTCCCGAAGGAATACTTACTGTTGATGAGGCAATGGACTGTATTTCCTCACTGCTTGACAAGGAGGGTAAAATATGGTAAGAGATGTTGCGTTCGGTCAGTATTTTCCTGCGAACAGCGTAATCCACAAATGTGATCCCCGTGCAAAGCTGATTATGCTTGTCGGATTTCTCGTAATTATTTTCTGTACTTTTAATTATGCTTCGCTTGCACTTGTTGTGCTTTTTACCGCACTTTTCGTTGCGGCAAGCAAGGTGCCTGCAAAGTTCTATTTCAAAAGCATGAAAGTAATTATATTTATTATAATAGTAACCTCAATTCTCAATGTATTCTACGGTTCGGGTGATCCGCTTGTACAATGGGGAATTTTCAAAATCACCTTAAACGGCATTAACAGAGCAATCTTTGTTTCGGTAAGAATCATCTGTCTTATCCTTGCAAGCTCCTGTCTTACATTCACAACCTCTCCGACAGAGCTTACGGACGCGATTGAAAGACTGATGAAGCCGCTTGCAAAACTGCATTTTCCCGTTCACGAGATTGCAATGATGATGTCGCTTGCTTTAAGATTTGTTCCCACACTTCTTGAAGAAACCGACAAAATTACTCAGGCTCAAAAGGCACGAGGTGCCGATATGGAGTCGGGTAATATTATTCAGAGGGTAAAGGCGTTTATCCCTATTCTTATTCCGCTTTTTGTTTCGGCATTCAGAAGAGCCTATGAGCTTGCAACAGCTATGGAGTGCCGTTGCTACCGTGGCGGAACAGGAAGAACACGAATGAAAACTATTCATATGGCAAAGCGTGACTATGTATCTTTTGTAATGGTCGCACTTCTAATCGGCGGAGTGATTTTATGCAACATATTCCTACCTGCGGCAGTTTGAGAAATCTTCTTCTCACAATTTCATATGACGGAAAAGAGTTCCACGGCTGGCAGATTCAGCAGAACGCAATGACGGTTCAGGAGGCTTTTCAAACTGCTCTTTCAAAGATTATCGGCAATGACTTTGATGTAAAGGGCTGCAGTCGCACAGACAGCGGAGTTCACGCAAATATGTACTGCATCAGCCTTAAAACAGAGCATTCCATAAAGCCCGAAAGGCTCAAGGCGGCGCTTAACCGCTGGCTGCCGCTAAGCATTGCGGTTCTTGACTGCAAAGAGGTTGCACCCGATTTTCACGCCCGCTATTCCTGCACAAGCAAGGAATATATCTACAAAATCTGGAACAGCGAGGTGCGAAATCCGTTTCTTGACGGATACGCACTTCATTACAGATACAAAATTGACGAAAATCTGCTCGACAAAGCCGCTCAGGCATATGTCGGCAGACACGATTTCACTTCCTTTTGCACGCTTGATAACCGTGAAAAAGGGGATATGACCAGAAATGTAAAAGCCTTTTCGGTAACCCGTGAGGGCGACCTTGTTACAATGAAGGTTGAGGCTGACGGCTTTTTGTATAATATGGTTCGTATTATGGTGGGAACACTTCTCAGGATTCAGCAGGGTAAAATTGCTCCCGATGAAATTCCCTCCATTATAGAAAAGAAAAACAGAAAATATTCGGGTCCCACCGCACAGGCTTGCGGATTGTACCTGAATCGTGTGAATTATGAAAATGACAACAGTTCACAAAAAAGGAGTGAACGCTGATGTTTAAAAAATTTAAAGGACATTATTCAAAACGAAAGACACATAAAACCGACAGAGATGTAATGAGCTATGAGGATATGCCTCTTGACGATTATGAACAGGAAAAAACCGAAATGTCGCCGCAGGCTGTCAAGAAAATCGTACTCGGTGCGTGTATTGCCATTGCGGCAGGCCTTATAGTTTTTGCCTTTGCAAACCGTGACAAGCTCACATGGGAGAACATCTCAAACTGGTGGACTTATGATGTACTCGGAAATGCAGGCCACGGCTATCCCGTTGACATTATCGGTTCCGAGGTTTCATCGGGCAACTTTGCAGTGTCACAGGGACATGCCGTGTATGCGTCAGACACCTCGTTTGTAACCCTTACAAATTCGGGTACAGAGGTTGCACGACTTCAGCTTACACATTCAAATCCCGTAATGAAAAACAATGAAAACAGATTTCTCACATACGGAATCGGCAGTGCAAGCTATGAGATAAGCAGTTTTGACGAAAAGCTTTATTCAGGCAATGCCGAAAATAAAATATACACAGGTGATGTTGCCTCAAACGGTACATACTGTCTTGTTACCGAGGACAACGGTTATCTTACAACGCTGTATGCCTACAGCAAAAATAATAACAGAATTTACAAATATTCTTTTTCGGAGTATTATATAACATCGGTAGCAATTAACAAGGACGGCTCCGGTTGCGTTGCCACAGGTGTGTCAAGTGATAAGGGTTCGGCGGTAACGGGCGTTTATGTGCTTGATTTTTCACAGGAAAAGCCTGTTTCAACCTACAAAATTTCGGGTGACAGCGTGCTTGATTGCAAGTATCTGACCTCAGATACGGCGGTTCTTGTGGGCTCACAGGCAAGCTATATTGTTAAAAAAGGTGAAAAGAATTACAAAACAGTAAGCTATGAGGACAAAACTCTTTCAAATTACTGCTTTAACACAGATACATCAACCTATACAATGGCTCTTTCAAGGAGCGGTGACGGAAGAAGTGTTGCTCTCATAAGCTATAACAGTAACGGCGAGGCACAGTACACAATAAATACCGAACACAAAGCCGATTCGCTTTCTGTCTACAAGGGTACGGTTGCAATCCTTGACGGAAATGTTGTTTACGGTTATAATCAAAATGGCGATTTGCTTTATTCGACAAATTCGGGAACCGGTTCAAAAAAGATTGTGCTTGCCTCGGACTACACCGCTTATATTCTCAGCGTAAATCAAATTAGGTTTATTGACCTTGACAGTGTATCGAGCGACGATACCGCTCAAACTTCAAAACAGGAGTAATAAATTTGGTTGCAGATATAATTATTATTGCCGTGTTTGCGCTTTTGTTTTTTATTGATTTCAAGCGTGGCATAGCAATTACAATTCTCAATGTTGCAGGTTTGGCTCTTACAGGCTTTCTTGCATATCACATTTCAAATTTTCTTGCATCGTGGGTTTATACGGCATTTGTTCAGCAGACCTTAACAACAAATCTGCAACAAATGATTGACACTCAGGGCATCAACTCAGCCATTGCAAACAGCTTTTCGGCTTTGCCAAACTGGGTTATGGGAATGCTCGGATTCTTCCTTTCAATTTTCGGATTGGATTCAAGTGTCTATACAAACGATTTTCAGGTTCCGAACTCTGCTGCGGCATCGGTGTCAACTTCCGTGGAAAATCTTATTCAGCCGGTTATCACAGGAATGTTTCGCTTGGTTATCGGTGTAGTTCTTTCAATAATTATCTTTATAATTATAAAAATTCTTGTTAAAAAACTTGCAAGAGTGTTTAAAATACCCGTGGTGAAACAGATTAATAAGCTTCTCGGCGGTGTGTTGGGACTTGCGGAGGCGGCAATCCTTGTGTTTTTTGCCGTTAATATCTTTTCGGGAGTGCTTGAGTTTTCAAATCCCGAAATGCTTAATAATCCGATGATTTCGGGTGCTGTTTTTAAATTTTTCAGCGTTGCAGTCTGAATGAAGAAACAGGAGGAAACAGTAATGGAAAAAGAAAAAGATGTGTGGAGCTTTAAAACATCCGATTTGGTTACTATACCTAATATTATAACTTATGTAAGATTTGTGCTTATAATCCCGTTCGTATATTTTTTCCTTGCGGAACAGTATATATATGCGGCAATATGTATAGGTTTGTCGGGACTTTCCGATTGCTTTGACGGAATGGCTGCCAGAAAACTCAATCAGGTAACTCCTCTCGGAAAAATCCTTGATCCCATTGCAGACAAGGTAACGCTTTTTGCGGTCGTTATCTGTATGGTGATTTATGTGCCTATGGTTCTTCCGATTCTTGTAACACTTCTGGTCAAAGACCTTCTTATGCTCCTTGGCGGTGCCGATTTAATCAAAAAAAGACTTACTCCGCCTTCTGCAAACTGGTACGGAAAGGTCGGAACAATCATTTTCTACTTTTCCGTATGTCTTATCGTATTTCTCAAGGCTTTTTTTACTTACGAAAATATGGTGCTTGATCTGATATTGCTTTCGGTTACAGCCGCATCCATGCTATACGCTTTGTATCGTTACGGCAAAATCTATTTTGCAATGATTAAGGAGTACAACGAATCACTTAAAAAGACAGCTGACATTAAAAATAAATAAATTCCGACAAATAAATATTGAATTATTTGTTAAACAGTTGTATAATTCTTATATTACCATGACAGCAAATGTGCAATTTGGTGTCCTAAAAAGGAGTATGCTATGCTTTGTACAAGATGCGGAAAACGGCCTGCGGTTGTTTTCGTTTCAAATAATAATTCCAAAGACGCCCCAACGGCAGGTTATTGCCTTACCTGTGCAAAAGAGCTTGGAATCAAGCCGGTTGAGGATCTTATCAGCAAAATGGGTATCTCGGATGAGGACCTTGAAAATGTTCAGGATCAGATGAACACCCTCATGAACAGTATGGGTGACGGCGATATGTCGCAGCTTATGGAACAGCTTGGTGCGGATAACCTTGCCGAGCAGATGGGCGATTTTTCTAAAGACGGTGACGGTAGTGAGGATGATGACTTCTCTCACGGTGCACCTGCATTCCCTGCATTTTTCAACAGTATGTTCGGCGGACAGAACAACAATGCGACAAATCAGGATAATAATAAAAAGGGCAAAAAAGAGAAAAAAGAAAAGAACAGAAAGCACATCAATCTTTACTGTGAAGACCTCACACGCAAGGCGAGAGAGGGCAAAATCGACCGCATTGTCGGCAGAGACAGCGAGATTGAGCGTGTAATTCAGATTCTTTCAAGAAGAACAAAGAACAATCCTTGTCTTATCGGTGAACCCGGTGTAGGTAAAACCGCTATTGCAGAGGGGCTTGCTCTCCGCATTGCCGCAGGAAATGTTCCTCAAAGACTTAAAAACAAGGAAATTCAGCTTCTTGACCTCACATCACTTGTTGCAGGTACTCAGTTCAGAGGTCAGTTTGAAAGCAGAATCAAAGGACTTGTTTCCGAAATCAAGGAGAACGGCAACATAATTCTCTTTATTGATGAGGTTCACAGCCTTGTCGGCACAGGTGACAACGAGGGTACAATGAATGCCGCAAATATCCTCAAACCGGCTCTTTCAAGGGGCGAGGTTCAGGTCATCGGTGCTACAACATTCAACGAATACAGAAAATATATCGAAAAGGATTCTGCTCTTGAAAGAAGATTTCAGCCCGTAAAGGTCGGCGAGCCTACAATTGCTCAGTCAATTGATGTTATCGCAGGCGTAAAAGGCTATTATGAGGCACATCACCGTGTAATTGTTGACGATGATATCGTTTGCAAGACGGTTGTCCTTTCCGAAAGATACATAACAGACCGTTTTCTTCCTGACAAAGCAATCGATCTTCTTGATGAAAGCTGTGCCTGTGCTGCTCTCCGCAATAAAAACATGGAGCGTCACGATAAGCTTGAGGACGAAAGACAGAAGCTTCTTATTAGAAAGGACGCTCTTACAAATGCCGATGAGGTAAACTATGAACAGCTTGCCGAGGTCAACACAAGCCTTGCAAGAATTGACAGCGACCTTAAAGAAATTGACCCCGAAACTCTCGTTTCAAAGGTTACAGAGGAGGATATCGCCAAGGTAATCGAACTCTGGACAGGCATCCCCGCATCAAGAATCAAGGAAAACGAGCTTTCAAAGCTTGCCGACCTTGAGAACGAGCTTAAAAAGAAAATTATCGGTCAGGACGAGGCTGTAAAGGCTCTTGCATCTGCAATCAGAAGAAGCAGAGTTCAGATTTCACCTCGCCGCAGACCTGCATCGTTCATCTTTGTAGGTCCTACAGGTGTCGGTAAAACAGAGCTTGTAAAGGTTCTCAGCAAGGAACTTTTCGATACCCCCGAAACTCTTATCAGACTTGATATGAGTGAATTTATGGAGAAACATTCGGTTTCTAAAATTATCGGTTCACCGCCCGGATATGTCGGTTACGATGAGGCAGGACAGGTGACGGAAAAAGTTCGCCGCAGACCTTATTCGGTTCTCCTCTTTGATGAAATCGAAAAGGCTCATCCCGATGTTCTCAATATTTTGCTCCAAATTCTTGACGAGGGCAGAGTTACAGACGCTCACGGCAGAACAGTAAACTTTGAAAATACTGTTATCATTATGACATCAAATGCCGGTTCTGCATCAAAGGACAGCGCATTAGGCTTTGGCAAGACTGAAGAAGATGCCTCAAAAGAAAAGGTTATGAAGGCACTTTCCGAGTTCCTCCGTCCCGAATTTATCGCAAGAGTTGATGAGGTTATCGTATTCAACAGCCTTAAAAAGGACGATTTTGTTAAGATTGCAGACCTTATGCTCTCTGAGTATGTACCGACTCTTGAGGAAAAGCACATCAAATTCACATTTGACGAAAAGGTTTGTCAGCTCCTTGCAGAAAAGTCATGCAACGGTGCAAGCGGTGCTCGTGACCTCAGAAACACAATTCGCAGAGAGGTTGAGGAGAAAATTGCGAACGCAATGATTGAGGCAGGTGCAGGCGGTGTTACTGCAATGCACCTTACAGCCGAAAACGGTGAGCCTGTTCTTCAGTCAATCTGATTTTTACGGTAAAAGTTAACACATAAAAATTCCGCATATCGGGCAGTCATCACGATTGCCCGATTTTTTGTATGCAATATAATTCTATTAAAGAACAATCCAGCACGACGAGCCTACTTTTCTTGTTTGTGTAGATAGTTTGTAAATGTCAAAAAACATATTATGCCCGAGCGGAAGTTTTTTTAAAATTGAAAGTTGAAAATTGAAAATGTAAAATTGTGGTCGGGCATACAGTTTGCAAAATGCAAATCATTGTCGCCCGATTGTTTTTGTATATATAGAAGTTGCGTTTAAATGTAGAGGCGGATATTATCCGCCCGCACGGCGAGCCGCCGTACCCTGTTTGTGTAGATAGTTTGTTTTTCATTATACAAACTGTCTACACGAGAGAAAAAAACACGAGAGAAAAACACAAGAGAAAAAAACGGCTGTGTAGCATAATGTACACAGCCGTCTTTTGAAAATAAAATGAAAGAAAGATTAACCTTTTACAGCACCTGAAACAACACCCTCGATGATGTATTTTTGACAGGCAAAGTAGAAAATAATAATCGGAACGATGCTCAGGACGATAAGCGACATAATAGCACTTGTGTCCGTGTGACCGTAACTGCCGTTAAGATACTGAATGTGAATCGGAATAGTTTTGTAATCCATATCAAGAATAAGATAGGGGAGAAGGTAGTCGTTCCAAATCCACATTGTTTCAAGGATTGCAACCGAAATAAAAGTAGGTTTCATAATCGGAAGAACAATACCGAAGAATGTTCTCAAAGGACCTGCTCCGTCAACATCTGCGGCTTCCTCAATTTCAACAGGAATTGATTTAACAAATCCCGAGAACATAAATACCGCAAGTCCTGCTCCGAATCCGAGGTATATAATCAAAATACCCCACGGAGTTGTAAGCTTAAGACTGTCGGCTGTCTTTGAGAGGGTAAACATTACCATCTGGAAAGGAACAACCATTGAGAAAATGCAGAAATAGTAGATGATTTTGCATATACGAGAATTTGAACGCTGTAAGTACCACGCACACATTGATGTGCAGAAAAGAATAAGCACAACACCGCCGATTGTAATGAAGAAACTCCACACAATTGACTTCCAGAACGGATAGTTGCCGTGGAACATACCTGTCATATAGCTTTGAAAGCCCTGAAAACTGTCTGCATTCGGAAATTCAAAGATTGCACGGCTGATTGCCGCATTGCTCTTGAAGGAGTTCATCAGTACAATGAAAACGGGAGCAACATAGAATACTGAAACAATAGAGAAGAGGATTGTTAAAATTCTCATTCCTGCGGTTTGTTTTTTCTTTACAGGCCTATCCTTAGCCTTTGCTGCAACTTTTGCCATTACTGCTGAACCTCCTTTCTTCTTGTGAAGTAAAGCTGAATAAGGGCAATGATAACAACAATTACGAAGAAGATAACGCCCTCAGCCTGACCTACGCCACGAGAATTCTGGTTTGCATAGAATGTATTGTAAATATTGAGAGCCATCATTTCCGTCTGATAAACCATTGTGCCGCTTCCCTGTGATACAATACCCGGAGCACCGCCTGTGAGGGCAAGGTTCTGGTCGAACAGCTTAAATGAGTTTGTAAGTGTAAGGAATGTGCAGATTGTGATGGAAGGCATCATCATCGGCAATGTTACATTTGTAAGCAACTGTCTTTTGCCTGCACCGTCAATTTTAGCCGCCTCATAAAGATCATGAGGTACGCTTTGGAAACCGGCAATGTAAATAATCATCATATAACCTGCCTGTTGCCAGCACATAAGAATTACAAGTCCCCAGAAACCGAAGTTTGCGTTAAGCGCAAGGTTTGTTCCGTAATACTGAAGAATACCGTTAAAAATGTACTGCCAGATGTAGCCGAGAATGATACCGCCTACAAGGTTAGGAACAAAGAAAACAGTTCTGAATACATTTGAACCCCTGATTCCGAGCGTGAGTGCATATGCCACAAAAAACGCAATGAGGTTAATGAGTATAACCGATACTATAACAAACAGTACCGTAAACCAGAATGAATGTAAAAAGCCCTCATTCTGAAAGGCCTTGACATAGTTTCCGAACCCAATGAATACTGCGTCGCTTGTTGTTCTGAATTTACAGAATGAAAGGTAAATGCCGTTAAAGAACGGATATACAAAACCTATAAGGAAAGCAGCAAGAGTAGGAAGAACAAATATAAGAAAATAAATTTTTCTTTTAGGTTTTCTAAACATAATATTTTGCCTTTCCGTTCATAAGAAAGGGGAGCGGAATGCCGCCCCCCTACCGAACCTGTTAAATTAAAACAGAAATTTTACAATCAGCCGTTAGCCTTTGCATATTCTGTTTTCCAGCCCTGTACGAATGCAGTCTTAACAGCATCCCAGTCGCCTGTGCCTGCTGCATACTGTGTAAGAGCTGTACCAACGCCGTTTTTCCAATCTTCACTTGGCATTGTTGTGAAGTTCCAGCTTACCGGAGTTTTGCCTGCTGCTGTGAGCTCGTTATCAATCTTAACAAACACATTGGTTGCTTCCTTAGCATTCTTGAAAGGAATTACAAAGCCCATATCATCAGCAAGAGCAGATGTACCTGTTTTGTTTGTTACACACCAGTTCAAGAATTCAAGAGTAGCTGCCTGATCGTCAGCACTTGCCTTGTTGTTTACACACCAGTAGTTCTCTGAACCTGTGCAAAGGCCCTGATTAGCTTCATCGCCTACGCCGATGTAAATCGGGAGCATGCCGAGTTCGTCGTCCTTCATACCTGCCTTGGTAATTGTTGAATATTCCCAGCTGCCGTTCTGGAAGAATACTGCTTCGCCTGATGTGAACTCAGTTTCAGCGTCTGTACCCTTCTTGCTTGCGAGGTCTGCAGGCTTACATGTTGAATCTGTGATGTAGAGATCCCAGATGTTCTTATAGTTTTCAAGGTATTTACCCTCGATAGCCTCTGTTGATTTGATGTTCTTATCCTTGTACTCAAAGTAGATAGGAAGGTTAGCAAGGTGAGTTTTGAATCTCCAGTCAGATGAAGAATCCATACCTGCTGATGTGAACGCACCCTTAACGCCGAGCTTATCCTTATTCTTCTGGATTTCATCGGCAACAGTCTTTAACTTCTCAAAGCTGTTGATGTCTTCAATCTTCTTAACCGAAGCAAAGTCAGAATCGCAATACTTCTTGAGAAGAGTCTTGTTGTAGATAATGCCGTATGTTTCAATTACATAAGCAATACCGTAAACCTTGCCGTCCTCTTCAAGTGCATAATCCTTTGAAGTAAGCTGATTGTAAATTTCTGATGAGCTGAGGTCTGCACAATAGTCTTTCCAGTTAGCAAGACCGACAGGACCGTTAACCTGGAAGAGTGTAGGAGCGTTGTCCTTGTCCATCTCTGCTGTAAGTGTTGACTCATAAGTACCCTCGGCAGCTGTCTTAACAGTTACCTCAACACCTGTTTCTTCCTTGTACTTCTTAGCAAGAGCCTGCCAATCCTTGTCCTGCTCAGGCTTAAAGTTAAGATAGTAAACTTTACCGTTTTTTGCGTTGCCTGCTGCATTTTTTGAATCATCTTTTGATGAACCTGATGATGAAGAACCGCCGCAGCCTGCAAGAGCAGTAGCAGTCATCATACCTGCAACTGCAAGAGCTGCAGCTCTTTTGATTGTTGATTTTTTCATAGCTTTCACCTTAATTAAAAATATTTATCCGCTAAACCCGGATATTGGCGAGAGAACAACATTCTGTGTTCTCTCTATTGCCACAATCATAACACACTATTTATGAAAATACAATAGATTTTTTTAAAAAATTTCTCTGTGATTAGTCAAAACGAAGGTATTAACCAAATGTAATTTCAAAATCAAACAAAAAACAACCGCATATTATCTGAGTTTTGTGACTTATTTGTCAAATAAGAAATATTAGAGCAACATTAAGGTTACAATATTGTAACCTGTCAAATATGGTCATTCTATTGAAAATGACAAGCGATTTGTGCTAAAATTATGTCAAATTTGTTTTTAAGAAGGTTAATTCAGCAATTATGAAAAATTTTAATCAATCATCCCTTGCACGATTTTTCACCCGATTTCCTAAGCTGTTATTTGCGGGATTGATGTACTCAATTCCGTTTGCCGTATTTTCCGGAATATTCATTCTCATAAGCTTTCTGTCCGGATTCAACAATGTAATATTATGGAGTTTGGGTATAATTCCCGCAATGCCGTTCTATTCCGGACTTGTAATGGTAATCCGCAAAATTTCGGTTGAAAAAGAGGATGTAAATGTTTTCAAAACTTTTGTACAGGCATTTCGTGAAAATCTGAAAAAATCAATTTTCAACGGATTTGTCGCTTACCTCATAGTAGCATGTTCGTTTTTTGCAATTCTCTATTACGGAACACTTGCTCAGACAGACATAGTTTACGGTTCTGTCTTTACCATATATATAGTATTCTCAATTGCAATGCTGATTATGCTGTTCTATGTACCGCTGCTAACGATTACCTATGATCTCAGACTCCGTGACATTTATAAAAATTCACTCCTGTTGATTTTCGGTAAAATTCTCAGAAATATTGTAGCACTTGTGCTTGTCGGCATAGTTTCATTCGCAGTATTCCTTGCAGTAATCTATGCAAAGGGTGCAATGCTTGTTGTTGCAGTTGCTCTCTCGGTAATTTTCTACCCGATGATTGCAACCTATATAATAGTATCCGTAATCGCAAAAGGCGTGCAGGAGTCTGTCGGTTACTTTACAGGTGATAATGTGCAGTATGTCCTTACGGAAGAAGAAGTTCAGCGTGAAACCGAAGCAGTCGAAAACGCAAACTCCGATGATGACTACATCTTCGTCAACGGCAGAATGATTAAAAATCCGGCTAAAACGAATACGAAAGAGTAATTTTTAAAGCACTTTGCAGAATGCAGGGTGCTTTTGGTTTTATATGCATAATGTGTTAGGTATATATGTGTGATTTATGTGATTGCTGCTTTTTGACTGACATTTGACTAATATTTAAGCAATATTATGCTATATTTCGCAATATTTTACGGTAAAAATAAACAAATAAAAACCGCACCAAAGAGCCTGAAAACGGCTTTCTGATGCGGTTTTTGTTATGGAGCTGAAGAAGGGACTTGAACCCTCGACCTACTGATTACGAATCAGTTGCGCTACCAACTGCGCTACTCCAGCGTTTAATTTTTCGGTTGTTCGGCTGTAATAAAGCAAAAATACAGAACGCAGAAATTGCATAAAAACATACACACTAACTTCCGCTACATGATTATACATCAAAAATTTAAAGATTTCAATACCAAATTTGAAAAAGAGGTTTACAAAAACCGGAAGAGAGGCATAAAAGTTTTACGAATCAATAATAATAGATGCAGGTATAGTTCATCAAAAAAATATTTATGAATACAAAATAATGCACAAAAATCATGCTGATTTTTGTTTAGTGAAGTGTTATCACATTTGTGGAATATTTTATTTAAAAGTATTATAATTGAATCGCAGTGTGCAAAGCGGAAATACTTTTATGTGATAGGATGTGCAGAAGATGCCCAAAAGAAAGTGCAGTAATATCGACGCTTCGGTAGGACTCAGAATGCGTTATTACAGAATTCAGTGCGGACTTACCCAACAGCAGGTTGCGGACGCATTAAAGATAAACAGAACAACTTATACAAAATATGAAACGGGAGTTTCCGAACCAAGCCACGAACTTCTCGGAAAAATCGTTAAAATGTTCGGTATCGATTATAACGCAATTCTTGACAACAGAGATTATTTTGAAAGAAGAGTTGCCGACGGTGACATGACGCTCAATGTACTGACTCTTTCCGAAAGAGCAATCATTGCAAGATATCGCTCAATGTCTAAAGAAGATCAGAAGAAAATTTGTGAATATATAGATATGCTCTACAATGAAAAAGCAAAGAAGATTTTGTAAAAAACACTTTACTTTTGACTTTGATTGTGATAATATAAAACAGATGACCGTGTCTCGGAACAGGGAGTATGCCGTTTGTCGGATTTTCACAGCCCTGCCCTGAGATGTTGGCGACTATTTTTGAAAGGTGGAATTTTTAATGCTTAAAGAAGAAAAGCAGGCTATCATGGCTGAGTACGCAACTCACGAAGGCGACACAGGTTCTCCGGAGGTTCAGATTGCTCTTCTTACAAAGAGAATCAATGACCTTACCGAGCACCTCAAGGTTCACAAGAAGGATCACCACAGCAGAAGAGGTCTTCTCAAGATGGTTGGTCAGAGAAGAAGCCTTCTCGCTTACCTCACAAAGGTAGACATTGAGAGATATCGTTCTATCATTGCAAGACTCGGTATCCGTAAGTAATTTTTTAAGTACACAAGGGCAAGCGAAAGCTTGCCCTAAATTCGATTTTCTGCGGGATTTTTATTTGCTGTTTTTTAGCGGTAAGACGATTAAATAACATATGCTTTTGTGTGTTTGTCAGTTTTGTTTAATGGTTTTATTGCTAAATCGGCGTAAAATCCCGTTTGAATAAATTTGAACTTTATTTAAAATGTGAAACTTATGTTTCGGAAAGGATTTTACTAAAATGAATCGACTTATGACATTCGACAAATACAGAGTATTTGAAACAGAATTTGCCGGCAGACCTTTAAAGGTTGAAACAGGCAAGATGACACAGCTTGCAAACGGTGCGTGTCTTGTTCACTACGGCGACACAACAGTTCATGTTGCTGTTACAGCATCAGAAAAGCCAAGAGAGGGCGTTGATTTCTTCCCACTTTCGGTTGACTATGAAGAAAAGATGTACGCAGTAGGCAAAATCCCCGGTTCTTACCTCAAGAGAGAGGGCAGACCTTCGGAAAAGGCTATCCTCACAAGCCGTGTAATCGACCGTCCTATCCGTCCTCTTTTTGACAAGAGCATGAGAAACGATGTTTCAATCGTTTGTACGGTAATGAGCGTTGATCCCGACTGTCAGCCTGAAATTGTTGCTATGATCGGTGCTTCAATCGCAATTTCAATTTCTGATGTTCCGTGGAACGGACCTATCTCGGGTTGTTCTGTAGGTATGATTGACGGTGAGTACATCATCAACCCGACAGAGGAGCAGAGAAAGGTTTCTCAGATGGCAACAACAGTTGCCTCAACAAGCACAAGAATTGCTATGATCGAGGCAGGTGCTAACTGCGTATCTGATGACGATATGTACAACGCTATTATGGCAGGTCACGAGGCTAACCAGAAGATTATCAGCTTTATTGAGGAAATCAAGGCTGAAATCGGCAAGCCTAAGTTTGAGTTTGCAAGTCTTGAGCCCGACCATGATATGTTTGAGGCAATCAAGGCATTTGCAGAAGAAGATGTTAAGGTTGCTCTTGATACAGATGATAAGAGAATTCGTGACGAAAGACTCAAGCCTATCTATGAGGCAGTTCACGCAAAATTTGACGAGATTTATCCCGAAAGCGAAGCTCTCATTGACGAGTGCCTTTATAAGACACAGAAGTTCATTGTTCGCCGTTGGTTACTCGATGAGCAGAAGCGTGTTGACGGCAGAGGAATGGACGATATCCGTCCTCTCGCATCAGAGGTTGGCGTAATTCCGAGAGTTCACGGTTCGGGTATGTTCACAAGAGGACAGACTCAGGTTCTCACAATCGCAACACTCGGTCCTGTTTCCGACAAACAGCTCCTTGACGGCATTGACGGTGAAACAGAAAAGAGATATATCCACCACTACAACTTCCCAAGCTACTCAGTCGGCGAAACAAAACCAAGCCGTGGTCCGGGCAGAAGAGAAATCGGTCACGGTGCTCTTGCAGAAAGAGCTCTCGTTCCTGTAATTCCTTCTGTAGAAGAATTCCCGTATGCACTTCGCCTTGTTTCGGAAGTTCTTTCTTCAAACGGTTCAACTTCACAGGGTTCAATCTGCGGTTCAACTCTTGCTCTTATGGACGCAGGTGTTCCGATTAAGGCTCCTGTTGCAGGTATCTCATGCGGTCTTATCACAGAGGGCGACCGTTGGATGACAATGGTTGATATTCAGGGTCTTGAGGACTTCTTCGGTGATATGGACTTTAAGGTAGCAGGTACACATGACGGTATCACAGCTATTCAGATGGACCTCAAAATCAGCGGTCTTACTCCCGAAATGGTTAAAGAGGCTCTTGCCAAGACTCACAAGGCTCGTAACTACATTCTTGATGAAGTAATGCTCAAGGCTATTGCAGAGCCGAGAAAAGAGCTTTCAAAGTACGCTCCCAAGATGTTCACAACAACAATTCCTGCTGACAAAATCAGCGAGGTTATCGGTAAGAGCGGTAAGGTTATCAAGGAAATTCAGGCTGAATGCGAAGTTAAGGTTGACATTGAGGAAGATGGCGAACTCGGACAGGTATTTGTTTCGGGTATTGATTCCGACAAGTGTAAGCGTGCAATCGAAATCATCAACACAATCGCTGTTGATCCTGAGCCGGGTGCAATGTACCTCGGTAAGGTTACCCGTATTATGGACTTCGGTGCTTTCGTTGAAATCGCTCCGGGTAAGGAAGGTCTTGTTCACATTTCTCAGCTTGATGTTAAGCGTACAGAGAATGTAACAGATGTTGTTAATGTAGGCGACATTATCCGTGTTAAGGTAATGGAAATTGACGATAAGGGCAGACTTAACCTCTCTCGCCGTCAGGTTCTTATTGATGTTGACGGTCTTGTTCCCGAAAACGACCTTGACGCAGAAAGAGCAGCTCGTCCACGCAGACCTCACAATGACCGCAGAGGCGGCTTTAACAGAAACAACAGAAAGTAATTTTTGTAATCTTAAATCTAATACTTTTTAATATTTATACAATCAGTCCCTTTCAATTTGCAAATGCATTGAAAGGGACTGTTTTGTTAATTGAAAATTGAAAGTGGAAAATTATGCTTTGGTGGGTAAATGTCATACACTCAAAATATTAAAAACTAAAATAAAAAGCGGTGGTCAATGCCACCGCTAAATTAATGCAATTATTTAGTTTGCATATCTTGAAAGATTATCCCAATCAATATCGTCTTCGGAAACAAAGTCACCGTTTTCCGCTTCTGTAATATCTTTATACTCCTGTTCGGTAACTTTTGTGTAGTCAGGATCCCAAGCAAGTACGAGTTTCTTAATCAATTCGTAGGCAAGTTCCTTGTCACTGTCGGGAAGCATATCAATCATTTTAGCAATTTCAGCTGTTTTCGTACTCATATACGGCAACTCCTTTCATTTATAAATATCTCCACGAGAACCTATATCCATAATATATATTATTTCATAAGTACCGTCAAGTAACCTTTTAAAAATAATACGGTATTTACCGATTCTTAATCGTTGTCTGCCGTCATCAAATCCCTGCATTAATTTTATATCACCTTTGGGAGGATTAATTTTTAACCCCTCAATTCCAATTCTGATACGATTAACTGTTGCTTTATCGGATTTTGCAAGGAACTTGAGTGCAGCTTTTGAATATTTTACTTCCATAATAACAACCCGTTTGTATTTTTCTTTAACAATATTATATCATCGCTTTTCTTTTAAATCAATAGCAAAATAATTTCATATACAATCAGACACATGAACAAAATTTGCATAGTGTTTAAATTATCCTAATCATCTTGATTTCAACTTGATAACATAGTATAATTGACTTAACAAAAATTTCCGACAAATACGGACACAGATTTATAAAGGAGAGAATACAATGCAGGTTAAAATTTCCGATTCTATAAAATACATTGGCGTTGATGACAAGACAATCGACCTTTTTGAAAGTCAGTATCTTGTTCCCAACGGAATTTCTTACAACTCATATCTTATTGTTGACGAAAAGGTTGCAATTATGGATACGGTTGACAAGAGAAAAACTGACGAATGGCTTGAAAATCTTGACAGAGAGCTTAACGGCAGAATACCCGATTATCTTGTAATCAGCCACCTTGAACCCGATCATGCATCAAATATTAAGGTTGTTTCCGAGAAATATCCGTCAATGAAGCTTGTTGGTAATGCAAAGACTTTTTCGATGCTCCCACAGTTTTTTCCGGATTTTGATTTTGCCGATAAAACCGTTACAGTCAAAGAGGGTGACGAGCTTGAACTCGGTTCGCACAAGCTTACATTCATAATGGCTCCTATGGTTCATTGGCCTGAGGTTATGGTTTCATATGAAAGTGCAGAAAAGGTTCTTTTCTCGGCTGACGGCTTCGGCACATTCGGCGCACTTGATGCTCAGGAGGACGATTGGGCTTGCGAGGCAAGAAGATATTACTTCAATATCTGCGGTAAGTACGGTGTTCAGGTTCAGAATCTTCTCAAAAAAGCCGCAAAGCTTGATATTCAGAAAATCTGCCCGCTTCACGGTCCTGTACTTGACGAAAATCTCGGTTGGTATATCGGTCTTTACGATACATGGAGCAAATATGAGCCTGAAACCGACGGTGTGTTCATTGCATATTGTTCCGTTCACGGTAACACAGCCAAGGCTGCCGAAAAGCTTTGTGAAATCATCAAATCAAAAACCGACAAAAAGGTTTCGATTGCCGATCTTTCACGCACAGACCTTGCCGAGGATATTGAGGACGCATTCCGTTTCAGCAGAATGGTTGTTATCGCACCGAGCTATGACGGTGGTGTGTTCCCGATAATGAACGATTTCCTGCACCACCTTAAAATCAAGGGCTACAAGAACAGAAAGGTTGCTATGGTTGAAAACGGCTCTTGGGCTCCTTCGGCCGCAAAGACAATGAGAACATATCTTGAAGAAATGAAAAATGTTGAAATTTGTCCTACTGTTGTGACAATCCGTTCTGCTATGAAAGAAGAAAATATTCCTCAGCTTGAACAGCTTGCTGATGAAATTCTTGGATAATATCATAATAAATTGACATAAATGCAATAATAAAAGGATATAAATATATATTTATAGCTTCAATAATTACACCTAAAAGATTGCGAATTTTGTTCTGCAAAGATTGAGATTGTTATTTTTGTAACAATTAGATAAAAATTCCAAAGGATATTTTACATCAAAGATTTAATTCCGTTGCAAATGCAATTGAATTTAAAACTCTTTTGTTGTACAATAAAGCTAAAGTTGATGCCCACGGAATAAGCATTGAAACAGATTCGTTTTTAGGTAATTTGTTTTGGAGTTTTGAAATTAGTCGTGAAAAGTTCTTTCTTCTGCCTGTATTCAATGCTTATTTCGTTCATTTATATTGATATATTCCTTCTATAACCCAATATACCCCGAAAATGACCGACGCTTGTTGTCGGTCATTTCACTTTTCGGCGGGTTTCCATTTCGGCATAATTGTACATAGTTGTAATTAAACTAATTTCTCACAGTAAAAAAATTGTCAAATTCGGTAATTTTGCCTATAACAAAATTATGCAAAAAGTGGTACAATAATACTGTAAGAACTCAGTGTTCATCTGAGTTTTAAGATGATGCGATTATACGGATGGTGAGAGTATGTACAGTATTGGCGAGGTTGTTCTTTACGGCTCAAACGGAGTTTGTGAGATTACCGAAATTACAACGAAAAAAATCGGAAAGGATTCTATTGAATACTATGTTTTAAAACCTGTTTGCTCGGATTCTTCAACGCTTTTTGTTCCGACTCAGAATGAAATGCTTGTGTCAAGAATGCGTGTTGTCCTTTCTTCGGATGAAATTAAAGATATTTTGTCACAGAAAACCGATAATGAAATATGGATTGACAATAAAGCCGAAAGATGTGAAAAAATCAAGGAGATTATTTCGGGCGGCGATTGTATGAAGCTTGTTGAGCTTATCAGGAGAATGCACTTCCACAGTAAGCTCCAGCTCAAAAAGGGCAGACGACTTCACATTACTGACGAGCGTTTTCTTAAAGAAGCTGAAAAAATGGTTTGTGACGAGGTTTCGGTTGTTCTTCACATTGACCGTAACGATGTTCTTCCGCTTGTGCTTGCAGGCTGATTTTTTAAAAAATATATAAAGGATACAGAGGATTAACCGGAGCATTCTTTGAATTGCTTTCAATGTTGTTCCTCTGTTTTTTTATTTTTGGTAATTCTAGGTTGTTTGCCTATTTACAAAATGTTGCATTTTGTAGTAGAATATAGGAATAATGATTTATGGAGCTATTTAATGAGAAATTTCAAAAAAACTTTATCATTTTTACTTTCAACGGTAATAATAGTTTCATCAGTTGCAGGCGTCGGTACAACCGTTTTTGCCGCAACCGATGAACGCACATACAAAAACTTTAAATACAGAATTCTTGACGATAACACAGCCGAAATCTGCGGTTATACGGGCAAGAATGCAGTTGTGACTGTTCCCGACAGCATTGATTCAAAGCCTGTAACCTCAATCGGCAGGACGGCTTTTTATTCAGGCAAAATCAAGGAAGTGACAATTCCAAACACAGTAAAAAATATCAAATGGTGGGCTTTTTACGGTTGTGAAAGCCTTGAAAAAATCAACCTGAATTTTGGTTTAAAAACTGTAGGCTACGGTGCGTTTATGAATTGTAAAAATCTTAAATCCGTGAGCATTCCAATGTCCGTAACGCAGATTTGCGATGATTCGTTTGCGGTAAGCTGTTCAACCAAAAAGGGCGTTTTTGACACCTACAGTAAGCAGACAATAAGCACTCAGCAGTATTCAACCGATTCATTATTCACTCTTGAAGGCTATTCGGGGACTGTCGCAGAAAAATATTGCAATGATAATTCGCTAAACTTTGTTTCGTCGGGCAATGTGATTTACGGCGATGTTAATAACAACGGAACTGTTGATGCAGCTGATGCAAAGCTTGCCAAAAGCCTTATCGACACTGTTCCGACCGAGGAAGAACTGACGGCTGCCGATGTTGACGATGACGGCAAAATCACAGAAAATGATGTTAATCTTATTTTGCAGGCTGTCGGCAACGAATTTTACGCACAGCTTTTTCCGTGTGCAAAGGCTATGTATTCTGCTCCCGACTACCTTTCGGGCAGAACTATGTATTGTGACGGCGACAGCGTTGCCTACGGTTCGGGTACGAACACAATGGGAAATTCAACATATTCTTTCTGCAATTATGTTGCCGAAAAATATAATATGACAATGACCAACAAAGCCGCTCCCGGCACAACCCTTGCAATAAGAAAGGATTTTATCGGCACAGACCACAGAAGTATCCTTGAGCGTGTCCGTGAAATGAAAGGCAGTTACGATGTTATTCTGCTTGACGGCGGTTTTAATGACCTGTTCAAAAATGTTAAAATGGGTGCAATGACCGATATAAATAATAAATCGGGAAAATACAATGAATACACCACAGCAGGTGCGTTGGAAAGTATTTGCTATTTTCTTGACAAGAATTATAAAGACTCGATTAAGCTGTTCGTACTCTGTCACAATTGCTCAACAAGAACAAAACAGTCACAGTATTGGTCTTTAATAAAAAATATACTTGATAAGTGGGAGATTCCCTATGTTGACCTTTCGGAAGAAACAGAGCTTACCGATGATAATGAGGAAATTACAACACAGTATTTTAGATATAATGCAACAACCAAAAAAGGTGACGGGATTCACCCTCTTGCATATGCCAATATGAAGATATACGGTCCCATCGTTGCCGAAAAGCTTAACGAAACAGTACAGAGCAAGTCTGAACTTGTTTTGCCGAAAAGTGACATTTCTATGGGACTTTTTGAAAGTTACACCCTTAACAGCGAAATTACGGAGTTGAGGGGAGATATAGATGTCAGCTATTCAAGCAGTAACCCGTCAGTTGCCTCTGTTGATGAAAACGGCAATATTGTTGCCACGGGCATAGGCGATACGGTTATCACGATTTCGACATCTGACGGAAAAACAAAAAATGTGAATGTGAATGTAAAGTTTCTTGCAATGGCGGTTAGCTTTGGCAAAAATAAAATTTCACTTTCAGAGGGTAATTCAAGCTTGCTGAATCTTTCTGTAGCAGACGGTGAGGCGACCTGTTCAACAACCTATTCGTCAACAGATCCGACTGTTGCGTCTGTTGATGAAAACAGCGGAAAAATTACAGCCAACAAAACGGGCAAAACCACAGTATCATGTACCACGGCAAACGGTGTAACGGTAAGGTGCCTTGTATATGTCAAAAGCAGTGCGCAGACTAAAATGTAGAAAGCGTAAGGCGTTTATGAAAATATTTAACAGAAAATTAAAAATAACTTCATCTGCTTTGCTTACATTATGTATGGTTTTTGTAATGACGGCTTGTGCCGAAAACAGCAGTCAGTCCGAAAAATCACAGCCTGCAGAACAGACGACTGTTCAGCCGACAACAATGTCAGCCGAAGAAATTAATGACCGAAAGCTTGATAAATTCATATCCGATATGACGCTTGAAGAAAAGGTGGGGCAGATGTTTTTTGTACGCTGCCCCGATGAAGATGCTGTGCAACAGGTCAGCGAGTACAATATCGGCGGTTATATCCTGTTTGGCAGAGATTTTGACGATAAAACCAAAGATGAAGTTGTTGACGATATTCACAGCTATCAGAACGAGGCGGATATTCCGCTTTTAATCGGCGTTGATGAGGAGGGCGGAACGGTTGTGCGTGTCAGCAGTAACCCAAACCTCCGTGAAACTCCGTTTCTTTCTCCAAAAGATACTTATGCAGACGGCGGTTGGGATGCTGTCAAGCAGGATGCAGAAGAAAAAGCGGATTTACTCCTTTCACTCGGAATCAATGTGAATCTGGCTCCCGTGTGCGATATGACCTCGGATGAATACGGCTTTATGTATGACCGTTCTTTCAGCTCGGATGTTGATATGGAAAACAGATATGTGCGAACCGTTGTTGAAACAAGCAAATCAAAAAAGCTCGGCACGGTTCTGAAGCATTTTCCCGGTTACGGCAATAACAGCGACACACACACGGGAATTGCATACGATGACCGTGACTATTCGGAATTTGAAAATACAGATTTTAAACCGTTTTATCAGGGAATTGAGTCCGGTGCCGACTGTATTCTTGTTTCACACAACATAGTTAATTGCATGGACAGTGAATATCCTGCGTCACTTTCACAAAAGGTGCATGATATTCTCAGAAATGAATTCAAATTTGACGGTGTAATTATGACTGATGACCTTATCATGGACGCAATCACGGATTTTACGGGAGATGAAGCGGCGGCAGTCACAGCGGCAAAATGCGGTAACGATTTGCTCTGTTGTTCATCTGTCGATACCCAATATCCCGCAGTTCTTGAGGCTGTTCAAAACGGTGAAATTCCCGAAACTCAGGTTGACGCATCCGTAAAGCAAATCCTGAAATGGAAACAAAATCTCGGTATTTTCAACATTGACACCTATCAGAAAAAAGTCAAATCAACCGAACCAACGGATACCGTTGGAAGTGAGGAGTGAAAAGTTAATAGCTGTTAGGTGCGGTCGGGAAGAAAGTTTGAATCGTTCATATCATATTTTGTCCGAATATGCGACTGCAAAAATTCTTACAGTAAAACATAAAACACCCCGAAGATTAAGTTCTTCGGGGTGTTCTGTTTGTAAATGAGTGTCAAAATATATCGACACATTTCAACAAATGTGATATACTGATTGTGCTGTTGACTCTTTCCGGCAGGAAGGAGGTGACTTTCTTGGAGTTGCTTATATCCTTTTTCCTATCTGTTGGAGCAAGTGTAGTTGCCTACTACATTTGCAAGTGGTTGGACAGGTAGAGTGTAAACAGCACAACCTATGAAGAGCGCCCCGAAGGTACCATCTTCGGGGCGCTCATTTTGCTTTCTTGGAAAGCTAATATCCTTTTTCCTACAATTATTGTAGCACACATTTCTGTGCATTTCAAGTATATGCAGAAAAATAATTATTATTCCTGATTAGAATTATTTAACGCTTTCACAAGCAAAGATTCAAAGCTTTTTTCAAAGTTTTCGTCATCTTGTTTTGTACGCTTTTTCGGTCCTTTAATGTGATGCTTGCCGTTTGACATTCTCGCCTTTTTGGCAAGGTGCCTGTCCATAAGCAGACCGCCTATGTTATCATCCGAGAAAATTTTTCCCGACTGATGAATACAGTACGCACCCTTTCCAAGCACAAGTGCCGCAACTCCGTAATCCTGAGTTACCGCAATGTCGCCCTTTTTACAAAGGTTGACAAGCGCCAAATCAACTGCGTCTGCACCTGCACCGATAATTTTTATCTCGCTGTAATCTGACTTTAGAACATGGTTTGTGTCACACAAAAGCACAACGGGAACATTGTGCTTTTGTGCAATCCTTTCAACCGATTTTACAACAGGGCAGGCATCCGCATCAACAAGAACAGTTATACCGTTCATTATTTTTCCTCAATCTTAATTGAGTTGATAACAGGCTGATTTTTCTTTTCAACAGTACCGTTTGAATCTGTAACAGGTGTGTCCTTGCAGATTTTATCAACAATATCCATACCCTTTGTTACCTTGCCGAATGCAGCGTACTGACCGTCAAGGTGTGTGCTGTCAGCCTGAACAATAAAGAACTGTGAGCTTGCACTGTCGGGATCATTTGAACGAGCCATTGAGATAACGCCTCTTGTATGTGAAAGGTTGTTTTCAACACCGTTCTGAGCAAATTCGCCCTTGATTGTTTTTTTACTTCCGCCTGTGCCGTCACCCTTTGGGTCACCGCCCTGAATCATAAAGCCGGTAATGATTCTGTGGAAAGTAAGGCCGTCATAAAAACCGTCTTTTGCAAGGTCAACAAAGTTCTTGACTGTAATCGGAGCAAGTTCCTCATAAAGCTCAACTTCAATTTTACCGTAGTCTTTAACATCAATAGTAGCTGTGTAGCTTGATTTGTAGTCGGTTGTGTCTGTGCTTGCGGATGTTGTTTCTTCGTTTGAAACTGCAGAAGTTGCTTTTTCAGAAGAACTGCTCTCTGTGTCACCGCCGCAACCGCTCATTAAAAAGCATGTGCAGAGAATAACTGCGGCAACCATAATTGCCGAAATCTTTTTAATTTTTGTCATTTTCAAATTCCTTTCGTAAATAAACTTAATTTATTTTATCATTATTATGTCTGCAAATCAACCTGAATTGACACAAAAATATAAATGTGTTAAAATTTTTTGTATGTGAAATACCGACAAAAGGGGAATGTGGCTTGAAAAATAATGAAATAACCGATATTACTTCAAAACGCAGATTGTTTGAGCTTAATCTCGGTGATGTCCGAAAGTACCGTGACCTTGTTATGCTGTTCGTAAAGCGTGATTTTAAAAATTCCTACAAGCAAACCGTACTCGGACCGTTGTGGATAGTAATAAAGCCGTTCCTTTCAACATTTGTTTTTACCGTAATTTTCGGTATGATTGCCAATATCTCAACTGACGGAATGCCTCAATTCCTGTTTTTTATGGCAGGCAACATTTTGTGGTCATTTTTTTCAAGCTGTCTTAACGGCAGTTCATCAACCTTTATCGGCAACGCAAGGCTGTTCGGCAAGGTGTATTTTCCAAGGCTTGTAATGCCGTGCGCAAACATAATTTACAACACAATCGGTTTTTTGATTAACTTTGTAATGTTCTTTATACTTGTTCTTATATATATGTTTACGGGTTCAAATGTTCACCCGAATTTATGTGCATTGCTTATGCCTTTGATTCTGCTTTCTTCGGCACTTTTAGGTACAGGCTGCGGACTGATTGTTTCGTCTGTAACAACAAAATACCGTGACCTCGGTGTGCTTGTTTCATTCGGAGTAACATTGTGGATGTATATTACTCCTGTTGTTTATCCTGTTTCTCAGGTGTCGGATTCATTCCGTCCGCTTGCACTTTTAAATCCTGTTGCTCCGCTAATTGAAACATTCCGTTACGGATTTTTAGGCAGCGGAACATTTCCGTGGCAATATCTCATATTGAGCTTTGCTGTTACGGCAGTCGTTCTTCTGTTCGGAATAATCGTCTTTAATAGGGTAGAAAAGAATTTTATAGATACGGTATGATGTCATGACTGAAATGAATGAAAATTGCGTAATAAAAATTGAAAATCTTTCAAAAGAATACCGACTCGGTGCAATCGGTTCTGGAACTCTCCGTCATGATTTGCAGAGTTGGTATGCAAAAAAGAGAGGTAAAGAAGATCCGAATCAGAGAATCGGTGCCAAACAATACACAAAAGGCGACACATTTTTAGCACTTGACGGTGTGAACCTTGAGGTAAACCGTGGAGAACGCATAGGAATTATAGGTGCTAACGGTGCAGGCAAGTCAACTCTGTTAAAGGTTTTATGCAGAATTACCTCTCCGACAGACGGCAGAGTGCGTTTCAGGGGACGAATTGCCAGTATGCTTGAGGTCGGAACAGGCTTTCACGCTGAGCTTACCGGCAGGGAAAACATCTACCTTAACGGTGCAATCCTCGGAATGACAAAGAAAGAGGTCGCTTCAAAAATAGACAGTATTATTGAATTTTCAGAGTGTGAAAAGTTCATTGACACGCCCGTAAAGCGTTATTCATCGGGTATGTTCGTAAAGCTTGCGTTTGCTGTTGCGGCACACCTTGATGCAGAAATCATGATTATGGACGAGGTGCTTGCTGTCGGAGATATGCACTTTCAGAAAAAGTGTATTGGGAAAATGCGTGACCTTGCAACCGAGGAGGACAGAACTGTCCTCTATGTTTCACACAATATGAACACTATTCGTGACCTTTGCGACAGATGCATAGTTCTTGACCACGGCAAAATTGTTTTTGACGGCGATGTTGAAGACGCTGTAAAAATCTATCTCGGAAGTGCAAACGAAAATTTCCGTGCCATTGAATATGTCGGAAACGAACACAAGCATCATGCCGACAGAAATGACCTGTGTCTGCAATTTGCCGGATATAACGGCAAAGAGAATAATATTTTCTATGATGACGAGCAGATTTTGCTTGAACTCACATGGAAAAACAAGGCTGATATTGAAAATCTTTGTCTGCGTGTTGAAGTGAGCGATTACCGAAGATATCCCGTTACCGCATTTGTGGTTGAAAATTTCTATTCGGGAAAAAAGGACGAAACCCACACGGCAAAATTGAAAATAGACATATCAAAAATTGTCCGTGGCGGATACTATACACGCTATGTTTTCTACAGCCGAAAGAACGATGCCTCCCCCTTTGAAACCTTAGAGGTCGCAGACGGTTTGACTTTCAGAAGAAGAAAACCCGATAAATACCAAAACACCTGGCAAAAAGCCTGGGGCAGTATTGAGATGAATGATATTGAAGTTGTATAAAAACAAATTGAAATTTGAGGTTGGGCAAGCAGTTAATATTAAAAGAAATATGTGTTCCGAATGTTGTGAACATCTAATTGAAATGTAATGAAAGAAACAATATGAGCGAAAGATCTGATTATTTTTAAACGCATATTTTGATGAATAACAAAAGGTCAGCACATAATCGTGTTGACCTTTATTCTTTGTCAAAATTAAATCACGGCTCGACAAACGGAATATTAAAATACTCGGCAACTGATTTTGCAAGATTTCTGCCGATTGCATTAATGTTATCCCTAATCCATTGAGCTTCTTCGGGGTTATCATGATATGCAACCTCAATCAATGCCGACGGTGATTTTGTCCGTCTGACTTCTGCAAGTGAGGTGGTGGGGATTATGTCAACATCGTTCGGTTCGGGATAAATATCCTTGTAATTCTTTTGCAGAATTTCAGCAAAACGCTTGCCGTTACTGCCTGTCGGATAGTAATAAATGTCAGCACCCGTGTATCTGCCTGCCGAACCCTCGGGAGCGGCATTGCTGTGAATTGCAAGGTGCAAATCGTGATTGCCCTTGTTTGAATCTGCAATTGCCTGACTCAGCGTCATATCGGGATCGTTTCGCCTGAAATCTATTCCGCTTGCCCTCAAATAAGGCTCCATGGCGTCTGCAATAAGATTCATATAATATTCTTCATTTCCTCCGTCAATATAAGGGTTGTACTCCTGCAATGACGGTGAAAGATAAACTGACGGCATAAAATCTCTCCTAAAATTAATCTCTTATCATTTTATTCGCAAAACCCGTGCCGTTGACAAATAATTTTCTTTTCAAAATTCAATTTGTATTGTATAATGATTACATATGATTTTGGTGAAAATGTTGGCAAGTGTATGATATCACAATTATTATGTGTGAGCAGGTTGTAACCGTAGGCAGAATGTCAAGCGTAGGGGCGGATATTATTCTTTTAAAGAACTATTATTTGATGCAAAAACTTGCTTAATTACTTTATGAAATTATGAAACGGAGAAATTATTATGACTGATGAAATGAGAGCAAAAGTTGAGAAAGTTATGAAAAATCTTGAACGCAACAAGATGAAACCTTATTTTTGCGAAAACAGGGAAGAGGCTCAGGCACTTGTAAAAACACTCATTAAAAAGGGCGAAACAATTTCATGCGGAGGTTCAAAAACTCTCGACGAAACGGGAATTTATCAGATAATTAATTCACCCGATTACAATTTTCTTGACCGTTCCGCACCCGGAATGACTCGTCCCGAGGTTGAAGAGGTTTACCGTCAGACTTTCAGGGCAGACACATTTTTTATGAGCACAAACGCTCTTACCGAAAACGGAGAGCTTTATAATGTTGACGGCAACTCAAACCGTGTTGCCGCACTTCTTTACGGTCCGAAAAGCGTTATCGTTGTATGCGGTATCAACAAAATTGTAAAGAATATTGACGAGGCAATCAAGAGAGTTAAAACAATTGCCGCTCCGCAGAATACAATCAGACTGGGTATTGAAACCCCTTGCGGAAAAACAGGCGAATGTGTTTCATTGAGAAAAGAAAATCCCGAGCTCTGTGACGGTTGTCACGGTGACACAAGAATCTGCTGTAACTATGTGGTATCTGCTCAGCAAAGACATATTGACAGAATCAAGGTTATTATCATCGGCGAAGAATACGGCTATTAATTTCTATAAAGAAAAAAGCCGCATCAAAAAGACACGGCTCGGGAGAACTTCAGAATGTAATCATCTGCAATTGTTCTGACTTTTGTTCTGGCTGTTCTGCTGATTTTTATTCTGATTGTTGTTCTGATTCTTATTCTGGCTGTTCTGCTCGTTCTTGTTCTGATTGTTGTTCCGATTCTGATTGAAATTCATTTCAACACCTCCTTTACAAAACTATTATTAACCCGAAAAGGCTTGTTTATTCATGAATGATTTTTTATTGCGAATGAAATCACTTCTGGGTGATGAATTTGACGAATTTTTAAAATTTTACAACAGTGACGATTTCATAAAGGGACTTCGTGTCAACACCTTAAAATGTTTGCCCGAAAAGCTTTGTTCACTTCTTGATTTTGAACTGAAAAAAACTCCGTTTTGCGATGAGGGTTTCTATATTCCGTCCGATGTTAAGTCAATCGGCAACAATCCTCTGCACCATGCAGGAGCGTTCTATGTTCAGGAACCGTCTGCAACTTCGGCAGTTACAATGCTTGATGTTCATGAGGGCGATTATGTCCTTGATTTGTGTGCCGCTCCGGGCGGAAAAAGTACGCAAATCGGCGCTAAACTTAACGGAACAGGACTTTTGTGGAGCAATGAAATTGTAAGAAACAGAGCAAATATTCTTTTATCGAATATTGAACGAATGGGAATTTCAAACGCAGTTGTATCAAACTGCCGTCCCGATGAACTTTGCAAAAGGCTTGAAAACTGTTTTGACAGGATTCTTGTTGACGCCCCCTGCAGCGGTGAGGGAATGTTCCGCAAGAATGATGCGGAGCGTGAATGGAGCATTGAGCATGTAAAGAGTTGCGCCGCTCGTCAGCTTTTGATTCTTAACAGTGCAAAGAATGCCCTGAAAAACGGCGGATATATGGTTTATTCAACCTGTACTTTTTCAAAGGAAGAAAACGAGGGCGTAATTTCTCGGTTCCTTACAGAAAATCCCGATTTTGAACTTGTTGATTCGGGCGTAACATTCGGCAGACCTACGCTTGATTATGCGAGAAGAATTTTCCCGATGGACGGCGGAGAAGGACATTTTGCCGCCAAGCTTCACAAAAAGGGCGAGCCGTATTCTAATTATAATATTCCTAAAAAGAATAATAAAATCGACTCGAAAATTTTTGATTTTTATGACAGTATTTTTATCGACAGACCGTTCGGTGAAAATATTGAGGTTATAAAGGATAAAATTATAGTTCTTCCACAGAATTATAATTTTGATGTAAAAGGCTTGCAGATTCTCCGTGCGGGAGTTATTCTCGGCGAAATTGTCAAGAACAGAATCGAACCGCATCACAGCGCATTTACGGCAGCTAAAAAGGAAAACTGTAAATCCGCAGTTGATTTTGATGTGAACAGTAAAGAAATTGCAGCGTATCTTCACGGTGAGGAAATTGCCGTGTCACAGGATGTCAAAGGCTATACGGCTGTCTGCGTAAACGGAATCACAACAGGCTTTGGCAAAGCGTCAAATTCAAGACTGAAAAATAAATATCCGAAAGGGCTTCGCATATTAAGATGAAAAAATTATCAGATATAGGTACAATCAAAGATATACTTTCAAGACACGGCTTTACTTTTTCAAAGTCACTCGGTCAGAATTTCCTTATAAACCCGTCAGTTTGTCCGAGAATGGCAGAGCTTTCGGGTGCCGGAGAGGGAGTTGGCGTAATCGAAGTCGGTCCCGGAATAGGGGTTCTCACAACAGAGCTTTGCTCGCTTGCTGACAAGGTTGTAGCGGTTGAGCTTGACAAGCGACTTCTTCCCGTTCTTGAAGAAACACTCTCCGAACACGACAATGTTAAAGTTGTAAACGATGATATTCTTAAAATTGACTTGCACAAGCTGATTGAAGAAGAATTTCAGGGCATGGATGTTGTTGTGTGCGCAAATCTTCCGTACTACATCACATCTCCAGTAATTATGAAATTGCTTGAGGACAGACTGCCGATTTGTGCAATCACGGTTATGGTTCAAAAAGAGGCGGCTCAGCGAATTTGTGCTGAGGTGGGTTCTCGTGCAAGCGGTGCGGTAACGGTATCGGTCAACTATTACGCAGAACCCGAAATGCTGTTTTCGGTTAGTGCCGGCTCGTTTATGCCTGCTCCAAAGGTTGATTCGGCTGTTTTAAGACTTAACATTCTCAAAGAACCGCCCGTGAAGGTTGATGACGAAAAGAAGTTTTTTAAGGTTGTAAAAGCCGCCTTTTCACAGCGAAGAAAAACACTTTCAAATTCTCTTGCATCCGGACTTTCTTTGCCAAAGGCAGAGGTCAACGCAATTCTTGATAATTCTTCCGTTCCTCTGAATGCAAGGGCGGAACAGCTTAAACTTGAAGATTTTGCAAACATTGCAAACAACCTTGGTGATTGATTATGAAAAGAAAAATGAACGGTCTTTACAAAACCGCTTTTATATTAATGCTTGTTGCCGCAGTGCTTTTCATTGTTGCAACAATTGTTGCATATGCTCTTGAACGCCCGTATTTCTCCGCAGTCTTTTCATGCAGCGGTGCTTTTCTTGCATTTTTGGGCATAATATTTGCAACCTGCAGTAAACCCAAAAAACGCAAAAGACACCTTGTCACAGATGAAATTGTTGCCGAAAATGATGATATCAACAAAATTTCGGAAAATTCTGTTGACAATGAGGAATAAATTTGATAGAATGGTTGCAGATAAAGGGGAGTAGTTCGCAGATAATCTGTGATATTAATCGTCAGTACATACCGTTATCGGTATCGGTTATATCTTAAAGGACAAGACTTTTATTGTAGGGTGAGTTGCACCTTGCAATAAAGGTCTTTTTTATTTGCCTTTTTCAGTCTGTCTGTATTCTGCAATCCGAACGGAGGAGAAAATTATGAAAAATTGGTATCAGTTGACCGAGAGCGAAACTCTTGACAACCTCGGTGTCACAAGCGAAGGACTTTCGTCACAACAGGCTGACAGTCTTCTTGAAAAACACGGAAAAAATGTGCTTGAAGAAAGCAAAAAGAAATCTGTTTTTCAGGTGTTTTTAAGTCAGTTTGCCGACCTTATGGTAATAATCCTTATCATTGCGGCAATCGTCTCAATGTTTTCGGGAAGTGTTGAAAGCACAATCGTAATTTTTGCGGTAATCACACTCAATGCTATTCTCGGCACGGTTCAGCATGTCAAGGCAGAAAAGTCGCTTGAAAGTCTTAAATCTCTTTCGTCACCCTCGGCAAAGGTAATCCGTGACGGAAGAAAAATTGAAATTGATTCAGAAAACATCGTTCCCGGCGACATTGTTGTGCTTGAGGCAGGCGACCTTGTTGTTGCAGACGGAAGAATAATAAATAACTATTCTTTACAGGTAAATGAGAGCTCGCTCACGGGTGAATCTACAAATATTGACAAAAGTGTGGAGGCAATTGAAAAGGAAGTTCCGCTTGCCGACCGCACTGATATGGTCTTTTCCGGCAGCCTTGTAACATACGGCAGAGCAATTGTCGTTGTTACGGAAACAGGCATGAACACAGAAATCGGTAAAATCGCTACACTTATGAATCAGGCAAAGAGCAAGAAAACTCCCCTCCAGCTCAGCCTTGATAAATTTTCGAGCAGACTTGCCGTTATTATTATGGCAATCTGTGTAGTAGTTTTCGGCTTGAGTATGTTCAACGGAATGTCGGTTCTTAACTCTCTTATGTTTGCCGTTGCACTTGCAGTAGCCGCAATCCCTGAGGCACTCGGCTCAATCGTCACAATTGTTCAGGCAATGGGTACGCAAAAAATGGCAAAAGAAAATGCCGTTATTAAGGATTTGAAGGCTGTTGAAAGCCTCGGCTGTGTGTCTGTAATCTGCTCCGATAAGACGGGTACGCTCACACAGAACAAAATGACTGTTCAGAAAATCTATGTGAACGGCGAAAGTATTCTTGAGGATCAGCTCGACCTTAATATCGAAAGCCACCGTCATCTCCTTTACGATATGGTTCTAAATAACGATTCGAGTATCGTTGACGGAAAGGGAATAGGCGACCCGACCGAGTACGCTTTGCTTGAAACATTTCAGCATATCGGACTTGACGAAAATGTGCTTAGGGATGTTCTTACAAGGGTTGAGGAGGTTCCGTTTGATTCCGACAGAAAGATGATGAGCACAAAGTACAAAATGCACGGTGTAAATCATATTCTCACAAAGGGTGCGCTTGATTCAATTCTTGACCGTTGTGTAAATATCGCAACAAAAGACGGTATTCGTCCGATTACAGATGAAGATAAGGCTGAGATTTCAAGAGTTAACCGTGAATATTCCGAACAGGGACTCCGTGTTCTCACCTTTGCATACAAGGAATCTGATGAGGCTCTCACGGTTGACACAGAGAATGATTATACATTTATCGGACTTGTTTCAATGATAGATCCTCCGAGAGAGGAGTCAAAACAGGCTGTTGCCGATGCAATCCGTGCAGGAATCAAGCCTGTTATGATTACGGGCGACCACAAAATCACAGCAAGTGCAATCGCAAAGCAGATTGGTATTTTCAATGACGGCGACATCGCAGTTACAGGTCTTGAGCTTGACGCAATGAGCGATAAGGAGCTTGACGAAAAAATTGAGAAAATTTCTGTTTATGCACGAGTTTCTCCCGAAAACAAAATCAGAATCGTTGAGGCTTGGCAAAGAAAGGGCAACATTGTTTCCATGACAGGTGACGGTGTAAACGACGCACCTGCTCTCAAAAAAGCGGATATCGGTGTTGCAATGGGTATCACAGGTACAGAGGTTTCAAAAGACGCCGCATCTATGATTCTTCAGGATGATAACTTTGCTACAATTATCAAGGCGGTTGCAAACGGACGAAATGTTTACCGCAACATTAAAAATGCAATTCTTTTCTTGCTTTCGGGTAATATGGCAGGTATTTTTGCCGTGTTGTTCTGTTCAATCATGGCTCTGCCCGTACCGTTTGAGGCGGTTCACCTTCTGTTTATCAACCTTCTTACAGACTCACTTCCCGCAATTGCAATTGGTATGGAGAAGCCCGAAAAAGATTTACTCAGGCAGAAACCTCGTGATCCGAAACAGGGAATCCTTACAAAAAGCTTTTCTGCTCTTATGCTTGGACAGGGTGCTTTGATAGCCGTTGTAACGCTCATTTCATTCTATATCGGACTTCAGACAAGTCCTGCCGTTGCAAGCACAATGGCATTTGCAACACTCACGCTTGCAAGACTGTTCCACGGCTTTAATTGCAGAAGTACACATTCAATCTTTAAACTCGGACTATTTTCAAATACGGCAAGCATAGGTGCTTTCTTTATCGGAACATTACTGCTCGCATTTGTGTTGTTTGTTCCGTTTATGCAGCCGCTTTTCAGCGTTACCGCACTCACAGGCGCACAGGCAGGCTTTATAGCCCTCCTTGCATTCATCCCGACATTTATAATTCAGTTTGTAAAAGTTATTGTTGAAAATGTGAGGAAGTAAATTTAATAACATTGAACACGGCAGATTGATTTTGTCGTGTTCTTTTACTTTTATCGAATAAAATTCATTGACAAAGAAATAATAATGTAGTACAATGTACTATACAAGGAGGTCAGTATTATGGCATTCTCAATCAGATTAACAGAACAGGAAAAGAAAATAGCAGACAGCTATGCTCGGTTGCACTCAATATCACTCGGAGAGGCTTTTAAACAGGCTTTGTTTGAAAAAATCGAAGAAGAATATGACCTTGCCGTTTTTGATGACGCTTATGATGAATACAAAAAGAGCGGTGAAGAAAGCAGACCAATCTCTGATTTTTGGAAGGAACTTGACATATGAGTTATGTTGTAAGAACCACTCCGAGATTTGAAAAAGAATTTAAAAAACTCGACAGATATACCATGAAGATGATTAAAGCGTGGATTGAAAAGAATTTGTCGGGTTGTGAAAACCCCAGAGTAAAGGGAAAAGCTCTCACGGCAAATCGCAAAGGTCAATGGCGGTATCGTATCGGAGATTACAGACTGCTCTGCCTTATAGAAGACGAAGAACTTGTTATTCTTGCTTTGTCTATAGGTCACAGGCGAGAGGTTTATGACAACACTTAAAATTTAAAACACTTAAATAATCAAACTCGGTCATAATCTTTGAATAATTATGACCGAGAATTATTTAATTTGAATTATTTTGATTGAAATTACAAAAATTCCTTGACAAAGTTTGACAGATTTCTTATAATTAAACCATAACATAATGTTTCACAGGGGATTACAGGATATATAAAAAATAAGGTTAAGAAGGGTGACAGAAATTATGAACATTTGGCACGACATTTCTCCAAAGAGAATTACAAAAGACAAGTTTTATGCAGTAATCGAAATTTCAAAGGGCGGCAAAAACAAGTATGAGCTTGACAAAGAAACAGGTATGCTCAAGCTTGACCGTGTGCTTTTTACATCAACTCACTATCCTGCCAACTACGGCTTTATTCCGAGAACCTTTGCAGATGACGGCGATCCGCTTGATGTTCTTGTTTTGTGCAGTGAAACAATTCAGCCGATGACGCTCGTTGAATGCAAGCCTATCGGCGTTCTCAATATGGTTGATAACGACAGCTGTGACGAAAAAATTATTGCAGTTCCCGTTAACGATCCCAACTACAATTGCTACAGCGACATCAGCGAACTTCCAAAACACTATTTTGAAGAAATTCAGCACTTTTTCCAGGTTTACAAAACACTTGAGGCTGACAAGGTTACTTCGGTAACCGAAACTGACGGTGTTGACAAGGCAAAGGAAATCATTGAAAAGGCTATCACAAGCTATATTCGTGATTTTCAGATGGCGTAAATTTATAAAGACTGCAAAACTAAAAGCTTTACCAAAAAACGGTAAAGCTTTTTCTTTTGAATGTGTAATTTAATTCTGAAGAGGAATATTAACAAAATTCATTCCTGTATAATAAAAATACGGCGGATTAAAGTTTAAAATCCTTTGCCGAAAAATCAGTCTTAAAAACCGTGACATTCGGCATACGCAACAACGGGTCATACTTGAACGATCTGCATTTTCCGTCTTTGATCTGCTTTGACTTTTTGCAGAACATAATATCATTTTCAATTCCGTTGTATTCGCAATATGAACAGTTGACAGGAATATTCTTGCCAAACAAACTTTTTTTCATAATCAACACCTCTGAATGAATATAGTATATCATTAACTCAGCCGTGTTTCAAGCATAATATTTTGTCGGAAAATATTGACAAAGCAATTAATCGGTTAAAAATAATCTTATTATAAAATATGGAAGGAACATTTATGAAATTTTTTTCAAAAACAATGAAGCTCAACAACATTGATACGGTTCCGTATCTTACATATAATTCTTTATCAGAAATTAGTTTCATCAATCACGCATTCACAACCCGATTCGGCGGTGTGTCAACGGGTGAATTTACATCAATGAATATGGCATTCAACAGAGGTGACAATCCCGACAGCGTAACCGAAAATTACAAAAGATTCTGCAAAAGTGCAGGCTTTGACTATGAAAGTCTTGTAGCCTCGGCACAGGATCACCACACGGTTGTAAGAGCGGTAACATCTGCCGAAAAGGGCATAGGCATCTACAAGCCCCGTGATATGGAGAGCGTTGACGCTTTGATTACAAATGAAAAGGGAGTAACCCTCGTAACCTACTATGCCGACTGCACACCGCTGTTTTTTGTCGATATAAAGAATAAGGCAATCGGACTTGCCCATGCCGGCTGGAGGGGAACTGTCGGCAGAATAGGGGAAAAGGTTGTTGAGAAAATGACTGAACTTTACGGTACAAATCCTGCCGATATCAAAGCCGCAATCGGTCCCGCAATTTCAGTTTGTTGCTATGAGGTTGATTACCCATGTGCAGAACATTTTCTAAATCTTGCAGACCTTGACAGCTCAAAGTTCGTTTTTGATAAAGGAAACGGAAAATATATGGTTGACCTTTTAGAAACCAACCGTCAGATTCTTACTGCTTCAGGTGTAAAGAATGAAAACATAACAGTTTCGGATGTCTGCACCAATTGCAACAGCGACCTCTTATGGAGTCACCGTGCCACCAAAGGTCACAGAGGCACAATGAGTGCGTTTATGTGTATTAAAGAAGATTAAAATTTTTGTTTTTGCAAAGCAAAAGACGGTTATTGACCGCCTTTATCTATCTAGATTTATCTTTCCGTTTTTTGCAAACCATACATCGTTTACCTTATATTCCTTGCCGTTAAGGTAATTAAGAATACCTGCATCGGTTTCAAAATTAAATTTTAGCTTATAGCTGTAAAGCGCCTGATACTTAATGCTGTCGGGTGCTTTTTTGCCTTTGCCGTATTTTGTATCTCCCACAAGCGGATGTCCGATTGATGCCATGTGCGCTCTTATCTGATGAGTTCTGCCCGTCAGCAGTTCAACTTCGGCAAGGCTGAATTTGCCGTTGAAGTCAAGAATTTCATATTTTGTCTTGATTTCTTTTGAACCCTCAACTTCATTTTTGAAAACAGTAACCTTGTTTTTACTTTCATTCTTGGTCATATAACCGTGAAGTGTGTCGCTGTCCTTTTTCGGTTTTCCGTACAAAAGACAGAGATAGTATTTTTCAAGCTCTCTTGTTTTCATTTTTGCGTTTAAAATTCTCAGACTGTCGGCATTTTTTGCCGCAATAACAATTCCGCCCGTGTTTCTGTCAATTCTGTTGACAAGTGCAGGCGCAAAGGCTTTTTCTTCATCGGGATTATATTCACCTTTGTCATAAAGGTAGTGCTGAACTCTTGCAACAAGTGAATCGAAGTGATAATTTTTGTCGGGGTGTACGATTATGCCCGGCTTTTTATCTATAAGTATAAGGTTTTCATCCTCATAAACAATGTCAAAGGTTTTCGGTGCTTTCATGAACTCATAGCTTTTTTGCTCCGATGCCTCAAAAAATTCGTCCTTAATATAAAAGGTAAGCACATCGCCCTCTTTGAGCATGGTCTGAATATCACACTTTTTGCCGTTTACCTTAATACACTTTTTTCTTATATATTTGTACATAAGCGACTTTGGCAGAGTTTTGAATCTTTTCTGTAAAAATTTATCGAGTCGCTGATTTGCGTCATTCTTTTTAATTTCAAGTGTTCTCATAGTCTGTAAAATTCTCCGTAATTGTTTTCTCAGTTTATCTTATATCAATTTTAAAAATAATTCAACCGCTTTTGCACATAATTTGATTTTGTGTATATTCTGATATAGGGTGATACAGTGAATTGTTACACACAGAGAATAAAATCTGCAGTATGCTTTGGACTGGGACTGCTGTGTGCATCACTTCTGCCGAGTGAATGGGTACTCGTCATTGCGGCAGGCGCACTCGTAGTTGTCAGTATTTGTTGCGTTCGGAGGTAATTATGAAAGTTGTACTTATTGAGAAACCAAAATTCATATCGGCAATTTTGAGAAAAATTTACGGAATCAAAAAGGAAACCAAGCCGGAATAATAGTCATATGTTTGGACTCTGTTCCAAAATCTTGCCATTGGTAATAGTTTACAATAAATTCGAGCCAAAGATGTGCATAGTTACAAAAAACTTTGCACATCTTATTTTTTAAAATAAAATTATGATTAATCTTACGGGTAATATTTTTCCGCACTCCCTAATATAATTGAACTATAAAACATAAAGGAGAGAAAAATATGGAGTTTAATCAGGAAAACCGCTCGTTTTGCACGCCGTCGGCTGTGCTTGACACGGTTGCCGAACAGCTTGCAGATGTTGACCTCACTCTGCCCGATTATTGTCCGGATATAGAAAAAATTCTGAAATGTACCCTCACACCCAAAATTCAGAGCAGAACCCTTTCGGGAGGTCAGCTCCAGATTGACGGATTTTGTACGGTGAATGTAATGTATGTGGAAAGCATAAAGAAAAGCGTGCGCTGTTGCGAACAAAGCGTGAATTTTTCACAGAACTTTTCGGTAAAAGACGCTCCCGACAATCCGGTTATCATCACAAAAACCAAGCCGGAATACATAAACTGCAGGGCATTAAGTCCCCGCAGACTTGTTATGCACGGAGCGTTTTCGTTGTATGCAAAGGTATTTTCAAAAACTCAGACGAGCATTTTCACGCCTTCCGATAATGTTGAAACCGACCGAAAGACCGTTACCTGTGCCGATCTTAAATCGTTCTGTCAGGAGCAGTTTTCTGTTTGCGAAGAAATTTCGGTAGGCGAAAAACCGCAGATTGAATCCGTTCTCCGCAGCGATGTAAGCGTCGGAGTGATTGACGCTAAGGCTGTAACGGGAAAGCTTATGCTCAACGGTGAACTTAATCTCAAGCTTTTGTACCTTTCAAACGCAGAGAGCGGAGAAGTTGAAAAGCTTGACTATCTGTTGCCGTTTAACAAAATTTTAGATTGTGACGGAATTGACGAAAACACAATCAACTGTGTTTCCTGCGATGTTATGTCGTATGACATCAGACTGAAAAATGATATGCTTTCCGAAAAGCCGTCTGTGATACTTGAAGTTAAGCTCTGCGTTACGGAGGAGGGCTATATAACCCGTGAGGAGGAAATTGTATGTGACGCCTACTCAACAGAATTTTCCTCGTTGCCGGAGTTTGAACAATTAAAAATTACGGGCGAGGTTGTCCCGATTAATGAACCTCATATGGAAAAAATGTCCGTTAAGATTGATGACGGAAAAATCTCACGAATTCTCGATATTTTCACAGAACAAATAACTGCCGAGGCTTCACACGATGACAGAGGTATGGTTATAAGCGGAAAAATTAATATATGCATATTGGCGCTTAACGGGGAAGATATGCCTGTATTTATTGAGCGTTCAGCCGATTATGAGCATATTATTCCGCAGACAGACTGCACCTGTGCAAAAATTTTCGGTACAAGGACAGCAAGTATAAGCTACAGACTTGCCGAGGATGATGTCATAGAAATTCGTTGTGAGCTGAAAATCTGCGGTGCTGTTTTTTCGGAAAACAGAGTAAACACCGTAAAAAATGTAAATGTTTTTGAGGATAAACCTATACCTCCCGAAAATTGTGCGCTGACATTATACTTTGCCGACAAGGGAGAAAAGCTCTGGGATATTGCTAAATCCCACAACACAAAGCTTGATTTGCTGCTTTCGGAAAATTCGGCTGAAAATCAGGTACTCGACGCACCTAAAATGCTGTTGATTCCGAGAATATAGGGAGGTATAAAAATGGAAGAAAGAAATGTTTATCAGGATATTTCCCGAAGAACCGACGGTGATGTCTATATCGGAGTAGTCGGCCCCGTCAGAACGGGAAAATCTACATTTATAAAAAGGTTTATGGATTCGCTTGTTCTGCCCAACATCCGTGATGAGGCAGTTTACAGGCGTACCGTTGACGAGCTTCCTCAATCTGCGGCAGGAAGAACCATAATGACCACAGAACCCAAATTTATTCCCGAGGAATCCGTTGAAATCAATCTCGGCGGCAACACAACCCTCAATGTGAGAATGATTGACTGCGTAGGCTATATTGTAAACAGCGCAATCGGTTACAGCGAAGAGGACGAACCGAGAATGGTAAAAACCCCGTGGTCAAACGAGGCGATTCCTTTTGATGACGCCGCAGAAATAGGCACTAAAAAGGTAATTACCGACCATTCAACAATCGGTCTTGTTATCACTACTGACGGAACAATCAGCGATATTCCGAGAGAAGATTATATTGAAAGTGAAAAAAGAGTAATTAATGAGCTGAAAGCAATCAATAAACCATTCATTATACTTCTCAATTCAGTTGATCCTACGGCAGATGAAACAATTCGCCTGTCAAACGAAATGACCGCCGAATACAAGGTTCCCGTAATTCCCGTTAGCTGTATGGAGCTTGACGAAACCGAAATCAAAAGGATACTTGCACAGCTTTTGTTTGAATTTCCAATCCGTGAAATCAAGGTTGACATTCCGAAATGGGTTGTAAAGCTCGATAAAGACCATTGGCTGAAATCGGTTGTATTTGATTCAATAAAGAAAAATGCCGCCAAAATTGAGAAAATCAGGCAAATTCAGCAGATAATCTCAGATATTGAGCAATGCGAGTACATCACATCTGCAAAGGTTACGAGTCTTGACCTCGGAAAAGGATATGCGGAGATGGCCGTGTCTATCAAAAGCGAACTTTTCTACAAGGTTATCTCGGAAGAAACAGGGCTTGAGATAACCGAGGAGTACGAACTTCTGAATTGCATAAAGACTCTCTCGCAAAAACAAAAAGAATTTGACAAGATTGCACAGGCTTATGAACAGGTTCAGGAAACGGGCTACGGAATTGTTATGCCGACAATTGACGAACTTACCCTTGACGAACCGCAGATTATTAAGCAGAGCGGAAAATACGGTATCAAGCTGAGAGCAAGCGCACCGTCAATTCATATGATGAAGATTTTTACGCAGACGGAGGTAACTCCGATTGTCGGTTCGGAACAGCAGTCTGAAGAGCTTGTGTCTTATCTTCTCAGAGAATTTGACGAAAATCCGGAAAAAATCTGGGAGAGTAACATATTCGGAAAATCAGTTCACGAACTCGTTAACGAGGGACTTCACAACAAGCTGTACAGAATGCCTGCCGATGCCAGAAGGCGGATAGGGGAGACAGTTGAAAAAATTATCAATGACGGCTGTAACGGATTAATATGTATAATTCTGTAACGACAAATAACGATAAAATCGCAAAGCCTTAATTCACAAATAAACAGGCTCACAAATAAATAAATTGGTAATATCGCCAAAAAAATATTCACCCCATATTTGTTATTGAAAATGTTTCGGGAATAAAGTATAATATTCCTATATGCAAATGACAAATATGGGGGTTGTTTTATGAATCTTTCCGATGTAGCTTTATTGGCTAAAGAGGAGCTTTCCCTTGCCGAAAAAGGTATTGCCTCGGCAAAAGTTGTTCTTACAGGTTTTGTTGTTGTATTCGCAATGCTGATTCTCTTGATTTTTATAATCAAGATTTACGGCGCAATCATTCAGAAAGCTCAAGATGCCGGCAAAAAGAGCAAAGAGAAAAAGGCTGAAACCGTAGCAGAAACTCCTGCTCCCGTTGTTGCCGCTCCTGTCGCTCCTGCTCAGGCAGACGGTGTTTCCGATGAGGTTGTTGCCGTAATTTCCGCAGCAGTTGCCACTATGTACGGCTCTTCCGAAAAAGCAAGAATCAAGAGTATTAAAAAGTCATCAGACGGCGGTCGTTCCGCATGGGCAAAAGCCGGTGTACTTGATAATACCCGCCCGTTTTAAGGCAAAGTTTTAAGGGAAAGGATGTTATCTAATGGAAATTTTACAAGGCTTTGCAGATGCCGTTGTCGGTATCTTTGAAGGCTCGGGTCTGTCAACTCTTAACTGGCAGAACTATGTAATGATTGGTATTTCAATCGTTTTGCTTTACCTTGCAATCAAAAAGCAGTATGAGCCGCTTTTGCTCCTTCCTATCGCATTCGGTATGCTGCTTGTTAATCTTTATCCGAGCATTATGGCTCCGCCTACAACACAGCTTTTGACAGAGGCTCAATGTGCCGCACAGAATGTTGCGGTGTCGGGACATGCCAAAACGGTGATTGACGGAGTAACTTATATTGAGAATCCGACATACGGCGGACTTCTTTATTACCTCTATCAGGGTGTTAAGCTCGGCATTTATCCGCCTCTTATCTTCCTTGGCATCGGTTGCATGACCGACTTCGGTCCGCTCATCTCTAACCCGAAGAGCCTTATCCTCGGTGCTGCCGCACAGATTGGTATCTTTATAACATTTACAGGTGCTATTTTCCTCGGATTTACAGAGGCAGAGGCTGGTGCTATCGGTATTATCGGCGGTGCCGACGGTCCTACGGCTATTTATGTAACAACAAAGCTTGCTCCGCATCTTCTCGGTTCAATCGCAATTGCCGCATATTCATATATGGCTCTTGTGCCGATTATTCAGCCGCCTATTATGAAGGCGCTCACAACCAAAAAAGAGCGTTCGGTAGTTATGGAACAGCTTCGTCCCGTTTCAAAGCTTGAGAAGATTATGTTCCCGGTAATTGTTGTTATTATCATCGCAATCTTCCTTCCAGACGCAGCTCCGCTCGTTGGTATGCTTATGCTCGGTAACCTCTTTAAGGAGTCCGGCGTTGTTGAAAGACTCAGCAAAACAGCTCAGAACGAGCTTATGAATATTATCACAATCTTCCTCGGTACAACTGTAGGTGCAACTGCATCCGGTCAGAACTTCCTTACTTTTGACACAATCAAGATTATCGTTCTAGGTCTTCTTGCGTTCTGTATGGGTACTGCATTCGGTGTACTCTTCGGTAAGATTATGTACAAGGCAACAGGCGGTAAGGTTAACCCGCTCATCGGTTCAGCAGGTGTATCCGCCGTTCCGATGGCTGCCCGTGTATCTCAGAAGGTTGGTCAGGCTGAAAATCCCGGCAACTTCCTCCTCATGCACGCTATGGGCCCGAATGTTGCAGGTGTAATCGGTTCAGCAGTTGCAGCCGGCGTACTTCTTAATGTTGTAGGCTGATAACCGTAACTTAATAAACTATGATAAAGGAAGTCTTTACGGCTTCCTTTATTTTTGCTGTTAAAGAATCCGACAATGAAAAATTTGTATAATATTAAAGAAATTATTTCAATCAATATTCTATGATAGAATTATTGCTGAAAATACATAAGATATAATGAAGTATGAATATGTAAATTAGTGCCGTAAAAACACCTTTTTGCTTTACGGTATGTTTTCTTAATACTTAATATGAATTAAAGGGGCTATATAAATGGCAAAGAATGTAACCATTCAGCGAATTGTCGGCGTCCTTTTGCACAGAATCAAGTTTATTATTCTTGCTACTGTTGTAATGGGACTGCTGTTCTTTATGTATTCACGCTTTGTAATTGCACCGATGTACAGCACATCTACCATGATTTATGTGCAGAACTACAGTTCGTCACAGCGAGCAAATGCAAATGCCGACACCAAGAGTACGACACCTTCAAAGGCTGCCGATGATACAACTAAAAAGACAACCAATGAGGAAAACCAGAAGATATATCCTGCTGATATTTCTGCCTCTGCAAATCTTGCTGAAATCTGCGTTACACTCTTTAAAAATTCAGATGAGATGACAGCACTCTATGACGGCTGCACGGTTAATGTTGATGTAACCGACGGTACTTTCTTTATCACAATTACAGTGGACGGTACAGACGCACAGAAGTGTGCCAATGTTGCAAATCAGCTTGCCGAAAAAGCGGCTGAGGTTTATAATTCAAAATTCAGCTACGGTCAGATCGGAACACTTCGTCAGGCGAAGGTTCCTTCGGCTCCGTATGCACCGAGTAACACAAAGAATATGCTTATAGGCGCGGCAATCGGATTAATTGCTTCCTGCCTTATTTCTATTCTTATTGAACTTATCGACACAACAATCAAGTCTGAGGACGATATTCAGGATATCTACGGTATTCCTATATTTGCCGAAATTCCCGACTTTGAGAACCAGGGTTAAGGAGGAACTATGGCTTCTGATTTTAAATTATTTAAAAAGAAAGACGATAAAAAAAATAACGGACAGAATTTTTCTCTTTCCGATAAGAGCAAGTTTGCAATTGTTGAGTCGTATAAGGCTGCAAGAACTAATATTATGTTCTCGCTTTCCGCAAAAGAAAAAAAATGCTTTGCCGTAACCAGTTACTCAAAGGGTGAGGGCAAGAGCACCGTTTCCGCAAATCTTGCAATTTCCTTTTCAAAAATGGAAAAAAGAGTTCTCCTTATCGACTGCGACCTTCGCCGTCCTAATGTTCACAACATTTTTAAGCTTGACAATAAAAAGGGACTTACCAATGTAATCGGTAAAATGATTGAAATTGACGAGGCTGTTAAGCATGATGTTCTTCCGAATCTTGACATTCTTCCGGCAGGTACGGTTGCGCCAAACCCCTCTGAGCTTATGTGCAGTACCAGATTTCAGGAACTTTATGAGCAGTTTGTCAGAGATTATGATTATGTAATTTTTGATACGCCTCCTATCGGTGTGGTTGTCGATGCTCTGCTTCTCAAGGATATGATTGCCGGCTTTATTGTAGTTGTTCGTGAACGCTCAACAACTCATGGTGACCTTCAGCACCTTCTTGACAGCGTAAAGCTTGCCGATTCAACTGTACTCGGTCTGATTGAGGTAGGTTGTACTTATGATTCAAAGAGAAGAAAGAAAGGTTATTACTACTACCAGTATTATTAATCCCAATTTTGTGCTTTGGCACAAAACTACACATTCTCAATAAAAATAACACAAAATCACAGACTTGCAAACTTTCACCAAAAATGACTGTTGCAGGTCTGTTCTTTTTTGTGAAAATAAAAATGCAAGATTGCAAAAAACATCTTGCATTTCTTGGGCGAATAGAGTAAAATATATTAGAAATTTAAATTGCATTTGCAATAATATTTTAAGGAGTTATTCAAAATGGGTTATCTTGAACTGAGTAAGCAGGAACTTGAAAAAGAGTATGGCAATCTCGCAAAGAGATTTGAGGAGATTAAAGGTATGGGACTTAACCTCAATATGGCAAGAGGTAAGCCCAGCAAAGAACAGCTTGATTTTTCCTTACCTATGCTCGATACAATCAACAGCAAATCCGATTTTATCGGTGAGGATAAGATGGATTGCCGCAACTACGGACTTCTCAACGGTATTACAGAGTGCAGAAAGCTTTTTGCGGATATTCTCGGTGTAGATGCAGAGAATGTTATTGTAGGCGGTTCTTCAAGCCTTAATATGATGTTTGATACAATTTCATGCTTTATGACAGCTCCCGCTGTTGAGGGCTGCAAACCATGGTATGAAGTAAAGAACAGAAAATTCCTCTGTCCGGTACCGGGTTATGACCGTCATTTCGGCATTACTCAGTATTACGGCTTTGAGCTTATTCCGATTCCGATGGACGACAACGGTCCCGATATGGATATGGTTGAAAGACTCGTTTCTGAGGATGACTCAATCAAGGGTATTTGGTGCGTTCCGAAATATTCAAACCCTGCCGGCACCACATACAGCGATGAGGTTGTTAAGCGTTTTGCCGCTTTAAAGCCTGCCGCTAAGGATTTCAGAATTATGTGGGATAATGCTTACTGCATCCATGAAATCAGCGACACACCTGATGTTTTGCTCAACATTATGGATGAATGCAAAAAGACAGGTAATGAAGACCTCCCGATTCTTTTCTGCTCAACATCAAAGATTACTTTCCCCGGTGCAGGCGTAGCCGCAATGGCTGCATCTGAGAACAACCTCAAGGTTCTCCGTGAAAAATATAACTACGAAATCATCAGCTATGATAAGCTTAATATGCTCCGTCATGTAAGATTCTTCAAGGACTATGACGGCGTGCTTAAACATATGGAAAAGCACAAGTCTGTCCTTAAACCAAAATTCGAGATTGTTCTTGATACTCTCGACAAAGAACTTGCGCCTTCTGATATCGCATCATGGAAAAAGCCGCACGGCGGTTACTTTGTAAGCGTTGATGTTTTTGAAGGCACGGCAAAGAGAACAGTCGCTCTCTGTAAGGAGGCAGGAGTTGTTCTTACAGGTGCAGGTGCAACATATCCGCTCGGAATTGATCCAAAGGATTCCAACATCAGAATTGCACCGACCTTCCCTCCGAACCACGAGCTTGAAGTTGCTATGGATGTTTTTTGTATCTGTGCAAGGCTTGCGGCTTGCGAAAAGATTCTGAACAAGTAATCATCATTTGAAAATTTGGTTTGTCGGTTGGATTTTGGAAGAATTTTGTATGCAGTTTATGACATTAGAATGTATTTTTTGATAAATTCAATTCTTTTTTTATTAAATATTTCCGTATCCATTGACATTTTCCTAAAAAAATTCTATAATAACTCTGTTACGGTCTGTGATTGGATGTTCGTGACAGAGTTATTTTGACTTTTGAGCAAAATAAAATCACAGCCAATTATTTAACGGAGGTTTCAAAGGCATGAAAAGAGTTCCAAAGCCTGTATTCTTTGTCGTAGCTTTGCTGATACTTGCCTTTTCGTTTACTGCGATTTTTGGTATTTCCTACTACACCGGCGATAACAAAACAACAGTATTAAAGGGCATCAGCGATATACGATGGGGAATTGACATCCGTGGCGGTGTTGAAGCAACATTCAAACCGGCAGGAGATGTTGACGCAACTGACGAGCAGCTTGAGTCTGCAAAGTCAATCATTGAATTAAGAATGGTATCTCAGGGTATCACAGATTATGAGCTTTATGCGGATGCAAAAAGCGACAGAATCATTGTTCGTTTCCCATGGAAGGAAGATTCCGACCAGAACGCAATTGAGGCAATCGAAGAGATTTCTTCAACAGCACAGCTTACATTCCGTCCCGGAGACGGTCATGAAACAACAGATGTTGATTCAAACGGCGGGTATGTTTACAAAACTCCTTCGGGCGACACAGCTAAGACAATCCTTATGGACGGTTCTTATGTTGAAAGTGCAACAGCAGGTATGACAACAGACAAGACAACAGGTAAAAATTCCTATGTAGTTCAGCTTAAGCTGAAGAGCAGCGGTGACAAGAACGGTAAGGAGCGTTTTGCTGACATCACTAAAGAATATCTAAACCAGCAGGTTTCAATCTGGATGGATGATATTATGCTTTCAGCTCCTAAGGTTGAGGCTGAAATTACAGACGGCAACGCTGTTATTTCAGGTGACTTTACAGCTAAAGAGGCTCAGGACCTTGCATCAAAAATTAATGCAGGTGCTCTTCCGTTCCAGCTTGAAACATCAAACTACGGCACAATCAGCGCAACCCTCGGTGAGAACTCACTTGTTGCAATGGCATATGCGGGTGTTATCGCATTTATCATTATTGCAATCATTATGATTCTCTTCTACCGTTTGCCGGGTTTTGTTGCAGTTATCTCACTTCTCGGTCAGATGGGTCTTGCAATTGCCGCAGTTTCGGGTTACTTCCCCGTATTCTCATCGTTCACAATGACGCTCCCCGGTATTGCGGGTCTTATTCTTTCAATCGGTATGGGCGTTGACTGTAATGTTATTACTGCCGAGCGTATCAAGGAAGAACTTAAGGCAGGAAGAACTCTTGACGGTGCTCTTGAAAGGGGTACAAAGAATTCACTTTCCGCTATCGTTGACGGTAATATGACCGTTATTATCGTATCAATTATCCTTATGCTTGTATTTGGTCCTGCAAATATTCTCTCAATCATCTTCGGTGAGTCTACAACAGGTACTATCTACTCATTCGGTTACACACTTCTTGTAGGCGTAATCGCTAACTTTATCATGGGTGTATTCTGTACAAGAATTATGCTCAGAAGTGTTGCAGGCTTTAAGTTCCTGCGTAAAAAATGGTTGTTTGGAGGTGCTAAGAATGACTGATAAAACTCAGACAAAGGCAGTTTCAAATGCCCCCCTTACAGATGAGGAATTTGCCGAAAAGTATAACAGAGGCCACAAGATTATTGACTTTGTAGGTCACAAAAAGATTTTCTTCGGAATTTCTCTTGCAATTATTATTATCGGTATCGTATGTAACTTTATTTTCGGTACACAGCTTGACATTCAGTTCTCTGGCGGTGCAACTCTTAAATTCAGCTACAGCGGTGAAATCAATCAGTCTGAACTTACTGATTTTATTCAGGTTGAAACAACAGAGGACAGAATCACTACTACATATGCTCAGGATCTTATGGGTGACAGCGGCACAACGGTAACAGTTCAGTTCTCGGGTAACGATTCAATCAAAACCGATATTCAGAAGAACCTTGAATCAGACCTTCAGAAGAAGTATCCGGACAATAACTTCAAATGTCTTGAATCAAATTCAGTTGATGCTTCAATGGGTTTCAGCTTCCTTCTCAAGTGTCTTACTGCTGTTGCAATTGCAGCCGTGCTTATGGTTCTTTATGTAACAATCAGATTTAAGAAAATCGGCGGTCTTTCGGCAGGTGTTATGGCTCTCGTAGCCCTCTTCCACGATGTTGCAATGATTTACTTTATGTATGTAATCTTCCAGATGCCGATTGACGCAAGCTTCATCGCAGTTGTTCTTATGATTCTCGGTTATTCGCTTAACGATACAATTGTTATCTATGACCGTGTTCGTGAGGAAAAGAAGCTTGTCGGAAGCAAAACAGATGTTGGCAAGATATTCAACCTCAGCTGTACAAAGTGTATTAAGAGAACAATTATGACTTCTGTAACAACACTTTCGGCTATTCTTGTTGTTTATGTTGTTGCCTGTGCGTTCAATATCACATCTGTTCAGGGCTTTGCTCTTCCGATGCTTATCGGTATCATATCAGGTTGTTATTCTTCAATCTGTATCGCAGGTCCGCTTTGGGTTATGTGGCAGCGTCATAAAAGGGCAAAGAAGCTTGCCGCTAAAGCTGCATAAAACAGCCTTCGGATAAATCTATCCGATTCTGCAAATAATTATAAAGGGGTTGCATAAAGATGTTTTATGCAATCCCTTTTGTGTATTAAGACTTTTTAAGCGTTATTTGGAGTGATATATGAAAAAACTTGTTTCAATTTTTCTTTCTGTCGTGATAATTTGCGGCTTGTTATTAATTTCCGCTTGTGGCAGAACTGAAGATGTCAGGAAGTCTGACGGTAAAATCAGCGTTGTAACAACGATTTTTCCTTACTATGATTTTGTAAGACAGCTTGCAGGCGATAAAGTTGATATTCGCCTGTTGCTTTCGCCCGGAAGTGATCCGCACAGTTATGAACCCAAACCGTCAGATATTACAGCAATTGAAAATTGCGATATTTTTATCTGCAACGGTGGTGAAAGCGACGAATGGGTTGACGGAGTTCTTTCGTCAATTGAAAACAAAGATGTAAAAGTGATGAAGATGATGGAGTATGTTCCTCTCAGACATGAACAGTCTATGGATCACGACCATGAACACGGCAGTCATGAAGATATGGATGATGATGACGAAGGTCACGATCACGAAGAAGGGGAGGAGTATGACGAGCATGTCTGGACTTCAATCAGAAATGCGGAGCGTATGTCTGCCTCAATCGCAGATGAGTTAATGTCAGTTGACAGCAAAAATTCTAAATATTACAATGACAGAAAAACAAATTACATTTCACAGCTTGACAGCCTTGATAAGAAATTTACCGAAGTTGCAAATAACAAAAAGCGTGATACGCTTGTTTTTGGCGACAGATTTCCGTTTCTGTATTTTGTAAGCGACTACAACCTTGGATATGAATGTGCATTCCCGGGTTGCAGTCACGAAACCGAGCCGAGTACAGCCGTTGTTTCTCATCTGATTGATTTTACAAGAGAACACGATATACCCGTTGTATTCTATCTTGAGCTTTCAAGCGGCAAAATTGCTCGGATTATCTCTGAGGATTCTTCTGCAAAGACGATGCAGTTTTCTTCATGTCACAATGTCACAAAGGATGATTTTGAAAACGGTGCAACTTATATTTCTGTTATGGAACAAAATCTTGAAGCATTAAAGGAGGCGTTATACTGATGTCGCTTATTAAAATTGAAAATGCCTCGCTCGGTTATGAAGGCAAAACCGTTGTCAATGATATTTCGGTTGATATAAATGAAAAGGATTATATCTGCATAGTCGGTGAAAACGGTTCAGGCAAAACTACTCTCATGAAAGCACTTCTCGGACTTTTAAAGCCATTGAGCGGTTCGATTACCTATAGTGACGGACTAAAACAGAATGAAATCGGTTACCTTCCGCAGTCAAGCGATATTCAGCGTGACTTTCCTGCGTCGGTGCAAGAGGTGGTGCTTTCGGGCTGTCTTAATAAAAAACACACCTTTTTCTATTCAAAGGAGCAGAAAAAAACTGCCGCCGAGAATATGAAGCTCACGGGCATTTATGATTTACGCAAAAAATGTTTCAGAGAGCTTTCGGGCGGTCAGCGACAGCGTGTTATGCTCGCCAGAGCATTGTGTGCAACTCACAAACTGATTATTCTTGACGAGCCTGTAACGGGACTTGATCCGATGGCAATGGCTGATATGTACGCTCTCATCAAAAAGTTGAATGAAAGCGGAATCACGATTATTATGGTTTCTCACGATGTGAATTCAGCCGTGAGCAATGCCTCAAAAATTCTGCACCTTGCAAAGAATTGGTATTTCTACGGTACGGCACATCAGTATCTGCATTCGGATGCCGGCAAACGCTTTATTCTCAGCGATTGCCCGTGTGATGAATGTCAGCACAGAGTTCACGGAGGTGCTAAAAATGTTTGATATGATTTTTGAAATGTTTTCATACAATTTTATAGTCAGAGCATTCATTGTCGGCACGCTTGTTTCTTTGTGTGCGGCACTGCTCGGTGTAACGCTCGTTCTCAAACGGTATTCAATGATCGGTGACGGATTATCTCATGTGGGCTTCGGTGCGCTTGCAGTTGCGGCGGCACTAAATCTTGCACCGCTTGAAGTTGCTGTTCCTGTAATCATTATTGCGGCATTCCTGCTGTTAAGACTTTCCGAGAACAGTAAAATCAACGGTGATGCGGCAATCGCAATAATTTCAAGTACGGCACTTGCAATAGGTGTTGTATTTGTCAGTGTATCGGGCGTAAATACCGACCTCAACTCGTACCTTTTCGGCAGTATTCTTGCCACTACAACAGCCGATGCAATTATGTGCGGAATTCTTGCACTTGTCGTAATTGTAATATTCATCTTGTTCTACAACAAGATTTTTGCCGTAACCTTTGACGAAACATTTTCAAGGGCAACCGGTCTTAAAACAGGCGTTTATAACACGGTAATTGCACTCCTTACGGCTCTCACAATTGTAATCGGTATGAGAATTATGGGAACTCTGCTAATTTCCGCACTTATAATTTTCCCTGCGCTTTCTTCCATGAGAGTTTGCAAAAAATTCAAGTCTGTAATTCTCTGCTCGGGTGTGCTTTCACTCTGTTGTTTCTTTGTCGGTATGTGCGTGTCATATTCATGCGATACCCCGACAGGTGCAAGCGTTGTAATAGTCAATGCCGCCGTTTTCCTCATATTCCGACTGATCGAATTTATCAATTCCAAAATTAAAAAGAATAATTCTGTGTAAGAATTACAAAATATTTTCAACTAACGGAAACTCGCTTTCTTTAATGGAGGCGAGTTCTTTTTTTGCCTGAACGCTTTCGGCAAAGTACATATCACGGTTCTGCTTTTGTGCAAATGCGGTCATTCTCGAAATGCTTAATCCGATATTGTCAACATAATCGTGAATGAGCATGGTGTCAATCAATTTGGCATTGTCATACCATTCTTTCTCTGTTTCTTCACAAATTTTGAGCGCATCTTCAAATTCAAGTCTGCTCATCAGTCTGTCGGCACATTCAATTTTTGCAATGAATGAATCAGTTTTGCCCGAAATAAATCCTGTTTCAACAGATGCAAAGCATAGTGCCGCCAGAACAAGCGAAAGTGCAATGTAAATTCTTTTCATATTGTTATTCCTTCTTTATAATGTTGTAATTTCCGAGTGCGTCAAGAGTCATCAGAAAAACATTGCTCTGCTTAATATTTTTCTTTTGTAGAATATTTTTAACATAACCCTTTTCTTTTTCACATAAATTAAGCGAATTTTCAAGAATTTTTCCGTTGCTGACAACTACGGTTTCAATTTTATTGTCCTTAATTTTTAATCCAAAATCCTCGGCAGAAGGCTTTCTCTTCTCAGGCTTTTCAAGAACGCTCACCTCACCGTTTGTTTCAACAATGCAGTATTGAACATCTTCGATTGAAAAAATACCCTGTTGCCTTAATCTGACACTCAAATCTTCTGTAGTAAGCCGCAACTTTTTCATAGCCGATTGCAGAATCCTTCCGTCCTTAATTACTATAACGGGTTTTCCGCACACAAGACTTCTGAAACCGCTCCACTTCATCATAATAATGCTTGCGGTAATTTCAAGTGCAACGAGAATTGCAACGGGAATAACTCCGCTCAACAGCGGTTGAGATGTGTTCTGCATAGGAATTGATGCGATATCCGACACTATCATTGTGATTACAAGCTCGCTCGGCTGCATATCGCTCATCTGTCGTTTTCCCATTAACCTGACTGCCAGAATGACAAAGGCATAGAGCAAAATTGTTCTGATTATTGAAATTAACATAACATCACCGTTACTAATATTTGCATAATTTGAGCCGATATACCGCAAAATAAAAAGCAGATATATTAAGACGGTGATTAAATGTATAATTCATTAAAAGAAAATATTTCAACTCTGAAGAAAATGTTCAAAAATTCGGCAGACTTTACGGTTCGTGAAATGAATCTAAAGGGACAATGCGGTATAAAATCCGCAATAATCACAATTGAGGGAATGTGCGGAAAGGACACGCTTGCGTTGTCGGTAATCAATCCTCTGCTCGATTATTATTTTGAATGTCAATCTCCCGATAAGGTTTTTGACCTTATCAAAAATACCGTGCTGACATCAAGTGAAATTGTCGAGTTCACGACAATTGACGAGGCAATCAGCTTTTCAACATCAGGTTTTGCCCTGCTTGTTGTTGACGGTTGCAGTCGTATGCTTGCAATCGGAGCACAGGGCTTTTCGTTCAGAAGTGTTTCTGAACCCGAAAGTGAGGTAGTGCAGAGAGGCTGCAGAGAAGGTTTTACAGAACCACTGAGAATCAATATGACTTTAATAAGACGAAGAATCAAAAGTCCCGATCTTGTTTTTGAAACCGTGACAAGCGGATACAGTTCAAACACGCAGATGATGATTTGTTATCTTCAAAACAGCGTGTCAAAGCAAATTCTTAAAGCAATCAGAGAACGGCTTGAAAACTGCAACCTGAAAATGATTCTTGCGTCTGGATATTTAAGCAGTTATCTTGAAGACAACAATTCAAAATCACTTTTTTCGGGTGTCGGGATTTCCGAAAGGCCGGATACGGTCTGCGGAAAGCTGTCGGAGGGCAGAGTGGCAATTCTGATTGACGGAACACCGTCGGTGATAATCATTCCGCACCTTTTTGCAGAAGAATTTCAAAGCGTTGATGATTATTCAAACCGCCCGTATTATGCGGCATTTATACGGATTTTAAAGTATATTTCGTTCCTTATAGCCGTATTTTTGCCGGGAATATACACGGCTTTTGCACAGTTTCATCCCGAATATTTTCCGACCGGATTGCTCGTGAAAACATCCGATTCTTTGTCGCAAACACCCTTACCCGTAACACTTGAAGTTATTCTCATAACCTTTATCTATGAAGTTATGAGAGAGGCCGGACTGCGTATTCCAAAGCCGCTCGGACACGCTGTCAGCATTGTCGGAGCGCTTGTAATCGGTGAAAGTGCCGTCAGCGCAGGCATCATCAGCTCGTCAACTCTTATGGTTGTTGCAACTGCGGCAATTTGCAGTTATGTCACATTCGCACTCTATCCGCCTATTATGGTGTTGAGATTTTTCTGCGTTATCGCAGGCGGAATGTTCGGCTTGTGGGGAATAGTTCTGCTCACCTGCGGAGTGCTTGTCAATATGTGTTCCAAAACATCAGTCGGCGTGCCGTATATGTCATCGCTTGCACCGTTCTCGTGGCGGAGTATGCGTGATGTCTTTGTCAGAGCAGATTGGAAAAGGCTTTCAAAGCACACAATCAAGGTTCAGAAATTCCCCGAAACGGAGGAGATGTAATGCAATCGAATGTAACTTTTCCGTCAAAAAGGCTTATGCTTTCGCTGTTTGTATGTTCTGTACTTCCGATATTGTTAATGGGGCGGAGCTTTTTGCAGAGTGACAATATTTTTTCAAGTCTTGCGTCAATCGGATTCGGAATATTTTTCACGCTGTTGTGCTTTGTTCCTTTTTATTCGATAAAGCACAGAACAAGACTTGATTTCTCAGCCTTTGCAAAAAACGCATTGCAAACGGGCTTTTTCTTTGTTTCTTCATATTATTGTATGTATTTCACCGTGATAACCGTTTCTTTTCTGATAAGATTCTGCGATATGTTTGTTTCGGGAGTTAATCCCGATGTTGACACAAAGGTGATTGCCTTTCTGATACTTTGCATTTGTGTTTACGGTGCGTCAAAGGGGATAAATCCGCTTTCAAGAGTCAGCATTTTTGTGCTTGCATTTCTCATAATTGCTTTTGCCGTGATATTTTTCGGAAATATAAAATCTTTTGAATTTGCACCGAACAGCACCTTTGTTACACCAGATTTTTCAAATATTCGGAGCAATGTTGCAGACTGTTTAATCTTTGCGTTTCTGCCTGTTATTTTTGGATTCAATTCCACAAGCACCAAAAATCTGTCAATAAAACAACCTGTAATTACAACTCTTATTATATTCGGCACATTAATGCTGACTTTGTTTTTTACCGATTTTGTTATCGGTGCATATTCTGCACAGCAACCGTTTTCTGTTCAACTATTGTCAAAAACCGCATATTTTGGTGATATGAAAGGCTTTGACAGCTTTTACCTTGCCGCAGTAACTGCCTGTATTTTCGTTTTTGTAACGGCTGTCCTCATCAGCGTTTCAAACTGCATTGTAAATACATCTTCAAAAAGAACGCTTGTTTTTGTTTCGATAATAGCTTTTATAATGTTTGTTTTGTTTGTTTGTGCAGATAGTTATAGTGCTGTAAAAGAATTATTGCTGAACAATATTTTTCTGACTGCACTCAATTTTATTTCCGCACTTCTGATTCCTATAATCTATCTTTTTGTATATCGGGGAAAGCTTTATGAATAAAAAATTATTTTTACTGCCGATTATGGCAATTGTTCTGATTTTAGGCGGCTGCTCAAATTCAAACCGAATTGATACTTCTTCGCTTGTTCAGACGATTACTGCAGAAAACAAATCAGGCAAAGCCGTGTATAATTTCTATCTGCTTGAGAACAGCGAGGATGTGCAAGGTGTTTCGGTTGAGGCTGACAGCCTTGAAAAAGCCGTAATATCGGCAAAAAAAGCCTATATTCCTGCGCTGACGCTTTCAAAGCTTGAATTGTATCTTATCGACTCAAATCTCGGAGAAAAAACTCTCAAAACCGATATTGACTATATTTCAAAAGAAACCGCAATTTCACCTTTGACCTATACTGCCCTTTCGGATACAAAAACTTTGCAACTTTTTTCAAAAGATAAAAACGCACTGAAAAAAGTTAAAGAACACATTGTTCTGTTGAAGAATAATAATAACAACCTTTCCGTAACATCTTTATCCATATTCAATAATTTTAAGGGTAAAAACAACGGCTATTTGAGTATTTGTTATATTAGTTCCGATAAAGAATTAAAAGCAGACATTGTTAAAACAGTAACAGAAAAATGAGAAAATTTTATTAAAAATTGAAAAATAATTCACAAAAAGACTTTATCAAAACTGCGTTATGGTGTATAATAGCAATAAGTATATAGCCTGAGAGCATACATCTGCCCGTTAGGCGGCAGAGCGGTTGCTCTGATTTGTGAAAGGTAATAAATATTTAGGATAGGACGATGATTTATGTCTGTTGAATTTTCTGTTCCGCTGTCGCAAATTGCAGAAGCATTGAACCTCACCGAAGTTTATGTTGCTGAAAATTACAAGGAAACTAACATATCGACTGTTGAAATCAACAGACCGGGACTTGAGCTTACGGGTTATCTTGAATTCTTTGACAACAAGCGAATTCAGGTTCTCGGTAATACAGAGTTCTCATATCTCGGCAGATACGGTCCGGAGGCTCAGAAAATGGTTATTGACTCCATTTTCAGCTTTGGTCCTCCGGCTGTAATAATCTGCCGTGATATTGAACCGTCAAACGCAATTCTCGAAAGTGCAAAGCTGCACAAGGTGTCTATTTTCAGCACCCCGCAGAGTACATCGGATCTTACTGCGTCACTTGTACAATATCTTAACAAAGAGCTTGCTCCGAGAATCACCCGTCATGGCGTTCTTGTTGAAGTGTACGGCGAAGGCTGTCTGCTTACGGGCGACAGCGGCGTTGGTAAGAGTGAAACTGCAATTGAGCTTATCAAGCGTGGTCACCGTCTTGTTGCCGATGATGCCGTAGAAATCAGAAGAACTGCCCAGACAACACTCTATGGCCAGTCGCCCGAAAATATCCGTCACTTCATTGAGCTTCGAGGTATCGGAATTATCAATGCCAGAAAACTTTTCGGTATGGGTGCTATCAAGCTGCAGGAAAAGATTGATATGGTAATCAACCTTGAGCAATGGGACAGCGCAAAGGTTTATGACAGAATGGGACTTGACAACGAATACATGAAGATTCTCGGTGTCGAAGTGCCGACTCTTACAATTCCCGTAAAGCCCGGCCGTAACCTTGCCGTAATCATAGAGGTTGCCGCCATGAATAACAGACAGAAGAAAATGGGCTACAATGCCGCAAGAGAACTTCTCAAAAATCTCGGAATGGCTGTTGAGGATCTTCCGCCGTCACCAAAGGTTATTGTTGATACATGGGAATAATTCCGCTTTGTAACGGAATACAGGGAACAGAAATTTCATATTCTAAACTAACAACGGAGGGTAATTGAATGGACACTACCGATATTATATATAATTGTGCTCAAAAGCTTGATTGTGATGCAAGACGATTTGAACCGATGAGCAGACACACTTCATTTAAAATCGGCGGAAAAGCAGATGTTTACATAAAGGTGACAAATCTTTCTCAGCTGATGAAAATTTTAAAGGAATGCGATGTCTGCAAGGAGAAGTATATTCTTCTCGGCAATGGCAGTAATGTTCTGGTTCCGGATGAGGGAATCCACGGCACAGTTCTCCGTCTTGACGGTGATTTCAGGAATATTTCATTAATTGACGATACAACAATCTATTGCGGCGCAGGTGCGGCTTTGGGAAGCCTTTGTAAGTTTGCCCAAAAATGCGGACTTTCGGGACTTGAATTTGCATGGGGAATTCCGGGAACAGTCGGCGGTGCTTTGTTTATGAACGCAGGTGCATACGGCGGTGAAATGAAAGATGTTGTATACAGCGTTTCTCACATCACACAGAACGGCGATATCGGCAGAACAGAGGCGGAGAATCTTGAGTTTGGCTACAGAACAAGCGTTTACCGCAAAAACGGTTGCATAATCACAGGTGCGGTATTCAAACTTAAAAAAGATGATCCCGAAGAAATTCAGAACAGAATGAACGATTATATGAACCGCCGTTCAACAAAACAGCCGCTTGAATATCCGAGCGCAGGAAGTGTGTTCAAAAGACCCGAGGGTGCATTTGCAGGTGCGCTCATTGAGCAATGCGGACTCAAGGGCAAAACTGTTGGGGGCGCTCAGGTCAGCGAAAAGCACGCAGGATTTATTATCAACAAATCAAAGGCTACGGCTGACGATGTAAAACAGCTTGTGTCGGAAATTCAGAAAACTGTTGAAAATGAAACAGGCTATAAGCTTGAATGTGAACTTATTTTTCTATAAAGCAAAAAAGGTGTAATTTTATGGAATTTGTAATCATTACGGGAATGTCGGGTGCAGGCAAAACAGGCGCTCTTCATGTGCTTGAAGACATCGGTTATTATTGTGTTGACAATCTTCCGTCAAGTCTGTTGTCAACACTCTATCGGCTTTGCCTCAAATCTGAAGATGATTCAATGAAGAGGGTTGCGGTTGTTGTCGATGTAAGAGGTAACGAAAAATTTGAGGAAATGTGTTCTCAGATTGAACACTTCAAAATGCATTACGAAAATGTAAAGGTATTGTTCTTTGATGCAATGACGGACAGGCTCGTTGTTCGTTATAAGGAAACAAGAAGAAGGCATCCTCTTTCGGATAAACTCAAGGACGGTTCGGTACTGTCTGCCGTTGAGCTTGAAAGGGAGCTTCTTTTGCCTATTAAAAGAACAGCCGATTATAACATTGACACTACATATATGTCAAACAAACAGCTCCGAGAGCGAATTATGTCAATGTTCATGGAAGACACTTCACAAAGCATTACGCTGACATTTATGTCGTTCGGTTTCAAATACGGAATTCCGCTTGAGGCAGATCTCATTATGGATGTGCGTTGTCTGCCTAATCCTTTTTACATTCCCGAACTCAAACATCTTACAGGACTTGACAAAGATGTGCGTGACTATGTTCTTGAAAGTGAAGAAACAACCGAATTTTTAAAGCGACTTTTGAGTATGCTCGATTTTTCTGTTCCGCTCTATCTCAAAGAGGGCAAAAGCGAGCTTGTTGTCGGCATAGGTTGTACGGGCGGCAAGCACAGAAGTGTTACAATCGCAATGCAGCTGAACGATCACTTTCGTGAAAAAGGCTATAGGTGTGTTATTCAGCACAGAGATATTGACAGGTAAGGTGCAGAAATGTCATTTTCCTCGGATGTAAAAAAAGAAATTTGTTCGGTTGAACAGTTTGACCGTGAGGCTCTCAAAGCGGAGCTTTACGGAATGCTTTTATTCAGCAGAAATTTTTCTCCGAACAAAATAACCTTCACAACAGAAAGCAATTATGCGGGAAATCGTCTTATATTTCTTTTGCAGAATTTATATATGCCGATAATTGAAAAACAATCGGCTTTGCGAACAAAATCAAGCGACAGCCATCTTTACAAAATAATTGTGGTTGACGGAAACGATTGCAAGCGTATTTTTGAAGATTTCGGTCATACGGACGGTCAGATTACTTTGCGTGTCAACAGGGCAAATCTTTCAAGCGAAGAACTTTCGCAATCGTTTTTGCGCGGAGTTTTTCTTAGCTGCGGTTCGGTATCCGATCCCATGAAAAGCTATCATCTTGAATTCTGTGTTCCGCACAAAAATCTTTCTCAGGATTTGTGCAAGATTCTTTCCGAAATAACCGAATGTACCCTTATTCCAAAAACGGTTGTCCGCAGCGGCAGTTACATTGTCTATTTTAAGGAGAGCGAGCAGATTTGTGATTTGCTTACCTACATAGGCTCACCGATAAGATCAATGGAAATTATGGGTACAAAGGCAATAAAGCAGGTTCGCAACAATGTGAACCGCAGAATTAACGGCGAGGTTGCGAATATCGGAAAAATCGCAACGGCGTCTGCAAAACAGCTCAGTGCAATCGAACATATAAAAAAGACAGTCGGAATCGATTCTTTGCCCGAGGACTTGCGTGAAATCGCATATTTAAGGCTTGAAAATCCCGATATGTCACTTCGTGATTTGGGACAGAATCTTTCAACCCCAATCAGCCGAAGCGGTGCAAATCACCGTATGCAAAGACTGCTTGAATATGCAGGTACAGAGGTAAAAACCAATGGAAAATAAAAATTTGACTTTTGAGCAGGCAAACGAACTGCTTGAAAAAACGGTTTCAAAAATGGAGAGCGGTGAACTTACTCTCGAACAGACAATGGAGGAGTACGCAAAAGCGTGTGAACTCCTTGCATATTGTATGAAACAGCTTGAACAATGCAAGGGTAAAATTATTGATATAAACGAGAGAATTTCAAAGCTTTCAAAGGGTGATGACAATGACTAAAGATTATGCAAAAAATATTGAAAACGCTTTAAAGAGCTGTCTGCCGAGTACGGATTGCCGTGAAAAAAAGCTGATTGACGCAATGGCTTACAGCCTTGAGGCAGGCGGAAAGCGTGTCCGTCCGTATCTTGTGTTCTCGTTTAACAGCCTTTGCGGCGGAAGTGAAGAGTCTGCAACGGCATTTGCCTGTGCAGTTGAAATGATTCATACATATTCTCTCATTCACGATGATTTGCCGTGTATGGACAACGATGACCTCAGAAGAGGCAAGCCGTCAAACCACAAGGTATTCGGCGAAGATATCGCATTGCTTGCAGGTGACGCCCTGCTGACGCTTGCCTTTGAAACCTTTACAAACGAAAAGACAGTAAAAATCTGCGGAACTTCTGCGTGTTGCAGAGGTGTTTCCGTACTTTCAAAATACGCAGGTGCGACAGGAATGATAGGCGGTCAGGTAATTGACCTTATGAGCGAAAACACAAACGCTCCGATTGAAGTCCTTCGTGAAATGGACTACAAAAAAACAGCCTGTCTTATCAAAGCGGCTTGTGAACTGGGCTGTATAAGCGCAGGTGCAAACGATAAGCAAATTAAAGCCGCCTCTGAATTCGGCGAATGCATCGGTATTGCGTTCCAAATTCAGGACGATATACTCGATGTAACCTCCTCCGATGAGGAACTCGGCAAGCCCGTTGGCAGTGACGCAGAAAACAGCAAATCAACCTATGTTTCACTTCTCGGAATTGAAAAATGCCGTGAGCTTGTTGATGAACTTACCGAAAAAGCTGTCAACTCACTTCATGGCTTTGACGGTGATACAAAAGAGCTTGAAGAATTTGCTTACAAGCTTGCAAAGAGAAATAAATAATTCCTTGCAAATATTAATTAAACGGATAGGAAATAAATTATGGGTGAGTATGAACTGCTTTCTAAAATTAAATCACCGCATGATGTCAAAAAGCTTAATGACGAACAGCTTGAAAAGCTGTGTACCGAAATAAGGGAAAAGCTCGTTGAAACCGTGTCTGTAAATGGCGGACATCTTTCACCGAACCTCGGTGTTGTTGAACTTACCGTTGCTCTTGAGCGTAGCTTTAATCTGCCGAAAGACAGCATTGTATGGGATGTCGGACATCAGGCATATACCCACAAGCTGTTGACGGGACGCTACGAGCAGTTTGACACAATCCGCAAAAAAGGCGGAATTTCAGGCTTTCCGAAGCGTGCCGAGAGCAAATACGACGATTTTAACACAGGTCACAGCAGTACATCAATATCAGCCGCATACGGAATTGCAAGAGCAAAACACCTTATGGGCGACCAAAGCTACACCGTTGCCGTGATTGGTGACGGTTCATTTACGGGTGGACTTGCTTTTGAGGGAATGAACAACTCAGGCAGATTCAACAAGAACTTTATCGTTGTTCTCAACGATAACAAAATGTCCATTTCACCGAATGTAGGCGCATTGTCACGCTACCTTACAACGGTAAGAATTCAGCCGTGGTATATGCGAGTCAAGAAAATTACGGAAAAAATTCTTTTACACATTCCGCTTATCGGAAAACCTCTGAAAAGATTTCTTCAGGGAGGAAAGTCTAAACTTAAAAATCTTGTGTACAAAAACACTCTTTTTGACTGCTTCGGTTTTACCTATCTCGGACCTATTGACGGACATAACATTGATGAGCTTGAAAATGCGTTTGAGTGTGCAAAAAAGGTAAATTCTCCCGTTCTTGTTCATGTTGTTACCAAAAAAGGCAAAGGCTATCAGCCTGCCGAGGACAATCCGGGCGGATTTCACGGAATAGGCAGGTTCGATATTGATTCGGGCGAACCGCTTTCAAGTCACAAGGGATTTTCGGCTGAGTTCGGAAAGACTATGTGCGAATTAGCCGAGGACGATAAAAAGATTTGTGCAATTACAGCCGCAATGTCGGGAGGAACGGGACTTACCGAATTTTCAAGGCTTTTTAAGGAAAGATTTTTTGATGTCGGTATTGCTGAAGAACACGCAGTAACTTTTGGATGCGGACTTGCCGCAAAGGGTATGCGACCTGTTTTTGCCGTGTATTCAACATTTCTCCAGAGAGCCTATGACCAGCTTTTGCATGATGCGGCTCTCGGAAAGCTTCACCTCGTAATCGGGGTTGACCGTGCGGGAATTGTTGGTGATGACGGTGAAACTCATCAGGGTGTGTTTGATGTTTCGATACTCAACACCATTCCGAACACAACAATTTTTTCTCCGGCATATTTTGACGGTATGAGAAAATCTCTTTCAACCGCAATTTACATTTGCGACAGCCTCGCTGTTGTGCGTTATCCCCGTGGCGGAGAGCTTTACAGACCCGATGATTTCGGTGAAGAAAATCTTTCTTACGATGTTTACGGAAATCTGAATTGTAAAAATCTTCTCATAACCTACGGCAGACTTTTCTCTTATGCCTGCAAAGCCAAGGAAACCCTTGCAAAACAAGGCGTTGAGATTTGCATATTAAAACTTTGCAGAATTAAACCGATTGACGAAAATGCCGTTGATTTTGCGGCAGATTTCGATAATGTATGGTTTTTTGAAGAGGGCATCAAAAACGGCGGTATTGCGAGAAATTTTTCCGATTTACTCTGTTGCACACAGTTCTGCGGAGATTATCATATAAAGGCTATTAATGACAAATTTGTCAAGCAGATGTCTGTCAGTGAGGCTCTTCATGAGCTTAAACTCGATGATGACGGAATGGTAAATACCATTACCAAAAATTTAAAGGAAAAGAATTAGAATGAAAAAAAGACTTGATATTCTTGTATATGAAAAGGGCTTTACCGACAGCCGTGAAAAGGCTAAGGCGATTATAATGTCGGGACAGGTTTATGTTGACAATCAGAAAGCCGACAAGTGCGGAACTTCTTATGATGAAAATGTTAAAATTGAAGTAAGAGGCAACACACAGAAATATGTCAGCCGTGGCGGTTTAAAGCTTGAAAAAGCCATAGACAATTTTGACTTTGATTTAAAAGATAAGATAACAATGGATATCGGTGCGTCAACGGGCGGCTTTACCGACTGTATGCTACAAAACGGTGCAAAAAAGGTGTATTCAATTGATGTTGGTTACGGTCAGCTTGCTTGGAAGCTTCGCAACGATCCCCGTGTTGTCAATCTTGAACGCACCAATATGAGAAAGGTTACAAGGGAGCAGGTTCCTGATGAAATTGACTTTTTCTCGGTTGATGTTTCGTTCATTTCATTAAAGCTGATTCTGCCTGTTGCAAGAGAGCTTATGAGCGAAAACGCACAGGCGGTCTGCTTAATCAAACCGCAGTTTGAGGCTGGCAGAGAAAAGGTGGGCAAAAAGGGCGTAGTTCGTGATCCCGCCGTTCATGTTGAGGTTGTCAGAAAAATATTTGATTTTTGCCTTGAAAACGGCTTTGATGTGCTTAATCTCGATTATTCGCCAATCAAAGGTCCCGAGGGCAATATAGAATACCTTATCCATCTTCGCAAAAGTGATGACCCTAAGTCATACACAGATGTAACACCCGAGCAGCTTGTTGAAAATTCACATGCCGCTCTTGACAAAAAATGAGCAGGTGCTTTTATGAAATTTGCATTAGTGGTCAATCTTTCAAAAGAACGGGCAATTAAATATGCAAAAAAGATTTCTCTTTTTCTTCTTGATAAAAATGCAGAAATTGCTATGATTGAGGAATGCAGTCAGTATTTTAAGGGAATCCACATTCATTATTCAAAAAATATTACGGAGCTTTTTGAATACTGCGATATGGCAATTACCGTAGGCGGTGACGGAACGATTATCCATGCCGCAAAATATGCCGCAAAAGCAGATAAACAGCTTATCGGTGTTAATGTCGGCAGACTCGGTTTTGCCGCAGATGTTGAACCGCACGAATATGAACAGCTTGAACGGCTTATTACGGGCGATTACACAACAGAGGAGAGAATTTTGCTTGATGTTGAGGTCATAAAAGAGGACGGCTCAAAGCACTATCTTGCAGTGAACGATGCCGTTGTCGCAAGAGGTCAGCTCTCAAAAACAATTGATTTGCACCTGACGCTTGACGGTGACGAAATTTCTAAATACAGAGCGGACGGTCTGCTTTTTGCAACTCCGACAGGTTCAACCGCTTATTCATTGTCGGCAGGCGGACCTATCCTCGCACCTAAAATGGAATGTATTCTTATGACTCCAGTTTGTCCCCATTCATTATTTTCCCGTTCCGTACTTTTCAGCGGAGAATCGGAGCTTTCGGTTCATGTGAAAATCCCCGAAGAATGCTGCTGTGTGCTGACAATTGACGGTGAAAAAAATGTTCCTGTTCTTGCAACCGACAGGGTTGTAATCCGCAAATCCGATTTAAAGCTTAAACTTGCGTTACTCCACAACCGCAATTTTTATAAACTGCTTAATGAAAAACTGAAAGAGAGGGATTTTTGATGAAAACAGGGCGACACGCACGAATTCTTGATATTATAGCCGAACATCCCATTGAAACACAGGACGAATTGCTTACCCGACTTCGTGAGGAAGGTTTCAAGGCAACGCAGGCTACAATTTCAAGAGATATCAAGGATTTACGCCTTGTTAAAACTCTCGGAAGTGACGGAAAATATCGCTATGTTTCTGCATCTCGCAGTTCAACCGATATCCGTACCAATTTTTCAAATCTTTTCAGCACTTCGGTAAATTCAATAGATGTAGCACAGAATCTTGTTGTAATAAAAACCCTCAGCGGAATGGCACAGGCAGTTTGTGCCGCACTTGATTCATCCGACTATCCGTCTGTTGTTGGAACAATTGCAGGTGACGATACAATCTTCATTGCCTGCCGAACAGCCGACCTTGCGGCGTCACTTACCGAAGAACTCAAAAAGCTTATTTGACAGGACTGATTGAAATGCTCAGAACTTTATATATAGAAAACATTGCCGTGATTGAAAAAACTTCAATAGATTTTGAAAACGGTCTTAATGTTCTCACAGGTGAAACAGGTGCAGGTAAAAGTATAATAATTGACGCAATCAATGCAATTATGGGACAGCGGACATCAAAGGAAATTATTCGCACCGAGGCTGATTCAGCCTTTGTAAGCGCCCAATTTGACGATATTAACCAAAGCATTGTTGAAAAGCTTGATGAACTCGGCTTTTCCGATGATGAGGGAACACTCATTTTGCAGAGAACTCTCAACAGAAACGGCAAGAGCAGTTGTAAAATCAACGGAAAGCCTGCAACGATTTCAATGCTCAAAGAACTTTCAAAGCACCTTATAAACATTCACGGTCAGCACGAAAGCTACGAACTTTTCTCTCCTGAAACTCATATTGATTATATTGACCGTTTCGGCGGTTGCGAAAAGCTTTTGGCTGATTATAAAAAATGTTATGAGGAATATAAAATTCTCAAAAAGAAATTAAATTCAGCCGATTCGGACGAAAGTGAAAGATTGAAAGAAATTGATTTGCTTTCATATCAGGTGAATGAACTCACAGAATCCGATGTTAAGCAGGGTGAAGAACAGGAGCTTGAGAGCGAAAGAACAGCGCTTATGAGCTTTGAGAAAATCTTTTCTCTGCTCAATGATGCAAAAATGGCTCTTGACGGTGACGAAAACTATGGCGGCGGTCTTGAATCGGTTGATTCTGCATCAACTGCCCTTCAAAAAGCATCATCATATAACGCTGAATATGAAGAAATTGCAAATACGCTTACAGATGCATATTACAATTTAAAGGATTGTTGCGACAGCATTTCCGACGCCATTGATTCGCTTGAATCCGATCCGCAAAGGCTTGAAGAAGTTGAAGAAAGGCTTGACCTTATCAATCGTCTTACAAGAAAATATAATTGTCCGTCAGACGAGCTTTCGGACCTTGCCGAAAAATATCAGGCAAGACTTGACGAACTTATGAACTATGACCGCAACCGTGACGAGCTTGCGGAAAAATGCAGAGAAAGCGAAGAAAAAATGCTTGCGGCTGCCGAAAAACTCGGTACTCTGCGCAGAAAAACCGCAAAAACCTTTGCAACAAAAGTAAAATCCGAAATGGCATTTTTGAATATGCCGAATGTTGAGCTTGTTCCGTACTTTGAAAAGTGCGAACCAAATTCAAAGGGTACGGATAAAATGGAACTGCTCATCTCCGCAAACCCGGGTGAAACACCTCGCCCTGTTGCAAAAATCGCATCGGGCGGTGAGCTTTCAAGAATGATGCTTGCAATTAAAACAGTTCTCGCAAGCACGGATACGGTTGATACCCTCATTTTTGATGAGGTTGACACAGGTATTTCGGGTTCGGCGGCAGAAAAGGTCGGCTTAAAACTGCGTGAAGTCAGCAAAAGCAGTCAGGTTCTCTGCGTGACACATCAGGCACAAATCGCAGCTCTTGCGGATTATCACTATCTTATCCGCAAACAGGTTGAAAAAGGAAGAACATTTACAAATGTAACCCTCCTTGACCATAACGGCAGAGCAGGCGAACTTGCACGAATAATCGGCGGTGTTGATATAACCGATGCCGCACTTAAACACGCAGAATCAATGCTTGAAAAGTATAACAACTAATATAAATCAACTATATAAATGAAAGGGAGCGGCATTTTGAAGCTGTGGTCGGTTGCAAAACTTGATAAAACTAAGGCGGGGGAGATTCAGTCCCGCTATGAGCTGCCTGCAATTGTTGCAATGCTGCTTCAGATACGGAATATTACAACGAAAGATGAAATTGAAAGCTTTCTTTACAACGATTCTTTCATTGCTGATCCGTTTGAAATAAAAGATATGGATAAGGCTGTTGAACGCATTAACAAGGCGCTTGATTGCGGTGAACCGATTTGTGTTTACGGTGATTATGATGCCGATGGTGTCACCTCAACAGCACTTTTATATTCTTACCTTGAAACAATTGACGCAAACGCAATGTACTATATTCCGTCCCGTGAAACCGAGGGCTACGGAATGAACAAAAACGCTGTTGACAAACTCAATGAGCGTGGAATAAAACTCATAATTACTGTTGATAACGGAATTGCGGCCGCACAAGAGGTTGCATACGCAAGCTCACTCGGAATTGATACCGTTGTCACGGACCACCATATGCCGTCAGGCGAGTTGCCAAAGGCTTGTGCCGTAGTTGACTTGCACAGAGAGGACTGTAAAAGCAGATTCAAAAATCTTTCGGGGGTGGGCGTTGCCTTCAAGCTGATTATGGCGCTTGAAGGCGAATACTGCGATACAACCACCTTGCTTGACAACTATTCCGACCTTTTGAGCATTGGCACAATCGGTGATGTTGTTGAGTTGAAGGATGAAAACCGAGTATTTGTCAAACACGGACTTGAAAGCATTACAAATACCGACCGTCCCGGACTGCAGGCACTTATCAAAAATTCCGGTCTTACGGGAAAAACCGTATCTTCAACAAATGTGTCATTTACAATTGTTCCGAGAATAAATGCAGTAGGACGACTCGGTTTGTCCGAAAAATCAGTGTCGCTTCTTCTTACGGAAGATTATGATGAGGCGGCTGAAATCTCATCGCAGCTCTGCGTTGATAATTCCGAAAGGCAAGAGATTGAGCGCGATATTCTTGAAAAAATTGACGGAATAATCCGCAGAAAACCGTCGCTTGTCAATGATAAGATCATAGTAATTGACGGTGAAAACTGGCATCAGGGCGTAATCGGACTTATTGCCGCCAAAGTCAAAGAGGCTTACGGCAAGCCGGCAATCGTCATTTCAAAGCTCGGTGATATTGCAAAGGGCTCGGGCAGAAGTGTAGAGGGATTTCCTCTTTGTGACGCTGTTTTTGCCTGTTCGGATCTTCTCACACACAGAGGCGGTCATCCTATGGCTGTCGGGCTTTCTCTTGATTCTGAGAATATCCCTGCTTTTCGCAGGAAAATAAACGAATTTGCCGACAATTTCGGCAAGATGCCGTATGATAAAATCAACATTGAGTGCAAGCTCAATCCGGCATACATAAACCTTGATTTGATTGATTCTCTGTCGCTTATGCAGCCCTACGGTGCCGGTAATCCGACGCCTGTTTTCGGTTTGTACAATATGACATTGAAGAACATTACTCCGCTTTCGGCGAACAGGCATTTAAGACTCACTCTGTCCCGCAATAACATACAGATTACTGCGATGAAATTCTTTACATCAACCGAAGAATTTCCGTATAAAATCGGTGAAACACTTGATCTTGCAGTAAATCTTGACCGCAATGAGTTCAACGGAAATGTGTCTGTTTCCATAATTGTCAAAGATATAAAATCATCGGACTGCGATACCGAAAAGCTCCTTGACAGCCGTACAAACTACGAGAATTTTTGCAGAGGGAAACAGCTTGACCGTTCACAGCTTTCGGATTTAATGCCCGACAGAAACGATTTTGCACTGCTTTACAGATATCTGAAAAGCAACGGCGGTTACGCTTTTGAAACCGCAACTTTGGCTCACATGCTTGACAACAGGCTGTCTTTTGGTAAAATTAAAGTGATACTTGAGGCCATGAGAGAGCTCAGGCTTATTGAAATTTCAGAGGGAATGAAAACCTCAAAAATTTCAGTCCTGCCCGTAAACGGCAGGGTTGACCTCGAATCAGCCCCGATTATCAAGAAATTAAGGGAGGTATTCTGATGGGTAAATTTTCAAATGTTGCACACTATCAGGATTTTACGGAACTGAAAAAGATTCTTTCTGCATCTGCTGCCAACACTTACGATATGGATAAAATCGAAAAGGCATATAAATTTGCCGAAAAAGCTCACGGTGACCAGCGCAGAGTATCGGGAATTCCGTACATTCTTCATCCCGTTTCGGTAGCCTGTATTGTTGCAGAGCTCGGTATGGATACCGATTCCGTCTGCGGTGCATTGCTTCATGACACAGTAGAGGACACAGGAGTCACACTTGAAGAGGTTACAAAGCTTTTCGGTGCGGATGTTGCCAAGCTGATTGACGGCGTTACAAAAATTTCAAAAATTCCGTACTCAACCCGTGAACAGCAACAGGCTGAAAATATAAGAAAAATGCTTATCGCAATGGCTGATGATATCCGTGTAATTATCATCAAGCTTGCCGACAGGCTTCATAATATGCGTACAATGAACTGTATGCCGGAACAAAAAAGGAGAGATAAATCACTTGAAAATATGCAGGTGTTTGCTCCGATTGCTCATCGGCTCGGTATTAAAACCATAAAAGACGAGCTTGAGGATCGTTCTCTTCAGTACCTTGATCCAATCGGCTATAAGGAAATTGAAGACGATCTTCTTATGACTGAAGAGGGTCGTGACAAGTTTATTGAATCCATCAAGAATCAGATTCTCGCAAAAACCGAGGGTACAATCCCCGGTGTGTATATCAGCGGTCGAGTAAAGAGTATTAACAGTATTTACCGCAAAACATATATGCAGGGCAAAACAATGGATCAGATTTTTGACATTTTTGCCGTGCGTGTAATCGTTGACACAGTATCCGATTGCTACAATGTTCTCGGTGTAGTGCATGATATATTCAAGCCTATCCCTAACCGTTTCAAGGACTATATATCAATGCCTAAGCCGAATATGTACCAGTCGCTCCATACAACCGTACTCGACAAAAACGCAATTCCTTTTGAAATTCAGATAAGAACATGGGAAATGCATTACACCGCCGAATACGGAATTGCCGCCCATTGGAAATATAAGCTTGGAATGGGCGCAGGCGGCAAAAATAATGACAAAATGGAGGAGAACATCAAAAAGGTCAAGGATATGATTCTTGATCAGCTTGAGGCAGAAGATGTTACCGACATCGCAAAGAATATCAGAAACGATTTTACGGAAAACGATGTTTATGTATTCAGCCCGAGAGGTGATGTGTTCAATCTTCCGCAGGGTTCAACTCCGATTGATATGGCTTATCTTATTCACACACAGGTAGGTCACAGAATGGTCGGCGCAAAAATCAACGGAAAGATCGTTCCGATTGACTATAAGCTTAAAACAGGCGATATCTGCGAAATTATCACCCAGAAAGAGGAACACCCAAACAGGGGATGGGTTGATATCTGTAAAACCGCATCGGCAAAATCAAAAATCCGCTCATGGTATAAGCATGAAAAGCGTGATGAAAATATTGCCGAAGGCAGGCAGATGCTTGACAAGGAGTTCAAGCGCCACGGAATCAATCTTTCCGAAGAAGAATATCCCGATTTTCTCCAGAAACTGATGATTAAAAAGCAGTATAATTCCATGGATGATTTCTATGCCGCAGTAGGCTACGGCGGTATTCAGCTTTGGAAGATAATGCCAAGGCTCAAAGAAGAATATCAGAAAGCATATGCGTCAGATATAGAAGAAATTGATGTTCCGCAAGCACCCGTAAAGCGACCGAAGGCATCCGCAGGCGTTGTAATTGAGGGTGCAGACGATGTTCTTGTGAAATTCTCAAAGTGCTGTAATCCTCTGCCGGGTGACGATATTATCGGCTATATTACAAGGGGCTACGGCGTTTCAATTCATAAAAGGCACTGCACGAATGTGCCGAAAGATATCAGTAAAAGTGAAGAACCCGAAAGATGGGTAAGCTGTTACTGGGAGGACGAGGTAGGAGAGGCGTTCAGAAGTACGCTCCAGATTACCGCAACCGACAGAACAGGACTTCTTGCAGATGTTACAATCAAGCTTTCGGATATGCACATTTTTATACATTCGCTTAATTCAAGAGAGGCTGGCAACGGCACTGCCGTTGTTACCGCAACAATTGATGTAATGGGCAGAAATCACCTCCGTGGTGTAATTTCAAAGCTTTCCGACATCAACGGAACAATCGAAGTAAAAAGACTGTAATTGAGGTTATAATTTATGAAAGCAATTTTACAAAGAGTTACCGAGGCCAAGGTTGAAGTTGATTCAAAAACCGTGGGCGAAATCGGTACGGGTTTTCTTATTCTTCTCGGAGTTGAAAACGGTGACACCGAAAAAGAGGCGGACGCACTTGCCGCAAAAATTGCAGGTCTGAGAATCTTTACGGATGAAAATGATAAAATGAATCTTGCTCTTGCCGATGTAAACGGTTCGGTGCTTGTAATTTCAAACTTTACCCTCTGCGCCGACTGCTCACACGGCAGACGTCCTAACTTTATGGCTGCAGCAAGACCTGACACAGCCGATCCGCTCTACGAATATTTCTGCAAAAAAATGCACGATAACGGAATTGAGCGTGTTGAAAAGGGAATTTTCGGCGCCGATATGAAGGTTTCGCTTGTGAATGACGGTCCCGTTACTATTGAAATCAACACAAAGGATTTGAAAATATGATAGATGTAAAAATTTTTAATGTTACGGTTCTTATGACAAACTGTTGTTTGCTTACAGACAGAAAAACAGGCAAAATGGCTGTAACCGATCCGGGCGCACCGAATGAAGAACTTAATTCTGAAATTGAGAAAAACGGCGGAAAGCTTGAATATGTAATTCTTACACACGGTCACTACGATCACATAAGCTATGCAAAACAGCTTGCGGAAAAGTTTGACGCAAAAATTGTTACGGGCGAGAAAAATAACGAATTTCTCAGCAATCCTGCACTCAATCTTACCGAAAAGCACAGACTTTCACTCAAACCGTTTTCAGCCGATATTCTGCTTAAAGACGGTGACAACTTCATGCTCGGCAACACTGAAATCAAATATATCACCACGCCGGGACATACAAGCGGTTGCGGTTCATATATTTTTGATGACACGATTATTTCGGGAGATACTCTTTTCTGCGAATCATACGGCAGAACAGACCTTCCCACAGGTGACGATGCCGAAATGGCAAAGTCAATCAGAAAGCTTAAAAATCTTGAGGGCGATTATCGTGTAATTCCCGGTCACGGACCGACAACAACCCTTGACCACGAGAGAAAATACAATCCGCTGATGAGGATTCTTTAATATGAATTTATATGTAAAAAATCACAATTTTCATTTTGAACTTGAAAATCTTACAAGGCTTTTCTTTCCAAATGAAAAAATAACGGTAATAAGAGATTTTTCAGAACCACAGCCTCCGTATATCTATACGGAGGTTTCGGATAAAATCACAATTTCGGTGAATATCGGCTCTTTTAATAAGTCCGAAACAGCTGTAAAAAAGCTTGCGGATGATGACAACGAGCTTGTTTCGGCACAGCTTTTGTACAAACTCCTTTGTGATTTTACGGGACTTACACAGCCGTGGGGAATACTTACGGGAGTTCGCCCCGTAAAGCTTTTAAGACGACTTGCCGAAGAATCAAGTGAAGAACAGGCTGTAAAAAAGTTTGAGAAAGACTTTTTTGTCAGCAACGAAAAAATAGCATTGTCAAGGGAAACCGAGCATAACGAACGAAAAATTCTTGAACTTTCAAAACCCGAATCGTTCAGTCTTTATGTCGGAATCCCTTTTTGTCCGTCAAGGTGCAGTTATTGCTCATTTGTAATGGCGTCGATCGAAAGGGCTGAAAAGCTGATTGAACCGTACACAAAGCTATTATGCGAAGAAATTAAACGGACAGCCGAAATTGCAAACAAGCTTGGTTTAAGGCTTGAAACCGTATATTTCGGCGGCGGCACTCCCACTACTCTGAGTGCCGAACAGCTTGATACGGTGCTTAGAACAGTAAATAATAGCTTTGATATGTCAACCTGCCGTGAATTTACTGTCGAGGCAGGTCGCCCCGATACAATTGACATTGCAAAACTTTTTGCTTTAAAAGAAAATAAAGTTGATCGAATCAGCATAAATCCGCAGACTGTAAACGATGAGGTGCTGAAAACTATCGGAAGAAAGCATACTGCTCAGCAGTTTTTTGACGCTTTTGAGCTTGCAAGAAAATGCGGCTTTGATAATATCAACACAGACCTGATTGCAGGCTTGCCGACAGATACCCCCGAAAGCTTTAAAAATTCACTTGATTCAATCGTCAGGCTGAATGCGGAATGTATTACGGTTCACACGCTTTGCATGAAAAGAGCGTCCCGTCTTACAACCGAGGGAGTAACGCTTGATTTGCAACAGGCGAGAGATGCAAGAGAAATGCTTGCATACACACAGAATATTCTCGGACAAAACGAGTACATTCCGTACTATATGTATCGCCAGAGCAGAATGGTCGGCAATCTTGAAAATGTCGGCTGGTCAAAAAAAGGCTTTGAAAGTCTGTACAATGTTTATGTTATGGACGAAACCCACACAATCCTTGCCTGCGGTTCGGGCGGTGTTACAAAACTGAAACGCAACAATCCCGATTATCTTGAAAGAATATTCAATTTTAAATATCCGTACGAATACATTGACCGTTTTGATGAACTTATTCAAAGAAAGTCCGGGATAATGCAGTTTTATGGTCAATAACACAGTTGATTAATGCTGTCAACGGTGTTATAATACGACATATGTGATTGCATACGGAAGTGAAATTGTCATATATTGAACAAAACAGAATTCTTGTTCATAATTTGTTTTTCTGATGAGATAATTTTAAGAAAGGTCGGATTAATATGGGAAAATTTGATGAAATTTTTGACGATGTAGTTGTCAATGCAAAAGCCTGTGCATCTGCTGTTTCGCAGAAAGCGTCAACAGTTTATGATGTTTCAAAGCACAAGATTACTGCCGCTGAAATCAGAGGCGATATCAACAAAAAGCTTCGTGAACTCGGTGCTCTTACATACAAATCTGAGGTTCACGGAACAGACAATTCACAGCAGATTAAGCTTATCGTTTCGGAAATTTCCGATTTGAAAGATAATCTTGATGTTGTAAACGAACATATTGCCGTGGCAAAAGATCAGAGAAGATGTCCCGGATGCAATGCTGTTATTCCTAAAAATTCTGTATTCTGCAACATCTGCGGTATCAAGATTGACGATACTGATGAGGATTTTGAACTTTGATTTTTTATTAATGGGTGATTATTTTTGTCTAAATTAAAAACTAAAAAATACAATGCCGTTGCAAACGCTGAGAAGGACGCTTCTCAAACCTTTGTCAAAGGTGCGGCAATTCTTACTTTAAGTATGGTAATTGTCAAGGTTTTCGGACTTCTTGACAAGGTTATTCTTACAGGTATTTTCTCCGGTGTTTCTTTTGAACAGGCTGTTGCAGGCGGAACGGAAACCGTTAATTTTGCATCTTTCGGTCTGGGCCTTTACAGTAATGCCTATGAAATTTTTGTCGTAATTTTCACGGTTGCAACGGGCGGTCTGCCGATAGCAATTTCAAGACTTGTATCTGAAAGTACGGCACAAAAACGATTTAACGATGTAAAACAAATTCATAGGGTTTCAATTCCTTTCTTCGTTATTGTCGGCATTCTTTCATTTGCAATTCTTGTCGGTGCAAGCTTTATCTATGTTCAGATTATAGAGTCCCCGTATTCATTGCTCGGTATGCTCTGCCTTTCTCCGACGGTATTATTCGGTTGCCTCGTTTCAATTTACAGAGGATACTACGAAGGTCAGCGCAACATGTTCCCGACTGCCGTTTCGGAAATTATCGAGGCAACAATCAAGCTCTTTATCGGTGCATTCCTCGCTTACATCATTGCACACCTAGGTATGAATTCTTATGCTGAGTCAGGCACGGTTTTCGGACTTTACATTGCAAATCAAACCGAGGCTTATCAGACAATCGTTTCATTCTCGGTTGCCGGTGCAATTATGGGTATCACCCTCGGAAGCGCCGCATCATTTGTGTTCTATATCCTCAAATTTAAAATTCAGGGTGACGGAATTCCGGAAGAATACTACCGTAATTCCGTAGAGGCTCGTTCAAAAAGAGAAACTTTTAACAAGATTCTCAAAACAGCCATTCCTGTTGCAATGGGTTCACTCATTATGAGCGTAGGTTCGCTTATTGACCAGGTAATTGTTCAGCGTGTACTCCTCAATATGATTGAAACTAATCCGCAGGCTCTGCAGGCACAGTACAGTCAGTATTTCACAGCCGATATGTTCTATGCCGACACAAAGACAATACACACCAGCCTTTGGGGTTGCTACTCAGCCGCTCTCACTTTTCTTCAGCTTGTAACAGCCGTAACACAGGTGTTCGGTTCAAGTGCTATGCCGAATGTAACAAGTGCATGGACAAAGGGCAACAAGGACGAACTCAAAAAGTCAATCGAAACTGTTATCCGCCTTACAATGCTTTTTACATTCCCGATGGCTCTCGGTATGATGGCACTTTCGTTCCCGATTATGGGACTTGTGTATAACGATCCGCTTATTACAGATGTCGGCGGAAGAATTCTCCTCATCATGGGCGTAACAACAATATTCGGTGCGGCGTCAACTCCTGTGTGCAGTATGCTCCAGGGCATCGGCAGAGTTGACCTCCCGATGAAGCTATACACAGTTTGTATGGCTGTCAAGATCGGCATTACATGGATGTTTGTAAGCGTTCCGGAAATCAATGTTCAGGGGGCAACTGTCGGTTCAATGATTACCTATGCAATTATGACAATCGTAGGTATGTATCTGCTTATCAAGCATTCAAAAATAAAGCCTGATTTATTCGGTACAACAGTAAAACCGCTTATCGGTGCGGTTGCAAGCGGCGCTTCGGCATTCGGCGTATATCACCTTATGGAGAGCATTATCGGTTCTGCAAGAATGTCAATCGCAGTTTCGCTTGCAGTTGCAATCTTTGTTGCGGTTATCGTTTATATTGCTGTATTGTTGATATTGCGTGCTTTTACGGCAACAGAACTGAAATTTTTGCCGAAAGGTGAGAAAATTGCAAAAACACTTGAAAAATTAGGATTAATTAGGTAAAATATATATCTGTTGCGGTTGTTTCCGCTTCTCAGATAGAATTTGCATTGTCTAATAAGATTATCGGAGATGTCACGAATGAAATTTACAGAAAAAGAAAATTATAATTTTAACGACCTTGTTGAGATAGTAAAAATCCTTCGTGCCCCCGACGGTTGTCCGTGGGACAGAGAACAGACTCACAAGTCAATCCGCTCAAATTTTATTGAGGAAACCTATGAGGCTGTTGAGGCGATTGATACCGACGACCTTGATTTGCTTAAAGAAGAACTCGGTGATGTTCTTCTGCAGGTTGCTCTGCATGCGGAAATCGAAAGTGAACAGGGAACATTTGATATAAATGATGTTTGTGACGGAATCTGCAAAAAGCTCATTATCCGTCATCCTCATGTTTTCGGTGATGTCAACGCCGACACTACTGAAAAGGTTCTCAAAAACTGGGATGCCATTAAGATGAAAACAAAATCCCAGAAAACTCAGACACAGGCAATTCTCAGCGTGTCAAAGGCACTTCCGTCACTCATGCGCAGTACAAAAATCCAGCAGAAGGCCGCTAAGGTCGGCTTTGACTGGGAAAATGTAAACGGTGCGCTTGATAAGCTTTTTGAAGAATGTGAAGAGCTTAAAGCCGCTGTTGAAAACAATGATGTTGAAAATCAGCGTGAAGAACTCGGTGATGTGCTTTTCTCAACAGTTAATGTTGCAAGATTTTTGAACATTGACAGCGAACACGCACTCTACGATGCCTGTGACAAATTCACCGACCGTTTTTCGTCTGTTGAAAAGCTTGCAAACGAGCGTGGAATAGATATGAAAACGGCACCGTTATCTGTACTCGATTCCCTTTGGGATGAAGTTAAATTATCAAAGAATTATTAATTGGAGGTTTATTATTATGAACAAAACAGAACTTATTGCTGCAGTTGCCGAGCAGAGCGGACTTTCAAAGAAAGATGCAGAAAAGGCAGTTTCTTCAACAATTGACACAATCATCAATACAGTAGCTGAAGGCGAAAAGATTCAGATCGCAGGTTTCGGCACATTTGAACAGCGTCAGAGAAATGCAAGAACAGGTTGTGACCCGAGAACAGGTAAATCAATCGAAATTCCTGCTTCAAAGGTTCCTGCATTCAAGGCAGGCAAGGGCTTTAAGGATGTAGTAAACAAGTAATCTTGTTTTATATTTCGGGTAATGGTACGCTGTATCATTACCCCTTTTTATTAAAAATCGGAAGGTTTTATAATATGCGACTTGATAAATATTTAAAGGTATCCCGACTCATCAAACGCAGAACAGTTGCAAATGAGGCGTGTGACGCAGGCAAAATCACAGTTAATGACAAGGTTGCCCGTGCGTCCTATGATGTAAAAGTCGGTGATGTAATCGAAATCACACTCGGTTCAAAAAGTGTAAAGGTTAAGGTTACAGAGGTAAAAGAAGTTGTTCGCAAGGAAGATGCGGCAACAATGTATGAGGCGGCAGTCTGATTTTTTACCAAAATTAAAACACAAAATATTACTTTGGATGAAATTAGGTGAGTAGATTATGAATAAGACAATTAATTTAATATTGGCAATATTATCTGTAATTACTTACATTGGGATTATTGTAATGAAGTTTTACACACAGATAAATATACCCAATGGCTCTTTCGTAATAATGACTTTATTGTTCATTATTTCGGTATGCCAATTTTTAAATTCGTTAAAATAATCTACACACGAGGAGAATATGTGTATACCACGACATTCATCAGGTTTACTAGTAGGAATAATTATCAACTTAATAAATATAAATAAATCGTAAGTTGAGGTATTAAACTATGAAATATTGTTGTGTTAAACAATGTGATATAACTGATTGTGGTGCTTGGTTTTACGGCAAAGGGTGTAAAAGGCAATCAGGAGGCGTTCTTCTCTGAATTCCCTCTTCTTGCTATTGCTCATGTTATTGTTGATGGCAATCTGATGCACTATGTTGTTATACATAAAATCTCAAAAAAAGAAGAATAATTTTATTTTTTTCTCCGTATAAATTACTGACAAATAATTTATACGGAGGTTTTTTTATGCAGGAAATGCCAAAGGCTAAGAATCATACGGTTATGCTTGATAACAGGGGGAAGCTTGTTATGACAGGCACGGAGGATGTGTCGGGCTTCAACGAGGAAACGGTGTCGGTAAAAACTTCCTGCGGGTGCCTTGTAATCAAAGGGGAAAATCTGCACATTGATAAGTTAAACCTTGAAACGGGAGATGTTTCAATTGACGGAAAAATTAACGCAATGCAATACCTCGGCAACGGTGCGTCAAAATCCAAACTTTCAAAACTCTTTAAGTAGGTGTAATCTTGGAGCTGACTTTTGCACAGCAGTCAACCGCATTTCTCTGTTCACTTGTATTCGGAGCGGCGGCAGGATTGCTGTATGATATATTTAAAATAATCAGAATGACGCTTTGCAAAGGAAAAGCGTCGGTTTTTGTTACAGACTTTCTTTATGTTTTTATTGTATCACTTAATCTGTTTATTTTTTCCGTTGCATATATGCTCGGATTTTTCAGAGTGTTTGTAACGGTCGGTTCATTTCTCGGTTTTGTTATTTGTCGATTAACACTCGGCAGACTTTTATCGCTTGTATATTGTCCGATGATTCGTTTCACGGAGAGTTTCTGTGTGAAAATTTCGCAAAAAATTAAAAAAAATCTAAAAAAGCTATTGAAAAACAGCAACAACATATTGTATAATGAGGGTAAGAATAAAGGTATATTTAGAAACGATAATAATAATTCAGCAGAGAAAGCAGATAGTTTTGAAGATGAAAAAAAGCACAAAGAAAGTAAAAGAAAGCACTGCGGCTTCTCGGCAGACAGAAGACGGCGCAATAAAGGAGATAACTCCGAAAAAGCGTAAAAAAGGAAGATATATTCTGATTTATCTCGCAATTATCGGTTTTGTTTTTTATGCCGTAATTACAATTATCAATCAGAATGTTCAGATTGCCGAGAAAAAGGCAGAGCTTACGGATTTGCAGCAGCAAATCAGCGTGGTTGAGATTCAGTCGCAGTATCTGAAAAAGGTTCAGAATTACAAGGGTGACGATCTTAAAAAATATATTGAAAAAATAGCTAAGGATGAATTAGGCTATGTCGGTGACGGTGAAAGAATTTTCATTAATGTTGCCGGAGAATAAAAGGGTAGAAATAATTTTAAGGGGTAATAAATTTTTATGGCTATTGAAGTCGGAATGATTCTGGAAGGCAAAGTATCAGGTATTACAAAATTCGGCGCATTTGTTGATTTGCCGGATTCAAAAACCGGTATGGTACATATCTCGGAGGTTGCACCTACCTTCATCAATGAAATCAGTGATTATGTAAAAGTAGGACAAGAAGTAAAGGTTAAGGTGCTTGCTCTTAATGACGGAAAAATCAGTCTGTCAATGAAACAGGCTCTCCCGAAAGAACAGCAACAGCAGAGAAAACGCTCTGACAGACCTCAAAGACAGAATCACAGAAGCAGAGAGCCATACAAGCCTGCTCCGCCCGTAACTTCACCGGGTGATTACGAGTGGCAGAGTTCACGCAGAAATGCTCCTTCTTCGTTTGAGGATATGATGTCAAAGTTCAAGCAGACAAGCGAGGATAAGATGTCCGATCTTAAGCGTGGCGGAGAAAGCCGTGGCTACAGCCGCAGAGGCAACGGCAACGGCAGAAAATAAAAAATTATATAAGGGAGGCAGATTTTATGAAAATCACCTACACAGCAAGAAAAGTCAACCTCAGAGATAACTTTAAGGAAAGATGCGAGAAAAAGCTTTCAAAGTTTAATCGTATTTTCTCGGAGGATGCTTCTGTCAATGTAGTTGTCACCCTCGAAAAGAACCGTCAGACTGTTGAAATTACAATCCGTGACAACGGTATGATTTATCGTGCCGAAAGCACAATGCCCGAAATGAATGACGCTCTTGACAAGGTTTGCGACATTCTTATGCGTCAGATTCGTAAGAATAAAACGAGGCTTGAAAAGAAAATTAAATCCGCCGGTATTGAAGATTTAATCACGGAAGCTGCTCAGACTGGTGAACCGGAGGACGATGAATACAGCGTAGTTCGTAAAAAACATGTTCTTGTAAAACCGATTTCGGTTGATGAGGCTATTCTTGAAATGAATATGGTAAACCATAACTTCTTTATGTTTATCAATTCCGAGACAGATGAAATCAATGTTGTTTACAAGCGTGCAGACGGCAACTATGGTGTGCTCGAGCCGACAACCGATTAATTTTTTAAAAGCAAGGGGTATCGGTTATTCCGATACCCTGTTTTTTTGTCTTTCAGTCTTAATAGAATTTGTGTATCAATAAAACAGGAGATAAATATGAATATGAAATTTTCCGCTCCATGCATTTTCGGCCTTGAAGGTCTTTGTGCAAATGAGCTGAGATATCTCGGTGTTGAAAATGTCAATGCCGAAAACGGCAGAGTTACCTTTACAGGCGATTGGTCAACACTTGCACTTGCAAATATAAATTCCCGTTATGCGGAGCGAATACTCATTCTTCTTGCGGAATTTGAGGTTCACACCTTTGATAATTTGTTCGAGGGCGTAAAGGAAATCCCGTGGGAAGATTATATCGGAATTTCCGAGGCTTTTCCCGTAAAGGGAAGATGTCTTGATTCCGACCTTATGAGCGTTCCCGATTGTCAGAAAATCGTTAAAAAGGCAGTCGCAGACCGCCTTTCACAAAAATATATGCTCCCGTGGTTTGATGAAACAGGTGCTCCGCATCAAATTCAGTTTCTCATTCTTCGCAACAAGGTCAGTATTATGCTTGACACTTCGGGCGCAGGACTTCACAAGCGTGGATATCGTGCCGATTCAAATGATGCTCCTATAAAAGAAACACTTGCCGCCGCTATGGTTGACCTTTCAAGAGTAAGGGCAAACCACTTTGTAACCGATCCTATGTGCGGCAGCGGTACGATTCTCATTGAGGCGGCTATGAAAGCACTTAACATTGCCCCGGGACTTAACCGTTATTTTGCCTGTGAACATTGGAATTGTGTTCCGAAAGATGTTTTTGAAACAGCAAGAGAAAATGCAAGGCAAAAAATAAGACACGATGCAACATTCAGGGCAACAGGTTACGATATAGATGATTCAACCCTTGCAATCGCAAAGAAAAACGCTGAAATTGCAGGAGTTGCCGACAGAATAACGTTTGCAAACCGTGATATTAAAGATTTTGAACTTGAGGACGGTTTTCAGACAATCATCACAAATCCGCCATACGGTGAACGATTACTTGATGTAAAATCAGCTGAAAAGCTGTATGCAGTTATGGGTGAACATTTTAAAAGAATGAAGGGTAAAAGCTACACCGTTATAAGCCCCGATGACGATTTTGAAAAAATCTTCGGCAGAAAGGCTGACAAACGTCGCAAACTTTATAACGGAACGCTGAAATGCGAACTTTATATGTATTTTAAATAATTTTCATTACATTTTAACGGCATAAAAAACAGTTGATTTTCTTTCATATTTATAGTATGATAGAAAGCGATGACAAAATTTAAGGAGGTATCACAGTTGGACGAGAATAAAGAAATTCTCACTTCTGAAAATGAGGCAGAGAATACCAACACAGATACAACAGCAGAAACAACAGAAAATACAACATTCGTTGCAGATGAGCCCACAGAAAGCGAAGAGATGTCTTTTGCTGAAACAGAACCTGCAAACGAAAACGGCGTGATTGCTCCGCAGTCAAAGAAAAAGAGTATTATTCAGCTTCCTATCATTATAGGTATCGTAATTGTTGCGGTTGCGGCAGCTACTCTTTTCGTAATCAAAGGATTTTTTGATACAAGCATTGTAGGAACATGGATTGAATCTGTTGATGTAACAGGCAATTCAGCATCATCCGACGAGGCGTCAAAGGTTGATGTTTACTACACATTTAACGGTGACAATACTCTCAATTACAGAATCGGTTCAATGGTTTGGAACGGTACATACACGGTTTCAACAGATGATTCGGGTAATCAGACACTTGCCATGACGCTTAACGGCAATGAAACAAGCTGTAACTACGCTGTTTCGGGTAATATGTTCTCTGGCAGAACTCTTGAGCTTTCAACTTCAACTGCTGCCAACAAGGTGAAACTCAAGTCAGGTTCAGAGGTTAAGCCTGAATTAAAGGTTGATAAGGACTTCAAGGCTGACAAGAAAATCACAGGTTCATGGACTTATGATAACGGTTACGCTAAGATGACATACAAGTTCAATGATGACGGTACTGTTGAAATCAACCAGTCAGACGCACTCAATGTTGACGGTACTTACTTAATCAAGAACGGCACAATCATCATCAAGTACTATTACACAGATGAAGTTGAAATGGATGTTGCTTATTCCGTAGAGAGCAACGGACTTAAGCTCAATGACATTCTCTATACAAAGGATGACGATTCGGCAAAAACTACAGCAGCAGTAACCGAGGCGGCTACGGAAACAGCTACAACTTCAGCAAAGTAAATCTTTTGAACTTTTAATGCAGGGCAACGGCAGATTATCTGCTGTTGCCTTTTTAAAAATACAATAATATGAGGAGGATTAATATGACACCGCAGGAAGAATTTATTGAAATCTACAACAAATATATCACAAGACAGGGTGCTGACGAGCTTCTTGAATGGCTCAAAAGAACCGATTTTTTTACCGCCCCTGCAAGTTCAAAATATCATTGTGCCTGTGAAAACGGTCTTGTAATGCACTCCGTCAGCGTGTTCAATACAATGATGGAAAAGCACTATGATGAAGAAACCGACAATATCGAAAGTTTTGCAATCTGCGGACTTCTTCACGATTTGTGCAAGGCTCAGTTCTATAAGGTTTCAAGCAGAAATGTTAAGAATGAAAAAACAGGTCAGTGGGAAAAAGTTCCGTATTATGCAATTGAAGATCAGTTTCCCTACGGTCACGGTGAAAAGTCTGTTTTTCTCATTGAACGCAAAATGCACCTTAAAATTGATGAGGCTATGGCAATTCGTTGGCATATGGGTGAATTCGGTGACAAAAACAGCAACACAATCAGTCAGGCATATGACAAATATCCGCTTGCCGTAAAGCTTCACCTTGCAGACCTTGAATCAACCTTCCTCCGTGAAAAAGGAACTTCACAGGTTAATAACAGGTAATATTTTAAACACAGGTGCAGATACTTATTTTACCGATAAATTTATGATATGGGGAAACCAAAATGGATTTTATAACAGCACAGAATCGTGCCAAAGAGCTTACAAAACAGCTTGAATACCACAACAACCTTTACTACAATCAGGATGATCCGGAAATCTCCGACTACGATTACGATATGCTCATGCGTGAACTTGAGAATATCGAAAAGGAATTTCCGTCACTCAAATCTCCTATGTCACCGACAAACCGTGTCGGAGGTAATGCAGGAGAAAAGTTTTCTCCCGTTACTCATGAGGTTGTAATGGAAAGCCTTCACGATAGTTTTTCACACGAAGAGCTTCGTGAATTTGACGCAAGAGTGCGAGAAACCGTGCCGAATGTACGCTATGTTGTTGAACCTAAATTTGACGGTCTTTCCGTATCATGCGAATATGAAAACGGCATTTTTGTAAGAGGTTCAACCCGTGGCGACGGCTCTGTAGGTGAAGATGTAACCGAAAATCTTATGACAATTAAAAGTCTGCCAAAGCGTATTCCGAATGCACCCGAATATCTCGAGGTTCGTGGTGAGGTGTATATGTCGTTCAATTCGTTTGACGCACTTACTCGCAGACAGGAAGAAAACGAGGAAAAAACCTTTAAAAATCCACGAAATGCCGCCGCAGGCTCACTTCGTCAGAAAAATGCAAAAATAACCGCTCAGAGAAGTCTTGATATATTCGTGTTCAATATCCAGCAAATCAGAGGGATGACGATTGAAAGCCATATTCAGGGGCTTGATTATCTTACGGAACTCGGCTTTCCGACTGCATTTTACAGTGTTTACGATAATGTTGACGAAGTGATTGAGGAAATTGAGCGCATAGGAAATATGCGTGGAGAGCTTGATTATGCAATTGACGGTGCGGTTGTCAAGGTTGACAGCTTTGCAAGCCGCCGACTTCTCGGCAGTACCGCAAAATATCCCAAATGGGCGGAGGCATATAAGTATCCACCCGAGGAGAAGCCTACAAAACTCCTTAATATCGAAATCAATGTCGGCAGAACAGGTGTGCTTACTCCTGTAGGCAACTTTGAACCCGTACTTCTTGCCGGAACAACAGTAAGCCGTGCCACACTTCACAACAAGGATTTTATTGACGAAAAAGGCATTTGCGTAGGCGATACGGTTATAATCAGAAAAGCAGGCGAGATTATTCCCGAAGTTCTGTCAGTTAAGGAACACGCTGAAAATGCCGTGCCGTTTGAATTTCCGTCAGTATGCCCGTCCTGCGGTAATCCTGTTACACACGATGAGGGCGAGGCTGCAATCCGTTGTACAAACACAGACTGTCCCGCACAGCTGACAAGACATCTTATTCACTTTGTAAGCCGTGACGCAATGGATATTGACGGACTCGGTCCTGCAATTCTTGAACAGCTTTCAGACGAAGAACTTGTAAAATCTCCTGCCGACCTCTACAGACTTAAAGCTGAAGATATTTCAAGCCTTGAACGCAAGGCTGAAAAATCTGCTCAGAATCTTATTTCTTCAATAGAAAAATCAAAAGAAAACGAACTTTTCAGACTTGTTTTTGCTCTCGGAATCCGTAACATAGGTCTTAAAGCCGCAAAGATAATCTGCGAAAACTTTGCAACAATTGACGATATTATGAGTGCAAAGGCTGGGGACTTTGAAAAAATAGACGGTTTCGGTGCTGTTATGGCAGAAAGCCTTGAAAATTATTTCTCACTTGACGGTACAAAGGAGCTTATTGCAGACCTTAAATCACTCGGTCTGAAAATGAAACCCTCTCAGCCGAAAAATACAGGAGGTCTTTTTGAAGGCAAAACCTTTGTCCTCACAGGCACACTTCCCACAATGACAAGAAGTGAAGCCTCAAAACTCATTGAACAAAACGGCGGAAAAACAAGTTCATCAGTTTCAAAAAAAACTTCATATGTCTTGGCAGGCGAAGATGCCGGCAGTAAACTAACCAAAGCCCAAACCTTAGGTGTTACAATAATTTCCGAAGAAGAATTAAAAGAAATGCTGTCAATGGAATAGTTACAATAAATACATGACACTGTATATATGCTATTGTATAATTATGGCGAAAGGGGGAACTTAAATTGAAAAAATATTTAATTTTAGCTGTTGTAACTTTACTTGCTGTTTTGTTATCTGCTTGCAGCGGAAATGTAAAAAGTAACGATACTTCTGCTGAAAATACAACTGTTCAGGTTTCAACCTCGGTTAATGAAACAATTCAGACATCAAATGCTGAATTGCCGAAAATTTATAATCCGACCAATGTAGAAATCCGTGATAATGAAGATGAAAACAAAGTTATTATTGAGTCATCTCAAATCGAGTATGTGTGTTTGCTTGATGATATTAACGGTATGGTGTTAAATATGAAGCTTACAGCTGACGGAACTGATAAGTTTGCAGACTACACTAAAAATAATATCGGTTCTGCTGTTCGGTTTGTTATTAACGGAAAGACTGTTTCAAACCCGTATATAAATGTTGAAATCACTGACGGCAATATGAATTTTACAGGTGATTACACCGATGAAGAATATAAGGCTATCTTTAGTGAAATTAAAAACAAATAAAACAATTTCCAATCCTCCGATTTATGTCGGGGGATTTTTATGTTTATTTATCATTTGCAATATTTGCTTATGGATATGTATAGCAAATGATTGACATTGTATATTTAACGATATATAATAATGATGAAAGGAGTGCTTTTTATGACACAGATAAACTTTAGAATTGAAGAAGATATTAAAGAAAATGCGGAAAAAGCATTAAAAGATATGGGACTTACTATGTCTTCGGCAATAACAATGTTTCTTGTTAAGGTTGGTCGTGAAAAAAGAATACCGTTTGAAATAACAGCAGATCCTTTTTATTCAGAAAGCAATATTCGCTACCTTGAAAAAATTGCTGCTGATATTAAAAACGGAAAGGCAACATTTTCTGAACACGCACTTATTGACGGTGAAGACTGATGAAAATTCTTTGGGAATCTCACGCGTGGGAAGATTATGTATATTGGCAATTTCAAGACAAGAAAACGCTAAAGAAGATTAACAGAATCATTACCGATATTTGCCGTAGTCCTTTTGAAGGAATAGGAAAGCCTGAACCACTCAAAGAAAATTTAAGCGGATTTTGGAGCAGAAGAATTGATGATAACGGTAACAGAGTTGTATATTTTATCAAGGATGATACTGTTTGTATAATTGCCTGCAAAGGACACTACGAGTAACAGCTTATATTTCAAAATAAAATATCTTCAAATCCTCCGATTTATGTCGGGGGATTTTTTTGCCCTTTTGACATATGACTGTGCTTGTCTGCATAGTATTTATTGTACAAACTCTTTTGGGAGGAATTTAAAATATGCTTGCTGAACAAAACGAAAAGAGATTTACGGCTGCACTCAACTGCCTTTGCAAGAATATTTCACGCAGACTTTTACCGCTTGCGCCTAAATTAGCCGATTCGGTTCAGGAAATCAGACTGCGGCTTTCACGACCGCTTGCACTTGTCTGTCCCGACAATACATACTACTTAACGCAAAACGGCGGACTTAGCAATACAATCCTTGACGGTGCAATGCTTGTTGTATCAAAAGCCGATATTGTCGATACCTTCAACAACATTTGCAACTACTCCGTGTATAACAGACAGAACGAAATTGTAAACGGCTTTGTCACGATGTACGGCGGTCACAGGGCAGGAATCTGCGGAACAGCGGTCGTAAACAACGGAAAAATTGTGAATATCCGTGACATAACATCAATCAATGTCCGAATTGCAAGGGAGCATAAGGGTTGTGCGGATTCTCTTTATAATAAAATAATTGCCGTTTCGGGAGGTGTTCTCATATGCGGAGCACCTTGCAGCGGAAAAACAACCGTACTTCGTGACCTTGCAAGACTTCTGTCAACCAAGGGCAAGAAGAATGTTGCCCTGATTGATGAAAGAGGAGAGCTTGCAGGCACGGCATCGGGTAAATTTCAGAATGATATCGGAATGTGCGATGTCTATGATTCATATAACAAGAGCGAGGCAATGCTTCACGCAATCCGCAGTATGGCACCCGAAATTGTTATCTGCGATGAAATAGGCTCAAAAGAAGATATCTATGCCGTTGAAAAGTCGGTCAACTGCGGAGTTCGGATAATTTCATCAACGCATTGTGCAAATGAATACGAACTGAAACAGAAAGCAAACATGGTTTCTCTTATGAAAACAGGGGCATTTCAAACGCTTGTGTTTCTGTCAAATCGAACCCACGCAGGTGAAATTGTGAAAATATCGCAGGTAGGTGACAACTTTGCCGTTTAAACTCATAGGATGTTTGCTTGTTGTCTGCACGGGTACAATGATAGGTTTTGTTTTGTCGGGTAGGTTGTACAAACGCAGAGATTTTCTGAAATCATTCACGGAATTTATATCATTGCTTGCAACAAATCTTCGCTACAGCGGTGATGATATCTTCACTCTGGTTAATTCCTGTGCGGAAAATTCAAGCCTTGATTTATTGCTTTTTCCAGAATGTGACAGACCTTTTGACGAATTGTGGCTTGAAAGGGTAAAACAATTATCTTCTGAAATACCGCTTTCAAAATCCGACATTTCAATGCTGAACGATTTCGGAGGTCAGCTCGGAAAAACCGATACGGAGGGGCAGTTAAAACATCTTGAACTCTACGAGGTGTCATTTTCAAAACAGCTTTCATCAGCCCTTGATGCCATAACAAAAAAATCAAAGCTATATAAAACAATGGGATTTTTTGCAGGAAGTGCAATCGCCCTTATGATGATTTAGAGGTAGTAATGGATGTTGAGCTTATTTTCAAAATTGCCGCTGTCGGCATAATTGTTGCGGTTCTTACCCAACTTCTCATACGAAGCGGTAGAGAGGAGCAGGCAATGCTGACCTCGCTTGCAGGACTTATAGTTGTGTTGACGCTGATAATAACGCAAATCAGCACTCTGTTCAACACAATAAAGCAGCTTTTCGGTTTTTAATATGAATATTCTGTCAATTTCCGTGCTTGCCGTTGTGACCGTAATAATCTGCGTAATGCTCAAACCGAAAAATGCGGAAATCTCCGTAATGCTCGGTATAAGCTGTTCCGTTATTATTTTAATCGGCGTGCTTACTCAGGTTTCGGCTATCGTTACAACAATCAATCAAATCATAGCCTCATCGGGAATAAGCATTGACTACATAGTAATTTTGCTGAAATCAATCGGAATATGCCTTGTCACCGAGTTCGCCGTGAATACCTGCAAGGATTCGGGCAGTCAGTCGCTTGCGTCAAATGTTTCGCTTGCAGGAAAAATTATGGTTACGGTAACGGCACTTCCGCTTTATTCGGATATTTTAAAAACCGTGTTGTCACTTGCAGGCAATTGAGGTGAAGAAGTGAAAAAAAGTGTTGTAATAATTACTGTCGTGTTTGTGCTTATCGCCCTTTCATGTGTCTGTGCAAACGCTGAAGAAGGTGAAATGATTTATGATATGTCAAATGTTTTTGATTCGCTGTCCGACGATATAAAACAAAGCCTTCAGAATATGGGCGTTGATTTGGGGGATTTTTCAAAGCTTGCCAACCTGTCTTTTGAAAATGTAATGGGCGAAATTCTCTCGCTTGCACTCGGCAACATTTCTTCACCGCTCAAAGGTCTTGTCAATATAACCGCTCTGCTTTTGCTCTGTTCCGTAATCAGCGCCTACAACGGTTCGCTCTCCTGCGATATTTCAAACTCGCTGAATATAACCGCAACGCTCTGTATAACCTGTGCCGCAGTAGTCCCGGCTGTCGGAGTCATCGCATCAACGGGTTCGGTAATCTGCACCGCATCAAATATAATGCTTGCCTATGTTCCTGTTATGGCTGTAATTATGGCAAGCTCGGGTTCTGTGGCAGGTTCGGCATCATACTATGCCGTGATGATAGGGGCAGGGGAGGGTGTGTCACAGCTTTCATCAAAAATAATCGTTCCTCTGCTCAATATGTTCCTCGGTCTGTCAATAACATCATCCGTATCGCCATCCGTAAATCTGAGCGGTTTTATGTCAATGATTTCAAAGAGTGTAAAGTGGCTTTTGGGCTTTGCTATGACAATCTTCACAGCCGTGCTGACATTCAGACAGCTTATAAGCGTTTCGGTTGACAATGTTTCAACCCGTGCTGTAAGGTTTACCCTCAATTCATTTATCCCGATAGTCGGTTCGGCACTTTCGGATGCCTACAAGGTAGTTCAGGGCAGTATCGGACTTTTAAAATCCGGAATAGGAATAATAGTGATTCTGTCCGTTACAATTGTGTTTATGCCTGTGATTTTGCAGGGGGTAATGTGGATGTTCACCCTTTGGATCGGCAAATCAACGGCAGAGGTTCTCAATCTAAACGGTCCGGCAAAACTGCTTGAAAACATATCGTCTGTGTTTTCAACTCTCATAGCTGTTTTGCTGTGCATTATGTCAATTTACATTCTTTCAACGGCGGCAGTAATTATGCTTGGCGGAGGTTCATCATGAGCGGACTTTTTACGGTTGTTGTTGTAATGTGTGCCTCTGCGTTAATTTGTTCACTTGTTCAAACCTTTGTTACAGACGGCAGTACAAAGAAAATCATCAGCCTTGTTTTAGGCGCTTTTATTATCTGCTGTATGGTTGTTCCCGTAAAAAATGCCGTATCGTCATTTAATACCGATATTGAGGAAAAACAAAATTCTGTTAAAGAAATATCAACTGATGATGAGGCATACAGCAATGCCGTTATAAAGCAGACGGAGATAAATCTAGAAACTGCATTAGAAAATCTTCTTTTACAGAATAATATAACAATCAAATCGTGTGACATAATTTTGAGCAGAGTTGAAAACAACGGCATAATCATAGCGTCAATCAGCATATATATAGACAAAGAATTTGTTCGGTACACAAATCTTGTATCGTCAATTGTTTATGACAATTTCGGAATTACACCAAACATTATGACGGAGTGAATTATGGAAGACAAAACAAGTTCAAAGCTGAAATCAATGCTCGACAGTAAAAAAATAAGAAATATCATAATCGTTGTCGGTCTTATCGGCATAGGTTTAATATTTCTTTCAAACTGGGTTGATTTCGGTTCTTTGACATCAGGAAAAGGAGATGAAGCATTTTCCGTAAAAACATACAGCACAAAAATAGAAAATGATTTGCAGACGGTGATTTCAAAAATTCAGGGAGCAGGCAAGACGGAAGTTTTGCTCACAATGGAAAATTCCGTTGAATATGTTTATCTTGACAACAGCACCACCAAAACAAAGGAAATTGAACCTTTGATAAGAGGAGTGCTTGTAGTGTGTGAAGGCGGTGATGATCCTGTTGTGGTTGAGCGTGTCACCGATGCAGTCACAAAAGCGCTTGATATTTCAACAGCAAAAGTATGTATTACAAAATTATCAGAATAAAGGTCGGGAGTAATATGAAATCTAAGAAAAAATATATCGTTTTTGCATCACTTGTGCTTGCACTTTCAGCGGCTGTGTACATAAACTGGCAGCTTTCGGGGGCAAAAACTCCCAAAAGTGCCAAAGAACTCGGAGCGGCATCATATGTCAGTGCAACCGCTTCGGCGTCGGATGATGAGGTACAGCAGACGGCGGCACTTTCAAACGAGAGCAAAAGCTATTTTTCAGCCGAAAGGACAAAGCGGCAGGCAACTCAGGATAAAATAATTGATGATGCAAAAGAAATTTTCAATCTTGAAAGCTCGTCTGATGCCGACAAAAGCGAGGCTGAAAAGAATGTTGAAGAGCTTCTCAAAACCTTTACAATTCAGGACAGCATTGAAAGTATTGTCAAAGCCAAAGGATTTTCAGAATGCCTTTGCTATATAAGCGATCAAGGTGTATCGGTAATTGTTCCAAAATCTCAGCTTGATGATACATCTGTTCTGATTATTGACGATGCCGTGGTTACTCATTATGAGGTTGATTATGACGATATATCGGTAATAGGGGCATGAAATTAGCAGAGGGCATAGTGTCCTCTGCTTTTTTTATGCACAAAAATATTCCTATGTTCACAAAGAATACTGCGCAATAGGCTGAAATTTTTCCGGAAACTTGTCAATCGATTTAAACGGATATATAATTAGAATTATAACAATTAGAATTAAAACTATTAAAGAGAGGGTTGTGTATGAAAGAGTCAATTCACTATCTGCTGATGTCTGACCATATGCTTGTGCAAAAGGCACTTCTCGGCAGTATCAAAGAATCGGGACTTACATTGGGTCAGCCGAAAATACTCGATTACCTAAAAGACCATAACGGCTGTGTACAAAAGGATATTGCGGCAGGCTGTCACATTGAGCCTGCGTCCATAACCGTGATTTTGCGTGGTATGGAAACCAAAGGCTATATCGCAAGGAAATCTCTTGGCGGCGACAGAAGGTCACTCTATGTTTTTCTCACCGATAAGGGAAAAGAGTATGTCCGATATCTCAATGAAAAATTTGACAGCGTAGAAAGTATTGCAACAGACGGCTTTTCAGAAGAAGAAACGGAAGTGTTCCAAAGTCTGCTTGCAAAAGTGTATGAAAATATGACAAAGCATTTTGAAAAGGAAGTTATGTAATGAATTTAAAAAATATGAAAATCAGATTGCCGATGTATTTTATCGGTCTTTTTATAATGACAATCGGAATTGCACTTTCGGTAAAATCAAATCTCGGTGTATCTCCCGTAAGCTCAATCCCATACACAATGACCTGCATATGGGGCATAGAAATGGGCAAGGCAACAATCATATTCCACATTGTTCTTGTGTTCATTCAGTTTTTGTTACTTCGCAAAAACTTTAAATTAATAACCCTTTTGCAGATTCCCGTAGGCGTTATCTTCGGCTATTTTACAACATTCTGCAACTACCTTGCATCATTCTTTCCGACACCCGATAATCTTATTGTCAGAATCTTAATGGTGCTTGCAAGCTCCGTTATTGTCGCAGTCGGAATTTTTCTGTATCTTCCTGCCGATGTTATTCCGCTCGCAGGCGAGGGTGTAATGTCTGCTGTTTCACAGGTTACAAAAATCGAATTTTCAAAGATAAAAATGGGTTTTGATATCACTATGGTGGTAGTGTCGGCAGCGGCTTGTCTGATTATGATTCACAGCCTTGGCAGTGTCGGTGCAGGAACAGTAATTGCGGCATTTCTTGTCGGATTTATTCTCGGCATTATCAACAAAGCTTTCGGAAAATACAGAGATAAACTTCTTAAAAAGACTCCGTCCGTTCAGGTTGATGAAAAAACTGATGATGAGCAGAATCCTACATATGTAATCACCGTGTCAAGGGAATACGGCAGCGGCGGCAGACAGATTGCAAAGGCACTTGCCGAAAGTCTTGGGTTTAAGTATTACGATAACGAGCTGATAAAACTTGTTGTTGAGAAGAGCGGCTATTCTCCTGATTTTATTGAAAAGAATGAACAGACAATTAAAAATCCTTTACTTCACGATTTCTTTGCGTGGTACGGCGGACCGCTTGATACCGCAAATATGCCGAATGTCGAAAGCCTTTTTAACCGTGAAAAAAATGTAATAAAAACCATTTCACAGAATGAATCCTGCGTAATAGTCGGCAGACTTGCAAACGAGATTCTCAAAAACAAAAAGCATACATTCAATGTATTTGTATCAGCCGATGAAAATACCGAGGCAGAGAGAATTTCCGAAAGGGATAATCTTTCCGTAAACGATGCTCTTAAAAAGGTCAGAAAGGTAAACCGTGAAAGAGCCGACCATTGCAAATACTTTACATCTTCCGAATGGGGCAATGCAGATAACTACGATTTGTGCATAAAGTCCGATACATTCGGCTGTGATGAGAGCACTAAAATTATTGAAGAGTTATTCAGAAAGAAATTTCCGAAATTCAAATGATTTGTCACAGATATCTTTGTCAATTCTTATTTACATTCAATTTCAGTTATGGTATAATCTTGATGATAATAACTACCTTTATTAAATTAATTTAACGAAAAGTTGGGCTTAATATGGATAATGAAATGAACAATGTAACTAATGATATTGAAGTTAATGATATTTTTGAGGAAGAGGTTAATCTTACAAGAAGTGAGTCAAGAGAGCAGGCTTTTATGCTTTTGTTCTCAAAGTCTTTTGACGATGAGCCTCTTGAAGAAACAATAGATGATAATTCGGAAATGTTTGTAGGCGGTGTTTGCGCATATGCTCAGGCTGTAGTTTCCGGCATTGAGGACAAACATGAGGAGATTGACGAAATCATTGCAAGCCACCTGAAAAAGGGCTGGACTCTTTCAAGAATTTCAAAGCCGTCGCTTGCTATTCTTCGCCTTGCAATCTATGAGATGAAGTATCTCGACAATGTTCCGCAGAGTGTTTCAATCAACGAGGCTGTTGAACTTGCCAAGAAATATACAATCGACGAGAGCAAATTTGTAAACGGTATTCTCGGAACATATTCCCGTGAATTTTCGGGAAAGTCGGAGAAGTGATATGAGCCTTTTTCTCGGAATTGACACTTCAAATTACACAACATCAACCGCCCTTTACGACAGCAAAACGGGCGAAATGGTTCAGCAGAAAAAACTTCTTCCTGTAAAAGAAGGTCAGCTCGGACTTCGTCAGAGTGACGCTGTGTTTCACCACACAGCACAGCTGCACACGCTTATTGAAGAACTTTTGAAAGATGTTGATACAAGCAAAATAGCCGCAATTGCGGCGTCAAGCCGTCCAAGACCTGTTGACGGCTCATATATGCCGTGTTTCACCGTTGGAGAGAACACGGCAAAAATTTTATCTTCCGCAATGAAAATACCTCTTTACACATTTTCGCATCAGGAGGGACATATCTCGGCGGCATTGTTCGGCTCGCAGAGAACAGATTTGTTTGATAAGCAGTTTATCGCTTTCCATGTCAGCGGAGGTACAACCGAGGCAGTATTTGCCAAAGGATTCGGCACGGGCTTTTCCGTTGAACTTGCGGCACACACACTCGACCTTAATGCAGGACAGGCAATTGACCGCACAGGACTTATGCTCGGTTTAAAATTTCCGTGCGGTCCTCAGCTTGAACAGCTTGCCCTTAAAAATACAGAAAAAATCAAGGTGAAACCAACTCTCAAGGGTTGCGATTGTTGCCTGAGCGGAGTTGAAAATCTTTCCAAAAAGCTGATTGACGAAGGCAAATCTCCCGAATATGTTTCGGCATTTTGTCTTAAATATATTGAACAGACCTTGTCCGAAATGACCGAAGGACTGCTTGAAAAATACGGAGAAATTCCATTGCTCTTTGCAGGCGGAGTAATGTCAAATCAAATAATAAAAAATTCTTTTGAAGAAAAATATAATGCAATATTCGCACCGCCGCAGTTTTCGGCAGATAACTCGGCAGGAATTGCATATTTAGGATACAGGAAGTATAACGATGTACACACCCGAGTTTAGCAAACCACGAGTTTTAAGTGTTTCACAACTGAATTTCTATATAAAGTCAATTATTGAAAATGACGCAAGGTTGAATTTTGTCTTTGTTACGGGTGAAATTTCAAACCTAACCGACCATTACAGAAGCGGACACATCTATCTTTCAATCAAAGACGAAAAATCTGTTATAAGAGCCGTAATGTTTGCCGGCAATGCCCGTAATTTAAAATTCAGACCGACAGACGGAATGAAAGTAATCTGCCGTGGCAGAGTTGCAGTCTATGAACCCACAGGTCAGTATCAGCTTTATATTGAAGATATGCAGCCCGACGGCATAGGTGCGCTATCGCTTGCTTATGAACAACTTAAAAAGTCGCTTGCCGAAAAAGGACTTTTTGCTCCCGAACATAAGAAGAAAATTCCGCCGTTTCCGAATTCAATCGGTGTAATTACTTCTCCCACAGGTGCGGCAGTTCAGGATATCCGCAACATTATTTCAAGAAGATTTCCGTCTGCCGACATAATTATGTGCCCCGTACTTGTTCAGGGTGAGAATGCTCCCGCCCAACTTATTGACGCCGTACAGAAACTTGATAAATACAATGCCTGTGATGTTATCATAATCGGCAGAGGCGGCGGTTCAATTGAAGATTTGTGGGCATTCAATGATGAAAACCTCGCTTATGCAATATACAACTGTAAAATTCCCGTAATTTCCGCTGTCGGTCATGAAACTGATTTTACAATCTGTGACTTTGTATCCGATCTCAGAGCGCCGACTCCGTCTGCGGCGGCAGAGCTTGCAGTTCCCGATACTGCGGAGCTTGTTGATTACTATAAATCGCAAAAGCAGTATGTTTCGTCAATGGCAACATTGAAATTGAGGCAGGAGTATAATGCTCTTACAGAATTAAAAACAAGACTGTCCGTTGTATCACCACAACAGAGAATTTTTGAATATGAAAAATCTCTTGAACTTTGCAAAACGAAAATACAGCATTTTGTTCAGGAAACAATAAATAAAAAGACTGCTGACATCACAAAGACAGCCGCAAAGCTTGAAGGACTCAACCCCGTTAAAATTCTTTCAAGAGGTTATTCGATTGCCGAAAAAGACGGTAAGGCGGTAAATTCCGCAAAAATGCTGAAAATCGGAGATGAATTTACACTCCGTTTTTCAGACGGTGAAATAAAGGCAAAAGCAACAGGTGAGTAAAATGGCATTTACACATTTACATCTTCATACAGAATACAGTCTGCTTGACGGTGCCTGCCGTCTGAGCAGACTTGCAAAAGCTGCAAAAGAAAAAGGAATGACTGCACTCGCAATCACCGACCACGGTGTAATGTACGGTGCAGTCGATTTTTATAAGGAATGCAAAAAGCAGGGTATAAAACCGATAATCGGCTGTGAAGTGTATGTTGCACCGCAAAGCCGTTTTGACAAGACCTCATCCTACGGAAAATACTATCATATGGTTCTGCTCTGCAAAAATCATACAGGCTATCAGAATCTTATCAAGCTTGTGTCAAAGGGTTTTACGGAGGGATTCTATACAAAGCCGAGAATTGATGATGAACTCCTTGCCGAGTATCATGAGGGTTTAGTCTGCCTCTCTGCCTGTCTGGCGGGTGAAATTCCTCAAAAGCTCCTTGACGGTGATTATGCCGGTGCAAAGTCAAAGGCAGAATTTTACCGTGATATATTCGGGAGTGAGAACTTTTTTATAGAGCTTCAAGACCACGGAATTGAGGAACAGAAAAGGATAATTCCAAGCCTCATAAAAATTGCCCGTGAAATCGGTGTTGACATTGTTGCAACAAACGATTGTCACTATATCGAAAAACAGGACAGCACGGTTCACAATATTCTTCTCTGTATTCAGACCAACCGAACAGTCAATGACAGCGACAGAATGGAGTTCAAAACTTCGGAATTTTATCTTAAAACAGAAGATGAAATGCGTGAGGTATTTGCAAGTTACCCCGAAGCAATCGACAATACACAGAAAATTGCCGATATGTGCAATGTGGATTTTGAATTCGGTGTACGCAAGCTTCCGAGATTTGATGTTCCTAATAATGAAGATCATCTGCATTATTTCAGAAGAAAATGCTATGAGGGGCTTTATAAACACTATGGCGAGAATCCCGACAAAGCTCTGATTGACCGACTTGAATATGAAATCAACACGGTGTCGCAAATGGGTTTTGTAGATTACTACCTCATTGTAAATGACTTTGTAAGCTACGCAAAATCATGTCAGATTCCTGTCGGACCCGGCAGAGGCTCGGGTGCAGGCTCACTTTGTGCCTACTGCATAGGCATAACCGCAATTGATCCGATAAAGTACAATCTTCTTTTTGAAAGATTTCTCAATCCCGAAAGAGTCAGTATGCCCGATTTTGATGTCGATTTTTGTAAGGAACGCAGGGGAGAGGTTATCGACTATGTTGTGCGTAAATACGGCGAAGATCATGTTGCACAGATAATTTCATTCGGTACAATGGCGGCAAGAGGTGCAATCCGAGATGTCGGAAGGGTGCTTGAAATTCCGTATGCGACAGTAGATTCTGTTGCAAAGCTTGTTCCTATGGAACATGATATGACAATCGGGGAGGCGCTGAAGCTGAGTCCCGATCTGAGAAGTCGATGCAATAACGATCCGCAGATAAAAAAACTGCTTGATGTTGCAATGAGCATTGAGGGAATGCCTCGTCACGCAACAATGCACGCCGCAGGTGTTGTAATCACCGACAAGCCCGTCAGCGACTATGTTCCGCTGTCAAAAAATGACGATAATGTTGTAACACAGTTCACCATGACGGCGCTTGAAGAACTCGGCCTTTTAAAAATGGACTTCCTCGGGCTCAGAAACTTAACCGTAATCAATGATGCAGAAAAGCAGATAAAACATAAAAATCCCGACTATACTCCCGATATGGTTGATGAAAACGATAAAAAAGTTTTTGAAATGTTTTCGAAAGGATACACAGAGGGTGTGTTTCAGTTTGAAAGCCAAGGAATGAAAAATGTCCTCACTCAGCTAAAACCGGAGCGAATTGAGGATCTTATAGCTGTTACGGCTCTCTATCGTCCCGGACCTATGGACAGCATTCCCGTTTATATTGACTGTCGTCACAATCCGTCGCATATTCGTTACAAACATCCGCTTTTAAAGGAAATTCTCGGAGTTACAAGCGGCTGCATAATTTATCAGGAACAGGTTATGCAGATTTTCAGAACGCTTGCAGGCTACAGTCTTGGCAGAGCAGACATAGTGCGCCGTGCAATGAGCAAGAAAAAACTTGCCGTAATGGAGTCGGAGCGTGAAATATTCATCCACGGTCTTACTGATGATGACGGAAATATCATAGTTGAAGGATGCATTCGCCGTGGGGTTGATGAAAAAACGGCAATTTCCGTTTATGATGAAATGGAAAGCTTTGCACACTACGCTTTCAACAAATCCCATGCGGCGGCATATGCTAACATTTCCTACAAAACTGCATGGCTCAAATGTCACTATCCCCGTGAATATATGGCGGCTTTGCTTTCAAGTGTTCTTGACAATCAAAATAAACTTGCATCATATATCACTGAGTGCAAACGGCTCGGAATCCGTGTATTACCGCCTAATGTCAACGAAAGCAATCTTCATTTCACGGTCAGCGGAAACGATATCCGTTACGGACTTCTTGCCGTTAAAAATCTCGGCAGAAATTTCATAGATGAAATCATTTCGGAGCGCATAAACAATCCTTATGAAGATTTCTTCGATTTCTGCAAAAGGCTCTACGGCAGAAATATGAACAGCAGAGCAATTGAAAGTCTGATAAAATGCGGTGCATTTGACGGTCTCGGAGCAAATCGCAGACAATTGCTTGCAATCAGTAAAACCGTACTTGATGATGTTGAGTATGAGAGCAGAAGAAATGCGGGCGGTCAGATGTCATTTTTTGATGACGCAGAAGTTGACGCTCAATCATCAAAGCCCAAAATTCCCGATTTGCCCGAATTTCCCGTTTCTGAACTTTTGCATATGGAAAACGAAATTGCGGGAATGTATCTCAGCGGCCATCCGCTCGATGAATACACAACTTTTTCAAAAGCAATTCATGCCGACAAAACGGGCGATATAATCAATAATGACAGCGGTATGTATTTTGACGGAAAAAAAGTCAGCCTTGTCTGCATAGTTGCAAAGCTGAAAACCCAGCTTACAAAAAATAACAGGATTATGGCTTTTGTCAATGCCGAGGACAGATACGGAATGCTTGAAATCGTGATTTTCCCGAATGTATATGAAAAATATTCCGCTCTGCTCGGTGCAGGCGGTGCGATGCTGTTCCGCGGAACTGTCAATTTAAAAGAAAACGAAGAGCCGAAAATCATCTGCGATTCCATAGTGTCTGCCCGTACAAACGAGGATTGCAAAAATAACCCTGTTGCAATAAAAAACACAGAACATTTTTCGCAAAATTATCAGAAGCAAGCCGTGAAAAATGATACACAAAAGCCTTTTGCACTGTATTTGCGTATTGATGACCTCAATACCGACAAATACAACCGTGCAAAGCGTGTTCTTGACATTTTTGACGGCAGAACGCCTGTTATTTTCTATCTTACCGACACTAAAAGAAAGGTGAAAGCCCCCTCATCAATGTGGGTTGATATCAATCCTGTAATGATAAAAGAACTCAAATATCAGCTTGGTGACGAAAATGTGGTGGCAAAATAACCAAAAACAAACTTTTATTTCAGTTATTTGTAATAAAAATTAGTGAAAGCTATTGAAAATTTCGTTTTTATGTATTATAATTTATGTTGTTAAAAACACTTTATTGCATAAAAGTGCAGAAGTATATGGTGCTTTACAGCGTGAAAGTGCTGAAAGCTTAGGAGGAAATTAAAATGAAAAAAGCTAAAAAAATTGTCGCAGTTGCTCTTGCGGCGGCTTCCATGTCACTCGCATTTGCAGGATGCGGCGGTTCTGCAGAAAGCTCAAAGGCAGATAATTCGGGCACGGACGGTAAGGTTTACAATATCGGTATCTGTCAGCTTGTTCAGCACGAGGCTCTTGATGCCGCAACAAAAGGCTTTAAGGATTATCTCACGGAAAAACTCGGCGCAGACAATGTAAAGTTTGACGAGCAGAACGCCCAGGGCGATTCCGCAACCTGTGCCACAATCTGTAACCAGTTTGTTTCTTCAAACTATGACCTTATTCTCGGCAACGGTACAGCCGCACTTCAGGCAGCATACACAGCAACACCGAATATTCCGATTCTCGGTACTTCAATCACAGACTACGGCACAGCGCTCGACAAGTCTGATTGGAACGGCGTTTCGGGTATGAATGTTTCGGGTACAACAGACCTTGCTCCGCTTGATCAGCAGGCTGCAATGCTCAAGGAGCTTTTCCCCAACGCAAAGAATGTCGGAATTCTCTACTGCTCGGCTGAGGCTAACTCAAAGTATCAGAGCGATACAATCACTCCTTATTTCAAGGATGCAGGCTATACTGTAAAATCATATTCATTTGCAGATTCAAACGATGTTGCCGCAGTTGCAAAGACTGCCTGTGACGAGAGCGATGTTCTTTATATCCCGACAGATAACACAGCGGCATCTAACACAGGTATCATCGACAATGTTGCCACAGCCGCAAAAACTCCTATTGTTGCCGGCGAAGAAGGCATCTGCAAGGGCTGCGGTGTTGCAACACTTTCAATCAGCTATGACGAGCTTGGCAGAAAAACAGGCGAAATGGCTTACAACATTCTTGTAAATGGCGAGGACATCACAAAGATGAAGGTTGAAGCTGCTCCGAATGTAACAAAAGAATATATCAAAGATCGTTGTGACTCATACGGAATCAAGGTTCCCGACGATTACAAAGAAATCAATGCAGAATAATTCATATTCAGAAAAATAATATTGGCAGGGGTGCCGTGCAAGCGACACCCCGATATTTTATGTATAGGTGGTTTTTATGGATTTTTTAGCAAACTACTTCGGTTCTCTTAATCCAATGAGCTTTTTATCCGCACTTCCGGGTAATATTGCTCAGGGTATAATCTGGGGACTTATGGGACTCGGTGTATTTCTCACCTTTAAGCTTTTGAACTTTGCCGACCTCAGCGTTGACGGTTCATTTGCAACAGGCGGTGCAGTAACCGCAGTTATGCTCATCAACGGCTGTCCCGTTTGGGCAACAATCATCGTAGCAATCCTTGCAGGTCTTGCGGCAGGTCTTGTAACGGGACTTCTTCACACGCTTCTCGGAATCCCCGACATTCTCGCAGGTATCCTCACACAGATTGCCCTTTATTCAATTAACCTGAATATTATGGGAAAATCAAACCTCCCAATCAGCTACAGAAACTATACGCTTGTTGTTTCTGCAAGTAATATAAATATGGCAATTCTCGTAGGTCTTGGAATTTGTGCCGTTGTAATTGCCGCAATGTATTGGTATTTCGGCACGGAACAGGGTTCAACAATCCGTTCAACAGGTTCAAACCCTGCAATGAGCAAGGCACAGGGCATTAACATCAATTTTACAAAGGTAATTGCTCTTGCACTTTCAAACGGACTCGTTGCACTTTCGGGTTCACTTTTTGCTCAGTATCAGGGCTTTGCGGATATCAACATGGGCAGAGGCGCAATCGTAATCGGTCTTGCCGCTGTAATCATCGGTGAAGTTCTCGGTGAGGCAATTTTCCGCAAGCACATGAATTTCATCATCAGAATGCTCTTTGTAATTGTCGGCGGTATTCTCTATTATATCGCAATGGGCATCGTACTCTGGCTCAAAATGCCGACAGACGATACAAAGCTCTTCACGGCAATTATCGTTGCAATCTTCCTTGCAGTTCCGTATCTCCAGAAAAAGAGAAAGACTTCATTCAAGAAGGTTGCAAAAATGAATGCTAAAAACGCACAGAAGGAGGGTTAAGAATGCTTGAAATCAAGAATGTATGGAAAACCTTTAATAAAGGCACAGTAAATGAAAAGCAGGCGCTCTGCGGAGTTAATCTCACCCTCAATGACGGCGATTTTTGTACGGTAATCGGCGGTAACGGTGCAGGCAAGTCAACAACACTCAACGCAATTGCAGGCGTGTGGCCTGTTGACTGCGGTCAGATTCTTATTGACGGCAAGGATATTTCCGCATTGCCCGAGCATAAAAGAGCGCCGTACCTCGGCAGAGTATTTCAGGACCCGATGACAGGCACGGTAGCCGATATGGAAATTATAGAAAACCTCGCAATTGCCGCAAGACGAGGCAAAAAAAGAGGACTTTCATGGGGTGTAAAGGCTGACGAAAGATTTCGTTACCGTCAGATGCTTGCAGAGTTCGACCTCGGACTTGAGGACAGAATGTCATCAAAAGTAGGACTTCTCTCAGGCGGTCAGCGTCAGGCAATAACACTCCTTATGGCAACAATCAAAAAGCCAAAGCTTCTCCTGCTTGACGAGCATACAGCAGCCCTTGACCCGAAAACAGCCGCAAAGGTGCTTGAGCTTTCCGACAAAATCATTGCCGAAAACAACCTTACGGCACTTATGGTAACTCATAATATGCATGACGCAATTACTCACGGCAACCGTCTTATTATGATGAGTGATGGCAAAATTATCCTCGATATCTCAGGCGAAGAAAAGAAAAATCTTACGGTTGAACACCTCCTCGAAATGTTTGAAAAAGCAAGCGGTTCAAAGCTTGAAAACGACCGTATGCTTTTAAGTAAGGATAAATAATCAAAATCATATAATCTCAAACAAAATGCCCGACACCGCAGTCGGGCATTTTTATTTGTATATTAAACTATGCACGGTTATCCGTAGCTGTGTCCGTTGGACTGCCGTCACGCAAAGGTGGAAAATTTTCCGTCAAACTGATTTTATAATGTTACTGTACAACATTCAAACATCGAACTTTCAGCAAAATAACATTATCAAATTTGTAACACACGGCATAACAATTTCTTAATCGGAATAATTAAAAACACCGATATATAGACGAATTCTACAAAAAACGCACCATAACTTGGGCATAACATAAAAATATCTTGTCAAAACGGCAAAACTGAATGTAAAAACAAACACAAAACTATCACATTAAACAAACACAATAAAATTATTGCAACCTAATTGAAAAAATCAATCTAAAATGGTATAACCTACTATAAAGAATATGGGTTAGTGTTCACATTTTGACTGAAACAAGCTCAAGGACACATTTTTTAGCTAAAGACACGGCACTTTTTGTAAATTAGCAACAAAATCCCGTGGCTTTGCCGATTATGTTTCACCGTTGGTCAGGCGGTAAAGGTCGAACCCGAACCTAACCAAAACCAAAATATTCGGTTATGGAGGTAATATTTATGAAAACAAAAATTTCTCATTTAGGCAGAAGCACTGTTTCCGTCATCCTTGCGGTAATGATGCTCCTGTCAACAATGCTTATCGGCACTGTTTCAACAGTTAATGCTGTACAACTTACCAAGGGTACAGAACTATATCTGATTGGCGAAATGAACGGTTGGAAAACATCAGATGACTGGAAACTCACTCAGAAAAGTGGCGATAGTAACTACTATAGCGGAAAATTTATTGTTGATGGATCTAACGGTGATATTTCGTTTAAATTATTAGATAAAACAAATAACAAATATTACTCAAAAAGCAACACATCGTTTAGTAGTAATGATACTGTTTGTTCTGGATTAAGTGATGACACTTCTCTACCAAATATGACAATTAAACCAATAACATCAGGTAAAGTCACTATTGATGTAATCGTGTATTGTGAGTATAGTGGTGATAGCCGTCTTGAAATAAAGCAAACCGTGTCTGCTCTCCCTAAAGTTGCTGATTCTGTGACTTTAACAGCTTCACCTGAAACTGTTACATCAGGTGGCAGTACAACACTTACTGCAACTTTGACGAGTAAAGCAGAAGGTGTTGGTAATGTAACTTATACATTTAAAACAGCCGATGGTACAGAAGTAGGTACTGTAACGAATTTTGCCGAAAATACTGCTTCTGTTGATGTAGCTAACATTACATCTGATACTACATATACAGTCACAGTTTCAGCCGATGGCTATTCTGATGTAACTGGCTCAACTACTGTGGCTATGCCTGAATCAACAACACTTAACTTCATGGTAAGAAGTAATGATACAGATATTTCAAAGGGAGTATTTAAGAAGATTGGCGATGAATATATTCTTGATGTTACTTTTGACCAAACAGGTGACTATAGTTTTTATGTAAAAGATGATAAAGGCGATAATAATCCTATTTATTACAGGAACCAAGTTGGCACTTTGGAAGATTTAACAAGTAATGTCACACTGTACAAATATGGAAGTAATAATGCAGGACATTATGTTACGTTAAGTGTTGCTACCCCTGGTACTTATGGCATAAAGATGAATGCGAGAGGTGAAAACTATTCTGTTTCGCTTTATAAGATTCCGGATACTTCTGTTACATACACCGTAAATTATGGTGTAAATGGTGACAATGGTACTCTTAGCGCCACAGGCGTATCTGGCTCAGGTTCTACTGTAAATAGTGGCACAAAGGTAACCTTTACAGCAACCCCAAACAAAGACTACACAGTAGAGGGTTGGTACAGCGATGATAAATGTACTAACAAAATTGATGCTGCAGGAACTAATAAGACTTATACGGTAACAGTAAATGCAGATACCAATGTATATGTGAAATTCCGTACCGCAAACACATACACAGTAACATTCAGTTCAAGTGACGATAAATTCGGTACTGTTTCTGCAATGAAAGGAACAACTTCACTCACTTCTCCTGCAACAGTAACCGAGGGCGATGAAGTAACATTCACTGCAACTCCAAAACAAGGTTACGCATTTGAAAGTTGGACTGTAAGCGGTAGTGAATCAGCTTCTTCAACAGCTAATCTGTATAAAATTACAGTCAACAAAGACACAACCGTAGTCGCTAACTTTAAAGAAATGACCGGCACTCTGTCAGACTATTATCTTCTTTGTGGCACAGATGCAACATTCAAACCAGGTTCGTATACGCCTGTTCGTCTTTATAAAAATGAAGAGTGAGTATACTATGCAGACTTTGATGCAGCTAATATTCCCAAGAAACAAGATTATTATATAATCTTTTCTCAAAAAGAAGATACTTCCGGTATAATTATTGATAGTAGTGAAAATATTAAAATTACTACTGTTAGTGATAAGGGATTCTCTCTTGATAAATTTAATGAGAATGTTCAAAAACCGGGTAGCGGCTCAAATAATGTAAGATTTGCAAAAGTTTACATTAACGGTGATAGTGATGTTGTCAGCTTTACCATTAAAGTAACCGATCTTAATTTAAACTCAAAGAAAATCACATACTCTGCTGAGCCTAAGTTCAAAGAGCCTGTTAAAAATGCAGTAAATATAATTGCCAAAAACGGTACTCAGACTGAAAAATTCCAGAATATGGGTAGTACTGTAATCACTCCGGTTGAAAATGTTGTGTTTGATATTGATAAATATAATGATTATACCCAAAAGGCAACAGCTATTAAGGGTAATAAAGTTACAGTTACTACTACTGTTGATAAAGATTACAAGGACACATACTATGTTAAGGGCTTTGTTGTAAACGGTGAGTCATACGGTATTCAATCAGGACCAAATGAAAAAGGCGTTTACACTCTGGAGTATCAGATTCCTGATGATGTTGATGACAACACAAACTTTGAAATTACTCCGGTATATTTCCTTAAAGATAGTTCAAACTGTGTAACTTTCTATGTTGAAGGCTTTGACGGTGCAGTTCAGGAATCTTGGGGCAACACAATTGCTTGTTATCCGTACTATAAAGGCGTAGATAAAGATAATACTAACAACAATGCTTTCGGCGCATATCCGGGTCAGCCACTTCTTTATGAAGGCGGTAAGTATTATACACAGATTCCAAAATCTATAACTTTAGATGGTACTACTCGTAAGATTGTTGGTATGACGCTTAACAATTTTACTCTTGAATCAGTTCATGGGGCTATTTCAACAATTAAAGAGAATAAACAGTCCTACGACTATGATGACTTTGTTCGTATTGCTAATAACAATTACGGCAATAACATTATTTATACATTTAAGTATAGTACTGTAAAAGATAACTTTGGTGATCTAAGTGATCAAACAGTTTCTCCTGATAAAATTTCTAAGGATGATTTTGCTTCTCCTACAGGCAATGGCTGGGAAGATTTGACTGACTATAACCATAGAAAAGTTGACCTTTTCGGCAATGTTCTTACAGGTACTGATTCTGAAAAAGAACCGCTTCTCGTTGTTTCAAACGGTTATTTTGAAAATTATCAGGGCTTTTACGCTACCGAATGGACGGTTTATAAAAAACTTGATAACGGTACTTATTCCAAGATAGCTCAGATTCCTTCATCTGCACTCCTGTTGAAGTCTAAGACTGATTTAACTAATTCCACATCTGACCCTAAGTATAAGAATTCTTTGAGCGACTACGCTGATGCTTATGAAAAGCTTAAAGCCTATAAGGATACTCCTGCTCAGATTACATTTGAAAGCAGTATAAAAAAAGGTCATAGTTTACAGGGTGGTACTAATGGTGGTAAAGACGGTGAGGTAGCCGAACGTGTTGACGGTCGTTGGTATTATTCAATGATAGGTGAAGAAATTACCGCTAAAATTGCTGTTGAATACGGTGATACAGCTACATCATCTTTTACAAACGATCCTTTTTTTGGCGATACTAACAGAACAACAACTATCGGTGCACATGCTTACTTTACAAATGATGCTGCTTCTGGTAAAACAACCTATAAGTCAAACATTGACAGTTCTAAATATTTTACATTTACAGCTGATACAATTGCTACTGATGAAAAAGGACAGAACTATGTGTTCTTGGGTTGGTACCTCTTCTCTGACAACAAGTACACAAAGCTTACCGACGCTAAGGCTCCTATGACCGGTAGTGATACCTTCGTTGCTCGTTATGTAAAAGCTCCGAAAGGTACTGTTACTATTGACCACAGACTATTCTCTGCTGCGTCAAATCCAACACCACCAACTACTCAGACTCCCGGTACAGGTTCAGGTAAGTGTTATGTTACTGTAAGAGTACTTGACAAAACTACTGGTGCATTAATTAAAGAATTTGCTGAAACAGAGAACTCTGTTACTCTTGACGGAACATATATCAACTCTGCAAAGGATTACAAACTTGAAATTACTCTTAGAACAGTAACTTCCGGTCAAGATAAGTTCGATAAATTCTATTATCTTGCACAGAATAAACAGGAATATGTTGGTATTGATCCCGGCACTACTACTACTGAGGGTAATGAAACTACAGTAACTCGTACGGTTGATATTCGTGAGAATTTCTTTAAACTTAACGATGATGGAACTTATTCTTTTAAGAATGAAACAGGTTCTGATTCTATCCATTACTATTCTGATATTAAAGAAACAAAGATTCCGTATAAAATTACATTTAAATATGAACCTCGTCTTGAAAGTGACGCTAAACAGTATGTTGTAAAAGGAGAGTTCACATCTGAGTATATTCTCAAATATGGTGCTGAACTTACTGAAAATTTTGTAATGAGTGTTGCTCCGTATGAAGATAACTTTTTCAATACAATTAAATGGGATAACGCTAAGATAGATATTGATAATTCAGGTACAACCAAGACCGCTGTGATTGAAAGCACAACTTCATCGAGAACCGTAACGGTCAAGGCTTTGGATGCAGATGGTAAACCAATTAAGGCATATGAACTGAATGGACCTGAATATGTATCTACTGTATTTTATGGCAAACTTCTGACGTATAATAATCTTTGTGGATTGACTCCTGAAGAGAAGACAGAAATTGCCAATGACAGGGAATATATCTATGTTGCTGATCCCGAATACAATGGTAAAAAGTTTAGTTACTGGCAGATTTCTACAAGTTCAGTTATGAACGATACATCTGCTTATGTTACTAAATGTTTCAGCAAGGAATTCAACTACATAGCATATAATCATTATTATATTTGGCCTGTTTACGGCGAACCACAGTCAATAACAGGGGCTTCAACTACTCTTAACTTCCTTGACTATTCTCGTAATCAGTCAACAGGTTTAGAAGGTGAGAATAAGACTGACAGAGTTTTTGCTGACTTTGCACTTGCGTTTGATTCAAACGGTATTCAGTTGCAAACATACAAGGGTACTAATATCAAGGTTGGTATGTTCCTTGAGGTATGCGGTGACCTTGAATCTGACTCTACCGGTAAGGTAATTACAGATATTGATTACTATAAAAACATGCCGGGGTATAGCACTTCTGATGCAGATTTAGAGCGTATTAAATCTGCTATTCTTGCTGGTAGTAGTACGAAAAGACTTACTTATACTACCGAAGGCGGAAAAGAGAGAAAGCTTCTCAATAAGCCAATTGATATCAAGTCACTGGATAACAAAAACAGAATTGAATACTATGTAGGCTACAACAATAATCCTAATAACCAAAAGAAGCTTATGCGAGCATATAGCTATGTGATTGTAGATAACGAGATTACTCTTTGCAGTACCCCTTATTCTTTTGTGAATTATTATAATGTTGGCAATAAGACTTACACAGTATCATAAAGGAGGGGAAATATATGAAAAAAGAATATTTATCTCCGGAAATTGAGGTTATTAAATTTTCATTTGAGCCGCTGTTGACTATGGTACAGAGTTGTACTAACGTTCCTGAGGAATTTGAATCAAGTGGTAATTTTGATGGTGATGATATCTAATCTATTATAATTATTCAGCACAAAGCAGCCATATGGCTGCTTTGTGTGGATGGAGAACAAAATGAAAAAGACAAATAAAATTATAATTACGGTTTTATCGTTGGTTTTTGCTTTAAGTATCTCAGTATCTTCTGTTTTTGCTGATTCATATCTGGTAGAAAATGGATATTCTTACCTAAAATCTTCTGACGGTTCTTCAATAATTTATGGTTATGATGATACTTCCGAGAATGTTGAGTTACCGAGATATTTGGGTGGCAATCTGGTTTCTGCGGTGGCAGACAGAGCTTTTTTAAAAAATAAATATTTGAAATCTATTTCATTTGCCAAATGTCAAGGATTAAAAAAGCTTGGTGCGTCTTCATTTGAGAGTTGTTCTAACCTTACTTCCGTTGTATTGCCTGTTTGGATAAATCAACTTTCTACATCAACATTTCAGACTTGTGTAAATTTGAAGGAAGTTACTTTTTATGCTCCTTTGAAAAATATACCAAGCTATTGCTTCTATTATTGTACGAAGCTTGACAATGTGTCACTTCCGGAAACTCTTGTTTCAATTGATAGTTTTGCTTTTGCTGAGTGTAAATCATTATCTGAAGTGTATATTCCTACATCCGTGACTTCTATTGCTTCTAACGCTTTCAGAAGCTCTCCGAATGTAACAATCAAGGGCAGTTACGGTTCTTATGCTGAGGAATATGCAAAGGCTAACAATATTCCGTTTAACGGCATTTCTGCTTATGATGTCGGTGATGTTAATATGGATGGCGGGATTAATATTTTAGATGCAACCCTTGTGCAGAAGTATGTTGTCGGTATTGTTGAACTTTCGGCAGAACAAAAACATCTTGCCGATTATAACAACGACGGTGACATCACGGTAGTTGACGCAACGGAAATTCAGAAGTTTATCGTTCATTTAAACTAACCAATAAAAAAACAGGCTCACTTTTTGTGAGTCTGTTTTATTTCGGAGGACGCTTTGCCAAAATACTTAATAGCTGATTTTATCGTTGAAATTGAACCAAAATTTGATTACTTAAAAAAATTGTGCGAACCGTTTTTGTATGAAGGGGAGAGAAGTGCAGATTTTTCCGCAATACCGTCAGCCTCATACTTAAATTCCCTGTTGAGCCGTATGTTTGAAGGTTCAACCATTGATGAAGCCGAAGAATTTGCAACGGCGTCAATTTTTAACCGCAAAATAATTCACCGTGGTGCTATGCTTGTGCATTCCTCAGCACTTGTTTTTGACGGAAAAGCGTATTTGTTTTCCGCCGATTCAGGCGTCGGCAAAACCACTCATACAAAGATGTGGCTGAAAAGATTCGGCTCAAAAGCTCATATTCTCAATGACGATAAGCCTGTTGTGAAAATTAAAAACGAAGTCCCGCTATGCTGCGGAACTCCATTTGACGGCGGAAGCGGAATTGCTAACAACGAAACCGTTCCCGTAGGCGCTATAATATTCATAGAACGCTCAGACGATAATTTTGTTACAATCCCCGACACAAATGAGATTGTGCAAAGGCTCTACAAATCGACTGTCAAATATGTGAATAAGTCGGACGGAATGTCTTTGCTCTCAAATCTTGATAATCTTATTCAGCATACAAAATTTTATGTGTTACATTGCAATACAGATGATTCTGCCGTGGATGTTGCCTACAACAATATAATTAAAAACTGCAAATAAAAGACGGTCTGTTTTCGCAGACCGTCTTGTTATAGGTATAAAATTGATTACTTGATTTCCTTAATCCAGCCTTCGGGAGCTTCGATTCTGCCCATCTGAATACCTGTAAGTGTATCGTAAAGCTTCTTTGTAATCGGACCCATTTCATCCATACCGCTTGGGAAACAAATTTCCTTGCCGTGGTCGTTAATTTTGCCGACAGGTGAGATTACGGCAGCTGTACCGCAAAGACCGCATTCTGCAAAGTCCTTAACTTCATCAAAGTAAACTTCTCTTTCTTCAACCTCAAGACCAAGATAATGCTCAGCAACATACATAAGTGAACGGCGGGTAATTGAGGGGAGAATGCTGTTAGACTTTGGAGTAACAACCTTGTTGTCCTTTGTTACAAAAATAAAGTTAGCACCGCCTGTTTCTTCAACCTTAGTTCTTGTAGCGGCGTCAAGATACATATTTTCGTCAAAACCTTCTGCATGAGCGGTAACAATAGCGTGAAGGCTCATTGCATAGTTAAGTCCTGCCTTGATGTGACCTGTGCCGTGAGGAGCAGCTCTGTCAAAGTCTGAAACCTTAATTGTAATAGGCTTTGCACCGCCCTTGAAGTAAGGACCTACAGGAGTAGTAAATACTCTGAACTGATATTCTGCCGACGGCTTAACACCGATTACAGGACCGCTGCCGAACATATACGGGCGAATATAAAGTGTTGCGCCTGTGCCGTACGGAGGAACATAATCTGCATTTGCCTTAACAACATTGCAAACAGCCTCAACAAACTTCTCTTTTGGAAATACAGGCATCTCAAGACGCTTACAGCTGTCCTCCATTCTCTGTCCGTTAAGGTCAGGTCTGAACACAACAATTCTGCCGTCACAGGTAGTGTACGCTTTCATACCCTCAAAGCAAGTCTGAGCATACTGCAAAACACCTGCACATTCGCTGATAGTAATTGTGGTGTCGGCTGTCATACTGCCGTTGTCCCACTTACCGTCTTTATAATTAGCTACAAATCTTTCACCGATGGGCATATAACCGAAGCCAATGTTTGCCCAGTCAATATTCTGCTTTTCCATCATAAATACTTCCTTTCGATATAAGAAAAACCCTCATTGGTTATACACATATTTTAGCACTTTAACACGCAACTTGTCAATGTTATAACAGCATATTTCACCGTTTTTATGATAATTTATACGCTTTTTAATGTATAATATGAATTTTACTGCATAAGAAACTTTCATTTTGCCGATATTATCTTTTAAAGGGCAAAAACAAACAATAATGTTCTTCAACAGAATAAAAAAATTGCTGTTGGGATATATACTTAATTTAATAAGTTACATGGGTGATTTTATGGCTGAAGTTGTAAAAATAGTATTGACGGGAGGACCCTGCGGCGGCAAGACTTCCGCATTAAAATATATCAGCGAAGAGCTTAAAAAGCTTAATATTCCTACAATTACAATCGGTGAGGTTGCAAGCAGATTGTTTAGTGAGGGCAAAACCCCCGAAAATGTAGGTTCCTATGAATTTCACAGAGAACTGTTTGAAATTCAGCTTGCTGAGGAGAATGAAAAAACGCAAATTGCCAAAAATATGGATTGTGAAAAGGCGGTTTTGCTTTTTGACAGAGGATTGCTTGACAGCAGAGCATATGTTACGGAAGATGAGTTTGCAAAGTATGCAGGTATTCACAATTTGAATGAAGATGTAATACGAAGCTCTTATGACGCTGTATTTCATCTTGTGACTTCCGCAGACGGTGCAGAAGAGTATTACGGAAAAGAAACCAATATTTTTCGCAGAGAAGAAAGTCTTGAAAAAGCAAGAGAAGTTGACACAGATGTTATGGCTGTGTGGACAGGCACACCGCATCTGAGAATTATTGATAATTCGACAGACTTTGATACTAAGCTGAAAAGACTTCTCAAGGAGGTTGTCGCATTTCTCGGAATTCCGAAACCGCTTGAAATTGAAAGAAAATTTTTGATTGAATATCCTGATATTGAATTTTTGAACAGCATAAAAACCTGTCGCAGAATTCCTATTACACAGGCATACATCACTACTCCCGAGGAAGGATATTTCAGAATCCGCAAAAGGGGAGAGGGTGACAAGGCTGTATATATCAAAACTGTAAAAATCAAAATATCGGATATTAAGCGGATTGAAATTGAAAATTATATTTCAAAAGAACAATATGACTCGTACCTTGCTCAAAGGCAGTATGTTACAGGCATCATCAGTAAAGACAGATATTGCATTGTTGACAACAGCACCTATTGTGAACTTGATGTTTATCCGTTCTGGAATGACAGGGCAACAATAGAAATTGAATTGCTTAGTGAAGATCAGCGGTATCAACTTCCTAAGTTTGTAAAGCTTATAAGAGAGGTTTCGTCTGAACCCGATTACAGGAATCTTGCACTTGCTCAGAAATACGGAAAGCCGTAATTTGGCGGATTTTGTCCGAAAAAAACTTTTTAAAAATTAAATATGAAAAAAATTCAAAAAAGTGTTGACAAATATGCCGTATATGGGTATAATATAAAGGCTGACTGAGGTCAGCAACTGATGCGCCAATAGCTCAGCTGGATAGAGCAACTGCCTTCTAAGCAGTAGGTCAGGGGTTCGAGTCCCTTTTGGCGCGCCACTTATGGTGGGATTAGCGTAGTTGGTTAACGCGCCAGTTTGTGGCACTGGAGACCGCCGGTTCGAATCCGGCATTCCACCCCATTTGACTCATTAGCTCAGTTGGCAGAGCACTTGACTTTTAATCAAGGTGTCCGGAGTTCGAATCTCCGATGGGTCACCAACAGCCGCTGAAGAAATTCTTTGGCGGCTTGTTTTTTTAATAATCAATAAAAGTAGAATATATACTGAGCCGTCGCCAAGCGGTAAGGCAACGGACTTTGACTCCGTCACCCGTGGGTTCGAATCCCGCCGGCTCAGCCATGAAACAGGCACTTGCAATTTATGTAAGTGCCTGTTTCAATTATAGTTACCTGTCGAGGGTTATGCTATTGCGTTGCAACGATATACATAAAAAAGAATGCAAAAGATAAATTTTTTAAAAATACTCTTGACCTAAAGTTAGCTTGAGGTTATATAATATAGCTAAAGAGAGATATCTCTGATTTATATTTAAAATTTATATGATAAGGAGCTCTGATTACGATGTATATTGAAAAAATAAACGGACCGCAGGATGTTAAGAAACTCAGTATTGATGAACTTAATGCTCTTGCATCGGAGATGCGTGACGCTTTACTTCACCGTGCAAGTGTTCACGGCGGTCACTTCGGCCCGAATTTCGGTATTGTAGAGGCAACAATTGCCCTTCATTATGTATTTGATTCACCAAAGGACAAGTTTGTGTTTGATGTATCACACCAGTCATATCCGCATAAAATCCTCACAGGCAGAAAAGAGGCATATATTGCACAGGAGCATTACGATGATGTAACAGGCTATACAAGCCCCATAGAGAGCGAACACGATATGTTTACTGTCGGTCATACATCAACCTCTGTCAGCCTTGCCTGCGGACTTGCAAGGGGCAGAGATGTAACAAACGGCAAGGGTAATGTTATTGCACTCATCGGTGACGGCTCAATCAGCGGAGGCGAGGCTCTTGAAGGTTTTAATGTTGCCGGTGAAATGGATTCAAACCTGATTATTATAGCAAATGATAACCAAATGTCAATTGCTGAAAATCACGGCGGACTTTATAAAAATCTCAAACTTCTTCGTGACACAGACGGCAAGGCTGAATGTAACCTTTTCAAGTCAATGGGGCTTGATTATGTATATGTCAAGGACGGCAACAATATTGAAGAGCTTATCAAGGCTTTTAAGTCTGTAAAAGATATTGATCATCCTGTTGTTGTTCATATTAACACTCTTAAAGGTAAAGGTTATAAGCCTGCTGAAACTGACAAAGAAAGCTGGCATTGGTGTATGCCGTTTGATATTGAAACAGGCAAAACTACTGTTAATTTCCCTGATGAGGAGGACTACAGCTCAATTACAACAGATTATCTTAGAAATAAGATGAAGTCTGACAAGTCAGTTGTGGCGATTACAGCCGGCACTCCGGCACTTTACGGCTTTACTCCTGATGAGAGAAAAGCATTCGGCAGACAGTTTCTTGATGTAGGCATCGCAGAACAGACAGCCGTTGCAATGGCATCTGCTATCGCAAAGAACGGCGGCAAGCCCGTATTCAATGTTTACAGCTCATTCATTCAGAGAACCTACGATCAGCTTTCACAGGACTTGTGCATTGATTCAAACCCTGCAACAATCCTTGTTCAGACTGCGTCGGTAAACGGTATGACAGATGTTACACACCTCGGAATTTTTGATATTCCCATGATTTCAAACATTCCTAACCTTGTTTATATCGCTCCGACAACTAAGGAAGATTACCTTGCAGTCCTCGACTGGAGTATTGAGCAGACAGATTACCCTGTTGCAATTCGTGTTCCCGTTGCAGAACTTGTTTCAACAGGCAAGCCTTGCACAAAGAATTTTGCAGAACTTAATAAATATGAAGTTGCTCAGCAGGGCGGTAAGATTGCCGTAATCGCACTCGGTTCATTCTATGGAATGGGCGAACAGGCTGCAAAGCTTATTGAAGAAAAAACAGGCACAGCACCTACGCTTATCAATCCCTACTACATTACAGGCGTTGACACAGAACTTCTTGAAAGCCTCAAGAAAGACCATGATGTCGTTGTAACACTCGAAGACGCAGTGCTTGACGGTGGCTTTGGTGAGAAGATTGCCCGTTTCTACGGTTCGTCAGATGTAAAGGTTATCAATTTCGGTCTTAAAAAGGAATTTCTTGACAGATACAATCCTGCCGATGTCCTCAAAGAAAACCGCCTCACACCCGAACAGATTGCAGAAGATGCAGTCGCTTTGATTTAAATAATTTAAAAATAAGTATTATAAACGAATTTTAGGAGTTAACATCAATGGTAAAACAGACAGCAGGAAGAGATAAACTCGGTGAGTTTGCACCGAAATTTGCAGAAATTAATGACGATGTGCTTTTCGGTGAAGTGTGGAGTAGGGAAGACAAGCTTTCGCTTCGTGACCGTTCACTTGTTACAGTTGTTGCACTTATGTCACAGGGACTTGTAGATTCTTCTTTTAAGTATCATCTTATGTCAGCCAAAAACAACGGCATTACAAAGGAAGAAATTGCAGAAATCATCACTCATTCCGCATTCTATGCAGGATGGTCAAAAGCTTGGGCAGCTTTCAATATGGCAAAAGAGGTTTGGACAGAAGAATAAAGAGCAGTTGCATATATATTTCTCTTGTGATACAATTAACTGTAGTTATTTTAAATCTTAATTTTTACAAAGGGAAATATTATGAAAAAGACTAAATTTATAATCACCTTGTTAATGGCTGTTCTGATGACTTTTTCATCAGCCTTTTGTGTAAGTGTATCTGCGGCGTCTTCGCCCGATGAGGCGGTGATTTCGGGTAATTATGACGGCATTGAGCCTATTCCCACAGAAAAGCCCGAGGATAAGCCCGTAAAGCACGGCAAGGGCTTTTCAAGCGGAGATTATGCCTTGTTCTATACTCAGACAACACTCCTTGCACTTCTTGCAGGATATTTGATTATTTTCAAAGCAAAGGGTACAAAGACAAAAGAGAAAATGCACAGAAGAAAACTTGACCGAAAGTGAAGTGGAATATGAAAATAAGTGAAATATTTTTAACTGTTCTTTTTATTTTTTCGGCACTTTCGTCTTTACTGACCCAAATACCTGTTATAAGAAATTCGATTGTATTTTTTATTCTCTTGTTAGCACAGCTTTTGTTTGTATTTATATTTCATCACAACATAAAGAAAATGAAAATATACGGTACTGTTATTACTGCGCTTGCTGTATCCAACATTATCAACGGTATTATCGCATGGTGTTGGGCATATCAATCAATTAACAGCATAAGCGTACCAATAAAACAGGGAACGGACATACTTGGAATTGTTATGGCAAAGGCATCATTTGGTATGTTTGCCTACCTTATTTCAGGGATTGCAATAGTTGTTTTTGCAGAATGTATTGTTTCGGTATTTATAAAATACCGAACAAAAGAGAAACAACAGCTTATTCACAACATCTAAAACAAAACGGATTGGCTCAATAAAAATGCCAATCCGTTTTATTATGTTGACACATTAAAACAGCCCGACCAAATTACGGTCGGGCTGATAATTTATGCGCTTTCAGCACTTAATTCTTTAGCTTTTTTCAAAGCAGCATCTTTTTGCTTTTTCTTTTTGATTACCTTGAGTCGGCTGAATTCCTCACGATCCTTTTCATCAAGTGCGTCAGAAATGAACTTAACTGTTTCCTCAAAACGGGGAATCATAATGTTCTTGAGAGCGTTTGCTCTCTTCTGAGTTTTCTTGATTGAATCGGCAAGGCGGTAAACGCTGTTCTCAATCTCGGCAAGCTCAACTGTAAGATTTTTAACTTCGGTAAATTTCGTATAAACCTTATCAATTGCCGAATTTGTTGTGCGCAGACCGTAGTGTAGGTAGTTATGGTCCTCTCGTTCCTCAATAGTGAGAATCGGAATTTCAACACCCATAACACTTCTTGAATCAAGCTTCAAGCCGTTCTCATAGGGAATAGCGTTAGAAATATCTTCACAAAAGCCGTTGGTAACATTTGCCGTCTGAAGTGCTGTGTAAGCCTCTGCATAAGCGTCATCAATTTTCTGCTGGATTGCGTTTGCATGGTCGATAAGCGTCATCATTTCTCTGATGAGAATGTTACGCTTTCTGTCCAACAGTTCATAGCCGTTTTTGGCGAGTGCAAGGGATTTCTTAGTATTCATAAGATTACCCTTGGTAGGTACTGTCTGTACTGCCATAAATGCTCACACTCCTTTCTTCAAACGATTATTTGTCACCCTTATAGTACTGATCAAGTAAAGCATCGTCGACACGGTCAAGTTCTGCTCTCGGCAATGTTGAAAGCAATTCCCAACCAAGGTCAAGACTCTGTTCAATACTTCTGTTTTCATTAAAGCCCTGATTAACGAACTTTGATTCAAACAATCTGCCAAACTCAATGTACTTCTTATCAGTAGGAGAAAGCTCCTCTTCACCGATAACAGATGCAAGCGATCTTGCGTCAATTACCTTTGCATAAGAAGCGAAAAGCTGGTTTGCAAGAGGCTGGTGATCGGCTCTTGTATAACCCTCACCGATACCGTCCTTCATAAGACGGGAAAGTGAAGGAAGAACATTAACAGGCGGATACAGTCCCTGTCCTTGAAGTGAACGGTCAAGAACAATCTGTCCCTCTGTAATGTAACCTGTAAGGTCGGGGATAGGATGAGTAATATCGTCGTTAGGCATTGTCAAAATCGGAATCTGTGTAACAGAACCGCTGTGACCTTTAATCATACCTGCACGCTCATAAAGTGATGCAAGGTCAGAATAAAGATAGCCCGGGTAACCCTTTCTGCCCGGAATTTCACCTTTTGATGACGAGAACTCACGAAGAGCCTCGGCATAAGATGTCATATCGGTCATAATAACGAGAATGTGCATATCAAGCTCAAATGCAAGATATTCAGCAATTGTAAGAGCACATCTCGGTGTAAGAGTTCTTTCAATGATAGGATCATTTGAAAGGTTCAAAAGCATTACAACTCTTGAAAGTACGCCGCTTTCTTCAAAGCTCTTCTTAAAGTATTCTGCAACATCTTTCTGAACACCCATTGCGGCAAATACAACACCGAAGTTAGAGCTGTTTGCACCGCTGATTTTAGCCTGTCTTACAATCTGAACGGCAAGGTCATTGTGTTTCATACCTGAGCCGGAGAAGATAGGCAGCTTCTGACCTCTGATAAGAGTCATAAGCGTATCAATGGTTGAAATACCTGTGTTGATGTAGTTTTTAGGATAAACACGGGAAACAGGGTTGATAGGAGTACCGTTGATATTAGCCTTTTTAACAGGGAAAATATCTCCGAGTCCGTCAATAGGTTTGCCCGCACCGTCAAGTACACGGCCGATAATTTCAGGGGAAAGAGGCATCTCCATAGGATGACCAGTAAGTCTTGTTCTTGTGTTTTTAAGGCTGATTCTTCTTGTACCCTCAAAAACCTGAACAACTATTCTTTCGCCCTCAATCTGAACGACACGACCCTGACGCATTGTACCGTTATCAAGACGAATGTCAACAATTTCCTCGTTGGAAACGCCCTTAACACCGTCCATAACTATAAGAGAGCCGTTAATTTCTTTAACGCCTACATAATCTATAATCATTATTGCGTTCCCTCCTTATTAAGAAATTGCAGCAAGCTTTTCGTCAATTTCCTTAATGTAATCGTCAAACATTTCAGGCTTGCTGTTAGGAATATCATACTTCATCTTTGTAAGCTTATCAAACAGACCAAGGTTAAGAATCTTGGAAAGCGGAATATTCTGAGCAACTATATCCTTAGCTTTGGCATGAAGATGAAGAATGGTTTTCATCATAAGCTTTTGCTTTTCAAGCGGAACATAAGTATCATCGGCATGGAAAGCGTTTTGTTGTAAGAAACCGACACGAATTACTCTTGCTGTTTCAATTACAAGTTTCTGGTCATCGGGGAGTACATCCGAACCGATAAGCTTTACGATTTCCATAAGTGAACTTTCTTCCTGTAAAAGTGCGCTTATTCTGTTTCTGTATTCAATAAAATCCTCGCCGAGATTTTCTCTGAACCACGGATCAAGGTCATTAAAATACTCGCTGTAGCTGTCCATCCAGTTAATTGCGGGATAATGTCTTGAATAAGCAAGAGCCTTATCAAGAGCCCAGAAACATCTTGTAAAACGCTTTGTGTTCTGTGTTACAGGCTCAGAGAAGTCTGAACCCTGCGGAGAAACCGCACCGATAAGTGTTACAGAACCTTCGCCGCCGCTGAGAACCTCGGCACGACCGCCACGCTCATAGAACTCGGCAAGTCTTGAAGGAAGGTACGCAGGGAAACCTTCTTCGGCAGGCATTTCTTCAAGTCGGCCTGAAATCTCACGGAGAGCCTCAGCCCAACGGGATGTTGAGTCAGCCATCATGGCAACATGGTAACCCATATCTCTGTAATATTCGCCAAGAGTAATACCTGTGTAAATTGAAGCCTCACGAGCTGCAACAGGCATATTTGATGTGTTGGCGATAAGTACGGTTCTGTCGGTCATAGGACGCTGTGACTTTGGGTCAATAAGCTCTGAGAATTCCTCAAGAACCTGGCTCATCTCGTTGCCACGCTCACCGCAACCGACATAGATGATGATATCGGCGTCGCACCACTTTGCAAGCTGGTGCTGAGTCATTGTTTTACCTGTACCGAAACCGCCCGGAATAGCTGCTGTACCGCCCTTTGCGATAGGGAAGAGAGTATCAATAACTCTCTGACCCGTGATAAGCGGAACAGATGATGTAAGTCTTTCCTTAACAGGACGGGAAGTTCTGATAGGCCACTGCTGACAAAGGGTAAGGTTGTGTTCAACGCCTTCGTCATCCTTGATTACAACAACAGTATCAAAGAGCTTGTACTCGCCGTTGGGATTAACCTTTACTACTTCACCCGAAAGCTCAGGCGGAACCATAAGTCTGTGTTCAATGATAGGAGTTTCGGGGAGAGTAGCGTAAATTTGACCGCCCTCAAGTTTGTCACCGACTTTAACCTTCATTGTAACATTCCACAGCTTCTTGTCATCAAGAGCAGAAACCGAAGAACCACGGTTAATAAACGCACCAGCTTCTTCTTCAATAGCCTTCAGCGGTCTTTCGATACCGTCAAAGATGTTATCAATAATACCGGGGCCGAGAAGAACATTCATAGGAGCACCGGTACCCTCAACGGGATCGCCCGGTTTAAGTCCTGTTGTTTCCTCATAAACCTGAATAGTTGTGATGTCGTCTGTAATACCGATGATTTCACCGACAAGCTTTTGCTTGCCTACATGAACCATTTCCATCATCTCAAAGCTGTCGGTATTTTTTACGGTAACAACAGGTCCGTTTATTCCATATATAACATTGTTGTTTTCCATATTATTACCATCTCTTTCAAAAGAAATTAACAGTCAGCAAGATTAAAGCACACTCAGTCCGGAATTTTCAATAAACCATTCTTTCTGTGCATAGAGCTTGCTGTCAAGAGTTTCATCGGCAACAATATTCATTGCCTTGCAAAAGCCTTTGATTCCGCCGATTTTAATTGATTTGTCGGCAACAACCTCGGTGCTTCCTGCAAAAACTGCCTTGATTTTGTCTGAGTTCTTCATATCTCTTTCGTTGACATAAACAACACAGTCGTTGTCTGCAAAAAGCTTAGCAACTTCCTTTGCACTTTTTACAAGGCTGTTTGAGTAATCTGATGTTTTTGTGTATTCAACAAGCTTTTCTTCAGCCTTTTTAAATACGCTTTCAGTCATTTCAGCTCTCTCGAGAAACAGTTTTTTCTGACCTTCCTGAATTTTCTTTGCAAGAATACCAGTCTGTCTGTTTCTTGATTCTTCAAGTTTGTCCTTGATATATTTTTCGCTGTCATGTCTGCCTTTTTCGGTTGCCTCTTTCAGCTTTTCTTCTTTAAGCTGAGCAACCTCTGTCTGCATGGCACTTCTTTGTTCATCAGCATATTTTTTAATGGCTTTCAGAAAGTTATCTGTTTTGTTTTTGGAGTTTTCCATTAAAAATAACCTCCCTGAATAAATTCAGATATGTGATAATTACAGCTTTACGCCGATTGCGTCCTGAACATATTTTGTAATACTGTCCTTGGTTCTTCCGTTACCGTGACGGTCGGGAATTTCAACAATAAGCGGCTGTTTGCGGTTAAGCTTGAGGTCATAAATAAGGTCGGGACAGAGCGAAACAAGTGTTTCCGTAATAAGAATAACTGCAATATCATCCCTGTTCACAGCCTTTTCAAGCTCACTGCGTACCTCATCTTCCTGATGAACAACTACGCCTTCAATACCTGCAAATCTCATACCCATTTTGGTATCGACATTATCACTTATAAGAAAAAATTTCATAATAATCAATCCTTAACGAAACTTAAATCGCTTAAATTATCTTGCAAAGATAAGAAGAATTGAAACGAGCATACCGTAAATAGCGATACCTTCACCAAGTACAACGAAGATGATTGCTTTACCGAATGCCTTAGGATCTTCACTTGTAGCACCGATAGCGGCAGGAGCAGCGTTACCAACGGCAATACCGCCGCCGATACATGAAAGACCTGTTGCAAGAGCGGCACCGATATATGCAAGACCGTCAGCCATGCCCGATGTAGCTGCAGCGGCATCACCTGTAGCAGCACTTGCTACGATAGGGCATACCATGCAGAATGCAAATACAGCAGCGAACGAGCAAATCTGAGTAAGAACTGTTTTCTTTCTGTTCTTGCCGTGTTCAAAAGCTTTTACTGCAAGAATTGCAGATGCACAAAGGAATACTACCGGAACAGCTAACATAATTAAATTGAATAACATAATAATACCTCCAAAAAATTATCAATCAATATTTAATTTAACAGGTTCGTAAGGTCTGCCTTCACCGGAATAGAAACGGCTGAACATCTCGTAATATTCAAGTCTTAAAACCTGAATTGCAACAAGAAGCGCCTCAAGAACCATTACAAAAACATTACCTAAAACAACTACGGGCCAGTATGCTACTGCGGGAGCTGTTTGGGCAAGTACGAAAACAACCGTCATCATACCTGCGTGTACAAGAACGAATGCACCGACTCTTAAAAAGCTTACCGTGTTTGTAACATACTCAAGCAAAAATTCGATTGACTCGATAGCATGCTCAAGAATATATCCGCCCCAGCTTTCGGGCTGCCAGTCTTTTTCACCGGCGATAAGAAGTCCGAGAGGCTCACCAAAGAAGATGAGCAGATAGGGGAGAACGATAAGGCAAAGAATGTATGCAAGGGAAAATACCTGCAGACCCAATACGAGCTGTCCTGCAACACCGAAAATAATTGAACAGTAGAATACAAGACCTGCACAACCGCTTGATCCGAACAAGGCTCTTCCCACATCTCCCTGCTTGAAGGAACTGTAAATATTAAGTCCCATAGCAACCACAACAAGCGAAATACCTATTGCAACAGCTGCAAGAAGAATCATTACAATTGAGCCTGATGACATTACTTCAATCGGTTTTTCATCAAGTCCGAAGAGTGCTTTGTAAAGAGGATCGAGCACATGCTCAAATCCAAACACACTTCCGAACACACAGCCGAATATCGCAGAAGAAATTCCGCACGGCACAAGAATCTTACCGATTTTCATTTTCTTGAGTTTCCACATAAGCGCACCGACAATTGATACACAAATGCCCTGACCGAGGTCAGCAAACATTATGCCGAATATAATGACATAAGTGATAGCGATAAAGAGTGACGGATCAATTTCGTTATATTTCGGAACACCGTACATCTCCGTGTAAAATTCAAACGGTTTTGCAAGGAAACAGTTTTTGAGTTTGACAGGCGGCGATTTTGCAATCTCCGTCTTGCCGTCTGAAAAATCTACATTGACGCTGGCAATTTTTTTGAGTCTGCGTCTGAGAGGCTTAGCATCCTCTGTAGGAACCCAACCTACAATGATAAAGCTTTTGCTGTACTGCAATGCTTTTGTGCGGATTTTGGCATAAAGATTAAGCTCTTCAAGCTTAGAAAGATATTTACAGATTCTAACCTCATATTTGTCAACATAATCGTCAACCCGCTTTTGAGCTTCTTTAAGCTTTTCCTCAAGGTGGGGGATAAGACTCTCAAGTTTTTTCAGATGAATTCTCGGTGTGTCATTAATTCCGAGAACATCGCATTTTTCAAAATATAATCCCGAAAAGATTCTGTCAATTTCCTCGGTTTTATCAATCGGAGCAAAATAAACACCCCAATAGTGTGATTTGTCTTCGGTACAGACAATAAAATCTACATAAGGATTATCTTTATAGGCTGAAAGCTTTTCAAAGCTTTCCTTAGGCAGTCTGCCAAAGCGTGAACTGATATACTTTAAGGTTAAAACCTTTTCAATTTCAACCCCAAGTCCGACAAAGTGTGTGGTTTCAACAAGATTTTCCTTTGCCTGCATCAGCTGTTCTTCAACAAACAACCTGTCATCTGCAAGAACTTCAATGTCGCTGTTTATTTGATTTGTAAACAGTTCAATTTCTTTAAAGGTCGGATTAAAGTCACTTACATCAACAAGATTAAACTTGCGTTTTGTAAGACTTAATGTTGCCTTAAGAGTGTTAAGAGGTTCAGCATAGATGTTTTTTGATTGCAGATGCGTAAAATCCTTTGTGTTGCTGTAAAAGGATGAAACATCATCGGGATGGAACACACCTGATTCACCAAGTACCGATATTACATTATCAATATCCCTTGTAAGCCCGATAATGCTTACGGCCTGCATGGTTGAAACAGCCAAATTTTAATCACCTCTTCTTAACAGTCATCACATTTTTTATTTAATAAGCAATGACTGCGTAAGTTTATTGTCAAGTTCATATCTTGTGCCCTCAATCAGAGTGACAATATTCATCAGCTCTGTTTCGGCAACAAAAATATATGAAATCATTACAACCGAAGGGTTGTTGGAAAAGTGCATATTTTTCCTTGCAAGTCTGTATTTTACTCTCGGTGAAATATCGCTTGCATAAACATATCCGATTTTATCAATCAATCTTCCGTTGTGCGTATTCTGCATAATTGAGAATATCTCGCCCGAAGATTCCGCCTTACACATCATGTCAACGGTCTTTTCGCTGAGATTTGTGTAATCAAGCAAGAGGTTTGCTTTGATATCATCGGGAGAAAGCTTATAATACTTTTTCAATCTCAGAATTCTCGAGAAAATATTATAATCGTTAATCGTAAAGAGAAAGTTGATAAGCTCGTGCTTTTCCTGTCCTTTTGTTGTAGCTTTAATCAGTTTTGTCAGTTTTCCGAACACCAAGTTATACAGCTTGTTCTCAATGTCCGATATTGGAAGTCGATTTTTCTCATCTGGAGAAAATTGCTTGAGAATATCGTAGAATTGGGAGGACTGTGTGGCGTTCAGAAACTCTTCATAATTTTTTGCGTTGGCAAGTTTGTTAACATCTATTTCCGTATGCTTTGAAATATACCCCGGGAATTGATAGATGAACTTGTCAGTCGAGTTTGAACTGAGCAGGATAAGGAATCTTATAATCTGCTCAACCTCTAATGTCGAGATAATGTACGACGACAAACCCGAGCTTACGCTCGAATCGTATCTGCACAAAGAGTCAAATTCATAGAAAAGGTTTTGCTTCAAAAGAGCCTCAAGCCGTCCTCTGTGAATTTCACGCTCACTGACATCCGTCAGAGCCTTGGAGTAATGCGTATTATTTTTAAGATACGACATAATCTCTCCGACGCTCTGGCATGCAAGCAAACTCTGGTAATCCTTTTCGGTAAGTCTGTTGCCGAACTTTGACCTTGCTTTTGTCAGAACTGCAAACGAAGTTTTTGACATTATCCGCATACACCTCCTTGTAAACAGTAAATGGAATGTTACTGTGCAACCGTTCTTTTGACGAGTTCGTCAACCCACTTGTCACAGTTGAGTTTAAAATCAGAATCAAGCTTGATATGCACTGAATTGTGCTTGCTCTGAATTTCCTCCCATTGCTGTTCGGCTTTTTTTGCTTCCTGAATGTCGTTGCGTTTCACAACCTCTTCAGCTTTTGCCATGAAGTCGTTATAAATCTTCTTCGTTTCGGCTTCAATAGTTTTGGAAAGTTCCTCTTTTTCTTCAAGAGTATCCTTTTCCATGGCTTTGGCTTCGTTGTCGGCATCAACGATTTTTTTAATCATATTCTCCATAAAACCACCCCCGTGAAAAATTAGTTTTTAAGCGCCTGAAGCGGAGCCGGAATTCTTCCGCCACGCTTAATAAATGCCTCCGGTGAACCTTTCCTTACAGGCATAACGGGACCTCTGCCGAGCAGTCCGCCGAAATTAAGTTCTTCGCCTGCACTTTTTCCGATAGCCGGAATAAGTCTTACCGCAGTTGTTTTGGTATTTACCATACCAATTGCAGCCTCATCTGCAATGATTGCAGAGATAACCTCGGGAGTTATGTCACCGGGTACTACAATCATGTCAAGACCAACCGAACATACGGCTGTCATTGATTCAAGTTTTGTAATATCAAGGTAACCTTCAGTAGCGGCATGAATCATACCTGCATCCTCGGAAACGGGGATAAAAGCACCGCTCAGACCGCCGACATGGGAAGAAGCCATAACGCCGCCTTTTTTAACAGCGTCATTAAGAAGTGCAAGTGCAGCGGTTGTACCGTGGCATCCGCACACTTCAAGTCCCATCTCCTCAAGAATATATGCAACACTGTCACCGACAGCAGGTGTCGGGGCAAGTGAAAGGTCAACAATACCAAAGGGAACACAAAGTCGCTTGCTTGCTTCTCTTGCAACAAGCTGTCCCATACGGGTTATTTTGAATGCAGTTTTCTTAACCATATCTGCAATTTCCGTGATGTCTTTTCCTGCACCGTCTTTTGCAAGAGCGGCTCTTACAACGCCGGGACCCGATACACCGACATTGATAACAGTATCGGCTTCACCGACACCGTGGAAAGCACCCGCCATAAACGGGTTGTCTTCGGGAGCGTTACAGAATACAACGAGCTTTGCGGCACCGATGCAGTTTCTGTCGGCTGTAACTTCTGCAGCCTGCTTAACGACCTTACCCATCATCTTAACAGCATCCATATTGATGCCGGCTTTTGTAGAACCGATATTTACGGATGAACAAACGTAATCGGTTTCGCTCAAGGCCTGAGGAATACTCTCGATAAGAGCGTAGTCACCGCTTGCAAAACCCTTCTGAACAAGAGCGGAATAACCGCCGATGAAGTTTACGCCGAGTTCCTTTGCGGCTTTGTCAAGAGTGTGGGCAAACTTGACAACATTCTTGCTCTGACACGGAGCGGCTACCATACCGATAGGGGTAACTGAAATTCTTTTATGGATAATCGGAATACCAAATTCCTTCTGGATGTCTTCACCTGTTTTAACAAGGTCTTTTGCATTTCGACAGATTTTGTCATAAACCTTTGTGCAAGCCTTATCAATGTCCTCGTCAATGCAGTCAAGCAATGAAATACCCATTGTAATTGTTCTTACATCAAGGTTTTCATTGTCTATCATATTTATGGTTTCAAGTATATCTCTTGTTTCTAACATATTATGTATATCCTTTCAATTCGGTAGCACTGATCAAATTCTGTGCATGCTGTTAAAGATGTCCTCGTGCATAACATGAACCTTTGTATTTGTTGATTCTCCGACTGCTTTGAGGTTTGTACGGAGTTGCTCAAATCCGATGTTGGATTTGTCAATTTCAACAAGCATAATCATTGCAAACATATCCTGAAGAACGCTCTGTGTTACTTCCACGATATTAACATCAGCCTTTGAACAGGCCTCTGAAACTTTTGCAAGGATTCCAACGCTGTCTTTACCGATTACTGTGATAACTGCCTTCATTTTTTACCTCCTGTTTATGCAGATTTTCGTTGGAATTCTGCATAAAACTGCTTTTCTTTATTTGTGCATATTATATAACTAATTTTTAATAAAGTAAAGTGCAATATTGAAAAAATTTTTTTCATATGTTATCATCTTTTTTGTGAGGTGTTTCCTAATGAAAATATGTGATATTCATACCCATTCAAGCAACTCTTTTGATGCTGAAAATACAGTTGAAGAAATGTGCAACAGTGCCTGTAACAAGGGACTTTTTGCACTTGCAATCACCGACCACTGCGAAGCTCCCGAGATTTTGCTCGGCTCTGAAAGTGAGTACGGAGATTTCAGCGAATTAATTCCAAAATCGAATTATGAAACTTCGATTATGCAAGATAGATACAAGGGTAAAATCAAAATACTGAGAGGCATTGAACTCGGTGAGCCGATGCACAATGCCGAATGTACAGAAAAAGCACTTCGTTTTGGCGATTTTGACATAATAATCGCATCCGTGCATAACCTGAGAAGCAGACCGGATTTTTATTATATGGATTTCAAAAAAGAAGATGCACATATAATTCTCAATATGTACTTTGATGAACTCCTTGAAACCGCCTCTTTTGACAGCTTTTGTACTCTTGCGCATCTTACATATCCGTTGAGATATATTAAGCGTGATACGGGTGTTATTCCGAATCTTTCACCGTACAGAGATAAGATTGACCTTATCTACGAAACACTTATTAAAAAGGATAAGGCTCTTGAAATTAATGTTTCGGGACTGTTCAAGGGACTCGGTGAAACTCTCCCTGCATTTGATGAAATTAAACGCTATCACGACCTTGGAGGCAAGTACATAACCCTCGGAAGTGACGCACATAATATAAATGATGTCGGCAGAGATATTGAAAAGGGGATAGAGCTTGCTTTTAAAGCCGGATTCAAATCATACTATATATATGAAAACTGTTGCCCTTATGAAATAACAATTGAATAACAAAGAATTAAAATAGTTCTTAAAAGCAAAAAGAGGATTTCGCACCGATTATGATGTGAAATCCTCCTTGTTTTTTTGAATCCAATATTTAACTGCAGCACATTATACTGCACTTTTCTGAAAATTGCAATACCTATTTACAAAGTTTTTGCAAGATTTTTTATGTAATCCTTCAATAAATCTTTTGTTTCAGGGTGTTCAAGCCCAATTTCTATCTGAGCCTGCAAGATTCCGAATTTATTGCCCATATCGTATCTCTTGCCCTCAAACTCAACGGCTGTCATTCCTTTTGTTATTGCAATCTCTCTCATTGCGTCTGTAAGCTGAATTTCTCCGCCGATTCCGGGTTTTGTATTTTCGAGAATTCCGAAAATTTCAGCTGGGAGCACACATCTGTCAAGAATCGAATAAAGCGAAAGAACTTCTTCGGGAGTCTGAGGCTTTTCCTTCATATCCGTGCAGGCAAAAACATTGTCGTGCATATGTTCAACTTTGAGTGAACCGTACTTGTGAATGTCTTTGGCGTCAACCTTTTTTACGCCTACAACTCCTTCACCGTATTCACCGTAGTGATCAATGAGCTGTTTGATTGCAGGAACCTTGCCCGTAATAACGCCGTCACCGTACATAACGGCAAAAGGTTCATTGCCTACAAAAGATTTTGCTTTGAGAACGGCATGTCCAAGGCCTTTCATTTCTTTCTGTCTGATAAAAGAAATGTTTGCAAGGTTTGAAATATTTCTGACTGTTTCAAGAAATTCTGTTTTGCCGCTCTTTTCAAGCAGACTTTCAAGTTCGGGAGAAGCATCAAAATGATCCTCCATAAGTACTTTGCCACGGTTTGTGATGATGAGAATATCTGTAATTCCTGCCGCAACAGCCTCCTCAACTATGAACTGAATAGTTGGCTTGTCAACGATAGGATACATTTCTTTCGGCATATTTTTTGTTGCGGGAAGAACTCTTGTGCCGAGTCCCGCCGCCGGGATAACCGCCTTTGTTATACGCATAATATTCCTTCTTTCTCATTAAACTTTTTACTTATTATGTTTCTATACATTTATTATGGTGTTTCTGTCATTTACATTAAGAACATCGGCAGATAATTGACAACAAGGAAAGCAAAAGCTACAGAAACAGCAATCGGGAGATTTACTCCGCCTTTTGTTTCGAGTGCCTCATTCAAAAGCTCTTTATTTGTTGTGCTTTTTATCATTTTGATTTTCTTAACAGAGTGACTGTAGTAACATTTATTTGCAATTAAACCGCTGATAACCATTACTATAAGCGAAACCGCATTTGCAAGCAGAGGAGAGAGAAACAGTAAAAACTCAGTCGGTGAAAGTCCGAAAGAATTACTAAGCGAAAGAACCTGTCCGGATTGCTGAGCCTGTACTATGCCTGTGTAGATAGATTTCCAAGCGGGAAGCGATGAAATATAAGCGGAACCTACCATTGAACCGAGTACGAGAGCTGAGAACAATACGCCTAAGCCGTACATTTTTCGGTACAGAAAATATATTCCCGATAAAATAAATGCGGAAAAATTGAATCTGCTCTTTTTAAACTTATTGATAAAGCTGAAAATCCTCAGATAATAAGGGGTGTTCTTACCAATGAATTTTGCGGCTTCACCTGCAGTGATATCGTCAACAAGCGGTTCGTCGCTCTTCATTCCTGCCATGGGATCAAAAGCGGCAGCCATTTGCGGATTTGCCTGACCAAAAGGAACACCAAACGGCGGCATACCCTGATTCTGATTGAAATTCGGGTTTGGCTGACCGTTATTCTGATTTTGCTGAAAGTTCGGATTGTTTTTGTCATCACCGTAAAGCGGTGCGCCACAGCTGCAGCAATAGAACATTTCTTTCGGATTTTCCGCTCCGCAGCGCTTGCAAAGAACTACACCGTCTTTAGCGTCCTGCTCTGCCTGTTGTTCGGCCTCTTCCTGCTGTTCTTTTTCAAAAGAAAAGTCAGCGCCGTGTCTGTCTGCAAAATGACAATGACCTTCTTTTTCATAACATTCTCTGTGATGCGGTGTTCCGCACTCAGGGCAGACTACAACATCGTCACCCTTTTTGAACTGTTTGTCACATACCGGACATTTGTATTCTGTAAATTCCATTATAAACCTCCAAAGAATACACGATACAGTGTACCTTTACACTTTAATTATAACAAATAGTATTGACAAATGCAACTTGTTTTTGTGTATAAGTTTACTTATGAATAAAATAGCTGTTTTTCTTTACTTTTGTGGATGTTTTTGCTATAATATTAAATTGTGAAAGAATAAACTATATTCAGAAAGGTACATGTTTATGGTACAGTTTGAGGAATTACTTTTAAAGCTTCAGGCTTTAAAGCCTGAAATAGACGATTTGTCCGATGCACTCGGTATGAAGGGCATGCTCTCGGAGATTCAACAGCTTGAACTCAAGGCAACCGAGCCGGGATTTTGGGACGATGTGGAAAAATCACAAAAGGTTTTACAGCGTACGGGTTCTTTAAAGGGCAAGGTTGAGGCTTACGAAGGTCTTGTTGCCAAATACGAGGATACTCACGCTTTGATTGAACTTGCAAATGAGGAGGAAGACGCAGATTTGCTTGATGACTGCACTTCTTCTGTTGAAGAAATTGAAAAAAAACTCGAGTCACTTACTTTATCAACTCTTTTAAGCGGTGAATTTGACGGTAAAAATGCACTTCTTACTTTCCACGCAGGCGCAGGCGGAACGGAAGCGCAGGATTGGGCAGAAATGCTGTTTAGAATGTATAACCGCTGGGGTGAACGCCACGGATATAAAGTATCAACTCTTGATTATCTTGACGGTGATGTTGCCGGTATTAAGAGTGCCACAATTCTTGTTGAAGGCGAAAATGCATACGGTTATTTAAAGGGCGAAATGGGAATTCACCGTCTTGTAAGGGTGTCCCCGTTTGATTCATCGGGAAGGCGCCACACATCATTTGCTTCTGTTGAAGTTATGCCGGAAATAGATGATGATGTGGATGTTGAAATCCGTGATGAAGATATTAAAATGGATGTTTACAGAGCTTCCGGCGCAGGCGGTCAGAAAGTCAATAAAACCTCTTCCGCTGTTCGCCTTACACATATACCTACCGGCATTGTGGTATCCTGCCAAATTGAACGCAGTCAGCATCAAAACCGTGAGGTTGCAATGCGTATGCTTAAATCAAAGCTTGTTGAAATCAAGGAAAGAGAAAACCTTGAAAGAATTGAAGATATTAAAGGCGACCAAAAAGAAATCGCTTGGGGCAGTCAAATTCGTTCATATGTCTTCATGCCATACACAATGGTTAAAGACCACAGAACTAATTTTGAAATGGGTAATATTACCGCAGTTATGGATGGTGACCTTGACGGTTTCATTAACGCTTATTTGAAAATGAAATCTGTTGAGGGAGTGGAATAAAGTGGAGATATTAGATATAACTTCATTTTTAGGTTTTGCAATCAGGCTTGCGCTTGCTATATTTTTAGGCTTTATTGTAGGGTTTGAACGCCAGTGGACTAAACACCAGGCGGGCATTTTAACCAATGTTATTGTGTGCGTGGGTGCATATGCTTATACAGCGTTTTCATATATCGCACTTGGGGATAATATTGATGTAACCCGTATTGCCGCGCAGGTAGTAAGCGGTGTCGGCTTCCTCGGCGCAGGTCTTATTTTGCGTGACGGAGCTAAAATCAGCGGCCTTTCAACTGCGGCAACTATATGGACTACTGCGGCAGTGGGTATTTTATGTACGCTTGAAAATATTTATTATGCAATCATCGTTGCAGCTGCAATAGTAATTGTGCATTTGGTGCTTCATCCGCTGTCGGATTATATTAACAAAAAAAGCCATTATAATAAAGACAGGCGTGATAAAGAGGAAACCACTTATAAAATTTCCATTTTATGTAAAGAAAGTTCAGAAATTGATATTCGCTCTCATTTAATTAAAACTATAAGAGAAAAAAATGATGTTCTTTTGCATAATCTTGAAAGTAATGATTCATCAAACGGTGATATTAAAATCAAGGCTTACATAACAACAGCGAAAAAGAATAATGATGTGGTTGAAAGTATTATTGTTCATATCGGTAAAGACGAAGGCATTATTTCGGCCGGCTGGAAAATTACCGAGTAATACCAAACATAATAATAACCTCTCGGCAAAAAATATTGCCGGGAGGTTTTTTATTATGAAAAAAATCATATTAAGCATAATTGCCGCTATTTGTGTGCTTGCAATTATTTGGGGCTGCACCAAATCAAACGGCAATAATGAAACAACTTTAACTAATACAAGCACAAATTTAAGCACAAATTCGCAAAGTGAAAAAAGCGAAACATCAAGTACAAATGTGGCTGATACAACGGTAAAGGCAGATAATATGGGTGTAGACGGATACAGCACCGAAAAAGTTATTTGGGGGCCGGGCAGGGCAGAAAATCACCAGCAGCCGACTGATCCCGTAATGCTTAACGGGCAGTATAAAAATCTCGGTGGCACATTCCTTTTGGATGATAAAAAATCAATATGCCTGACTTTCGACGAAGGGTAT